>Ga0208993_1000002_pt1 | contig 22466 bp, 22 predicted proteins | sample MedBloCAOM2_M3_FD_187847 | JGI IMG/M metagenome (GOLD analysis project Ga0208993, IMG submission 187847) | Forest soil microbial communities from El Dorado National Forest, California, USA - Mediterranean Blodgett CA OM2_M3 (SPAdes) (version 2) | ecosystem: Environmental > Terrestrial > Soil >...
CGTGTTGAGGAAGAAGCGCATGAAGCGCACTTCGGCCGCGCGTTGCGGATCGGTGCCGTCGTTGCGCGCACGGTTGAGCACGAGGGTGCGAGAGGCGCCCGGCGCGCCGTCGGCTCCGAATGCGACCTTGTGATAGAGCCGCACCGGCACGGTCTTGCCGCCCCGGGTCTTGAGATCGAGATCGAGCACCTCGGTCTTGACCTCGCCGGGCTCGGCCGAGAGCGTGGTCAGCAGCGCCGCGCTGTCGCCCGGCACGATGTCGGTGAGCCTGAGGCCGCCCGAGCCGATTTGCGCGAGATCGTGGTCGAGCCAGCCGGCGAGCGTCGCGTTGAGATAACCGATGTGTCCCGACTCGTCGACCGAGAAGAAGCCGGCGGGCGCATGGTCGAGATAGTCGATGGCATATTGCAGGCCCTGGAAGGCGGTCTCGTGCCGGTCGCGGTCGCGGGTGACGTCGGCGACCGACCACACGGTCGTGCGCGCCTCGCGTCCGCCCTCGGCGAGCGGGCGCACGCGCAGCCGCAGCCAGCGCGCCGGCTCGCCGCGCAGGCCCGCGACGCGCACTTCCTCCTGCAGGCTGCGGCCCTCGCGCGCCGCCTTGACGAGACGGTAGATCGCCTCCGAGACCTCGGGGTCGCCGAGGAAGACGCGCTCGACCGGCCGCACGTCGTCGGTGCCGACGGCGTCGGCCAGCTTCAGATAGGCCGCATTGGCGTAGATCACCCGGCCGCTTGGATCCGTCACCACGATGCCGTCGCCCGCCCCGTCGACCACCGCCTTGAGGATCGGGCTGCCGCTATCGCGGCGGGCGACCCGCAGGATGCCGGCCGCGGCCGCGAACAGCGAGAAGACGCCGATCATGCCGAGGATGGCGAGCAGCGCCAGCACATAAGGCTCGGCCTGATTGCGGCCGACGAACATCAGCCCGACCGCGGCGGCGACCAGCACGACGGCAACGAGCAGCACCAGGCCGATGCTGCCCCGCCTTTCGCCGGCTGTCCTGTCGCTCACGTCCTCTTTCGCCATCCTGGGCTTCATGATCCGTGCGGCCGAAACCGCCCGCCCTTTAGGTGCCCGAGTCCGGGCGGTCTCCGCAAGGGGTTGGGGTTGCGGCCACGACGTTAAGGCGGGACGGCCGCATGATTTCCGAAAAAGCCGGCCCGCGACCTGATTCGGGCGTGGAAAAGACTTTGCGGACACCGGCCGCAAAGGCAAGGCGTGATCGCAACAGGCGGATGGACGGCCGGGTCCCGCCCGGATCAGGTCCTCGCGCTGCGCCGGGCGGCCCCATTGAGCCGCATCACGTAGCTGATCACCTCGGCGACCGCCTTGTAGTGCTCGGCCGGCACTTCGGCGTCGATCTCGACGGTGGCGTGGAGCGTGCGCGCGAGCGGCGGATTCTCGACGACCGGCACCTCGTTCGCCTCGGCGACCTCGCGGATCTTGAGCGCGATGGCGTCCATGCCCTTGGCAACGCAGATCGGTGCGTTCATGCCGCGCTCCCATTTCAGCGCGACCGCGAAATGCGTCGGGTTGGTGATGACGACCGTCGCGCTCGGCACCGCCGCCATCATGCGCTTCCTCATGCGGGCCTGACGCAACTGGCGGATCTTGGCCTTGATCTTGGGATCGCCTTCCGACTCCTTGTACTCCTCCTTGATCTCGCGCATCGACATCTTCTGCCGCTCGAACCACTGCTGGTATTGGAACAGGTAGTCGGCGGCCGCAATGATCGCCAGAATGGCGACCACCGCACCGAACAGCTGCAGCGACAGCGTCCGCACGAAGGGGATGATCGCGACCGGATCCGCCGAGATCAGGCTTTCGAGACGCTTGCGCGCCGGCCACAAGAGGGCCGTGAGCACGCTGCCGATCACGGCGAGCTTGATCAGACCTTTCAGGAAGTTGACCAGCGCCAGCTTGGAGAACATCCGCTTGGCGCCGGCCAGCGGCGAGATCTTGGAGAATTTCGGCGTCAGCGCTTCGGCCGACCAGATCAGGCGGTGCTGGATCGCGTTGCCGACGATCGCCGCCAGCGTCAGCAGCAGAAACGGCAGCGCGACGGCGGCGATGGTCTCGACGCCGACCTGCCGGAACAGCGTCAAGAGCCCGCCGCCATCGGCCGGTATGCGGTAGGCATTGGCGAAAATGCCGCGAAAGGTCGCGCTGAGCTGCAGGCTCATCGATCCGGAGAAGCTGAGCAGCACGAGCGCCCCGGCGGCGAGGACGAACCAGGCGTTGACCTCCTGGCTCTTGACCACGTCGCCGCGCTTGACCGCCTCGTCGAGCCGCTTTTGACTCGGGTCTTCTGTTTTTTCGGTATCGTCCTGTTCGCCGGCCACGCGCTACCTCACGGCGCCGGCATGCGGCGCGAGATCGCGCAACACGCTTTCCACGCTGCCCATATAGGTCCCCATCATGGCGGAGAGCAGCAGGAACAGCATCATCAGGCCCGCCAGGATCGAGAGCGGCATGCCGACGAAGAACACCTGCATCTGCGGCATCAGCCGCGACAGCAGGCCAAGGCCGAGGTTGAACAGGAGGCCGAACACCAGGAAGGGCGCCGAAAGCTGCACGCCGACGCGGAACGCGCCGGCGAGCGTGCGCGTCATGAGCGCCGCCATGTCGCCGGTGAGCGGCACCTCGCCCGGCACGAACAGCGTGTAGCTGTCGTCGAGCGCGGCGATCACCAGATGGTGCAGGTTGGTGGCGAACAAGAGCGCGATCCCCAGGATGGTCAGGAAATTTCCCAGGATCACGCCTTGCTGACCCTGGGTGGGATCGACGGCGGTGACGAAGCCGAGCCCGAGCTGCTGGGCCACCACCGATCCGGTGACCTGCAGCGCCGCGATGGTCAGCCGCGCCGTCATGCCGAGCACGGCGCCGACCAGAAGCTCCTCTCCCAGCATGACGAGGACCGGCCCGATCGACTGCAGATCGATCTGATAGGCGGCGCGATGGAGCGGCATCATGACCGCGGCGAGCACGAGCGCCGAGGTGAGCCGGACGCGCGCCGGCACCATCAGCTCGCCCAGGCCCGGCAGCAGCATCAGCATGGTGCCGATGCGCGCGAATACCAGCAGGAAGGCGGCGGCCAGCGCGGGCAGGAACGAGACGTCGACGCGCATCCGCTTCAGCCGCCGGCGATGCGGGCCGCGAGCCGCGTCATGTGGCTGTGCAGGTGATCGGCCATGAACGGCAGGGCAAGCAGCATGGCGACGAAGATCGCGAGGATCTTCGGCACGAAGACGAGCGTCATTTCCTGGATCTGCGTCAGCGCCTGGAACAGCGATATCACGACGCCGACCACGAGGCCGACGATCATCAGCGGGCTCGACACCACGACCAACGTCATGATCGCGTCGCGCGCGACGTCGAGCACTTCGGGTCCGGTCATGGCGTCTCCTGACGGTCTTGCGGACGTATGTCGGATCGCATGTTTTCGACGCGAGCCGGCCGGTCAAATGCTCCGGCGATCAGATCGGCATCTGCATGATCTGTTGGTAGGAGGCGATGACCTTGTCGCGCACGGACACCAATGTGGTGATGGCGGTCTCGGTTTCGGCAACCGCCGTCACCACGTCGACCAGATTGGACTTCTGGCCGGTCACCATGGCCTGCGTCTGGGCATCCGATTTGGCGCCCGCCGAGCTGACCGCCCCGAGCGCGTCCTTGAGGAGGGAGCCGAAGCTCGGGCCTTGGCCCGCCGCGTCGCCGATCGCCTTGTTGAGGCCGCCGAGGCCGGCGGAGGCATCGGTGATGCGCGCCACTTGTGCATAGGCGCTTGCGGCAATTCCGGGTGTCGCCATCATCCAGGTCCTTGTCAGCTGCGCAGAATGTCGAGGGTGCGTTGGATCATGCGGCGCGTCGCGCCGATCACGTTGACATTCGCTTCATAGGATCGCTGGGCGTCGCGCATGTCGGTCATTTCGACCAGCGAATTGACATTGGGATATTTGACGTTGCCGGCCGCGTCCGCGGCCGGATGGCCGGGCTCGAACTTGACCTGGAATTGGCTCGGGTCGGTGCGCACCGGGCCGAGCGACACGACCCTCGCCTCGAGCGAACGGTCGAGCTCGGCGCGGAACGTCGGTATCCGGCGGCGGTAGGGATCTCCCCCCGCCGTCTGCGCGGCCGAATCCGCGTTGGCGATGTTTTCCGAGATCACCCGCATGCGGCCGGCCTGGGCGCGCAGGCCCGACGCCGCGATGGCGATCGATTTCACGAAATCCATAAGTCACCTCCGGCTGATCTAGCCCTTGCTGCCGATCGCGCTCTTGATCAGGCTGAGGCCGCGGCTGTAGAGCTGGGTCGCGGCCTGGTAGTCCATGTTGTTTTGCGCCATCTTCATCATCTCATCCTCCAGGTTGACCGCGTTGCCGGCGGGCCGGACCTGGTACTGGTTGGGCTCTCCCCGAAAGCTGGCCGCGCCGCCGAAGCCTTGGAGGTGGCCCGCATTGGTCCGCGCCAGCTGCAGCGGGGCCGCACTCGGCGCGGACAGCGCGAATTTCGGCTCGTCGAGATCCTGCGGCCGGAAATTCGGCGTGTCGGAATTGGCGACGTTCTGCGCCAGAACCTGTTGACGTTGCTGATGCCACTGCATGCGGGTGCGGAGCATCGCGAAGATCGGTATGTCGGAAATGGCCATGAGCCCTCCTCACGTCGCTGGTTTGCGTCGCTGGGCAGACTTTGCCGGGTGTATGGTTAATGTCGGGTTAATTGCCGCGCCGGGCAGCCGACCCCGCTCATCTGCATTTACTCGGAAAATCCGCGGAAACGCGGATGTTTTGCCGCCGAACCCCGTTCCGTGTTAAGGATTCATTAAAGGCTTGCACGGCAAGTTTTGCCGCGGCCGTTAACCATATTTGGCGAGCCGGGTGAACGGCCCCACGACGCGGAGCGCGGAGAGAACCGATGTTCGAAGCACTTTTCGGCACCGAGATGCCGCTCGCCCTGCGCTTCTTTATCGCCTTCGTGATCGTGCTCGCGTTGATCGGGGCTGCCGCCTATCTGGTGCGCCGGTTCGGCGCCACCGCCCTCAATGCCGCCGTCGCGGCGCGCGGCCGCCAGCCTCGCCTGGCGGTGATCGACGCCGCAACCATCGACGGGCGCCGCCGTCTCGTCCTCATCCGCCGCGACAATGTCGAGCATCTGGTCATGATCGGCGGCCCGACCGACGTGGTGATCGAACCCAACATCGTGCGCGCGACCGCGACGGCGCCGGCTCGTGAGACGCCGCCGGCGCGCGTGACCGGCGGCATCGCCGATGCGCTGCCGCGCGCCGTGCCGCTGGCCGAAGGCGGGATGTGGCCGCTGCAGCCGGAGCCGCGCCCGCAGCGCGCATCGACGCCCGTGGAGGACGACGCCGCCGCCTGGACGTCGCAGCCGGAACCGCTCCCGCGCGCCGCCCCGGACATCCAACCGCGCGCACCGGCATCCGACCGCTTCGTGGGCTCCGCGCCTGATCTGTCGCGCGGCTTCGGCGAACCCGAGGCGCCCGCCGTGCCGCGCCGCGTCGCGGAACCGCGCCGTGCGGCCCCCTCGCCGGTCCAGCCGATCCCCGAAAACGAGGACCACAACCTCGCCGAAATGGCCCATCGGCTCGAATCGGCGTTGCAGCGGCCGCGAAAATCCGCCGAACCGGAACCTGCGGCGCCGCCCGCCCCGCGCGGCAACGAGGCCGCGCCGGCCGAACCGAAGGCGGTCCGGCCCGAGCCGAAGCCGTCCGCCAAGCCCGCCTTCGACAGCCTCGAGCAGGAGATGGCGAGCTTGCTCGGCCGTCCGTCAGGAAAAGCGTGAAACTCGCCCCATCCAGCCGCCGTGTTCGTCTCGCGACGTTGGTGGCCGGAGTAGCGATCGTCAGCGTGCTCGCGGAGCCGGCGGGCGCGCAGGACGTCAGCATCAATTTCGGCCAAGGCACCGGCCTGACCGAGCGCGTCATCCAGATGATCGCGCTCCTGACGGTGCTCTCGCTCGCGCCCTCGATCCTGGTGATGGTGACGTCCTTCACCCGGATCGTCGTGGTGCTCTCGCTGCTGCGCACCGCGCTCGGCACCGCCACCGCGCCGCCCAACACCGTGCTCGTCTCCCTCGCCCTGTTCCTCACCGCCTTCGTGATGGGCCCGGCCTTCGAGCGGGCCTACGACGTCGGCATCAAGCCGCTGATCAACAACGAGATCACGACCCAGCAGGCGTTCGAGCGTTCGTCCGAGCCGCTGCGCGCCTTCATGCTCAAGAATGTGCGGGAGAAAGACCTCACCTTGTTCGTCGACATGTCGCGCGAGGCGCGGCCCGACAAGCCGGAGGACCTGTCGCTGCGGGTCCTGGTGCCGGCCTTCATGATTTCCGAGCTCAAGCGGGCGTTCGAAATCGGCTTTCTGCTCTTCCTGCCCTTCCTGATCATCGACCTCGTGGTGGCGTCGGTGCTGATGTCGATGGGCATGATGATGCTGCCGCCCGTCGTCGTGTCGCTGCCGTTCAAGCTGATCTTCTTCGTGCTGGTCGACGGCTGGAGCCTGGTGGCGGGCAGCCTGGTGCAGAGCTACGGCACCTGAGCGGCAGGTAGACCGGCCGCCGCACGCGCGGACCGCACCGGCGCGGTCTTTGCCGGGGTCTCCGGCCCACGCGATTGCTGGCCGCCCCCGAAGGCGGCATTCACCGGCGCGAAGGATCCGGTCGCGGGATAGCGCGAGCGCATATCGCGCAGGAACCCTTCGAGCGTATCGGCGGCAGCGACCGCGCGGGCGACTTCGCGGAAGTCCGCCGTGCTGGCGCTTTGCGGCGAGGTCGCGATCTCGAAGGCGCGCCGGTCCGCTCCCTCCGACATCTTGGCCGCATATTTGCCGCTGAACCGCTCGAGCCCGAGCGTGTCCTCGGCCAAGGCGTAGCCCACGGCGGCGCGCATCAGATCGCTGCGCTCCGTATCGTTGAGCGGCTGCCAGTCGCGCCAGCGCTCGCCGTAGAGCAGCTCGATCTGCTCGGCCGCCTCGCGCCAGCGCTTGCCCGCCCACATGATGTCCGAGCGCAGCCGGATCGCCACGCGCTCCTCGACATTCGCGATGACCTCGAGCGCGACGTCGTGCCGCCCGGTATCCGACAGGGCGCGCGCCTCGAGCAGCAGGCGCTGATTGCGCAGCTCATTCGAGAGCTCGGCGGTGCGCGTCGTATTGAGGGCGGCAATCGCCCGGTCGGGCTTGTGGTTCATCAGGTAGATGACCGCGAGCCGCGTTGCCACCTGGGCGCGCGCCGCGCCCTGCAGACGATGGTCGACCTGGTGTTGCAACAATTCGGTCGCCTGGTCGAGTAGATCGACCGACACCAGCCGATCGGTCATGCGGCGGATCATCTCGTCGCCGCGCCGTCCGATCGGCGTCAACTCACGGAAGTCGTAGAACAGGCTGAGCGCGTCGATCGCCGGCATGGCGTCACCCCTGCCCGCGAGGAACAGCGTGTCGAAGGAGGCCGCCGCCTCGTCCTGGATCCGGCGCGTCATCTCGGAATTGGGATGCGCCTTGAGGGCGGTGCGCATCACATGGAAGGCATCGCGGTAGCGGGTCTCCTCGGTATAGAGCCGCGCCAGGATCTGCAGCGCCTCGATCTCGGTTTCGTCGCCGCGCCAGGCGGCGGTGAGCGCCTCGAGGTCGGAAATGACATCGCTGCGCTGAAGATCGCCGAGCTGATACCGCAGCACGATCTCGCGCAGGCGGCCCTGGGCGGCGGCCGGACGGTTCGTCGAGTCGGCGGCGGCCCGATAGGCGGCGAGCGCGTCCTCGTTGCGGCCGAGCGCCTCGGCAAGCTTGCCGTTGAGCACCGCCACCACCGGGGCGAGGCTGGGCGGCAGGCCGACCTGATCCAATTCGTTGAGCTGGCTGGCGGCGGTCGCGAAATCACGCGCCTCGACCGAGGCGCGCACCGCGTCCCTGAGCACCAGCCTCTGCAGCTCGATCGGCAGCGTCCCGAGCGCGGATTCCATGCTGCGGAACGCCTCCCTGGCTTCCGCCCATTTGCCCTGCCGGGTATAGGCCACGCCGCGCCAGAGCTGCGTGTCGCTTTGCCCGCTGATGAGCGGGTTGGCGAGGTCCTTCAAGGCCTCGTCGGCCCGCGACAGCATGATATTGGCGACGGCATGCATCACGATGCCGGTGGTGTCGTCCGCGGAAGGGCGCTCGTCGCCGAGCGCGACGTCGAGCACCGCCTTGGCTTCGGCATACATGTCGCGGGCGAGATAGAACCGGGCGAGCTCGAGGCGCGGCACGGTGCGCTTGGTGTCCGGCGCGGCCGCGGCGGCGTTGAACAGCTTCATCTGGCGATCGGTGAAGTCGGCTTCCTGGTCGAAGCCCCACAGCTGGGCGTCGAACACGAGCGGGCGAAAGCCGCCGGTCCGCTTGTTGGTCGGGCCACCCGCCGACATGGTGAGGCCGCTCGGCCTGCCGAGCACGACCTTGTCGGCCCCGACCTCGACGGTCAGGTCGTCGGCGAGCGGCTGGATCACGATGCCGTGGGTCGAGGCAAGCGCGCGGAACTCGACGAAATCCTGCTGCTTGAGAAAGCCGCGTGCCGGCCCGAGCGCGGTGACCACGAACAACGTGTCGCCGACTTCCGGATCGTTCAACCGGTGCAGGGTGCGCGGTTCGTCGAACGGAACGATCGCGGTCGCGCGCGGCGCGCCGGTCGTGTTGCGGACGATGTTGAGCTGCCGCGTCGGTTCGAGCACGACTTCGCCGATGGTGACGGTCCAGGACGAGCCGTCCTCCGCGAAGCTGGTGAGCCGCGGCCGCTCCAGGCCGATGCGCACGACCTGCCCGTCGCGCGACGGCGAGATCGCGGCGGCGCGGATCGTGTGGGTGCCGTCCTTGGTGAGCGCCGCAAGATCGATCTTGGCGGCCGAATCGAACACCAGCCAGAGCGTATCGGCGCGGCGGAAGACCGCCGCCGGCGTCGGCGCCGCGAACGGGAAGGTCAGCTTGAGATTTTCGCCCTGGCGGCGCAGCCCGACGACGACCGGCCCGTCGGGATTGCCGGGCTGGAGCATTTCGGCGCGGGGGCTGTCGGGTGGCGCGGTGGTGGCGGCGGGCTGTTCGGCCGGCGGCGCGAGCATGGGTTGGGGCGCGGGCGCCGCGACAGATGGGGGCGTGGCAAGGGTCGGCACCGGCGCTGGCGGGGCCGCCGGTGGCGCTGCGGGCGCCGCTTGTGCGATCGGCGCGGCTTTGGCCGGCACGGTCAGCGGCGGTTTCATGGCCGCCTCGCCTTCCGGTGCCTCGCGCGCAAGGGGCGCCGGATTGGCTGGCGGGATCAGCTCGCTGCGATTCTTGCCGTCGATCGGCATGACGTCGAAGACATAGTTGTTGTCCTCGCGGAAGCTGCGGATGTCGACCTTACCGATGAAACCGAAGGTGACCGACGCAGTCTGGCCGTCGGACCCCGCCGCGATCGACTCGATCGTCGGCGGCAGCGTCGATTTTGCGCCCGCGAGGTCGAATTTGACCGGCCCGTCGAACACGAGCTTGACCTGCTCCTGCGATCGCTCGGTCGAGACCGGCATCAGCTCGGGCAATTCGAACACATAGCGCGTAAAGGTCGGCTGGTGGGCGACGCGGACGCGTGCCAGCGGCACCGGGCGCGCGCGCGCGATCGCGCGTTGCTCGCGCTGCTTCTTGTCGGCCTCGCGCGCCCGCTTGGCGAGCTCCTCGACCACCTCCTGGGGCAGGCTGGGCGGGGCTGCGGTCCAGCTATCCGGCAGCAGGTCGATGAACAGCCGTTCCGCGGCCATCATCGAGTTGACCGTCACCTTGCGGCCGAGCGCAATCCGCACCGCCATGCCGTCCGGATCGCTGCGGGCGGCGCTCACATAGCCCGATGCGTTGGTCGACAACCGGTCGACGGGGGCGCTCACCTTGGTCTTGAAGCTGATCACCAGGATGCCGTTCGCCATGCGGACGTCGGCGTCGATCTCCTCGCCAAAGCGGAACACGATGCGGGCATAGCCGCCGCTGGTATTGACCGTGATGTCGGCCTTGATCGGCTCGGCCAGCGCGGGCCGCATCCCCGCCAGGACGAAGAAAAGCGAAGCCTGCAGCACGACCGCAATCGCCCGCAGCCCGCGCCGCGCGGTTGCGCGCGCGCGGTAATGCGCGACTGCGGTGGCTCCGGTGTGCATTTTGTCGGTCATGACGCGTACTGCGCCGGGTTCCCTCGGGCGCAAACTCGTCAACGCGCCTACGGCGCCACCCTAGGCCTTTGCGTTTAATGAGGCGTTAATCCAATCGTAGATAATCGCCGCTATTTCAAAGGCTTACGATGAAAGCCGGGAAATGGGGGCTTTTCGGCGCAGCCGGTCCAGGAACGGCGTCTATTTGGCCCGGCCCTCGATCTTCGGCAGCTCGACCGGCGGCGGCACCGACTCGGTGCCGCTGGCACGGTTGGCGAGCTCGACGGTGAGGCGTTCGGCCATTTCGGGCTGCATTTGCGCCATGATATCCGACATGCGCCGGGGATTGATCAGCGAAACCACGTCGATCAGCACGCGCATCTCCAGGCGATCGAAGATCTTGGCGGCGTCCTTCGCCTTCATGTTCTCATACATCGTGACGAGACCCTTGAGGCGTGCGGCGTCGGCCTGCTTCTTCTGCTGCGCCGCGCCGCCGAGCTGCGACTCCATGCCCTTGATCTCGTCGACGCGCCCGTCGAGCCGCTTTTCCGCCGACTTGAGCAGGTTTTCGCGGATCTCGAGCTCGCGCGCCCGCGCATCGAGCTCCTGGCGACGTTCGCCGAGCCGTTCCAGGATCGCGCGTTCGGCGGGCGACGAGACGGCATTGGGATCGAGCGTGATCAGGGTTCCGCCCCCCGCGGGTTTGCTGTCGGCCGGCTTCACCGGCGGGGCGCCGCCTTCGGGGGCCGGCTTTTCGGCCTTTTTTTCCGGCGGCTTGTCGGAGTCGATCGAGCCGGTCACGGTCACGTCCGGGACGTTGAAGTTGTCCCACTCCCAGTATCTCTTGGGGGGCGGCTTGAGCGAAACCGCGTCGGATTTCACCGACGCCTGCGGCGAGGCCGCGTCCGCATCGGCTGCGACGACCTTCGAGGCGCCACCGAAATCGAGACCCGCCAGCGTGTATCCGCCGTCCAGAATGATGCCGAGCACCTTCAAGCCGAACAGGCACGTGATCGCCAGCAAAACGACCGGAATCAGCCGGAATTCGCGAACAAACCGCATCATGCGGCGCGGCCGCCGATCCGCGAGCGGGCGCGTTCCGCGAAGGCCTGCGCGGCCGCCACCATGGCGCGCGGATCGGAGGCCGGCGCCGCGGCGGCGGGGGATTCCGGACGTGTCGCCATCACGATCTTGCCCAAGCGGTCGAGCACCGACTCGCCGGCCTCGAGCTGGCGGTCCATGTCGGCGCAAAAGCGCTCGGCGGTGCGCAGGCGCTCACCGAGATTTTGATCGCATTCGCGCACCGTCAGCTTGAAGCCGGCGATCGCCCGCTCGGCGATTTCGGTGGCGGTGATCAGCTCGGAAATCGTCGCCTTGAGCGCCTGCTCGTCGGCTTTGAGCCGCACCAGGCGCTTGTTGAGCAGGGTGCAATACCCGATCGTGACCAGGAGCAGGACCGCGACCAGGATCTCGATGATCAATCCGAAGGCGTGATTCACGATGCGTCCAATCGGTTCGAGGTTTCGCCGGCCGTCTCGAACATCGCGTAGGTGGTGCGCGGCCGGCGCAAGGACTTTGTGACCCGCACTGCGACGCGGTCGCCGACGCGGCCCATGCGCCCCTCGGTCAGGGTCACGTCGCCGCAGCGAACCGTCACGATCGCGTCGGACTTGATATCGAGGGGCAGCGTGTCGCCGACCTCGAGCTTCATGAGTTGCCGGAGCGGAAGCTTGGCCTCGTAAAGCACCGCGTCGACGGCGATCTCCGCCTGGCCGATCTCGGTCGCCAGATGTCCCTCCCAGATCGGATCACGGCCGAACTTCTCGCCCATGAACATCTGCAACAGGACGTCGCGGATCGGCTCGATGGTGGCATAGGGCAGCAGCAGCTCGACGGTGCCGCCGCGATCCTCCATGTCGATGCGAAGCCGCACCAGGATCGCCGCATTGGCGGGTCGCGAGATGGCGGCGAAGCGAGGATTGGTCTCGAGCCGGTCGATGTTGAACTTGACCGGCGAGAGCGGCTTGAAGGCGAGCTCGGCGTCGGCGAGCACCACCTCGATCATGCGCTTGACCAGGCTGGTCTCGATCGTGGTGTAGGGCCGCCCTTCGATGCGGATCGCGCTCTGGCCGCGCCGGCCGCCCAGGAGCACGTCGATCATCGAATAGATCAGGCTGGAGTCGACCGTGAACAGGCCGAAATTGTCCCACTCCTCCGCCTTGAAGACGGCGAGCACCGCCGGCAAGGGGATCGAGTTGAGATAGTCGCCGAAACGGACCGATGTGATCCGGTCGAGCGAGACCTCGACATTGTCGGAGGTGAAATTGCGCAACGACGTCGTCATCAGCCGGACCAGCCGGTCGAAGACGATTTCGAGCATCGGCAGACGTTCGTAGGAGACCATCGCCGAATCGATGATCGCCCGGATGCCGGAATTGTTGTTGATCGAGACGTCGGCCATGCTGAAGCCGAGGAGGGTGTCGATTTCCTCCTGGTTCAGGACGCGCTCGGCCCCGCCCTTGGTGACCGACGAGAAGGAATTGCCGTCGTCGATCATCGCGGCCCATTGGGCCGCCATCTCCTCGCTGACGGTTTCGACCGGAGGAGCCTTTGAGGGCTCGCCGGATGCCTCGCTGGTGGCGTCCGATTCGAGCGCCTGACCCCATTCGGCGGCAAGTGCGTCCTGATCGACCTGGTTTTGCGACATGAGGATCAGTCCGTCACTGGACGATGATTTCCTTGAACAGCACGGCGTTGACCTTGTTCGGCGCAAGGGCCACGTTGACGCGCCGGGTGAGCTCTTCCTTGAGGCGGTAAAGGCCCGCCGAGCCGTCGAGGTCGGTCGGCCGCAGCTCTCGCAGATAGGTCTGGAACGTATCCATCACGCGCGGCATCACGGGCGTGATCTGCTGCGCCAGAAGCTGGTCGGAGAGCTCGAGCACGATCTTGACCTTGAGATATTGGGTGCGGTCGCTGCCGGTGTTGGAAAGATTGACCAGCACTTCCGGCAGGTCGATGAAAACGGCCGGCTTGATCGGTACGGGCGCGGCCTGGGATTGCCTGACATTGCCGATCATGAGATAGGCGCCGACGCCGAGCCCCGCGACGAGCACAACGCCCGCGGCGATGATCGCCATCAGCTTCAACGGAAGTTTCGGTTTCGCCAGCGGTGCGGCCGCGGCGCCTTCGGCGGCTTCCGCCACTTCGGCCTCCTCTTCGGGCTCCTTTCCCCCCGCTGCCTTCGCCTTCGCTGCCATATCGAACCCCAAATCGCATTCGCGTCGAGGGCGCCGCAAGGCGGCCGGCCCGGGAAAAAGCCGCGGACGCGACGATGCGCCGTGTGACAGGGAAGCTAGTGTGGGAATGGTTAACGGAACCTTTCCCTATCGGCAGCTACCGGGAAAATATTGCCGGGTTGGTCGATAGGTCTGGCGCTTTCTGCCGCGCTGGCGCCGGATGTTTTTTGTCAACCCATTGAGCGCGTTTGGTTTCTTTCTCTGGCACGCCCCCTGCTTTGTGGTCAAGGCGAGGCCCGCAGCTTGGGAGAGCCGGCGGGCGCCATGACCGGCAGTTCCGTTTGGGAGAACGGGGCCACGGTCGCCTCAGGGGGAGAACACCGATGGAGAATGCGCTTCTCGTCGGACTATCGCGACAGATGGTGCTCGGGCGCCAGCTCGACGTCGTCGCGAACAACATCGCGAACCTGAACACCACCGGCTTCAAGTCGGACAATTCGATGTTCGAGCAGTTCCTGATGCCGGTCGCACGCGAGAACCGGTTCAAGACGCCCGACCGTCAGATGGGCTTCGTCAACGATCGCGGGACCTGGCACGACTTCCGTGGAGGCTCCGTGCAGCAGACCGGCAACCCGCTCGACGTCGCGATCGACGGCAAGGCTTTCCTGGTCGTGCAGACTCCCGCCGGCGAACGATACACCCGCAACGGCGCAATGCAGATCAACGCGCAAGGCCAGCTCGTCACCGCCGACGGATCGCAGGTGATGGGCGAGAGCGGACCGATCGTCCTCCAGCCGACCGACCGCGATGTCGCGATCTCGGCCGACGGCATGGTGACCGTGACCGAGAGCGGCAACACAAAGACCGAATCGCAGCGCGGAAAGCTGCGCCTGGTGAGCTTCGACGCGCCCCAGCAGCTGCAGAAGGACGGCGCCAACAACTTCCTGGCCCCGGCCGGCGTCACCGCCGTGCCGGACCCCAAGTCCCGCCTGATCCAGGGCGCGACCGAGAAATCGAACGTCAACGGCGTCGTCGAGATGACCCGGCTGATCGAGATCTCGCGCGCCTATACCCAGGTCGGCCTGCTCCTCCAGCAGCAAAGCGATCTTCACAAGAATGCCATCCAGCAGCTCGCCGAAGTTCCGAGCTGACGCAACCTGAGCATCGGGAAAACACACCATGCGAGCACTGCAAACAGCCGCGACCGGGATGATGGCCCAGGAGCTCAACGTCCAGGTCATCGCCAACAACATCGCCAACATGCGCACCACCGGATACAAGCGCCAACGCGCCGAATTCCAGGACATGCTCTATGAGCATGTCCGCCGCATCGGCACCCAGACCTCGGATCAGGGCAACATCCTTCCGGTCGGCGTCGACCTCGGCTCCGGCGTCAAGACCGTGGGCACCCCGCGCATCATGACGCAAGGAACGCTGTCGCAGACCGGCGGCGACCTCGACGTCGCGATCCGGGGCGAAGGCTTCTTCAAGATCCAGCTGCCCGACGGAACATTCGCCTATACGCGCGACGGCTCGTTCCAGATGGACGCGCAGGGCCGCATCGTCACGGTGCAAGGCAATGTCGTCCAGCCCGGGATCACGATTCCGCAAAATTCGACATCGCTCACCATCAACAGCGAGGGGCATGTCTCGGTGATCGTTGCCGGCAGCAGCACGCCGACGGTGCTCGGGCAGTTGAACCTGACCCGCTTCATCAACAAGGCGGGCCTCCTGCCGATCGGCGACAACATGTTCACCGAGACGCCGGCGTCCGGCGCGCCGCAGGACGGCCTGCCCAACTCCAACGGCGCGGGCGACCTGCAGCAGGGCAATCTCGAGCAGGCCAATGTCGAGGCGGTGACGGAAATTTCCGATCTGATCGCGGCGCAACGCGCTTATGAGATGAACTCCAAGGTGATCTCCGCGACCGACCAGATGCTGCAGACCACGTCTGGTCTCTATCGTTGAGAGGGAACGCAACCATGATCCGCGCCTTGGCCTTTGCCACCCTCCTCCTCGCTGCCGCTCCGGCGGCGGCGCAGATCGCCGCCTTGCCTTCGAGCACGCCGACGCTCAAGCGCGCCGCGAATGTGACCTCCGACATCGTCCGTATCGGCGACCTCATCGACAATGCGGGCGCGGCCGCCGACACGCCGATCTTCCGTTCGCCCGATGTCGGAACGACCGGCTCGGTGCCCGTCCAGAAGGTGCTCGACGCCATCCGGTTGCATCACATCTATCTGGTCGACACCGGAAGCCTTTCCACGGTGGAGGTCACCCGCACCGGAAGGTCGATCGAGGCCTCCGAGATCGAGGCGCGCATCGCCAGCACCTTTGCGGGGCGCTATGGGCTGGGCGAGGCGAAAAATCTCACCGTCACATTGGATCGTCCGGCGCAGCCGGTCACGATCGAGGCGTCGGTGACCGGCGAGCTCGTGGTGAGGACTGCCACGCTCGAACCGCGCTCCGGCCGTTTCGACATCACGTTCGACTTGCCCGGCAGCCCGGCCATGCGCCGCAACCCGTTGCGATACGGCGGAACCGTGATCGAGACGGCGCCGACCACCGTGCTGGCGCGGGCGCTCGCGCGCGGCGAGATCGTCAAGGCTTCCGATCTGGCGATCGAGCGCCGGCCGAAAGCGGAGATCGCCGCCGAAGCGATCCGCTCCGCGGACGAAGCGATCGGGCTTGCGGCCCGCCAGGCCCTGCGCACCGGCCAGCCGTTGCGGCGCACCGACCTGAGCAGGCCCGAACTGGTGCATCGCGACGACAACGTCACGCTGGTCTTCGAGGTCCCCGGCATCCTGCTCACGACGCGCGGCAAGGCCCTCGATTCCGGCGCCGAGGGCGACGTCATCAGCGTCCTCAATCCCCAGTCGAAGCGAACCGTTCAGGGAATCGTGAGCGGGAGCGGACGAGTCACCGTCTTGTCGACGGCATTGCGCACGTCGCAGGACACCACGGCGGCGGCCATTCCGCGCGCCGTGGCATCACGCTGAGCATCGAGCGAGGAAATATGTCCCACAGTCATCCGTTGTTCAGGCGTCCGAGCCCGTTCGCGATCATCGGCGTCGTCACGCTGTCGTCGCTTCTGGGCGGCTGCGCGGCCATCGATCGCATCAGCAAGATCGGCGAGCAACCGGCGCTGTCGTCGATCGAAAATCCGACCGCGGCGCCCGGATACAAGCCGGTGCAGATGCCGATGCCTCAGCCGCAGCCGGCGAGCTATAACCCCAACTCGCTGTGGCGCAACGGTTCGCGCGCCTTCTTCAAGGACCAGCGCGCCCGCCAGATCGGCGACATCCTGACCGTCATGGTCAATATCACCGACCGGGCGGCGATCGCCAACGAGACCCAGCGCAGCCGCAAGAACACGGAAGACTCGGGCATCACCGACTTCATCGGCAGCAAGACCATCAAGAACCCCGCGACGGCTATTCTGCCGGGCCGCATTCTGACCGCGGACTCGACCATGTCGAACGACGGCAAGGGCTCGGTCAACCGCCAGGAAGCGTTGCAGACCAACGTCGCGGCGGTCGTGACCCAGGTTCTGCCGAACGGCAATCTGGTGGTCGAGGGCAAGCAGGAGATCCGCGTCAATTACGAAATGCGCGAGCTGGTCGTCGCCGGCATCGTGCGGCCGGAAGACATCCAGAGCGACAACACGATCGACTCGAGCAAGATCGCCGAGGCCCGCATCGCCTATGGGGGCCGTGGCCAGATCACCGACGTGCAGCAGCCCCGCTACGGACAACAGCTGTTCGACGTGGTTCTGCCCTTCTGAACCGGCAATCAAGGATCGGCCGTCCACCCACGGGTCGGAAGCGCGTCAGCGCTTCCCGAAGGCCGGTCCCCGAACTCCCCGCTGCTCCCGCTTCCGGGGCGGGACGGCGCAACGACGCGGCCTTCGGCATCTCCCCGCCGGAGGCCGCGCTCTTTTCTGGGCTTTCGTTTGTTGTTCGGCGGGCGCTCGGACGCTGCCCGGCGGTTCCTCGGGCGGCGCTCCAAATGGCGCCCTCAATCGTCGGGATACACTCTCTCGCGCCGCCGGCTGATTGCTTTGAGCGGCGCGTCGGAAGCGCCCTCAATCGTCGCGATACACTCTTTCGCGCCGCTCGTGGCGTTCCTGAGCCTCGATCGACAGGGTCGCGATCGGGCGGGCCTCGAGGCGCTTGATCGAGATCGGCTCGCCGGTCTCCTCGCAATAGCCGTAGGTGCCGTCCTCGATTCGCTGCAGCGCGGCATCGATCTTGGCGATCAGCTTGCGCTGGCGGTCGCGCGCGCGCAGCTCGATGGCGCGATCGGTCTCCGATGACGCGCGATCGGCAAGGTCGGGATGGTTCTGGTTCTCATCCTGGAGGTGCTGGAGGGTCTCCTTGGCCTCCTTCAGGATGTCTTCCCGCCAGGCCAGCAGCTTATTGCGGAAATACTCCCGCTGGCGGTCATTCATGAACGGCTCTTTTTCAGTCGGCCGGTAGTGTTTTTCTTTGTCCGAGCGCATGCACTCCACTCCGTGCATTTGACCAACTCCCCTTGCGAGCCCGGCTCGCGGGGCCGCCTTATACCGACCACCTCCGGCCGGGACAACTGGGCAGGCGAGGAATTAGAGGGGGGTCAGGAACGAATTGCGGCGGCCCCGGCAGGCCGGACCGGGCGCGCGGCGGTCAGGCGGCCGTACCCATCTTGGCGAGCTCGACCTCGACCCGGAGGTCTATTTCGGCCAGAACCCGGTCGAGATGCGGATCGCCGGAAAGATCCTTGAGGCCCGCCGCCGCGGTCTTGAGCTTCACCAGGGTTCCGTGATCGAGCTGGCCGGACAGCAGCCCGAGCTTCATCTCGTCGAGAACATCGAGCGCCGTCAGACCGCGTTTGAGCGCGCGCCGCCGGCGCTCTTCCACGCCGTCGACCCCTTGCAGTGCGAGCAAAGCATCGATTCCGCCGACGGTGCGCACCCCGGCTGTGCCGGCCGGCGCCGCCTGGGCCTCCTCCTCCGGCAGACTGAAGGAACCCGCGGTGGAACGGCGCGCGGCCGGCGCCGTGTTGGTGGCGGCCGGCCCGTTGGGTCCAAGAATGCGCATGGTGCAGACCTCTTGAACGGCCGAAGGCCGCCGATTGCCGCGAGCCTCGCCCTCAAATGGTTAAAGCGCGGTAAACACCCGGCAAGAATTGCCGGCCAGGGGGCAACGAGTACCCCTGTGGGCGCCGCGCGTGCGCCCCGCGATACGAGAATTACCTTTCGTAATCAATTGCTTACGGGATCAGACCGAGGTGGCACGCCATTCGCAAGGTAGCCCGCATGGTCCGACCTCATCGGGGAGCATAGGATGACGAGGACATCCACTTTCGCGCTGGCCGCACTCGCGGCCACGTGCGCACTCATACTCGCGCTACTGCCGGCGCAGGCTGCCTCGCGCATCAAGGACCTCGCCAATGTCGAGGGCGTGCGCCAGAACCAGCTCATCGGCTATGGCCTCGTGGTCGGTCTCAATGGAACCGGCGACACGATCAACAATTCGCCCTTCACCAAGCAGTCGCTGACCGCGATGCTGGAACGGCTGGGCGTGAACATTCGCGGCCAGACGCTGCGGACCGGCAACGTCGCCGCCGTCATGGTGACCTCCAACCTGCCGGCCTTCTCGACCCAGGGCACGCGCATCGACGTGACGGTCTCGGCGCTCGGCGACGCCAAGAGCCTGCAAGGCGGCACCCTGCTGGTGACCCCGCTGCTCGGCGCCGACGGCAACGTCTATGCGGTCGCCCAGGGCTCGCTCGCGATCGGCGGATTCCAGGCCGAAGGCGACGCCGCCAAGATCGTCCGCGGCGTGCCCACCGTCGGACGCATTTCGAACGGAGCGATCATCGAGCGTGAAATCGACTTCGCCCTTAACCGGCTCAGCCAGGTTCGCCTCGCATTGCGCAACGCGGATTTCACCACCGCCAAGCGCATCGCCGCCGCCATCAACGACTATATCGGGACGGCGACGGCCGAGCCGATCGATCCCTCCAGCGTGCAGCTCACCGTCCCGAAGCAATTCCAGGGCAACGTGGTCGCCTTGCTGACCGAGATCGAGCAGCTGCAGATCGAGCCGGATCTCTCGGCCAAGATCATCATCGACGAACGCTCCGGCATCATCGTGATGGGCCGCGACGTGCGCGTGTCGATGGTCGCGGTGGCGCAGGGCAATCTCACGGTGACGATCTCGGAAGCCAGCCAGGTCAGCCAACCGGCGCCATTCTCGCGCGGCCGCACCGTGACGGCGCCGCGCAGCCGCATCGGCGTGCAGGAGGACGGCCGCAAGCTCGCGCTGGTCAACGAGGGCGTGTCGCTGCAGCAGCTGGTCGACGGCCTCAACGCGCTCGGCATCGGGCCGCGCGACCTCATCTCAATCCTGCAGGCGATCAAGGCGGCCGGCGCCATCCAGGCCGACATCGAGGTGATGTGATGACCAGCGCCCTCTCGTCCATCCCCACCCCGAACCTCGACGCCGTCATAGGAAGCGGGCTCGCCGCGACGCGCGCCAAAGCGTCGCCTAACGCCAAGCTGCATCAGCAAGCACAGAATTTCGAAGTCGCCTTCGTCAATTCCATGTTCCAGCACATGTTCACCGGCATCGGAACCCAGGGCCCGCTCGGGAACAGCACCGGCGTCTCCGCCTGGCGCTCGTTCCTGACCGAGGAATACGCCAAGAATTTCGTCAAGGCGGGCGGCGTGGGAATCGCCGACCAGGTCTACAAGTCGCTGCTCGCGCACCAGGAAATGCGGGCGAAATGACTTGCGGGCGAACGAACGAGCCGAAGGATCGCAACCCATGAAGCAGCAACCCACCCCCGTCACCCCGCCGGCCGAGCCCCGCCCGATCGGCAGCCCGGCCGAAGCCCGGCAGGTGATCGGTCATCTCAGCGACGTGATGGACGCGCTGCTGACGACCGTCGAGAAGGAAACCGAATTGGTGCGCGCGGGACACCTGCGCGAGGCGGGCACGCTGGAGCCGAAAAAATCGGATCTGGCCCGGCGTTATCTCGCCGACACCGCACGCCTCAAGGCCAGCATGCCGTATCTTCGCCAGACGCTGCCCCAGGTGCTCGCCGCCCTGCGCGAGCGCCATCACACGTTCCAGACCCTGCTGCAGATCAATCTCACCGTGCTGGCGACCGCCCAGGCGGTGTCCGAACGAATCATCCGGGGTCTGTCGCAGGAAGTCGCCCGCAAGGAAGCGCCGCAAACCTATGCGGCTTCGGGGCAACGCGCGGCGCCGAATCGGATATACGGCCAGGGGCTGGCGGTGAGCCGTGTCCTTTGACGGCGCACGCAACCGCAGAAGCGCCTCCGTCCTGGCCCACGACACCGATCTCGGAACCCAAATGTTGAAAAAGCAGCGATCCGGTGCAACAGCGAAACAACCTGCTCTTCCCTGGCAGCCGCAGCCGGCATCACCGCTCGCGCAGGCGGATGTCGCATCCGTGCTCGGCCAAGCCATAGCGTTTCATCGCGCCGGTCTCCTGGCGGAAGCCGAACAGCTGTATCGGAGAATCCTTGAGGTCGAACGGAGAAATTTCGATTGTCTCCATCTTTTGGGGGTCCTCCATTTCCAGCGCGGCGAATTTTCCGAGGCGGTCCGTCAGATCGACGAGGCCCTCAAGATCAATCCGAACGTGGCCGATGCCCACAACAATCGCGGCAACGCTCTCAAAAAGCTGAAACGGCCGGAGCAGGCATTGGAGAGCTACGACCGAGCGATCGCGCTCAAAGGCGACGATGCCGCGACATTCAATAATCGCGGCTCCGCGTTCAGGGAGCTCGAGCAGTTCGAGGCGGCGCTGGCGGACTTCGACAACGCGATCACGCTGCGCCCCGATTTCGCCGAAGCTTTCAACAACCGCGGCAATGCGTACAAGGAGCTCGAGCGATTCGACGAGGCGTTGTCGGATTTAGACAAGGCGCTTGCGCTACGCGCCGACAATCCCGACGCCTTCAACAACCGCGGCGCCGTGCTCAACAAGCTCGAGCGGTTCGACGAGGCGCTGGCAGACCTCGACCGGGCGATCGCACTCAAGCCCGGCCATGCCGAAGCCCATTACAATCGCGGCACCACGCTTCTCGAACTCAGGCGATTCGACCCGGCGCTGGCGGCCTTCGACAAGGCGGTTGCGCTCAGGCCCGATTACGCGGAAGCCTACTACAACCGCGGCACCGCGTTTCTGGCTCTCGCCCGGGTCGATGACGCGCTGGCGGACTTCGAGCGGGCCATTGAATACAAGCCCGACTATCCGACCGCGTTGTGGAATCGCGCCTTCACCAAACTGTTGGCCGGCCGATACAAGGAGGGGTGGGCGGAGTATGAGTGGCGCCTGCAAGCCGACCCGACGTCTGCTAACCGGCGGGATTTTCAACGACCGCGGTGGACCGGCAGCCGCGACGTCGCAGGCAAGACCCTGCTGCTCCATTCCGAGCAGGGATTCGGCGATACCATCATGGCGGCCCGCTACGTGCGGCGGGTGATCGAGTCGGGTGCGCGGGTCGTCGTCGACGCGCCCGCGCCGCTGGCGTCGGTGTTGGGACAAATCGATGGCGCACAGGTCGTGACGACCGGGGATGCGCTGCCGCCCTTCGACTTCCATTGTCCGATGATGAGCCTGCCGCTGGCCTTCGCGACCACGTTGGAGACGATCCCCGCAGACGTGCCGTATTTGTCGGCGCCGCCGGCTCACGCCCAAAAATGGGCGCAGCGATTGCCGAGATCGGGCCTACCGCGGATCGGCGTCGCCTGGGCGGGCAACGCGGAATTCAGGTACGACCGCATCCGGTCCGTCGGATTGCCTCGCATGCTGCCCTTGCTGTCGCGCACGGACGTGCAATATGTCGGCCTTCAACGGGACCTTCGCGACGGAGACGCCGAGATCCTGTGGAACAATCCTCAGGTCGAGCATCTCGGCGATGCCCTCGAGACATTCGCCGATACCGCAGCCGTCATCGCGTCGCTGGATCTGATCATCTCGAGCGACACTTCCCTGGTTCATCTCGCCGGGGCCCTGGGCAAGCCGGTGTGGATATTGCTGCCGTATTCCCCCGACTGGCGCTGGCT
>Ga0208993_1000003_pt1 | contig 20609 bp, 20 predicted proteins | sample MedBloCAOM2_M3_FD_187847 | JGI IMG/M metagenome (GOLD analysis project Ga0208993, IMG submission 187847) | Forest soil microbial communities from El Dorado National Forest, California, USA - Mediterranean Blodgett CA OM2_M3 (SPAdes) (version 2) | ecosystem: Environmental > Terrestrial > Soil >...
ATTCGCCTCTCGACCACGACGGAGACCTCCATGAACATCCATACTGTCGCCCCCACGAAGGCGCCCAAGGGCATGTCATCCGACGAATGGCAGGCGCGGGTCGATCTCGCGGCGGTCTATCGCCTGGTGGCGGATCACGGCTGGGACGACGTGATCTACAACCACTGCTCCATGCGGGTGCCGGGCGAGCCGCGCAAATTCCTCATGAAGCGCCACGAGCTGCTGTGGACCGAGGTCACGGCATCGAACCTCGTGAAGGTCGACATGGACGACGACCTCGATGAGAAGGCCGGCGTCAACCGGCCCGGCTTCACGCTGCATGGCGGCGTGCTGCGCGGGCGGCCGGACGTCAATTGCGCGGTGCATGTCCATACCGAGATCGGGATGGCGTTTGCCGGGCTCAAGAGCGGGCTGCGCATGATCTCGCAGGAGGCGACGCGCTTCTACGGCTGCCTCGGCTATCATCCGTATGAGGGCATCACCGAGGATTTCGGCGAGCGCGAGCGGCTCATCGCCAATCTTGCCAACAACCGCGCCATGATCCTGCGCAACCACGGCATGCTCACGGTCGGCAAGACGGCGCGCGAGGCTTTCGTGTTGATGAAGCACCTGCTGGAAGCCGCCAAGATCCAGCTCATGATGGAAGCGACCGGCAGCGAGCTGATCGAGATCCCGCCGGACGTCTGCGCGAAAACGGTTGTGCAATACGACAAGCACGACGCCGGCCGCGGCTCCGCCGACTGGCCGGCTTATCTGCGCATGCTCGATCGCATCGATCCGAGCTATCGCACCTGAATATACGCGCCGATCAATCCTTGTAGGGTGGGCAACGGCGACTTCGCTGTTGCCCACCATTTATGCGTCGAAGCCGCGCGTGGGCAAAATCGAAAGCGATTTTGCCCACCCTACAGGCTCACTTTGGCGCGGCGCCGGTGTTCTCGCCCGGCGGAGCGCTTTGCGCCTTCGTTCCCGTATAGGAAATCCGCCAGATCGTGCCGCCGGTGTCGTCGGCGACGAGCAGCGCGCCGTCCTTGGCGATGGCGAGCGCGGCGGGCCGGCCCCACACCTCGGCGCGTTCCGTGCCGGAGACCCAGAAGCCGGCCGCGAAATTCTCGTAGAAGCCCTGCGGGCGCCCATCCTTGAATGGCACGCGCACGATCTTGTAGCCGGTGGGGTTCGACCGGTTCCACGAACCTTTCAGCGCCACGAAGGCGTCGCCGCGATAGTCCGCCGGGAACTGGTTGCCGGTATAGAACACGATGTCGAGCAGCGAGGAATGCGCCTCGAACAGCAGGTCGGGCTTCACGGCGGCCTGCACCTTGTCGGGACGCATGGCGGCGAATCCGGGCATCGGATTTTGCCCGATATAGGAATAGGGCCAGCCGTAGAATGCGCCCTTCTCGACATGGGTCAGGAAATCGGGGACCAGCCGGTCGCCGAGCCCGTCGCGCTCCTGCACGATCGTGAAGAGCTCGCCGGTGTCGGGATGGAACGCCAGGGATGTCGCGTTGCGCAGGCCGGACGCAAAGGTGGTCTGGCCGGAGCCGTTGGGTTCGAAGCGCTGGATGGTGGCTTTCACTTCGGGCTCGACCCCGATATTGCCCGACGAGCCGACGCCGACGAACAGCGCGCCGGTCTTCGGCTCGATGGCGATATGCCGGTTGGCATGGCCTTTGACGATGCCGAACACGCCCTTCTGGGTGATCATCGCCTCGCCGACGACATGCGGCGAGGCCTTGCGCTGCTCGGCCGGCACATCGGCGACGCGCTGCTCGACGTTGCGGCCGGGCCGCAGGTTGTCGAGCTGGTGCGGCACGCGCCAGATGCCGTCCTGGTCCGCCACCAGGACCTCGTTGTCGCGCCAGGCGAGCCCGTAAGGCGCGTTGAAACCTTCGGCGTGACGCTCGATCCAGTCGGCCTTGCCGTCGCCGTCGTGGTCGCGCAGCAGCGTGATGTAGCCGACCTTCTGCTCGGCCACGAGAACGTCGCCATTCGGCAGCACCAGCAGGCGGCGGGGATGCGCGAGGCCGGTCGCAAAGGGTGTCGCCGTAAAACCTTCCGGCACGCGCGGGACCTGGCCCTCATAGGGCAGCACCAGGGAGCGGGCCGAGACGATCGGGCCGGTGCGCGGCGGCGGCATGTCCTCCGCCTTCACGCTGAAGCGGTGACCGAGCTGCTGATCGGGGAGCGAGGCCGGGTCGGTCGGCGCGGGGGCCTGGGATTGCTGCGCCTGGGCGGCATCGCGGTCGAGCAGCGCGGGCGCAAGCAGCCCCAGCGCCAGCGCGGCCCATCCGAGACGAGAAATTGCGCCATGCGAAAACCGGGAAGGCGAAGCTGCGAGGCGGTCACCCTGGTGCGGCATTGCGGGCTCCTTGGTATGACGATCCGGATCGAGAGGCCGCCGGTCCGGCAGTATGCCTCCGCGGGCCGGCGCCCTGGCACGCGCCGGATCAATCCGTGTCCTAAGCGGCTGTGCGTGCCTTGACTTGAAGCCGCCCCGGGAGTGCCATCACGTCTGCATCGCAAGGGAAGCCTATCATGCTCGACTCCACCGCACCATCGCGCCGCGCCATCCCGTTCGACACCAACCGGCTCGACCGTCTGATGGAGGATGCCGGCATCGACGTGCTGCTCGCGAGTTCCAAGCACAATGTGCAATACCTGCTCGGCGGCCATCGCGCGTTCTTCTTCGACTACATGGACGCGATGGGGCTCAGCCGCTATCTGCCGGTCTTCGTCTATCCCAAGGGCGCGCCCGACAAGGCGGCCTATTTCGGCCATCGGCTGGAAGGCTTCCAGAAGGAGAACGAGCCCTTCTGGGTCGGCGAGGCGCAGACCACGTCGTCCGGCTCGGTCGACGTGATGCAGAAGGCGATCGACCATATCCGCAAGTCGGGCGCCAAGACGCGCCGCATCGGGGCCGAGCTCGGCTTCCTGCCGATGGATGCGGGCGCCGCGCTGCGCCAAGCATTTGCCGGCAGCGAGATCGTGGACGCGGTGTTCGTGCTCGAGCGCATGCGGGCGCGCAAGAGCCCGCAGGAGCTGGAAAAGCTGCGGGTCGCCTCGGAAGCCGTGATCGATTCCATGCTGGCGGTGATCGCGACCCACGGCCCGGGCGCCACCAAGCGCGAGCTGACCGAAGCGTTGCGGCGCGAGGAGACCAACCGCGGCCTCATTTTCGAATATTGCCTGATCACCGCGGGCACCAGCCTCAACCGCGCGCCCTCCGAGCAGCGCTGGGAGGCGGGCGATATCCTGTCGCTCGATTCCGGCGGCAATTACCACGGCTATATCGGCGATCTCTGCCGCATGGCGATCCACGGCGAGCCCGATGCCGAGCTCGAGGACCTGCTGGGCGAGATCGAGGCGATCCAGCGCGCCGCCATGAAGCCGATCAAGGCCGGCCGCATGGGCAGCGACATCTATGCGGCGGCCGATCCGCTGGTGCGCCAATCGAAGCAGCACAACCACATGCATTTCCTGGCGCATGGCATGGGGCTGGTGAGCCACGAGGCGCCGCGGCTCACCGCCTCGGGGCCGGTGCCTTATGATGCCTATGACGCGAGCCGTCCGCTCGAGACCGGCATGGTGGTGTCGGTCGAGACCACGCTGGCCCATCCGCGCCGCGGCTTCATCAAGCTCGAGGACACGGTGGCGGTGACCGATAGCGGCTTCGAGATTTTCGGCGAGGGCGGGCGCGGGTGGAACAGGGGCGGGTCGGCAGCATAGAGCATTCTCAAGCCGCGATCGTCAGCCGCGCCCTCACGGCACCGCGACGGCCTTGCAGGGATCAGGTTTGCTCGGGCCGGAACGCGCGCCGAAGCAAGCCTCTGATGGCCGGCCTTATGCGCGCGATCCTTGCGACGTTTCCGACCGCGGAGGCGGCGAGATAGAAAATCCACTGGCGCTGCTGCGCCGGCGAGAGCCGTAGCGCGACCGAGAGCGAAGGACCCGGTCCTGGGGTCGCGCGTCCGATGACCCGGCCGATGGTCGGCATCTGGATCTCGATTTCGTCGCCCGTAGCGACCGGGGCGCCGTCCGGCAGGTCCGTCAAAGTCGCAGACGACAGCGCGGCGCTCTGCAGCACACAGCCAAAGACCCGATCCCGCCACCGCACCGCGGCGCGTTGGTTGACGGCGAAGGGCTCGAGGGCGCGCGGGCGCTCGAAGCAGACCAGCATGGCGCTGAACGAAATCACCATGGCGACCGCGGCCCACAGCAGGTTGAACAGGTCGTCCGGCGAAACCTCGCTGGCCGCGGACGGCGATAAAAGCGACATCGCGATGCCGCCCGCGGACGAGGCGGCCACGCAACCGAAGAGCAGGGCAAGCTTCCAACGGACCCGCGATCGCGACCGGTCGCCGCCTTTGTCGGTGACCCGGAAGGGCCGCCCGAACGGCCGCACCGCGGCGCTCAGCAAGGCGGCCGAAATCGCGAAGGCCGTGACAGCGTCGGTGACCTCGGCGAAATACGGGAGGGTCCGGGACCGCGAGATCCAGAAATTATACATCCAGAGGAAGATCAGCGCCGGCATGCCGTATCTCAGGAACGACAGATAGTCGGCATGAAATGCCGGAATGCCGCCAAACCAATAAATCGTCGGCGCGATCAGCATCAGCGCGAGAAACGGCTTGCCCAACCAGTTCAGGAGGCCGTGCAGATAGTGCCAGCGTTGCGTGACGGTCAGGTTGTTTCGCCCGAACGGACCGTCCTTGAGCAAAGCGACCTGGATGGTCCCAAGACACCAGCGCGTGCGCTGCGTGATGTATTCCGGCAGCCCCTCGGCGGACAGGCCGACGCTGAGACGCTCGTTGAGCCAATGGGTTTGATAGCCACGCGCGAGCATCCGATACGTGACGTTGATATCCTCCGATATCGCCTCGGTCGGAAATCCGCCGATCTCCACGAGCCGGTCGCGCCGGATGACAAATGACGTCCCGACGCAGAAGGCGCAGCCCCAGGCATCCTTGGCTGGCTGGAAGACGTCGAAGAAGAAACGCTGGTCGTCGGTCCAGCTCTCGGTGATGCCGAGATTATGCTGGATCGGATCCGGGTTGTAATAAAACTGCGGCGTCTGTACGAGCGCGACGCCTGGATCCGCGAGCAGGCCCACCGTCCGGCGCAAGATGTTCGGTTGGACGACGAAGTCGGCGTCGAGCACGAGAATGATCGGCGCGTTCGTCGTCGTCGCGGTGTGGGTCAGCGCGTTATTGAGGTTTCCGGCCTTGGCGCCCTTGTTGTCGGGCCGCGTGATGTAGTGCACGCCCGCCTGGATGCAGAATTCCTTCAGCCAGACGCGCCGTGTGTCGTCCAAGACCCAGACCGTCACGTGCGGGTAGTCGATGCCGGCTGCGGCGACGATAGTCTTTTCCAGGACGTCAAGGGGTTCGTTGTAGGAACAGATGAAGACGTCCACCGCCGGCCAGTCGCCGCTGACCTCAAGTGCGGATTCGGCGGCATCGGCCTGATCGCTCCGGTCGACGTGCCGCAGCAGGATCACGATCGACATGATCGTGAAGGTCTCGGCGACGAGCTCGAACAGGATAAACAGATGCGGCCACAAGCTCTCGAAGCGCATGGCGAGCGGAGGCAGGGTATCGTGCCAACGCCATGCCGCATAGGTGAGCAGGAACACGGCCGTGGTGAGCCCGAACAGCGCGCGATCGGGACGGCGCATCGGGTCGAGCAGGCCGGCCATGACGAAGGCGCCCAGCAACACGCCGATATCCGTCGACATGACCGCGAGAATGTCTGGGGCCGTTTCGAACATGACGCTAATCCACGTGCCGGCCGGCGAACGGGTTCCATCCGAGCGCCGCGAAACATGCCCAGGCGGTCGGCGCCAGATGGGGGCGGCGAAAGTAGAAGAAGTCCGGCTGCGGGCTGTCGGGCCCGATCGACAAGCCGGTGGTCAGCCGATCGACGCGCGTGGCATTCAACAGGCCCGACGGTGTTCGATCCGCCGCCATGGCTTCGAGCAACTGGTCGGCGCGTGCATCGTCATGCAGGAATCGATAGCCGAGCGCGGCCTGCGCCGTGCCCTCGACCCAGACGCCATCGCCATCGTCGTTGAAGTCGAAGCCGCCCGGTACGGCCAAGTGCTGCTGCGCGAAGGCCAGCGCGCGCCGCCAGTCGGCGGGTGCGTCGGCAATCGCCATCCAGGGCCAGAGCTGCACGTCGAGCGCGATTCCGGCGCGCGACGGCGCGCCGTCCGGTTGGGTGCCGAGCAGGAAATGGCCGTCCGACGGTTGGAACGCGTTGGCGACGAAACGGCGGGCGTGCGCCGCGATGTCGGCGTATCGCGCTTCCCCGGTGCGCCGGAAAAGCCAGGCCGCTGCTGCGGCGACGTCGACATTGTGCTCGGTTGATGCCCAGCGAAGCGGCGTTTGCTGATGGTCGAAGCCGAAAAATCCGCCCGAGAAGCCGTCGCCGTCGCGCGTCGTGGTGGCGGCGATCCAGTCGACCAGGCGTCCGGCGCCGGCGAGATAGTCGTCGTTGCGGGTCGCTTCGCTCAACGTCAAAAGCGCGAGCGCCGCCCAGGCAACGTTGCCGGTCGCGCTGCCGTCCTGATAGGCGTCCTCGGCCCAGAGATTCGCGGTCGGGTCCCACCAGCCGGGCAGCGCGGGCGACGCTTCCGCGATCACGCCAGCCCGATAGGCATTGCGCAGGCGGCCGTCGCGGAACGTGCGATCGCTGCGGAACGCGATCATCATCGCGTCGCCGATCCGACGCGCGCGCGTGACCTCGCCACAGGCGACAAGCGCGATCGCCGCCAGCGCATTGTCATAAACAAATGCGGATGTTGCGAGTTCGCGAGGAAGGGCCTGCTCGCCCGATCCCGGGCGGTAGCTCGCGACAAAAGCAGGCCGGTCGGCGGATCCGCTGCCGGCGGGTGCGGAATCGACGGCGCGTGCCAGACCGGCGCAATGCGCGGATGCAGCCTCGGCTGGGCTCGTGCGTGCGCCGCAGTCCGATGGCATCATCATCGCCAACACAACCGGGATCACGACACGACCCGTCACGGGAGACTGACATTGTTCGATGGCAAGGCCGGGATGAGGGACGCCGCGGCCGTCGCCGTGCTGCGCGCCCGGCGCCACATGCCGGCGACCGACGGTACCCAGCCGTTCTCGCGCGTCACCGTCACCCATTGGCCGACGTCGCAACTCGTCACGCCGGGATGCAGATTCGCCGGTCCGTCGTCGCCGCCTGCGCCTAGCGTGTCCCGATCGGGCGTCACCAGGACATAGAGCTCGCGCCGCTCGGTCTGTGGAAACGGCATGGCAAAACGTTCATCGACCTTGTCGCTCGTCTTCGGCAATACGGCGCTGATCGTGCCTCGGTCGAAATGCGCGCCGTGGACGCGAACCCGGCTGCCGACGTTGAAATCCTGACCCTGCCGGTACGAGAAGATCGCGACCACGAATGCTTTGTTGCAGTCGACCATGCTGGCGAGCGTATCTCCGGCGTTGATGTAACGTCCGGAGCTGGCGCCCAAGCTGAAGACCTCGCCCGCCGAGGGCGTCGTGATGTCGGCGCTCGCGAGACTGTCGAGGCGCTTGCGTTCGCCCTCGATCAGCCGTTCGCGATCCGCGACGCTTGCAAGCAGCTCGTTCTCCTCGATCGCCATACGCTTGGCGTCGAGCGCGATGTCTTTGCGCTTCTGCACCAGATCCGCGATCGGAGCCAGATCAGTGCCGACATAGACGCCCTGCTTGAGAGCTTCGAATTGCGCGATTTTCTGATTCAGCTTGGCGGTCATCGCATCGGCGCGGTGGACGGCCGCCTCGAACTGCTGTGCCGTCGGCTTGAGCATGTCGATGCTGGCCGTATCGCGCGACACCATCGTGGTCTGGCGGTCGACCAGCGCTTTTTTTTCGCGGCCGGCAGCTTCGGACTCGGCGACCTCTGCGCGCAATTGCAGGATTTGGCTTTCCATTTGCCGCCCCAGTTGCTTGCTCTGATCGGCGATCTCCTGGTCGAGAACCGTAAGGTATTCGTTGTCCGAATCGCGCTTGCGCCGCGCTCCTTGGATGCTCTCGCGGATGCTGGCGGCTTTTTCCTCGAGCGTGATCAGCGTCGTGTGATCGATCCGCCTGTTTTGGATGTGCGCCACCGGCTCGTGCTGGCCGATCATCTGGCCGGCCCGGACGGAAATCGATGCGATCTCGCCGGCGATCGGCGCGGTCAGCAGGATGATGGGAGCATTGACGACGGCGCGATCGGATTCATCCGCCAGGATCGGCGGGACGACCGCCGACACCAGCACAAGCGCGAGGACGGCGGCGACGCTGTATGTGGTCAGGCGAATGATGCTGTGATGGGATTTGGCGCGTCCGGATGCCGACGGCTGACGATCGGGCGGCGCACCGACTGGGGATGACATAATTTGATACCGGACGCTGCGTGAATGGCTATCGAAGCTTGGCGGATTCCCAAAGGCGCTTCCCATTCAGCCGCGGCGTCTGCTGCACCGTCGCGCTACGTAGCCAATCGGAATTGAGCCGGGAGGTTTCGCTTTTTGTTATCAATTTTTATTGTGGCGCAGCAAACGGCGATTGATGACGACATGGTGGCACGCGTGTGGCGCTTTTGCGCTTCACGCCCCGGGGGCGTGCGACAATGACGCCAAAAGCGACGGCGCGCTCACATAGTGAGCAGCATACGCCTATCGGGAGCCGATGGGCCGCCGGCACTCGAGCCGGGTGCTGTCGTCGCCATCAATCCTCGAGCACGGCCTGCCGCGACTCCGACGCGAACTGACGCCGCCACATCACCGCGATGACGGCGGCGGTCGACGCCATCAGCACGTAGGGCCCGGCGAACCAGCCCAGATAGCCGAGCGCCAGGAAGAAGGCGCGCTGGCCGCGGTTGAAGTGCCGGCCGGCGGACTGGAAAAGCCGCGCGGTGCGGCGGATATGGGCCTCGGCTTCCGGCGTTTCCTTGTCGGCCGAGAACGGCGCCGCGCCCAGCAGGATCGCGACGTAATTGTAAAGCCGATAGGACCATGCGAATTTGAAGAACCCATAAGTGAAGATGATGACGAGGCCGATCGCCTTCACGTCCCATTGCTCGCGGCTCATCGGGACGCTCAGCGGCAGCGTGCCCATCACCGACAGGATCTCGTCGGTCGAGTGCAGCAGGCTGAGCGTGCCGCCGATCGCGATGAGCGAGGTCGAGGCGAAAAAGGCGGTGCCGCTCTGCAGCGCCGCCATGATCTGCATGTCGACCATCCGGGCCTCGCGGTGCAGCATCCGCCGCATCCAGATCTCGCGGTAGCGGTCCATATGGGCGTTGAGGCTGTGGCGGCCATGCGGCGTCCATTCGACCGCGACCGCATAGGCGATCCAGGCGCCGACGAAAAACGCGAGCGCGATCAGGTCGACGGTCGCGAACAGACGCATCGGCTGGCCGCCCCCCGGTTCTTGCCGCGCCACGGTCCGGCGCTGCGCGCGCGCCGCCGTGGAACTTTGCCCCAAATTCGGCGTTCCTGTGTTACGCGCGTTTTCCCGGATTCTCAACGCCGGGGTCAGTTGTCTCGCGTACGGGGAGTGCGTGATGTCGATACCCCACGATCAGGGCACTGAACGCTCCGATCCCGAGGCGCTGTTGCCGATGCTGTGGCTGGGTGCCGGGCTGGTGGCGATCGTGGCCTTCACCTATTGGCTCAACGCGATCTAGGCTTTCCTGCCCTCGGGCTGGGGACGCCGGGTCACGCGTGGCCATTCCCGCCATCATGCCGTTCTGGCTCGTCTTTTCGGTGGGTGGGCGCTTGACCGCGGTGCGGCGGTGCAGCAAATGACCCCCATCGGATAGAGCCTGGCCAACCAGACGCATGAGCTACGCCGTCAAGGAAATCTTTCTGACGCTGCAGGGCGAGGGCGCCCATGCGGGGCGCGCGGCCGTGTTCTGCCGCTTCGCCGGCTGCAACCTGTGGACGGGGCGCGAGCAGGACCGCGCCGAGGCGCCATGCAAGTTCTGCGATACCGATTTCGTCGGCACCGACGGGACGGACGGCGGCCGCTACGGCGACGCGACGGCGCTGGCCGACGCGGTCGCGCGGGTCTGGGGCGAGGGGCGGGGCGGGCGTTATGTGGTGCTCACCGGCGGCGAGCCGCTGCTGCAGGTCGATAGCGCGCTGATCGGCGAACTGCATGCCCGCGGCTTCGAGATCGGGCTCGAGACCAACGGCACGCTGCTGCCGCCGAAGGGGATCGACTGGATCTGCGTCAGCCCCAAGGGCGGAACGCCGCTCGCGGCGCGGGCCGGCCATGAGCTGAAGCTGGTCTATCCGCAGCCCGACGCGCCGCCCGACGCTTTCGCAGGCCTTGCCTTCGAGCGCTTCTCGCTGCAACCCATGGACGGGCCCGCGCTCGCCGAGAACACCGCCAAGGCGGTCGCCTATTGCGTGGCGCATCCGCAGTGGCGCCTGAGCCTGCAGACCCACAAGGTGCTGGGAATCCGCTGATGTGGGAAATCGTCAAATCGTTCCGCTTCGAGGCGGCCCACACCTTGTCCGGCACCACGCTCGGGCCGGACGCCGAGCATGTGCACGGCCATTCGTTTCGCGCCGAGGTGGCGGTGCGCGGCCGGCCCGATCCGACAACCGGGATGGTGAAGGATTTCGGCGCGCTCGACGCCGAGCTCGCCGAGATCCGCCGCACGCTCGACCATCGTCTGCTCAACCGGATCGACGGGCTCGCGACGCCGACCCTCGAGGTGCTGGCCCGTTACATCTACGATCGCATCGGGCCCAAACAAAATCTCGCCCGCGTCACGGTCTATCGCGACAGCTGCGGCGAGTCCTGCAGCTATTTCGGCGAGGAGCGGCAATAACCGTTCGGTCGGCTTTTCCGGGGAGACGAGATGGCGCAGAACATCACGGTCCATGTCGACGATCTGGTGGCGGCCGCCGAGCGCGAGGTCGAGACCCTGAGGGCGGCCGACGCCGTCAAGCTGCACGGCCGGGCGGACGTGGTGCTAGTCGATATCCGCGACATCCGCGAGCTCAACCGCGAGGGCCGGGTGCCGGGCGCCTTCCATTGCCCGCGCGGGCTGCTCGAATTCTGGGTCGATCCGCAAAGTCCCTATCACAAGCCGGTCTTCGCGCAGGACAAGCGCTTCGTCTTCTTCTGCGCTGGCGGCCTGCGCTCGGCGCTCGCCGCCCAGACCGTGCAGCGCATGGGGCTGCGGCCGGTCGCCCATGTGGGGGGCGGCTTCGCGGCCTGGAAAGAAGCGGGCGGGCCGGTGGAAGCGCCGGAGCCACGGAGCAAATAACCGGGGCGGGGGGAAGCATGGCGGACGAGCGGCCGATCCTGATTGCCGGCGGCGGCCTCGGCGGGCTGTCGGCCGCGCTCGCGCTCGGCCGTCACGGCCGATCCGTGCGCGTGCTGGAGCAGGCGGCGAAATTCGCGCCGATCGGCTACGGCATCCAGCTCGGGCCGAATGTTTTTCCGATGTTCGAACGGCTCGGCATCACCGACGCGGTGATGGCCGAGGCGACCATTCCCAAGAACATCCTGATGCTCGACGCGCTGAGCGGCGAGGAGGTCACGCATATTCCGACCGGGGCGAAATTCCGCGCGCGCTTCACGCATCCCTACATCATCATCCACCGCGAGGACATTCATCGCGTGCTGATCGACGCCTGCGCGGCGGTGCCCCAGATCGTGATGGAAGGCGGCGCGGAGGTCGTCGGCTTCGAGGATACCGGGGCGGGCGTGCGGGTCGCGCTGGCGGATGGGCGCCACGTCGAGGGCGCGGCCCTCATCGGCGCCGACGGCTTGCGCAGCGCCGTGCGCGCCAAGCTGGTGGTCGAAGGCGAGCCGCGCCCGATCGGCTACGTGGCGCATCGCACCATCAGGCCGATGAGCGATATGCCGCCGGACATCCCGTATCGCGACGAGGTGGTGCTGTGGGGCGGGCCGGGCTTCCACATCGTGCACTACCCGCTGCGCCACGGCACGCTGTTCAACATCGTGGCCGTGTTCCGCACCGCCACTTTCGGGGAGCGGCTCGATCCCGCGGCCTATACGGCCGAGGTCCGCAACACCTACCGGGACGCCCAGCCGGTGATGAAGACGCTGACCGACATGATGGATCTCGGCCGCCGCTGGATCATCGCCGACCGCGACCCGATCCGCCATTGGGGCAGGGGCCGCGTGGTCCTGCTCGGCGACGCCGCCCATCCGGTGCTGCAATCCTTCGCGCAAGGCGCCTGCATGGCGATCGAGGACGGCGTCGTGCTGGGCGAGCTGGTGGCGCAGGCGAGCGACATCGCGCAGGCGTTCAGGCGCTATCAGGACGAGCGGCTGCTGCGCACCTCGCGCCTGGTGCTCGAGTCGCGTCAACTGTGGGAATTCTATCACGCCGAAGGAATCGCGCGCGACGTGCGCAACGACACCTGCGCGCGCCAGACAGAGGACGACGTCTTCCGCTGCCTCGCCTGGCTCTATGACGGGATCTCGCTGCCGGCGGCGGTGAAGGTATGACGCGGTGCTTTCGCCGCCTCTGCTCCGTCATGCCCCGCGAAAGCGGGGCATCCAGTACGCCGGGGCTGCGCGATCTCACGGTGCGCTTGATCGGAAAGGGTGGTGTGTACTGGATTGCCCGCTTGCGCGAGCGCTTTGCGGAAGTATCCCGATCGCCGACGGGTTGTCGAGGCGGATGGACTGGTGATGAGTGGTGAGCGTGAGGTGGGTCCGGGTTGAGCGTGTGGCGGGGCCGGGTGGATGGTCACGCGGGATGGAGCATGCTCCATCGTTTGAGATTGATCGCGGTGATTGCGAGGTAGAAGGCTCCGGCGTTGCGAACCAGGCCTCGATAGCGCGCACGGGCCAAGCGATGGACGTTCTTGAGCAGCGCAAACAGCGGCTCGATCGGGGCGCGGGTATGAGAGATCAACTCATTGCGGCGTGCCGCCCATGGCCCCGTTGGACGCCGCCAATGGCCGCGATGGGCAATGCCATTACGAATGCCGAGCGCCCTGAGCCGCTTCCGGCGTGCGTAACTGTCATACGCCTTGTCGGCATAGACTCTGTCCTCGTCTCCGCAGATGAGCTGGTCGGCAGGCACCGTCTCATTGACGTTGCCAGGCGTGAAGATAGCCCGCCGCACGATGCGGCTGCCTTGGTCCATCGCGACATGCGCCTTGTAGCCGAAGAAGTACTTGCCCTCCTTCTTCGACCACGCCGCATCAGGATCAAGCGGGCTCCTCACCAGCTTGCTGGCCGGGCGGCCATCGGCGTCCGGCGGCAAGGGAGTGGCAGGCGGAGCCGGCGGATTGACCGCCGCCCGTATCAACGAGGCATCGATCAACGTGCCGCGCTTCAGGACAAAGCCCGAGCGCTCAATCTGGCTGGTGATCAGCGCAAAGGCGCGCTCCGCCAACCCGCTTTTGGTCAGTTGTTCGCGAAACCGCCACAGCGTCGAATGGTCGGGCACGTCATCCGTGAGCGAAAGCCCGAGAAAATGCCGGAACGACAGCCGATCGGCCAGGGCTTCCTCGAGTTGCGGGTCGGAAAGCCCGTAAAGTTGCTGGAGCAACAGCGCCTTGAAAAGGGCCAGCGCCGGATAGGCAGGCGCCCCCATCGGACCGCTGCGCAGGCCTCCCAACAGGCTCTCAATATCCTTCCAATCGACCAGCTCACGGATCCGCTTCAGGGTCGCATTCGCCCATCCCGCGTCCGCTACCAAATTGTCCGCAAAGCTCAGCTGACCGATCCGACGCTCTGCCATGGCCGCCTCCCTAACGAATCTGCTCGCCAAGGGAATCATCAATCGATAATTCTGCAAAGCCCTCGCTTTCGCGGGCATGACGAGAAGGAAATCTTACGCCGCGCTCAATCCCTGCTCGAGATCGGCGATGATGTCTTCCTTGTCCTCCAGCCCGATCGAGAGGCGCACCACGTCGGGGCCGGCGCCGGCCTGCACCTTCTGGGCGTCGGACAGCTGGCGGTGGGTGGTGGAGGCCGGGTGGATGATGAGCGAGCGGGTGTCGCCGATATTGGCGAGATGCGAGAACAGCTTTACGTTCGACACCAGCTTGACGCCGGCGTCGTAGCCGCCCTTGAGCCCGAAGGTGAAGACCGCGCCCGCGCCCTTCGGCACGTATTTCTTGGCGAGATTGAAGTAGCGGTCGCCGGCCAGGCCGGGATAGCTGACCCAGGCGACCTTCGGATGCTTGGAGAGCCACTCGGCCACCGCCTGGGCATTCTCGCAGTGGCGCTGCATGCGCAACGGCAGCGTCTCGATGCCGGTCAGGAACAGGAAGGCGTTGAAGGGCGAGAGCGCCGGCCCCATGTCGCGCAGGCTCAGCACCCGGCAGGCGATCGCGAAGGCGAAATTGCCGAAGGTCTCGTGCAGCACGATGCCGTTGTATTCCGGCCGCGGCTCGGACAGCATCGGGTAGCGCTGTTCGCGCGACCAGTTGAAGGTGCCGCCGTCGACGATCATGCCGCCGATCGAGTTGCCGTGGCCGCCGAGGAATTTCGTCAGCGAGTGGACGATGATGTCGGCGCCATAGTCGATCGGCTTGCACAGATAGGGCGTCGCCAGGGTGTTGTCGACGATGAGCGGCACGCCGGCGCGCCGCGCGATATTGGCCACCGCCTCGATGTCGGTGATCACGCCGCCCGGATTGGCGATCGACTCGATGAAGATCGCCTTGGTCTTGGGGCTGATGGCGCGCTCGAAGGTGCCGATGTCGTCGGGATCGGCCCACACCACGTTCCAGCCGAAATTCTTGAACGAGTGATTGAACTGGTTGATCGAGCCGCCATAGAGCTTCTTGGAGGCGACGAACTCGTCGCCCGGCTTCATCAGCACGTGAAACACCAGCACCTGGGCGGCGTGGCCGGAAGCGACCGCGAGCCCGGCGGTGCCGCCTTCGAGCGCGGCGACCCGTTCCTCCAGCACCGCATTGGTCGGATTGCCGATGCGCGTGTAGATGTTGCCGAAGGTCTGCAGCCCGAACAGCGAGGCGGCGTGATCGACGTCCTCGAACACGAAGGACGTGGTCTGGTAGATCGGGGTGGCGCGCGCCCCGGTGGTCGGGTCGGGCTGCGCGCCGGCATGGATGGCAAGCGTCGAAAACCCCGGGGTGCGTTCGGTCATGGGGAGGTCCTCGTGGAGGCGGGAAAGCCGTGCGCCTAGGGGTTTATCGGACCCCTAACGCGCGTCAAGACGGCTGCGCCCGATGCGGTAGCACATGATTCTGTGAAGTCGAACCACACACTCCGTCATGCCCGCGCTTGTCGCGGGCATCCACGTCTTAATGCATCAACAAAAACCAAAGGCGTGGATGGCCGGGACATAGGCGAGAGAAGCGACGCCGTTCTTAGAACGGCTATGCCCGGCCATGACGGAGGACCCGTCAGTCGCCGCCGCTGTCTTCGCGGAACGCGCGCTCGGCTCCCGGCGTCGCGCCGCCCGCGGTGGTGGTGCGGTTGAGCGACATGCGCTGGATGCCGCGGCCGGAGATCTGCGCTCTTTTGGAGGTGAGGGTGCGCGAGTTGACGCCCATCCAGGAAATCTCCGACGACAGCCGGCCATATTCGATCTTCGGGCAGCGGTTCATCACCACCTTGATGCCGTTCTGTTCGGCGAGCGCCGCCGCCGCGTCGTTGCGGATGCCGAGCTGCATCCACACCACGCGCGGACGCGGCTGCATCTTCAGCGCATCTTCGACGATTGGCAGCACGAAGGGCGAGGCGCGGAAAATGTCGACCATGTCGACCTGCTCGGGAATGTCGGCGAGCCTTGCATAGGCCTTCTGGCCGAGCAGGTCCTTATCCGCGAGGCCGGGATTGACCGGGATCATGCGGTAGCCGCGCTCGAGCAGATACTTGAAGGCGAAATAGCTCGGCCGGCTGTCCTTGGGAGAGACGCCCACCATCGCGATCGTCTTGACGGTGTTGAGAATGCCGCGGATGTAGGTGTCGTCGTAGCTCTCGTGACTCATCGCGCCGCCGCCGATCCAAGGAAGATCATACATATGACGGCGGCGGCGGGACGGGAAGAGCGGGTGCGCTCAATTCTTCCCGGCGTCCGAGCGTTTGACCGGCCTGGTCATGACGATCCGGCAAGCCGGACTGATCGCCTTCAGCTTGCGCTTCAGGCACGCAACGATCGCGTCGCGGTCGGGAATGAATTCGCCGCAATGCGCGTGCACGTCGTCGATGCATGCCTGCCGATCCTCCGGCGTCTCGGCGCGCGCGCCGAGCGATAATGCGCCGATCGCGCACAGGGCCAGCACGGCGGTGACGAGCGAAGTCCGGTTCGGCATGGCGTTACTCCCCCTTGCGTCTGCCACATGTCCACATCTGCTGCGCTCTTGCGGCGCGACGTGAATTCAACGTCACAATGACGGAAATCGCGTCGCGGGCGCAAGCATTTTTGGCCTCGCGCCTTTTTTCATCGACTCTTTTTTTCACTGAAAGATTCGCGCGCGCCGATTCAGCCGTCTTCCCAGTCGGGCTCGCGCTTTTCCAGGAAGGCCGCGATACCTTCGGACGCGTCGTACCGCAACATGTTCTCCACCATCACCTGCGAGGCGAGCCGGTAGGCGGCGGAAAGTTCCATGTCGATCTGGCGGTAAAAAGATTCCTTGCCGAAGCGCACCGCCGTGGCCGATTTCGCGGTGATGTGGCGCGCGAGCTTCATGGCCTGCTCGCGCTCGGTTCCGGGCGGCACCACGCGGTTGACGAGCCCGATGCGCAGCGCGTGCTCGGCCGACACCGTGTCGCCGGTGAGCAGCATCTCCATCGCGTGCTTGGGCGCGACATTGCGGGTGAGCGCGACCATCGGGGTCGAGCAGAACAACCCGATGTCGACGCCGGGCGTGCAGAAGCCCGCGCGCGCGGAGGCGACCGCGAGATCGCAGCTCGCCACCAGCTGGCAGCCGGCCGCCGTTGCGATGCCCTGGACCGCGGCGATCACCGGTTGCGGCAGGCGCACGATCGACTGCATCAGCGCGCTGCAGGTTTCCATGACCTGGAGGTAATAGGCGCGGCCGCGATCGGGATCGTGGCGGCGGGCGGTGAGCTCCTTGAGGTCATGGCCGGCGCAGAATGCCGGGCCGTCGGCCGCGATCACCACGGCGCGCACCTGCGGGTCCGGCGCGATGGCGGCCAGGGCCTCGCCGAGCGCCGCCATCATGGGTTCGGACAATGTATTGCGCAGCGCCGGACGGTTGAGGGTGAGGAGCGCGATGCCGCCACTGTTCTCGCGCAACACGATCGGCGAGGATGTGGCTTGCGGAGCAGGGCCGGTGGCTTGCATCGTGGTTTGGTTCTTGGGGACGCGCCTTCCCGTGATTGTATCCGATCCGCCCTGCGGCGCGAGGGCGGCCATCCCGAATAATGGCAGTCGATGACCTTGGGGCAGGCGACATGGACGCAGCGCTGACGGCCGAGGAACTCGAGCGGCTGCTCGCGGCCGAGTTCCCGGAAGCCTTCCATGCCGGCAGCGGCCTTGTCATTCTCGAGGTCGCATGCGGCCGCGCGCGGATGCGGCTCGCCCCGCAAGAAAAAGCGACGCGACCGGGCGGAACGGTTTCCGGTCCGACCCTGATGATGCTGGCCGACGTGACCATGTATGTCGCGCTCCTGGCCTCGATCGGCTGGGTGCCGCTGGCGGTCACCACCAGCCTCAACATCAATTTCCTGAAGAAGCCGGCCCCGGGCGCGTTGGTTGCGGAGTGCCGGCTGTTGAAGCTCGGCAAGCGGCTGGCGGTCGGGGAGGTCACGCTGTGCGCGGAAGACGACGACACGCCGGTGGCGCACGCCACGTCGACCTATTCAATTCCGACCCAGGCCAAGTGATTATTTCCAGGTAATATCGCACCTAAATCGTAAGGCATTGATTCGATTAGTTTTCATGCCGCTGAATGGCGTTGACCCGCATGCCGACACGCGCTAGAAGCGCAAACCCGACGGTGCCGCCGTCAAGGCCGGCCAGAAATTCACGGAAACCTGCTCATGAAGACCTATTCGGCCAAACCTGCCGAAGTCGAGAAGAAATGGGTGATGATCGACGCCCAGGGCCTCGTCGTCGGCCGGCTCGCCTCCATCATCGCGATGCGGCTGCGCGGCAAGCACAAGCCGACCTACACGCCCCATGTCGACTGCGGCGACAACGTCATCGTGGTCAATGCCGAGAAGGTGGTGCTGACCGGCCGCAAGCTGCAGCAGAAGGTCTATCACCACCACACCGGCTTCATCGGCGGCATCAAGACGCGCAGCGCCAAATTCATCATGGAAGGGCGCTTCCCGGAGCGGATCGTCGAGAAGGCGGTGGAGCGCATGCTGCCGCGCGGCCCGCTCGGGCGCGTCCAGTTCGGCAATCTGCGCGTCTACAAGGGTCCCGATCATCCGCACGCCGCGCAGTCCCCCGAGGCACTCGACGTCGGATCCATGAACCGCAAGAACAAGAGGAGCGCGTGAGCATGGCCGAGACGATGCAATCGCTCGATCAATTGGCGACGCTGAAGCCGGCCGCGCCCGAGGCGCCGAAATACGTCCAGAAGATCGACAAGCAGGGCCGCGCCTATGCGACCGGCAAGCGCAAGGACGCGGTCGCCCGCGTCTGGATCAAGCCGGGCCCCGGCAAGATCGTGGTCAACGAGCGCACGGTCGAGATCTATTTCGCCCGTCCGGTGCTCCGCATGCTGATCCAGCAGCCGCTGGTCGCGTCGAACCGCAACGGTCAATACGACATCATCTGCACGGTGTCGGGCGGCGGGCTCTCGGGCCAGGCCGGCGCGGTGCGCCACGGCATCTCCAAGGCGCTCACCGCCTACGAGCCCGACCTGCGCGGCGTGTTGAAGCGCGGCGGATTCCTCACGCGTGACTCGCGCGTGGTCGAGCGCAAGAAATATGGCCGCGCAAAAGCCCGGCGCTCGTTCCAGTTCTCCAAGCGCTGAGGCGTCTCGGCGGCAAGCCAAAAAGGGGCGCTCCGGCGCCCCTTTTTTATATGGCTGTTTTGCCGCGTATTCGTCGCCCTTTTGCCGATCATTGTCGGGTGTTTTGAGGGTGTTTCGTCCGGCATTGTCGCTGTATTCGCGCCGTATTCGCCAAAAAGGCGCGCGCTTGGCTAAATGTCCCGCAAAGTCTGTTGAGAGACTCCGCTCGGAAGTCGCGCGCTGCGCTGGTATGGCTTGCTCATCGGCTGGCCCGCGTGGGAGCAAACGCATGTTCGCTCACGGCATCGCACCTTTGATTTCGCTGGACGTCGGGACACTCTTTGTCGTCGCCACCTGCGTCACCGCGCTCCTGGGCGTCTTCCTGCTGTTCGCCTGGACCCAGGATCGCATTCGTGCGCTCGCCTGGTGGGGCGCCGCCTATCTGATCGGCGGATTTTCGGTCGCGCTGTGGGGCGCGGACGCGCAAGCGATCCCTGTCATGCCGGCGAGCTTGCCCACCGCCTTGCTGTTCGTCTCCTGCGGCATGATCTGGAACGCCGCCCGCCTGTTCCATGGCCGCAACATTCTCTGGCTCGCCATGGTGGCGGGCGCGGCCACCTGGGTGTCGGCCTGCGCGCTGCCGAGCTTCACGCAAATGAGCCCCGGCCGCATCGTGCTCGCTTCGCTCATCGTCTCGGCCTACACCTTCCTGACCGCCACCGAGTTGTGGCGCGAGCGGCGCAAGGCGCTGATGCGGCGCTGGCCGGCGCTGTTCGTGCCGGCGCTGCACGGCGCGGTGTTCCTGTTTCCGATCCCGCTCGCGAATTTCATGCCGGACGAGCGCGGCCTGATCACGCTGGCGACCGGCTGGATCGCGGTCCTCGTCCTCGAGATGCTGCTCTATGCGGTCGGCACCGCCTTCATCGTGCTGATCCTGACCAAGGAGCGGACGTTGCGCATGCACAAGACCGCAGCGTTGACCGACCCGCTCACCGGGCTGTTCAACCGTCGCGGCCTGATCGAGGCCGCGCGCGAGCTCACCGGCAAGCATGCGCGCCGCGCCCAGCCGATCGCGGTGCTGGTCTTCGACCTCGATAACTTCAAGGCGATCAACGACCGTTTCGGCCATGCGGTCGGCGACGACGTCCTGAAGCTGTTCGGAGCGTTGGCGAACGGCAGCATGAGGACGAGCGATTTCGTCGCCCGGCTCGGCGGCGAGGAATTCGCGGTCATCATCCGCGGCACCCTCGACGAGGGGATCGCGGTCGCGGAGCGTCTGCGCGTCGCTTTCGAGGACGCCGCCCGCACGGTGTCGGGCCGCTATGTGGGGGCGACCGTGAGCGTGGGCGTCGCCGCGCATGCGGCCGCGACCAATATCGACGCGCTGATCGCCCGCGCCGACGAGGCGCTCTATGCCGCCAAGGCGGGCGGACGCAACCGGGTCGAAGCCGACACGGCGCGCGAGGCCCCGCCGGCGCCCGCACCAGTGGCACCAGCGCCGGTCCCGGCTCCCGCTCCTGCGCCGGCCGGCCTCGTCGCGGTGGCGATGAGCGGCGGCCTCGACTCGTCGGTCACCGCCTGGCTGCTGGCGCGCTCCCCGATCATGCTCCCGATCCCGGGCACCGCGAAGGTCGCGCACCTCGAGGAGAACATCGCGGCCGCGCAGGTGCACCTCGACGACGACGAGGTACGCGCGCTCGCGGACGCG
>Ga0208993_1000004_pt1 | contig 19902 bp, 19 predicted proteins | sample MedBloCAOM2_M3_FD_187847 | JGI IMG/M metagenome (GOLD analysis project Ga0208993, IMG submission 187847) | Forest soil microbial communities from El Dorado National Forest, California, USA - Mediterranean Blodgett CA OM2_M3 (SPAdes) (version 2) | ecosystem: Environmental > Terrestrial > Soil >...
GCCCGCGAGCGCGCCCGCCACCGCCATCTCGTCGAGATCGATCGCGAGCTTTTGCGGACCGGTGAACATCACCACTGGCGCCGCCCCGATCACGATCGCGATCGGCATCTTCTGCTTGCGCTCGTTGTGCTTGAGCCAGTGGATGTAGCCCCCTGCCCCGCCCTGGCGCGCCACCATGCGCACCACCAGGCGGTCGGTCGCCTTCAGCGCCGCCCGGTAGGTGCCCATGTTCTGCACCCCGGTCTCCGGATCCTTGGTCACGCACAGCGTCGCCGTGAGATAGGGCGCGGAGTCGAAGCCCGGCGTCGACACCGGCACCGGCAGGCGCTTCAACCCGCCGTCGGGCCCGCGCAGCGCGTCGCCGGTGATCACAACCTCCTGGCAGCGCGCCGTCGACACGCGCACCGGCGCAACGGGATGGTTGATGGCGTCGAGCCAGGCCTGCCCGATGTCCTCCACGCCGCACCCCATGCCGAGCGCGTAGATCTCCGCCGAGGCCGCGATCGCCCCGACCACGACCGGCATGTCGTAACGCTTGCCCGCGCCATCGACCACGTTGGTGAACATGAAGGCGCGCCGTTCTGTTTCCGGGATGCCGCCGATGAACTGCAACCGCACCAGCGGATGCAGCTCGGTGTCCTTGTTGACCGGATGATCGATCCGCAGCAGCAGCCCGCGCGCCTCCAGGTCGGCGAGATGGTCCTGGAAATCGAGCCGTGGCGGCGCCTTTGGCGCGCCGGCCGGCACCGTCTCGGCGCTCCGCGTCACATCGTCCATCGCCAAAGACTCCTTATGTCGCCCCGCATGGAGGGGATGCGAATGCGAGGGGGCCCCAAGGGGGATAAAGCCGCATCGGACCGTGACAAATCGTGGGCCGAGTTATAATCCGTGTTGCCGTCGAATACACCTCCTCGGAAGTCCTGCTTGCCATCGCCGGGCATGGCAGGCAGAACCCCGGGTCACGCATGACGTTCTTCACCGCGCCGCGCGCGGATCAAGCCAGCATCGAGACGCGCTATTCGTGGGTGGTCGCGACGGTCGCGCTCATCACCCTGGCGTTCTCGTTCGGCGGGTTGTGGATCGTCGCGGTCGGCCTCAAGGCCGTGGCGGCCGACGCCGGCGGCCAAAGGTCGGTGCCGGCGCTCGCGGCCGCGCTCGCCTGGCTTGGCTCGGGGCTCGGCGGCCTGGCGATGGGTCCGCTGGCGGTGCGCTTCGGCATCCGCTGGACAGTCATTTTCGGCGCCGTCATGATCGCGGTCGGGCTCGCGGTCTCGACGCTCGGCCCGGGCCTGCCGCTCTATGTCGGGCACGGCTTGTTCATGGGCGTGCTGGGCAATGCCGGGCTCAACGCGCCGCTCTACATCTATGTGAGCCGATGGTTCGATCGCCGGCGCGGCTCGGCCTTGGCGCTGATCTCGAGCGGCTCCTACATCGCGGGCGCGGTGTGGCCGACCATCTTCGAGCGCGCGATCGCGGCCTATGGGTGGCGCAACTGCATGCTGGCCTATGCGGTGGTGGAGATTGCGGTCGTGGTGCCGCTGGCCGCCTTCTTCTTTCGCGCCCCGCCCGAGCCGGTGACGGCCCCCGCCGGCTCCGGCTCGCTGCACAAGGCCGCTGTCCTGGGGCTGCGCCCCAACACGATGTTCACCCTGATGGTCGCCGCCGCCTTCATGTGCTGCGTGCCCATGGCCATGCCGCAAAGCCATCTGGTGGCCTTCTGCACCGATCTCGGCATCGCGCCCACGCACAGCGCGGCCATGCTCTCGGTGGTGCTCGGCACCGCCTTCGTGACGCGCCAGTTCTGGGGAATGATCTCCGATCGCATCGGCGGGCTATTGACCGTGCTGACCGGTTCGAGCGTTCAGATCGCCGCCATGATCGCCTTCCTGCTCACCCAGGACGAGATCGGGCTGTTCACGGTCTCGGCGCTTTACGGGCTCGGCTTCAGCGGCATCATCCCGGCCTATGTGCTGGCCATCCGGGAATTCTTCCCGGCGCGCGAGGCCGGCTGGCGGATCCCCATCCTGTTGTTCTGCAGCGGCTCCGGCATGGCGGCGGGCGGCTGGCTGGCCGGCATCTTGTACGATCATTTCGGCTTCTACACGGCCGCCTTCGCGACCGGCATCGCCTTCAACCTGCTCAATCTCGCGGTGGTCGGCACGCTGGTGTTTCGCCAGCAGCGCGAGAACGGCACCCCGTTTTCCGGCGCGCCGGCCGGCCGGCTCGCCGTCTAAGACCCGTCCAACCGACGCGCCGAGGAGGCGGAGCACCGGGCGCGCGACCCCCCGGTTAATGTTAATTCGGGTCGAGCCTTCGCCGCCTGCGCTGCGTTCCGTAAAAGAAGAAAAGCGTGCGGACCTCGCTTCCTCGAGCGCGGTTCGGCCCGGTGAGGCGTGAGCGTGAATACGGATTTCCGCGATACCTGCGAGGTCGCCGTCGTCGGCGCCGGTCCCTACGGCCTGTCGCTGGGCGCGCATCTGGGCTCCGCGATGGTCGACGCGCGGGTGTTCGGCCGGCCGATGTCGTTCTGGCGCCACAACATGCCCAAGGGCATGAAGCTGCGCTCCGCCTGGGAAGCGAGCCATATCGCCGACCCCGACAATTTCCTGCTACTCGACGCCTATGCGGTGGTGAGCGGTCTCGGCCGGTCCGATCCGCTTCCGCTCGACGATTTCGTCCGCTACGGCGATTGGTTCCAGCAGATGGCGCTGCCGGATCTCGATGCCCGCAACGTCACGACTATCGAGCCCGCGGGCCGCGGCTTTTGGCTCACCTTGGAGGACGGCCAGGTACTCAATGCGCGCCACGTCGTGGTCGCCACGGGTCTCGCCAACCAGGATTATCGGCCGGCGGCGTTCCGCGGGCTTCCCGCCGATCTGGTCAGCCACACCGCCGACCATGCCAGCCTGGACGGCTTTCGCGGCCGAAGGGTCGCGGTGGTCGGCCGCGGCCAAAGCGCGTGCGAGTCCGCCGCCCTGCTGGCCGAGGCCGGCGCCGACGTCGCGCTGATCTGCCGCGCCGCCATCCGCTGGCTGGGCGGTTCGGGCGTCGGCCCGTTCCCGCTCAACTGGCTCAACGCGGCGCCCGACGCGCTGCATCGCGTGCCCCCTCTTTGGCGCGACTGGCTCGACGCCTTCACCCTGCAGGCCCGCCCCGCCGCCTGGGTGAGGCCGCGCCTTGCCGGCGTGCGGATCGATGCCGGCCGCAGGATCCGTGGCGCGCGCCCGAACCGCGACGGCATCATCCTCGAGTTGGACAGCGGAGCGCGCGGCTTTGATCATGTGCTGCTGGCGACCGGCTACAAGATCGACATCGCCCGGCTCGGGTTCATCGGTAGCGAGCTCGCGAGCCGGATCCTCACCGACGGCGGATCGCCGGTGCTGTCGAGTGGCTACGAGTCGAGCGTGCGCGGCCTGCATTTTGTCGGCGCGAGCGCGGTCAGGAGCTTCGGCCCGCTGTTGGGCTTCGTGGCCGGGGCCGGTCATGCGGCCCGCGCCGTGACCGCGCAGGTGCTCGCCGATCGCTCCGGTCCGACCGGCCGCCGGTCGACAATATCCGAGCCCGACGCGTTTGCGCGGCGCATCCAGACGGCGTCGCCGCTCAACCGCACGGCGCCGCAAAATCCCTGACTATGCGCGGCGCGCCGTGCGCCGAGGACTTACGACAGCGCCGGATAGTCCGTATAGCCGCGCTCGCCCCCGCCATAAAAGGTCGGCCGGTCCGGCGCATTGAACGGGCCAGCGCGGCGCAGCCGCTCCGGCAGATCGGGGTTGGCCAGAAACAACGTCGCAAACGACACCAGATCCGCCACGCCTTCGGCCACCGCCGCGTCGCCCCGGGCCCGGTCGTAGCCCTTGTTGAGGATCAGCGGCCCGCGCCAGCGCGCGCGGAAGAAGCGTCCGTCCGGACGCGCCCCCGGCCCGGCCGGATCGGCATCGCCCGGCTCCACGACGTGGAGATAGGCCAGGCCGAGGCGATCGAGCGCCGCCGCCACATGGCCGAACAGCGCCGCCGGATCGGAATCCACGATGTCGTTGAACGGATTGGTGGGCGACACCCGCACGCCCACGAGCGCCGGCCCGAGCTCGCCGGCGAGCGCCTCGGCGATCTCGATCAGCAGCCGCGCCCGATTGGCGATGCTGCCGCCATAGCGGTCGGTCCGCCGGTTGGTCGAATCGCGCAGGAACTGATCGACCAGATAGCCGTTCGCGGCGTGCAGCTCGACGCCATCGAAGCCGGCGCGCCGGGCATTGGCGGTGGCCATCCGATAATCCTCGACGAGACCCACGATCTCGGCCGTCTCGAGCGCGCGCGGGGTCACGAAAGGCCGCATGCCCTCTTGGGTCCACAACTGTCCGGCCGGCACGAGCGGCGAGGGCGCGACCGGCAGCGCCCCGCCCGGCTGCAGCAGCGGATGCGAGATCCGCCCGACGTGCCAGAGCTGGCAGAAAATCCGCCCCCCGCGCGCGTGGACCGCGTCGGTCACGCGCTTCCAGCCCGCGATCTGCTCGACCGAATGGATGCCGGGCGTGCCCGGATAGCCCTGCCCTTGCGGCGTGATCTGGGTGCCCTCGCTGACGATCAGGCCGGCGCTCGCGCGCTGGGCGTAATAGGTCGCCATCAGGGCGGTCGGGACCTCGCCCGCGCCGGCGCGGTTGCGGGTCATCGGCGCCATGACGACCCGGTTGGGCAGTTCGTGGGGACCGAGGCGAACGGGCGAAAACAGATCACGCAGGGGGGCATTCATGCGCCGATCATTGACGGGCCCGGCCGCGCCTGTCCAGCGCAAGGCGTCCATGCGGCGAGCCTCCATTGACGGCCCCGGGCGCGGGGTGAAAAATCGCGCTCCCGCGAGCGCGACCGCGCTCCGCTGCCCCGACCCACGAGGACCAACGTGCTAGCTCCCCAGATCTCGATGCGCGAGCGCATGAGCATGTATAACGGCAACGCGCTCAAGATCGGTCTGTTCGGCGCCAATTGCTCGTCCGGGCGCGCCGTCACGCGCGTGCCCGAGCGCTGGTCCGGCAGTTGGCCGGACAATCTGCGGCTCGCCCGGATGGCGGACGATGCCGGGCTCGATTTCCTGCTGCCGATCGCCCGCTGGAAAGGCTATGGCGGCGACACGGATTACCAGGGTGCGACGCTCGAAACCGTCAACTGGGCGTCCGGCCTGCTGGCGTCGACCAAGCGGATCACGGTCTTCGGCACCGTCCATGCGCCGCTGTTCAACCCGATCATCGCCGCCAAGGAATTCGTCACCGCCGATCACATCGGCGAGGGACGCTTCGGCCTCAACCTCGTGGTCGGCTGGAACGAGGACGAGTTCGACATGTTCGGGGTTCAGCAGCGCGAGCACGACGAGCGCTACGACTATGCCCAGGAATGGGTCGAGGTGATGAAGATGGCGTGGTCGGACCGCGAGCAATTCGACTTCGCGGGGAAATATTTCAATCTCAAGGGCGTGCGCGCCAAGCCCAAGCCGTTCGGGGGCACGCGGCCCGTGATGATGAACGCGGGCGCCTCCGATGTCGGCCGCGCCTTCGCGCTGCGCAATTGCGAGGCCTTCTTCACCAACGCGTCGCGGCACTCGCGCACGGAGACCGAGAACAAGGTCCGCGCCGTGAAGGCGGAAGCGGAGAAATTCGGCCGCGAGATCGACGTCTATACGGTCGGCGTCGTCACCTGCCGGCCGACCCGCAAGGACGCCGAAGAGCGCTATCAACACTGCGCGGTCGAGCAGGCCGACTGGTCGGCGGTCGATCTGATCCTGGCGAAGAAGAACATCACCAAGGACAATCATTCCCCCGAGGACTTTACGCTCAAGCGCACCCAATACGCCAACGGCATGGGTGGCCTGCCCGTTGTCGGGGACCCCGACGAGGTCGCGCAACAACTTGCGGAGCTGAGCCGGGCGGGCCTGCGCGGCATCGGCATCTCCTTCATCAATTACGCGGATGAATTGCCCTATTTCTGCGACGAGGTGCTGCCGCGCCTCAAACGGATGGGCGTGCGCGCTTAGGGCATCGGTCCCATTAACGCGCCGCCAACCTTTCGTGGCGAAATAATGCTGTGGCTTGTAAGGGATAAGGCAAATCGATTGGCCGAAGCGATCCGGCCGGTGATAAGCTTCGCGCGCAGCGAATCATGTGTCCGACGGGTTGCCGATGGAAAAGCGAAAGCATGCGCGTGTTTCGACCTATAAGACGGCCACCATCTTTTTTGGTCGCAACATCCGTGGAATTTCCTGTTTCTTGATGGACATCTCGGAGGGCGGCGCGGGCCTTCACGTCGCCAGCATGGCCGGCATTCCGGACACGTTCGAACTGCTGATCCACGGCGAAACCGGCAAGCGGCCCTGCAAAGTGGCCTGGAAGATGGGCAAGCGGGTCGGCGTGTCGTTTCTCACGGACAATCACTCCGCCGAGGCCAAAGCAAAATTAATGGAGTCCAAGCGCAAGCACCCGCGCAGCGCCGTATCCGACCGGGGCAAGATCGTCATCAGCCGCCCGTTTTCGATGATGGACTGCATCGTGCTCGATATTTCCGAGGGCGGCGCCTGCCTCGAAGTCTCCGTCGCGGTCCAGTTGCCGCCCGCCTTCGAATTGGTGTTCGCGGAGAAACGGCGCCCCTGCAACGTCGCATGGCAAAAGGACAAGCGCGTCGGCGTCTCGTTTAAGTAACCGACCTGTCGCCTGTCGCGAATTTTCGTCGGCGCGTGCGAAGAGAAGGTTTAATCCGATCCGCGCTAGGGGATTTTTCTCGTGGGCCAGACAATCACCGCGAGGCCGGCGAGGATCAGCGCCATGCCGGCATAGCGCAGCGGTCCGAATACCTCGCCGAGGATCAGCGCCGACGACAGGATGCCGGTGACCGGCGACAGCAGCGCGAACGGCGCCACCACCGAGGCCGGATAGCGCTGCAACAGATAGCTCCACATCCCGTAGGCGATCGGGGTGGCGAGCGTGCCGAGATAGAGCGCGGTCGCGATGCTCGGCAATGAGGCATTCATCACGGCGCTGATCAGCGACGGCTGAGGATCGACCAGCCAGGACAGCAGCAACACCGGCAACGGCGCCACCAGGCTGCACCACGCCATCAGGGGAAACACCGGCACGCCGGCGGTGCGCTTCACCAGGATGTTTCCGACCGCCCAGCTCAGCGCCGCCGCGAGCGCCAGACCGAGCGCCGTCGGCTTGAGGTCGGCTCCCGTCGTCAATCCGATCAACACCAGGCCCGCAAAGGCGATGACCATGCCGACGCATTGCCGCAGCCGGGGGATTTCGTGCAATACGACCGCGGCGAGCAGAACCGTGAAGAAGGCCTGCGTCTGCTGCGTCACCGAGGCGAGCCCCGCCGGCATGTCGAGCGCGAAGGCAAAAAACAGCAGCAGAAATTGACCCGCGAACAGCGTCAATCCGATCAGCACGATCGCGGACCACGGCAGCTTGGGCCGCGGCACGAACAAGACCGGCAGGCAGGCGACCATGAAGCGAAGCGCGGTCAGCTGCGGCGCCGAAAAGCTTTCCAATCCGAATTTGTAGGTCACGAAGGCGAAGCCCCAGATCACCGAGGTGAGCGCCGCCAGCCCCATGTCGCGAACCCGCATGCCCGATCGCTAGCGCAATCGGAACGCGCGGACCAATGACAGATTCTTACCGATCGCTGCGGGATTGTTGATGTGCGTAGCCCGCATGGAGCGAAGCGGAATGCGGGGACAGCGGTCCCGGATTTCGCTTCGCTCCATCCGGGCTACGTCTAGTCCAGCTTGATGCCGCTCTCGCGAAAAACCCTGGTCCAGCGCGCGGCCTCGGCGCGGAAATAGGCGTCGAATTCCGGCGGCGTCGAGGTCACGGCGGTAATGCCGGCCTGCTCGAGCCGCCCGGCGACCACCGGATCGGCGTAGATCGCCGCGATCTCGCGCGCGATCTTGTCGACCACCGGCTGGGGCGTTCCGGCCGGCGCCACCAATCCGATCCAGGACGACATGTCCTCGAGCTCCGGCAGTCCGGCCGCGACCGCAAGCGGCTGCAGGTCGGGCAGGACCGGCAGCGGCCGGCCGTTGAGCTTGGCGAGCGCCCGCAGCTTGCCGCTCTGGATCAGCGGCAGGCTCGACGCCACGCCGTCGATGATGAAATCGACGCTGCCCGACAGCAGGCCCTGCACCACGTCGGCGCTGCCCTTGTAGGGAATGAGCTGGACCTCGATGCCGGCCGACTTGGCGAAAAGATATCCGGCGAGCCGCGTCGTGATGATGCCGGCGCCGTAGTTGAGCTTGCCGGGCGCAGCCTTGGCGCGGGCGATCAGCTCCTTCACGCTGTTGGGGCCGTCCGCGGCCCGCACGGTGAGCAGCGAGGTATTCTTCGCCGTCAGGGTGACGGTGGCGAAGTCCTTGAACGGATCGTAGGTGAGCGGCACGCTCGCGGTCGCCGGGTTCATCACCAGCGTGGTGTCCATCGCGGCCAGCAGCGTATAGCCGTCGGGGTCGGCCTTCGCCACCATCTGGGCGCCGATCGCCGTGTTGGCGCCGGGGCGGTTCTCGATCACCACCGGCTGCTTCCAATCCTCGCTCATCCGCTGCGCGATGATGCGGGCATTGATGTCGGTCGGGCCGCCGGCCGGAAACGGCACCACGATGCGGATCGCGCGGATCGGGAAGCTTTGCGCCGAGTCGGCCGCCGGCTGCGCAAGGGCCGGCATGCTCGCAAATACCAGAAGGAGTCCGGCGAACGGAGCGCGCATTCGTTCATCGCCCTTTGATTCCGGCGCCCGCGCTCCCTCTCCCCGACCGAACTCGGGCTTGCCCGATTTCGGCACTCATCGTGCGCAGGTCGGGCAGGCCCGACCTGCGGGGAGAGGGTTAAGCCCCTACTGATTGAGCAGCGGAATGGTCTTATAGTCCGCCGCTTTCGGGATCGACTGCAGATACGCGTAGATGTCGGCGAGATCCTCGTTCGACAGGATTTTCTCGCTGTAGGGCGGCATCGCGCGGTTGGTGGTGCGCACGAAGGCCTGGAAGGCCTCGAGCGGAAGCGCGGTGTTGGTCAGCACCTTGCCGGCGCTGGTGATGGCCGAACCTTGACCGATGGTGCCGTGGCACTGGGAGCAGCCGTGCTTGATCATCGCGATCTTGCCCTTTTCGGGCGAGCCGTCGGCCGAAGCCGCAACCGGCGCAAGAGCGAGGCTGGCGGCGAGCGCCGCCAGCCCAACGCGTTTTACCAACTGATACATCATTTCGTTCCTCACCGCGGCTGCGTGACCACATCGACCAGCGCGGGCTGGCCGGATTTCACCACCTCGACCGCACGCTTGAACGTGGGGCCGAGCTCCGCCGGATCGGTGATCGGACCGGCCGACCACCACCCCATCGACGCCGCCAGCTTGGCGTAGTCGATGTCCGGATTCTCGATCCGCGTGCCGATCGGGCCGAAGTCGTTTCCAAGCGACGCCACCCGGTTGCGCCGGTTGGACAGACGCTGCACGTGCATGACTTCCTGATGGTAGCCGCGGTTGTTGTGCATCACGGTGAGGACCGGGATCTGGTGATGCGCCGCCGTCCACAGCACGCCCGGCGCATACATGAAGTCGCCGTCGGTCTGCAGGTTGACCGAGAAGCGCCCGAGCGAGCGGTTGGCGAGCGCGGCGCCGATCGCGGCCGGCAGATTGTAGCCGACGCCGTAGCCGCCCGGCCCGCCGAGGTGATGGTAGTGCTTCTCCATCGGCCACAGGCGCGAGGCCCAGTTGCTCATCTGGCGGTCGGATCCGACCATCGACCAGTCGAGGTCCTTGATGTGCGGCCAAAGCTCGGCCGTCAGGCGCGCGGTGCTGATCGGCACGGCGTCCCAGCCGATCGCGGCCGCCGCGCGGGTGCGATCGCGCGCCTCCGCCTTGGCCTTGCGGAAGGCCTCGCCGCGCTTGGCGATCGCTTCATTGTTGAGGTTTTGCGCCTTCACCGCCTCGATGAGCGCCGGCAGCGTGGCTTCGGCGTCCGCCGCCATCTGCACGTCGACCACCTGGAAGCGCTGGAAGTCCTGGTAGTTCGCCTTGGTGATGAGCTCGGACGCATTAATGCTGATGAGCTTGGTGCCGGGCTTGATGCGACTTTCCTGCAGCCCGTGGCCGTGCTCGCCGTTGTCGATGAAGGCATTCACGGTCGCCCAGTAGTCGGCGAGCTCGAGGCCGAGAATGACGTCGGCCTGCCCGATCACCGCGGCCGGACGATGCAGGTGATGCGTCTTCGGGAAGTTCATGCGGCTGCCCTGATCGACCACCGGCGCCTGCAGCAGCTCGGCGAGCTCGACCAGGAGCTTGATGCCATTGGGCGTGCGCGCCAAGCGATCGGCGACGATCACCGGACGCTCCGCGCTGGCGAGCAGGCGTGCGGCCTCACGCACGGCGCCGCTGTCGCCTTGCGGCGGCGAGGTCGGCACGTAGCGCGGAATGTAGAGCGACTCCCCGTTCTCGTGGATCGTCGACTCCTGCAGGCCGGCGTCGAGCGAGATGGCGACCGGCGCGTAGGGCGGCGTCATCGCGATCTTATAGGCGCGCACGAAGGATTGCGCGTAATGCTGGAGCGAGACCGGCGTGTCGTCCCACTTGGTGAAGTCGCGCACCAGCGCGTTGATGTCCTGGGCCGAATGGAAGGTCGGCACGCCCGGCGGGCGATGCGCCGCGTCGAGGTCGTTGCCGCCGACCACGATGACCGGCACGCGGTCGCACCAGGCGTTGTAGATCGCCATGGCGGCATGCTGCAGGCCGACGGTGCCGTGACAGAGCGTCAACAGCGGCTTGCCGGACGCCTTGAAATAGCCGTGCGCCATGCCGACCGCCGATTCCTCGTGCGTGCAGGTGAGGAATTCGGGCTTCTTGTTGCCGCCGTAGTTGATCAGCGATTCATGCAGCGCGCGGAAGCTGGAGGCCGGATTGCTCGGCAGGTATTCGATGTCGAGCGACTTGATGACGTCGACCATGAAGTCGGAGCCGACCGGACCGTTGCCGTGCTTAGGCTCTTGCGGCGTTCCGACCTCGGCCGCCGCGACCTTGGCGGAGGGGGGCAGCGCCGACGGCAGCCGCGCCGGCTCCACCGGATTGGGCGCGGGCGCCGCAAAGGATGTTGCCGGGGACGCGCCCTGCGCCGTCACCGCGGCGCCGGCCACCGCCGCACCCGACAGGAACTTGCGCCGGCTGACGCTTGGATCGCCTTGTCGCTTAGCCATTAAAAACCTCCCTGCTGGTCGCCCGGCCGGGGCCACAGCCCCGCGAGCTCATAGAATTCGGTGGACCGACCCGGTCCCGAGCCACCTAGTTACCACGCTACGCGCCGCCGCAACACTGGGTTCGAGGACATCAGGCATGCGCTTGTTGTGGGCACCGGTGGATTCGTGCGACACGCTGCGGCGCGATATCTGCTCGCATTTTCTACGGCGGAACGGTGTGTATTCCGGATCAAGTCGGGGACAGGCTTTGCCGAAAAATGTGCCGGATCCCTTAATGGAGTGTTGTCGATGGCATTGAACATCCGACGCGTGGTGACGGGTCACGACGCAAAGGGGCGTGCGACCGTCGCGATCGACGAAATATGCGCCAACGTCGAGTCGAAGCGCCCGAACCATCAATCCTGCGTGGTCTGGACCACCGATACGGCGCCGGCGGACAATTCGGGGGACTTCGACGGCGCCCGGCGCAAGGTGGCGACCACCTGCCCGGGCGGCACGGTTTTTCGCATCATCGAGTATTCGCCCGGCGTCACGCCGCGCATGCACCGCACGGACTCGATCGACTATGCGGTGGTGCTGTCAGGCGAGATCGACATGCAGCTCGACGACGGAACCGAGGTGCATCTGCGGGCGGGCGACGTCTTGGTGCAGCGCGGCACGATCCATAACTGGATCAACCGCGGAACTGCGCCCTGCGTGATGGCCTTCACCCTGATCGAGGCCAAACCGGTCGAGGTCGGCGGCAAGATGCTGCACGCCACTGGGTGAGTCGAAAGGCCGCAGGAGCGCCTGATTCAAAACGTCGCGGCGCCCGGGACCGGTATCAGTGCGTCCAGGGGCTCCGCCGGCCATACGCGAAATTGTCCGCATAGGCGATGCCGCGCCGCGCCGGCTGCTTGGGCTCGGACAGCTGGAACGGGATGCCGTGGCGCTCGCAATAGGCGATCGCCTCCTCCTTGGTGTCGAAGCGCAGGCGCAATTGCTGGCACATGTCGCCCGAGCTGGTCCAACCCATCAGCGGCTCGACCTCGCGCGGCTCCGCCGGCTCGTAGTCAAGCGCCCACTGCTTGGTCTTGGCGGCGCCGGATTGCATGGCGGTCCGGGCCGGCTTGTAGATGCGCGCGACGCTCATGGGGTCCCGTATGTCCCGTCGATCCCTCAACATTCCTGGTCGGAGCAGCAGGATTTGAACCTGCGACCCCCTCGTCCCAAACGAGGTGCGCTACCAGACTGCGCCATGCTCCGAACGCCAGGCGAGGCCATTCGATACACGCTCCGACCTCATCCAGCAAGGCAAGCCGGGCGGCGGACAGGCCGCGTCACGAGGCTAGTGCCCGCCGAAAAGCGGATGGGCGACCCGATCGCCCGGCGCGATCCCGAGCTTCTTCGCGGTGCCGGCCACCACCTCGAGCACGGCGCGGACCGGGACGCCGGACGAAATGATGCGTTCCGACAGAACCTCGGTGTTCTCGGCGATCCGTGCGATCCGGCCGTCATCGCGAATGAAGATCATGTCCAGCGACACATAGGTGTTCTGCATCCACATCGAGACCGGCTGCTCGCGCTTGAAGTCGAACAGCATGCCGCGCCCCTCGGGCAGCTCCTTGCGGAACATCAACCCCTTAGCGCGTTCCTCGTCGGTGACCGCCAGCTCGACCGAGAACACCCGCACCCCCGATTTGGTGGCGATCTCGAGCGTCCCCTCCTGGGCGGCGGGCGCGCGAGCGGCCGAGAGGACCGGCAAGACCACTAAGGCCAGAGCGAGAAGCAGGACGGATCGGCGGCCCATCGGCAGGCTCCAATGCACAACACCCCACCCCTTCCGGGATGAGGTGCCAAATATCGCTTGCTATCTATAGAACGCGGCTTAGTGCGACGCCAGTCCGTGCGGCCCGCCATCGGGACGGACTTCGGTCGCCATCATGCCCTTAGGGCCGGGTCCGAAGCGCACCAACACGGTCTGGCCCGGGCGCAGCTCGGTCATCCCGTAGCGCCGCAGCGTCTCCATGTGGACAAAAATGTCGGGCGTGCCCTCCCCGCGCGTCAGGAAGCCGAAACCACGCAGGCGGTTGAACCACTTGACGATCGCGCGCTCGAGCCCGCTGGTCGGGGCGACGGTCACGTGAGTCCGGGCCGGCGGCTGTTGCGCCGGATGCACCGCCGTCGACTCGTCCATCGACAGGATGCGAAGCGCCTGCATGCCCTTGGGACGCACCAACGCTTCGCACACCACCCGCGCGCCCTCGTAGGCCGTCTGGTAACCGTCGCGCCGCAGGCACGTCACGTGCAGCAGAACATCCGCCATGCCGCCGTCGGGTACGATGAATCCATAGCCCTTGGAAACATCGAACCATTTTATCACGCCGGAGAGCTCAGTTACGGTCGATCCGGCCTCGTTTACGAGGTCTCCGAGCGCGTCCGGCCCCGGTTCGACACTGCTCAGCTGGCCCTTAGGCCGCATTTCGTCCGACGCCATGACGACGAAAGCTTTCTTCTGACCGGGCGCTCTTGGTAGGCGCTTCGACGAATCTCTGGAATGAAGATAACACCGCGAGACGAATGAAAAAGAATAAATTGCGTTTCCGCAATGGCGTTTACACGGCCCTGTGCAAAAATTCCCCGAGGAGAGGCGAATCAGCAACGCGTCGACAGGAATCGAATCAATTCGTGATGAATCGCGCAAGGACCGTTCCGATGTCCTGGCGGATCACCAGGTCGGCAACGTCGTCGAATTCCGTTGCGTCGCGATTGAGGATGACCAGTCGGGCGCCGTTGCGTTTGGCCATCAAAGGAAAGCCGGCGGCCGGCCACACCACCAGCGAGGACCCGATGGCGAGGAAGAGATCGCAGGCCAGCGTGAGTTCCTCGGCACGCCGCATCGGACCTTCGGGCATTGACTGACCAAAGGAAATCGTCGCCGTCTTGATGTAGCCGCCGCAGGCCGCGCAGTCCGGCGAGCGCCCGCCGGCCTCGAACCGCTGCCGGATCCAGCCGAGCTCGTAGCGCCGGGCGCAGTCCAGGCAGGTCGCATAGGTGGTGTTGCCGTGCAACTCGATCACCCGGTCGTCGGGAATGCCGGAGGCCTGGTGTAGATTGTCGATGTTCTGGGTCACCACGGCGGGAACCTTCCCCGCCTTGTGGAGAGCCGCCAGAGCGCGGTGTCCGCGCCCGGGGCGCGCTGTGGAAAACTCTTTGTCCATCGCCAGCCGGCGCCGCCAGGACTCGTCACGCATGTCCTGGCTCGCCATGAAGTCGTCGAACCCGATGGGCCGGTACTTGGTCCACAGGCCGCCGGGCGAGCGGAAATCCGGGATGCCGCACTCGGTCGAGATGCCGGCGCCGGTGAAAGGCAGGACCGCGCGCGCCCCTTCGATCAACTCGCACAGCCGGGCGATGGCGGCCTCGGCCTGGGATCCATCCGTGCTCGGCATATATATAGTGTCGTCCCTATCGTGGCTCTTGGCAGCGGCCGCCGGGCGGCCGGCTTCGTGAGGTTCTCATGCGATATCTTCATACCATGCTGCGCGTTCGTGATCTCGACGCCGCGCTCGATTTCTATTGCAGCAAGCTCGGCCTTACCGAGGTACGGCGGCGGGTCGACGAGAAGAACCGCTACACCCTCGTGTTCCTGGCGGGGCCGGCCGATGCAAATCTGGTCGCAGACAGCAAGCGCGCCGGCCGCGACGCGCCGCTGGTCGAGCTCACCTACAATTGGGATAGCGAAGACTATGGCGAAGCCCGCTATTTCGGGCACCTCGCCTTCGAGGTCGACGACATCTACGCGCTATGCGACCGGCTCATGAAGGCGGGCGTCACCATCAACCGGCCGCCGCGCGACGGCACCATGGCGTTCGTGCGCTCGCCCGACAAGCATTCGATCGAGCTGTTGCAGAAGGGCGCCGCCCTGCCTCCCAAAGAGCCGTGGCGCTCGATGCCGAACACCGGAAAATGGTGAAGACTCGCGGCCGGGGATGGTGCCCGCCCATGCTTGCCCGCGGCACCAAAGGTCTTTATATGTCGCGGCGCTTTTGACCCCTCCCCGCGCCCTTCGTCTAGCGGTCCAGGACACCGGCCTTTCACGTCGGTAACACGGGTTCGATTCCCGTAGGGCGCGCCAGGATTCCTAAAAGTCGAGGCAATTTCGACATAACGCGATGGTCCCCTGTCCCCGGCCACAGCAGTGCGTGCGGGCGTGCGGGCGTCGCCACTTTCGATAAGAAGCCCTTAACCTTCCTGTCCTACGCTTAGCCGACGATCCGTCGCGTTATCGCGTTACAGGTGCTGTTTTGCGCGAAAATCGCCGATTTGCCCGCGTCCGGCCGCAAGGCATGATGTCCAAGACGGGCAAGCTCATTATCGATCCGAAAAAACCGGTGATCGACTGCACGGTGGTCGATCTGTCGGCGGGCGGAGCTTGTCTCCAGGTGGCCTCGCCCGCCGGGCTTCCCAAACGGTTCGAGTTCCTGCATGCCGGCGTCAAAAGGAAAGTCCAATTGGTCTGGACGCGCGGCTTCATCATCGGTGTGTCTTATTAGGGCCCCTGGACGACACTCAGGCCGCGTCCCGTGCGGGCGAGGCGCGACCGAGAGGGGACGGCGATGGGCCGTATGCGGTTTCCAAACCGGACCCTCGAGGCAGCGGCATACTTCCACTCACGCAGGTCGATCACGACCGCCGCCCCGACGCGCAGACCCGCCTTGCAACGATCGTCGCGCGGCACGCCGATATCGTCATCAAGCCCGGCGGGATGACCGGCGGCCGACACCGCGGGCAACGGATGGCGAAGACGTGAGATGGCAAACCCGGTTTCGTTGATTTTTTTCGAACCGCTCGCGACCAGGAGAATCAACCTGCAGGTCGCGGTCCAGCCGAATGCACATGCAACGGCCAGGCTGCCGGCAACAAGAATAAATGTCTCAAGGTTCTCCATGTTGTTTCAGCCGCGCCGGAAGCGCACGATCTTCTCCGAGGCGCCTCCGGCAAGGCAAAAGCGCACTTTGCTCGCCAGCTCGTCGTAGACGAAGGGCTTCGCCAGAATATGGGCCTCGTCCACGCCCGCCATCCCGCTGCGGTCGGAAAAGCCGGTCACGAAGAGGATCGGCAATGACGGCCGCTTGGCCTGCGCCTGGCGCGCCACTTCGGCGCCGTTCATGCCGGGCATCGCAAAATCGACGATCATGAGGTCGATCTTCGGCTCCCGCGAGAGGACGTCGAGAGCGGCCCCGCCGCTCCCCGCCTCCAGCACCGCGTAGCCGAGCTCGTGCAGCATCGCCCGGGTGACCTCGCGCACGGCATTGTCGTCGTCGACCAGAAGGATGCTCGCGCCCGTGAAGGCCCCGGCGGCGCTGATCCGGGCCGCGACCGGCCTCTCGTCGACACGCTCGCCTCCGGCGCGCGGAAGATAGATGTAGACCGACGTGCCTTCGCCGACCCGGGAATCGATGCGCACGCCTCCGCCCGACTGCTTGGCGAAGCCCAGCACCTGGCTCAGGCCGAGGCCGGAGCCCTTGCCGGGTTCCTTGGTGGTGAAGAAAGGCTCGAATACCTTGGCGCGGATGTCCTCCGGCATGCCGGTCCCGCTGTCGGACACACGGATCGACACATAGTCGCCGGCCGGAGGCTCTTCGGGATAGGTGGCTGGCCCGAGCGTGACGTTCTCGATCTCGACCTTCAGGGTCCCGCCCACCTCCATGGCGTCGCGCGCGTTGATCGCGAGGTTGAGCACCGCGAGCTCGAGCTGCGTCGGGTCGACCAGCGCCGACCACAGACCGTGCTTGAGCATGGTCTCGATATGAATGCTTCCGCCCATCGTGCTTTGCAAAAGATCGCGCATCCCGGCGATGGTTTCGTTGAGATCGAGCGATCGCGGCTCGAGCCGCTGACGGCGCGAGAAGGACAGCAGCTGATCGGTGAGCTTCGCGCCGCGTTCCGCGGCCGTCCGCATGTAGCCGATCCGCTGGGCCAGCCTGCCGTCCACGCCCGCGGCCGCGAGTCCCCTTTCCAGGAATCCGATATTGCCCAGCACCACGGTGAGAAGATTGTTGAAGTCGTGAGCGACGCCCGATGTGAGCTGGCCGACGGCCTCCAGTCGCTGCATCTGCCGCAGGGTCGATTCGACGCGCTCGCGTTCCTGGATCTGCCCGAGCAGCTGGCGATTGGCCGCCGCGAGCTCCGCGGTCCGTTCATCGACGCGCGATTCGAGCTGCTCGTTGAGATGACGGCACTCGTATTGGCGGCGACGGGCGCGCAGGCCGGTCTGGACCATGCTGACAAGCGTGGTCGGATGAAACGGGCGCTCGAGGAATGTGACGCTGCCGAGCAGCTCCATCAACCGGGCAGCGGCCGGGTTGCGTTCCAGGCCGCCGCCATGCTCGGTCAGCAGGATGAACGGGAAATCGGACCACGGCGGCTGCGAGCCGACCCAATCGACGAGCTCCCGCAAATCGGCGCTGCGGGTCGCCTCCTCGGTCACGATGGCGACGTCGGCGCCGCGCTTGATCTCCTGCAGCAGCTCGGCGAGATCGAGACAGATTTCGGATCGCATCGCCGCGTCGCGCAGGATGCCCTTGGCGATCACGGCGTCGCGCCCGCGGGGCGCGAGAATCAGGGTCCGTTCGGAAACCGAAGACGTAGCGTTCACGCGCGTCCCTCCAGCAGGGGCTCGCGTTTCCCCATATAGGTGGGCACGCCGCGCAGCACGCCCTGAAACTCGCTCAGCGGTTCGCCGACCGTGATCCCGCGGCCGCTGATCCGGAATTCGCGGATCGTGTTCTCATGCGCCCCGGTTCGTTTCTTGATGACCGAGATGGCGCGCCGCACGCGTCCGTGCGCCTCGAAATACCGCAGCACGATCACGCAGTCGGCGAGATATGTCACATCGATCGGCTGCTTCATGTCGCCGATCATTCCGTGCTGCGCGATGGTCAGGAAGGTCGCCACGCCCTGCCGGTTGAGATATTGCAGCAGCTCATGCAGGTGCAGGACGACGAATTGCTCCTCCGGCATCGAGGCTTGATAACCGTTGAGGCTGTCGATCGCGACCGTCTGGATGCCTTCGCGGTCGACGCAGGTCCGCACGCGGTGGCTGAACTCGCCGGGCGAGAGCTCGGCGGCATCCATCTGCTCGACGAAAAGCTTGCCGGCGTCGCGCATCGCCTCGAGATCGATGCCCATTCCCTTGGCGCGCGCGAACAGGAGTCCGAGCTCCTCCTCGAAGGCGAACAGGCCGGCGCGCTCGCCGCGGGCGACGGCGGCCGCTATGTATTGGAAAATGAGAAGCGATTTGCCGGTGCCGGCCGGGCCGATGATGAGAGTGCTCGAGCCTGAGGTGATCCCGCCGCCCAACAGGCTATCCAACGCGGGCACGCCGCTCGTCAGCGATTTCCCCGAATAGCCCTTGCGATGCTCAGCCGCCACCAGGCGCGGAAACACCTCGATGCCGTCCTCCATGATCATGAAGTCGTGATATCCGCCGCGGAATTTCTGTCCGCGGCACTTGATGACCCGCAGCCGGCGCCGCTCGCCGCCATAGATCGGAGCGAGCTGATCGAGATGAACGACGCTGTGCGCGATGCTGTGGACGGCGCGGTCGGTGGTCTCGGTGGTGAGGTCGTCGAGCATGATGACGGTGGAATTGTTCTGGGCGAAGTAATGCTTGAGCGCGAGAATCTGGCGGCGGTAGCGCAGCGAGCTTTGCGCCAGCAGGCGGATCTCCGACAAGCTGTCGATGACGATGCGCTTCGGACGCAGGCGCTCGATCGCCTGGAAGATCCGCTGGATGGTCTCGCCGAGCTCGAGGTCCGACGAATACAGCAGGCTCTGATGCTGGTCGGGATCGAGAACGCTCTCGGGCGGGACCAGCTCGAAGATTTCGATGTCCTTTTCGATCGTCCACCCGTGCGAACGCGCGCCGTCCCTCAGCTCATGCTCGGTCTCGGCCAGGCTGATGTAGATGCCCGCCTCGCCCTGTCGGGCCCCCTCGAGCAGGAACTGCAACGCAATGGTCGTCTTGCCGGCGCCGGGGCTGCCCTCGAGCAGATGAAGGCGATTACGCGCCCAGCCCCCTTCCAGTACCTGGTCGAGGCCCGCAATGCCCGTCGAGGCCCTCGGCAGGAATTGCGCGCTGGCGACCATTGGGTCTCCCCTCGGATTACTTGGCTGGAATTCAATACGACAGGCGCCTGCAAATCCCCCAGGTGCCAGGGCTCCGACAGGAAACGCTGAGGAAGCAGAGAGGTTCCGCCATTCGGAACCACGAGGCCGGAGGCTGGATGAAGGGCCGAAGGGGGGAGGACGCCCCGGCGGCAGCCGTGGCGCGCGCCGAGCGGACGCAGCCCAATGGCAAAACGCAAGGCCAGTGGAAGCGAACCGGCTGCGGGCGCCCCCCTATTTTGGAGGTTGCGTCCGCCGCGCCGCGAGCAACCGCCTGATGTGCTGCACGGCGACGTGAGCCTCATAGGGCTTTTTGAGCATCGGACCGTCTTCGCACAATTGCGCCGCCATGTCGGCCGTTTTCGTCAGGGTGCCGGCGAGAATCACATCGAGGCCCGGTCGGTTGGCGCGCACCCAATGCGACAAGCCGAAGCCGTCCATCGATCCGGGCATCTCGACGTCACTGAAGACGATTTCCACGCCGATATCCGGCCGCATCAAGACCAGAATTGCTTCATCCGCGCTGGCGGCTTCGATC
>Ga0208993_1000005_pt1 | contig 17454 bp, 15 predicted proteins | sample MedBloCAOM2_M3_FD_187847 | JGI IMG/M metagenome (GOLD analysis project Ga0208993, IMG submission 187847) | Forest soil microbial communities from El Dorado National Forest, California, USA - Mediterranean Blodgett CA OM2_M3 (SPAdes) (version 2) | ecosystem: Environmental > Terrestrial > Soil >...
GATTCTAGTGCCGCTTTTGAACCCGAAGTTCGCAACCGTGCCCGCCGCGAAATCGTGCGAACTTCGGGTTCGCGGCACTAGAGCGGGATGACTTTTCTTCGAATCGTCATCCCGCTCCAGCTTGTTGTTGCAGCATGACCTTTTCCGAAAACCGGTGCCCACTTTCGGGATCATGCTCGCTCTAAGGCGCAGGGAGCTCCACGCCGGTTAACTCCCCGTCAACGTTAATCCGGCAGATAGGTTGACCGATACAAAAGGGCGACACGCGAATTTTACTCATCGGGTTGCATGATCGGGCTCGATGAGCGTTCGGTTGCGGGGGTAACTCGCGCATTTTCAAGCGAAAGCCTGTCCCGGACTTGGATCCGGGATGGAGCCCGGTTCGCCGTCGAAAATGCGACCAGATGTAAAACGTAGCGTGGGCGTGAGCGTTGAGATGCGAACAGTGAGTAGCGTTTCGAAGGCGGCCTATCTCGTTCTTGCGGTCGCCTTGTTCGGCGTCGCCCCGACGCAGGTCGCCTTCCAGGATATCGGGTCGTGGATCGGGCCCGCGCCGGCGGTGGCCGATCGCGTCCGCGAGCATCTCATCGCGTCTCCGTTCGGCACCATTCACGCCGGCCTCTTCACTTTCCCGCAGCCGGCCGGATCAGGCATGCCGGATCTGCGCGAGTTCCGGCTGGCGAGCCTTGCTCCCGGCGGTCCGGATTTCACCGGCTCGATCGCCACGCGGGCGGTCCAGACGACCAGCGACCGGACGTCCGGCGTGATGTTCCCCGAGGTCGATCGCTCCCTGAAGGGCGATCGACTGGTGCCGCGCGAACGTCCGGCGTCCGAAAAGCCGGCCGCCCCCCAACAGGGCGCGGAGCAAGGCGGCGGTCAAACCTACACCTTGGCGAGCATCACGCCGGCGCCCACCGACCTGGCGCCGACGCTCGACGGCCCTGCGGCCATTCCCGAGCAATCCGAGCCGGGCGTGGCGGAGGCCGACTCGAAATCCGCCGGCGCAACCTCGACGGACCCGATCGCCGATCCCGATACGGCCGCGCTCGACGACGACGGTCCGGCGATCCAGTCCGCGCGGATCTATTTCGGCATCGAGCCGATGGGCGGCATGCTGGGCGCGATGCAGCCATGGGCGCCGGACGATCACGCGCTATTGGGGTCGAACGCTGCCGACAGGGCGAGCGAGCCGCCCGCGAAGCCGGCCCCGAAAAGCGGCGAGACGATCGCCAGCAAAGGCGAGGTGACCGGCGAGGGACATCTGCCAAAGACTCCGGCCGAGCGCCTCGGCCTCGGCGGCGCGGCGCGCCAAAAGGCCGAGAAATGCCTGGCGGATGCGATCTACTTCGAGGCGCGGGCCGAACCGGTGCGGGGCCAGATCGCGGTCGCGCAAGTGGTCATGAACCGCGTCTTCTCCGGCTATTATCCGGGCTCGGTCTGCGGCGTCGTCTACCAGAACAGCCGCCGCCATCTCGCCTGCCAGTTCACCTTTGCGTGCGACGGCATTCCGGAAAAGGTGACCGAGCCCGACGCCTGGCTGCGCGCCAAGGAGATCGCGCAACGCACGCTCGACGGCAAGCTCTGGCTGCCCGACGTCGGCAAGGCGACGCATTACCATGCCCGCTGGGTGCGCCCGGGATGGATCCACGAGATGCGCAAGCTCGACCGCATCGGCGTGCACACCTTCTACCGCCCGCGCAATTGGGGCGACGGCGCCGACCAGCCGGTATGGGGCGACGCCGCCCCGACCGCGGAAGCGGTGAAGAATTTGTAGGATCGCCCCCTCACATCTCGATATCCAACCCCACGTCGAGATTGGGCGACGAATGGGTGATCGCGCCCGACGACAGATAGTCGACGCCGGATTCGGCGATCGCCTTGGCGCTGTCGAGCGTGATGCCGCCCGAGGCTTCGATCACCAGGCGCCCGGCCACCATGGCGACCGCCTTCTTCATGGTGGCGGGGTCCATGTTGTCGAGCAGCGCAACGTCCGCGAGACCCACGTCGAGCACGGTCTGCAGCTGCTCGAGGGTATCGACCTCGATCTCGATCTTGACCAGGTGCCCGGCGGCCGCCTTGGCGCGCTCCAGGACCGCGCGCACGCCGCCCGCGACCGCGATGTGATTGTCCTTGATCAGGATCGCATCGTCGAGCCCGAAGCGGTGGTTGAAGCCGCCGCCGCAGCGCACCGCGTATTTCTGCAAGGCGCGCAGCCCGGGCGTGGTCTTGCGGGTGCAGCACACGCGGGCCTTGGTATGGGCGATGCGGCGGACGAATTCGGCAGCCGCGGTCGCGATGCCGGAGAGGTGGCCGACGAAATTGAGCGCGACCCGCTCGGCCCCCAGCAAGGCGCGCGCATCGCCCGCGATGGTCAGCAGGGCGGTCTTGGGCGCCACCGTGGCGCCGTCGCGCACATGCCCCTTGATCTCGACCTCGGGATCGAGCTTGCGGAACGCGGCCGCCGCCATCGGCAGGCCCGCGATCACACCCGCCTTGCGCGCCACCATGACGGCCGCGCCGCGCGTGCCGTCGGGGATCGTCGCGATCGACGTCACGTCGCCGGCGCGGCCCAGATCCTCCTCGAGCGCGCGCGCGACCGCCTCTTCGATCGCGAGCGGCGACAGGAAGGCGTCCGGGCAGAGCAGAGACATAGAATCCCCCCTTTGGCGTCGAGATCCCGGATAGCGGTGCTGCGCAGCGCTTGCGGGATGACGACCTTGTCAGCTCTTGAGATGGATCATCCGCTCGACCGCGCGCCGCGCCTTGCCGGCGATCAGCGGGTCGACCACGACCTCTTCCTGCATATGGACGAGGCTGTCGAGGATCTTCGGCAAGGTGATGCGCTTCATGTGCGGGCAGAGATTGCATGGCCGCACGAACTGGACGTCGGGCAGCTCGGCCTGGACATTATCAGCCATCGAGCATTCGGTCACCATCACGACCCGGCGCGGACGCCGCTCGCGCACCCAGTCGATCATATGCGCGGTCGAGCCGGTGAAGTCCGCTTCCTCGATCACGTCGGGCGGGCATTCCGGATGCGCGATGATCTTGATCGATGGATCGCTCTCGCGGTAGCTGCGCAATTCGTCCGCGGTGAAGCGCTCATGCACCTCGCAGTGGCCCTTCCAGGCGATGATCTTCACGCTGGTCTGCGACGCGACGTATTTGGCGAGATACTCGTCGGGCAGGAAGATCACCTTGTCGCTGCCCAGGCTCTCGACCACCTGCAACGCGTTCGACGACGTGCAGCAGATGTCGCTCTCCGCTTTCACCTCGGCCGAGGTGTTGACGTAGGTCACGATCGGCACGCCCGGGAAGCTGTCGCGCAGCATGCGCACGTCCTCGGCCGTGATCGACTGCGCCAGCGAGCAGCCGGCGCGGCGGTCGGGGATCAGCACCACTTTGTCCGGATTGAGGATCTTGGCGGTCTCGGCCATGAAATGGACGCCGCACTGCACGATCACGCCCGCCTTGGTCTTGGCCGCCTCGCGCGCGAGCTGCAGCGAATCGCCGACGAAATCGGCGACGCAATTGTAGATTTCCGGCGTCTGGTAGTTATGCGCCAGGATGACGGCGCCGCGCTGTTTCTTGAGATCGTTGATCGCCTTGATGTAGGGGGCGAAAAATGGCCACTCGATCGCGGGCACGACCGTCTTGATGCGCTCGTAGAGATGCGCGGTCGCGCGCGCGACGTCCTCGTTCCAGTCGAGCGGCGGCATCGCGACATCGGGATATCGGCGCGCCGCGGATGCGGCGGCAGGGGCGACCGGCAAGCCTTCGCGGCTCGGTCCAAAGGCGGCAATCATGGGCATCGCCATCTCCTTCATTCGACCAATATGCTCATAATGAGCATATATGGGTAGCAAAATATCCGGCTGCTGCCGGACCCCCGCTCGACTTATTCTCATATCGAGCAAATCAAATATAACACCTTTTTTCTGCCTCTGCCAGTCCCCCCGGCTGCAGCCATGCATGGGACACATCGATTCGATGACGAAGATTCGTTTGGGCCACGCCGGCCGACACCGTATCTAGGGGACCGGCGGTCTGCGTATCGGTCCGCGTGTCTGCTGTTGCGCCCCATGCGCGCGAGCGCGTCTTGCCAATCTTGCGGGAGCCATCATGACCACGTCCGAACCAGCTCTGCGGCTCACATGGCGCACGCCCGCCGTGGTCGTCGGCTGCGGCTGCCTGATCGCGATGCTGAGCTTCGGCCCACGCTCCGCGGTGGGCCAGTTCCTGACCCCGATGTCGCTCGATTTTGGTTGGGGGCGCGATGTCTTCTCCTTCGCGCTCGCGATCCAGAATCTGCTGTGGGGCGCGTTCCAGCCTTTCGCGGGCGGCATCGCGGATCGTTACGGTGCGGTGCGGGTCTTGTGGGCGGGTGCGATCGCCTATGCGGCCGGGCTCGCCCTGATGTCCCAGGCCACCACGCCCGGCCTGCTCGATCTGAGCGCCGGCGTGCTGATCGGCTTCGCGCTGTCGAGCTGCTCGTTCAACCTGGTCATCGGGGCGCTCGGCAAGCTGGTGCCCGAAAGCTGGCGCTCGCTCGCCTTCGGGGCGGGCACGGCGGCCGGATCGTTCGGCCAGTTCCTGTTCTCGCCGCTGGCGCGGATGTTGATCGACTGGACCGGGTGGCAGAATACGCTCGTCATATTCGGCGGCATCATGCTGCTCATCCTGCCGTTGTCGCTCGCTTTGGCGACTCCGCGAGGCGCGGCGGCGGCCCCCGGCGTGCCCCGCGCGCAGCAGTCGGCTTGGCAGGCCTTGCTGGAGGCCTTCGGTCACCGCAGCTATATGCTTCTCGTCCTCGGGTTCTTCACCTGCGGTTTCCAGCTCGCCTTCATCACGGTGCACTTGCCGGCCTACCTGCTCGACCGCGGCCTGTCGGCGGATGTCGGCGCCTGGACCATCGGGTTCATCGGGCTGTTCAACATCTTCGGCTCGATCCTGGCCGGCTGGCTCGGCAATCGCATGCCCAAGCGCTTCATCCTCTCGGCGATCTATTTCGGGCGCGCGCTCGCGGTCGTCGCCTTCATCACGCTGCCGGCAAGTCCCGCCGCCGCCATCGTGTTCGGCGCGGTCACCGGCTTCCTCTGGCTGTCCACCGTCCCGCCCACCTCGAGCCTGGTGGCGCTGATGTTCGGCACGCGCTGGCTCTCCATGCTGTTCGGCTTCGCCTTCTTCAGCCATCAGGTCGGCGGTTTCCTCGGCGTGCTGCTCGGCGGCTTCGCGTTCGAGCGCACCGGATCCTACGACTCCGTCTGGTGGCTCTCGGTGCTGTTCGGCGTGCTCTCGGCGCTGATCAACCTGCCGATCGTCGAGAAGCCGGTGGTGCGCGCCGCCGCCGCGCCGGCGTGATAGGCTGACGCTCCCGCGCGCTTTCAGGCTGAGTGGATACCGGTCAGCCGCCCGGAAAGCGCGCCGCACTATAATGCTGGAGCGCGTCCTTGACGCGCTCCAGGGAGCTTCAGCTTGGACGACCTGCCGGACATCTCTATCATCCTCACGACCTATAACCGCGCGGCGTTGCTGCCGCGCGCGATCGCGAGCGTGCTCGCGCAGGACGGCGCGCGCTTCGAGCTCATCGTGGTCGACGATGCCTCGACCGACGCAACCAGCGCCTATCTGGCGACATTGACCGATCCGCGCATTCGCGTGATCGCGGCCGAGCGCAACCTCGGCCCGAGCGGCGCGCGCAATCTCGGGCTCGCGGCCGCGCGCGCCGAGATCGTCGCCTTCCTGGATTCCGACGACGCCTATCTGTCGGGGAGGCTGGCGGCGCCGCTCGCCGCCTTCGCGGCCGATCCCGATCTGGTCTGCGTGTTGTCGTCCGCCGTGAAATTCGACCGCGCCGCGCCGCGCGAGGCGCGTATCCCGGCGGTCAGGCTGGCGGCGCCCGCGTTCGAATGGGCGCTGATCGCGGACCTGATCCCGGTCGAGGCGACCAGCATGACGGTGCGCCGCGCGGCCGCGCTCGCGGTCGGCGGATTTTGCCAAGAACTTCGCCTCACCGAGGATCGCGAATTCCTGATCCGGCTCGCCCGCAAGGGCGCGGGACGGCTCGTGGCCGACCTGCTGTGGCAGAAGTTCTGGGTCGACGGCAGCCTGTCGAACGACTGGGCGGGGGCGGGGAGCGGGCTGCTCGCCTATGTGGCGCAGCGGCCGGAATATCTCGGGCGCTTCCGCAAGCTCGGCTCCTATCTGGCCACCAAGGTGCTGGTCGGCCATCTGCGCAACCGGCAGCCACGCTCGTTCGGGCGCGACCTCGTGCGGCTGCGCGCGGCGGGATTGATCGACCACAACATCCCGCGCCTGGTGCGCGATCACCGCGAGGTCAGCCGCTACCGCAAGGCGATGTCGCGCGAGGCGGCGCTGGCGGCGCTGACCGGGCCGCCGGAGAGTTGGCGTTAGAGGGCGCGCTCTCGGCCGATGTCCCGTTGCGGGCGCAAAATCGCTTGGCTAAGCTCGTGTTCCTTCCGGTTCACCACCGAGGTTCCCTCATGAACACCGCGACACTCTCCCGGCTCGACGTGGTCCCGCTGTCAAAACATATCGGCGCCGAGATCCGCGGCATCGATCTGCGCGACACGCTCGATGCCGCAACGATGGACGCCATCCACCAGGCCTGGCTCGACCACAGCGTCCTGCTGTTTCGCGGCCAGAGCTTCTCGCAGGAGGACCTGCTGCGGGTCACGGGTTGCTTCGGCGAACTCGCGCCGCTGTCGCGGCCGCCCAAATTCTTTCCCAAGGGATATTCGCGGCTGCTGCCCAACATCATGATGATCTCGAACATCCGCGAGAACGGCGAGACCATCGGGGCGCTGCCGGACGGCGAGATGAACTTCCACCACGACCAGATTCATTCCGAGGTGCCGCACAACGGCACGCTGCTCTATTCGCTAGAGATACCGAGTCATGGCGGCGACACGCTGTTCGCCGGCGGCTACGCGGCCTATGAGTCTCTCGATCCCGCGATCAAGCAGAAGCTCGAAGGCCGCCGCGCCTTCCACCACTACAATTACGGCACCACCACGCGCGGGGATTCACGCGGCGTCGAGGCCTTCAGCGAGTCCGTGCACCCGGTGTTCCGCACCCATGACGAGACCGGACGCAAGGCGATCTACGTCAACCGCCTGATGACGGTGCGCATCGAGGACATGGCCCAGGACGAGAGCGACGCGCTGCTCAACGCGCTGTTCGATCATTCCGAGAAGCCGGAATTCGTCTACCGGCACGTCTGGCGGGTCGGCGACCTGATCGTGTGGGACAACCGCTGCTCGATGCATGCGCGCGACGATTTCCCCGCGGATCAGCGCCGCCTGATGCTGCGCACCACCGTCAAGGGGAGCAAGCGCCCGTATTGAGGCGCTGTGCGTCGTAACGGCTTTACTCTCCGATATGCGCCGAGCGGATGAGCTCGCCCATGCGCGCGTGATCGCGCCGCATGGTCTCGGCGAGCTGCTCGGGCGTGCTCTCGGCGATCGAGAAGCCGACACTGATGAGCTTGTCGCGCACCGCCGGATCGCGCAAGGCGGCGAGCGCGGCGGCATTGAGCTTGGCGATGATGTCGGGTGGCGTGTTCGCCGGTGCGAGCAGCGCGCCCCAGGCGACGAAGCTGAATCCGGGAATGCCCGATTCGGCGACGGTGGGCGTGTCGGGGAATTGCGGCACGCGGGTCGATGCGCTGGTGGCGAGCAGGCGCACGCGCTTGTCGGCGAGCAGCGGGCCGACGGCCGACAGGGCGGTGAAAGCGATCGGCACGTGCCCGCCCACCACTTCATTCACGGCCGCCGTCACGCCGCGATAGGGCACGTGGGTCATCTGCACGCCGGCGGCGCGCGCCAGCAATTCCATGGCGACATGCTGCGGGCTGCCGACGCCGCCCGACGCATAGTCGATCGAGCCGGGTTTCGCGCGCGCCAGCGCGACCAGCTCGGCGACGTCCTTGGCGGGAAATTCCGGATTCGCGATCAGACCCAACGGAATTCCGATCAGCTGCGCGATCGGGGCGAAATCCTTGAGCGGATCGTAACCGGCGTCCGCCTTCATGTTCGGCACCATGGTGATCACGCTGTCGTTCACCGCCACCAGGGTGTAGCCGTCGGGCGCGGCGCGCGCGGCCGCCCGCATGGCGATCATGCCGGCGGCGCCCGGCTGGTCCTCGACGTAGAAATTCTGGCCCAGGATCGCGCCCATCTTCTCGCCGACGAGGCGCGCCACGATGTCGATGGCGCTTGCCGGAGCGAGCGGCACCAGCACCTTGACGGGCCGGTCCGGATAGCCCTGCGCGCCGGCCTGCGGCGCGCAGGCCAGCATCGAGGCGGCAACCGCGATCCAAAGCGCGCGTTTCATGGGCGTCTCTCCCTTTGTGTTCGGGCTGCAACTTTTGCGACAAGGCCGCGTCGATTGCTTCCAGTTCCCCGTATGGTGGCATTCAATGACGAGGTCTTCGCCGCGTCAATCCGCATGCGCAGTTGCGGCGCAACGCACTTTCATCGCGGCACGCGGCTTCGTATCCTGATCCGCGACGGGGAACCGCTCGGGGAGGCCGGCATGTCGCGAAGGATGTCCGCCATGGTGCGCGCGCGTTGCGTGCTCGCCGCCTGCGCGCTCGCCGGATCGGTGGCGTCCGCGGCGGCGGACGACTATCCGTCGCGGCCGATCCGGCTGGTGGTGGGCTTCACGGCCGGCGGTCCGACCGACATTCCGGCGCGCTTCCTCGCCGAGCGCCTCAGCGCGTCGCTCGGCCGGCAGGTGGTGGTGGAGAACAAGCCGGGCGCCGGCGCATCGATCGCGGCGAACGACGTCATGTCGCGGCCACGCGAAGGTTACGACCTGCTGCTCTGCACCTATTTCGATTCGGTCAACACGCTGATGTACAAGAGTCTTCACTACAAGCTGCCCGATCTTGTCGGCATCTCGCTGATCGCACGCTACGCCTACGCGGTCGCGGCCGCCAATTCGCTGCCGGCGAAGACATTTCCCGAGCTGATCGCCTACACCAAGCAATATCCCGACCGGGTGAACTATGCGCAGCTCGGCATCGCGTCGACGCAGAACCTGCTCGCCAGGCGGCTGGAAAAGCTCACCGGCATGACGATGACCGCGATCCCCTACAAAGGCTCGTCCGAGGCGACCCAGGCGATCGTCGCGGGCCAGAATCATCTCTATATCGGGCCACCGCTAGGGATCGTGCCGCTCTATCGCGCCGGACAGCTCAATGTGCTCGCCGTCACCGGCGATGAGCGCCTCCCGGCGATCCCGGAGGTGCCGACCTTGAAGGAGAGCGGCATTCCGCTCGTCGCCTATGCGTGGCTCGGCGTGTGCGCCGGCGCTGGCACGCCGCAGCCGGTCGTCGATCTCCTGAACAACCGCATCGTCGCGATCGTCAACTCGCCCGAGTACCGTGCGCTGATCGAGAGGTCGGGCTCGGTCGCGCTATCGTCGACGCCGCAGGAATTTCGCAAGGTCATCCAGGAGACCGCCGATGACGCGGCGCCGACCATTCGCGAGCTCGGCATCCAGTTGGACTAGCGCAACTGGCTGCGCGCTGGCGCCGCCCGTGCGACCCCGCTAAACCGCTGTCGGAACGATACGGAGCCGCACCATGCCGACCTTCAAGGCGATCGTCATCAACAAGAACGACGCCGGACAGACTGCCGGGCTCGCGGATTTCGACGACAAGGACCTGATGGAAGGCGACGTCACCTTCCGGCCCGAATGGTCGACCGTGAACTACAAGGACGGGCTCGCCGTCACCGGCAAGGCGCCGGTGGTGCGGCGTTTTCCCATGATCGCCGGAATCGACGGGGCAGGGACCGTCGAGGCCTCGTCGCATCCCGATTGGAAGCCGGGTGACGGCGTGATCCTCAATGGCTGGGGCTGCGGCGAAACCCACCTCGGCTGCTATGCCGAAAGGGCGCGCGTGAAGGGCGACTGGCTTGTGGCGCTGCCGCCCGGATTGGCGGCGCGTGACGCCATGGCGGTCGGCACCGCGGGCTATACGGCGATGCTTGCCGTGATGGCGTTGGAACGGCAGGGCATCACGCCCGACCGCGGGGCGGTGGTGGTGACGGGCGCCGCCGGCGGCGTCGGCTCGGTCGCGATCACGCTGCTCGCGGGCCTCGGCTATCGGGTCATCGCGTCGACCGGCCGGCCCCAGGAGGCGCCCTACCTCAAGGAGCTCGGCGCCACCGAGATCATCGACCGCGCGGAGCTTGCCGGCCCGGTGCGGCCGCTGGGCAAGGAGCGGTGGGCGGGCGGCATCGATTCGGTCGGCTCGACCACGCTCGCCAACATGCTGTCGATGACGCGCTACGGCGGCGCGGTCGCGGCCTGCGGGCTTGCCGGCGGTATGGACCTGCCGACCAGCGTGGCGCCCTTCATCCTGCGCGGGGTCGCCCTGATCGGAATCGATTCGGTCATGTGTCCGCAGACATTGCGGCGCGAGGCGTGGCGGCGCCTGGGCGCCCAGCTCGACCGGCAAAAATTGGCCCAAATCACAACGGAGATTAGCCTTTCCGGGGTGATCGAGGCTGGCCGGAGGGTCATCGAGGGCCAGGTGCGCGGGCGGATCGTCGTCAAAATCGGGTAGATTTTTTCGGGCCTCGGGCGGGGGCTGTTTATGAACCATCAACAAGTTATGCTAAGGATTCGATGAATCGATCGCTTGAATGCAACCAAGCACGGAGTTCGGTATGACTTGGCGTTTCGCATGTTGGCGGGTCGCGGCCCTCGTCGGGGGACTGGCGGCGGGAGCGGCACCTCTCTGGTCGGCGACGGCCGGCGAGATGCGCCCCGATGAGGCGAAGGCTTTCATCGCCGGCAAGCTGTTCAGCTATACGTGTTTCGACGGCACCAGCGGCGCCGGGCGGATTCAGGCCGATGGGTCGGTGATCGGAACGATGCAGGTCAATGGCGGACTCACGCGCCGCATCGCGCTTCCGTCGGGCACGGTGCAGGTGACCTCGGATGCCGTCTGCGCGTCGCTGCCGCGCGCCTTGATCCAGCCGTGCTTCAATGTGGTCCAGACCAGCCCGAAGAGCTTCCGCGGCTCGCTCAAGGGCCTCGGCTTCGCTTACTGCGACTTCGTGCGCCGCAATCCGCGTCTCGAGGTCGCCAGCGGCGAGTCACGCCCAAAGGCGATGCACTCGGCCATCGTGTTGCGGCCGTCGCGCTATTGAAACAAGACGGCGCCGGCGCGGCGCCGTGCGTCAACGCGGGTTGCTTTTCGGCTTGGCGGCGGGAGGTCGCGGCCCGGCGGCGGGGACCGGCGGCGGCAGATACATGGCGACGACCGAAGGATCGATCATCGCCATGGCGGTGTCGGGCAGGCGGGTCCAGGTTTCGTCACGGCCGAACAGCTCGATGCCGATATATCCATGCACCGTCAGGGTCTGGCCGTCGGGACTAACCGACATCACGGCGTTGTAGATCTTGCCGTCGCGCGGGTCGAGAACGGTGCCGTCCTCGTATTTCATTCCCATGCGCTTCATGCCGCGGATGAACGAGAGTCCGAGCACCGGCGCGTTCTTGCGATCGTCCTCGCATTTGGTGCAGGCCATGCTGGGATTCTCGCCGGGCTTCGGGAAGGTCTTGGCGATGGCGCCTTCGAAAAGGCCGTTGCGCTCGACCATCAGAACCCAGATGACCGGCTTTCCGTCCTCGATCTTCTGCCACAGGCCCGCGGCCGTCGGCTCCGCCGCCTGCACCGATGTCATGGCAAGGGCCGCGATTGCGGTCACGATCAGGGTCGCCAGCCGTTTCATTCGATGGTTCCACATGACGGGCACCGGTGAGGACGTCACCAGCGCCTTCGGCCCACAATATGGTCATTTAACGACCTGGCGGCGTTTGACAAGGCCGCGGCGCCGGTTGGCGAGCGCCTGTCCCGGATTTGACGCCGGATGAACGGCGCTTCGCGGTCGCAAAGCCGACCGGACCCGAACCCTGGCACGTCATCCCGCGCCTCGCTCAGGGAGCGGCAGGAAGCCGCCGCGGAAAGAGCAGGCGTTGATAGAGGTAGCCGATCCCGACCAGCACCAGTCCCAGCCCGATGAACGACAGGGCCTGCCAGGCACCCGCAAGGTCGGCCATGTCGACGAGAAAGACCTTGCCGACGGTGAGCAGCGTGACCGCCGCCGAGGCGAGGCGGACGGGCTTCGAATTCAGCGCGATCCCGGCGAGCAAGAGCACGACGCCGAAACTCAGCCAGACCGCCGAATAAGTGTACTGCTCGGCATTGCTCAGGGGACCCACGGTGAGGACCGGGCCGTGATAGAGGCGCGTGACCTCGAGCGAGAGGTAAAGCAGCGCGAGGGCGACGCTGACCGCCGCCGCCGTGGCGCGATACGGCATCGGGCGCGTGGTGCGGGCGATGAGGGCAAGAACGATCGCCAGCACGGCCGGGATCCCATAGCCGAGCAGGATCAGGTTGAAGAAAGTGCCGCCGACCGGCTCGCCGGTGATCAGCGGATTTTCGGCGAGCACCAGGCCGAACACGATGCCCGCAAGCGTGAGGCCGGCGATGATCAGCGCGGCGGCATCGTGGATGACGCTGCGGGTGCGGCCACGCAGCCGCTCGAGGCCGATCGCCATGGCGAGCCCGACCGAGACCTGCAGGGCGAGCTCGGCGAGACCGCTGCGACGCACGAACACGTCGCCGTTGTTCATGAGATGGCGAATCTCGAGGAAACCGAGCAGCACCGTGAACAGGATCGCGGCCGCGTCGACCGCGCGCGCGGGCGCGTCGTCGGCGCGCTTGCGCAGCAGATGGCCGCCGACCCAGAAGGCCAGCGCCGGCACGCCGTAGCCGTAGAGCAGCCAGTTGAAGATCGGCGTCGTGCCGACGTCGCGGCCGACGATGCGCGGCTCCCAGCCGATGCGCGCGAGCACCAGCGCCGCGATGGCGGCCGCAAGCCAGCGCAGCATCGGCAGCGGACGCTGCGCCGCGACCCAGGCGATGCCGGGGACCATCAAGGCGAGGGCGACCGTGAGCCAGCCTTTTTCGAGCGCGAAGGTCATCGCGAGCGCGAGCGCCGCGACCGCGCCGGAGGCATAAACCGCCTGCGCGGCTGCGCTGCCGGGACGCGGCGCGCGCCGGGCGAGCGTCTCGGTCGCCACCGCGAACAGCGCGGCGAGCGCCAGGGCGAGACCCGCGAAGGGAATCGATCGCTCCCAGCCGGCGACCCGATAATAGAGCGCGATCAGGATCGCGATCGGGGCGAGCGCGCTCGATGCCGCCCACAGGATCGGAACGAGCGGGCGTTCCGAGCGCCCCTGCGCCAGGAAGCCGGCGGCGCCGAACAAGAGCGCGAAGAAGGCGCCCAGCGCGAGGTGGAAGCCGGTATAGGCCTGGGCCGGATCCGGAATGGCGCCCGCGCTCGGACCGCCCGGCAGGACGAGCCGCTCGACGACAGGCTGGACCGACCACGAAATCACGACCAGCGCCGCGAGCCCGGCCGCGGCCGGAACCGCTGCCGCCGCCGCATCGCTGCGCCAGGCGATCGCGACGGTGGCGGCCGCCAGGGCGCTGAACACGACCAACGCGAACGTGTCGTGGCGCCAGGCGAGCACGAGAACCGCGGCGGCCAACACATAGGCGGCGAGCGCGCCGGAGGAGATCGCGTCGATCCTGTTCGGCTCGGCCGGCGGACCGTAGAGCAATCCGGCGACGATCAGCAGCGCCGCGAGCCCGAAACCCGCCACCGCATGGAATGCGTGCGGCGCGAGCGACGGCACGCGCAGGTCATGGATGCCGGGGAACATCCATGCCACGCCGAAGCCGATCCCCATGATCGCGAGCCAGCGCCACAGGCGGACGCGGGCGAGCCCGAACGCGGCGGCCGTGACGACCGCGAGATAGACATAGAGCGTCCAGTAGTTCGGCCGATCGGCGGAGACCAGCAACGGCGTGACCTCGGCGCCCACGAGGCCGAGCGCCGCGAGGGCTGGCCCGTGCAGCAGGGCAGCGAGGAGCGTCGTGAGCGCGACCACACCGAGCAGCACGAAGGCGAGCGCCGGATCGAGAAACCCGTAGAGCGCATAGGCCGCATAGACCGTCGCGTAGCCGACGGCGGTGCCGGCCGCCGTCAGGATGCTCGGAATATGCGCCGTCGGCAGGCCGGCCAAGCCGGAGATTTGCTCCATGCGGCGCGTCCATTCGCCCGCACCGACCAGCGCGGCCGCCAGCACGGCGGCGAGGAATATCTTGACGCCCGGCCCGATCAGGTCCTGCTCGATCGAATAGCGCACCAGAAAAAAGCCGCCGAGCGCGAGCGCAAGTCCGCCGACCCACACCACCCAGCGTGTGCCGAACCGCTCCTCGAAAGTGATCGCCGGCTCGGCCGGGCCGGGCGCGGCCGGCGCCGGGGCGATGGCCTGCGGCGGACTTGGGGGTGCCGTGGCGGGCTCGGGCGCCACCGGCGGCGGTATGGGTGTGGCCGGAGACGTTGCCGCTTCCGGCCTCATCTCCGCCGCCAACGGAGCCCGATCGATGGTCGGTTGGGGTGCCGGCGCGGCCGGGGGCTCCGCCATCCGGCGCTCCAGCGCCACGAGGCGCAGGTCGAGCGCGCGCGTGCGGTCGCGCGTCCCGATGGCAATCACAAGCGCCGCGATGGCAGCGACCGGAAACGCCAGCGCGACGAGAATCAGGATCGATAACATGACTCGCCCCCCGGCGGCAGCTTGCAGGCGATGCTAATCCGGTCGCCCGCAAAGGTGAATGGACCGCGCAAGCGAATCTCGCGCCGCCTGTGCATTGGTCGGGTGGCGCGTCAGGCGGGTTCGGGGCCAATCGCAGAAATCGGCAGGCTTTCGGAAAATACCTTAACCGCGTCCACCGACCCGCAGGCCCGGCGAGGGACGCTCCTGGATCACCTCGCGGCGGAAACGGAAGATGGCGGCCGGCCGTCCGCCGGTGGCGGTCCATGTCTCGCCGGTCGGCTCGACCAGCGCGCCGGTCTCGACCAGGCGGCGGAAATTCTGCTTGTGCAGATGCCGGCCGGAGATCGCCTCCACGGTGGTCTGCAAGTCGGTCAACGTGAACTCGCCCGCCATCAGCTCGAAAATCACCGGACGGTATTTGAGCTTGGCGCGCAGCCGCGCGATGGCGGTCGCCAGGATACGGCGATGGTCGTGCCGCATCGGCTCGCCCAAGGCGGGCAGGGCGGCTCGCTCGAGCGCGGCCTTGCGGCCGTCGCGGCGCGCCTCCTCGACCAGCCCGGCTTCGTAGAGCAGCTCGTAGCGGTCGAGCACCTTCTCCTCGTCCCATGGGCTGCCGCCGGCGGCGAAACATTGGCGCAGGCGCTCGCGCCGGCTGAGCGGCCGTGGCGGGTCGTCGCGCGTCTCGTGTCGGGCCCAGGCGTCGAGCGCGGGCAGGATCGTGTCGTCGAGAATCTCGGGGCGGCCGGCGCGCCAGTCCTCCCACGGGAAGAAGCGGTACCATGGCTTGAACCCGGCGCCCGACGAGCGCAGCGCCGCACTGTCCGGCATGCGGGTGAGCGCCAGATAGCCGACCGAGACCGCATGCGGCCCGCGGTCGCCGGGGCGGGAATGCCGGCCGCGATCGCCGAAGGTGTAGAGCTGCTCGACATAGCCGACCGCAAGCCCGGTCTGCGCTTTCACCCAGGCGCGCAAGCCGATCTCGAAAGTGTGGTGCGCGAGCGGATCGAACCGGCCCGACGGCAGGCCGGTGAGGGTCGCGCCGTCGCCCGCCATCAAGGTCATCGGCTCGTCGCCGTCGACCGCCACGATCGCGGCGACAAGCTCGATCTCGATCGCGGTTCGGTCGGCGGCACTCATGCGCTCACGCGAGGTCGAGCCGGAACGGCACGCCTTCGCCCGCCACATGGCCGCGCCCGATCGCCTCGATCGCCGCCACCATGCGGCCCTCGCGCTCGAGCATCTCGTCGGCGAGCGCGACGATCCGCATGTTGGGCGTGGCGGTGGGCGAGGCGCGGCGGATCGCCCAGGCGATATCGCGTTCGTCGCGCTCCGGATTGAGGGTGCAGGCCACGACGAACGCGGCGGCGGTGGAACGGCTGATGCCGGCCCAGCAGTGGACCACCAGCGGCGTCCCGCGATCCCAGCCGCGCACGAATTCGATCAGGCTTGCGACATGCTCGGCATGCGGCACGACATGGCCTTCGAGCGGCTCGCAGATGTCGTGCATGCGCAGGAACAGATGGTTTTGCGCCGACACGCCGTCGGGGCGTTCGAGATGGTCGTCGACGCCGAGCAAAGTGACGACGTGGCGCGCCCCGGTGTCCTTGACCGTGGAGTGGAGCCGCGAGAGTGAGCAGACGTGAATCATCGAATCCTTCGCTGTTGGCGCTTCATGGTACCCAATGGTGGCGAGATTTTCACGCCGGCAGGACGCATTTCCTGGAGCGGACCGGCGTGCGCCCCGGGTCAAGTCCGGGGCCGGCTTTCGCCGGAAAATACCCTGGCGAAACGCTCGAGGTAGCGTCGCTCCGCGACCGGCGCCGGCCATGGGGTCATGAAGTCGCGCTCGAGCCCGGCGGGCAGGGCCGGACGGGCGCCGAAGAACCGCCGGGCCTCGGCGGTCGAGAAGCCCGCAAGCTGCGTCGCCTCCAGGAATGCCGCGCCGCGGTCGGCGGCCTTGATCAGCTTGACGACGTCAGCCGGCAGCTCCGGCGCGAGGCCGAAGCGCCGGTGGATCGCGGTCAAGAGGCGTTTCTCCACCGCCTTGTAGGATTCCCCGATCATTCCCTTGAACGGCGAGATCATGTCGCCGATCACGTATTCGGGCGCATCATGCAGCAGCAGCGCGAGCGCGAGCCGGCGGTCGGGCTCGCCGACGCGGCGGCGGGCGACTTCCTCGACCAGCAGGGTATGCTGAGCCACGGAGAAAATATTGGCGCCGACGGTCTGGCCGTTCCAGCGCGCGACCCGCGCAAGGCCATGCGCGATGTCCTCGATCTCGATGTCGAGCGGGGAGGGATCGAGCAGATCGAGCCGCCGGCCCGACAGCATGCGCTGCCAGGCGCGTGGGGCGCGTATCGCCGCCGCTCGGGCGAGCCTGGTCGGTTTGCGCGTCACGTCTCAGCGCCGCTTGGCGGGCCCGGCCAGGGCCGCGTGCCGATAGCACTTCACCAGATGGTCGTTGACCATGCCGGTTGCCTGCATGAAGGCGTAGACGATCGTGGGCCCGCAGAACTTGAAGCCGCGGCCGGCGAGCTCCTTCGACATGGCGCGCGAGACCGGCGTGTCGTTCGGGATCTCGGGGCTGGTGCGGAAGCGATTGACCTTCGGGTGTCCGTCGACGAAGCCCCACAGCAGCTTGGAGAAGCCCGGGCCTTTCTCCATCACGTCGAGATAGGCGCGCGCGGAGGCGACCGCGCCCTCGATCTTGGCGCGGTTGCGCACGATGCCGGCATCCTGCATCAGGGCCGTGGTCTTGCGCTTGCCGTAGCGGGCGATAACCGCGGG
>Ga0208993_1000007_pt1 | contig 16834 bp, 14 predicted proteins | sample MedBloCAOM2_M3_FD_187847 | JGI IMG/M metagenome (GOLD analysis project Ga0208993, IMG submission 187847) | Forest soil microbial communities from El Dorado National Forest, California, USA - Mediterranean Blodgett CA OM2_M3 (SPAdes) (version 2) | ecosystem: Environmental > Terrestrial > Soil >...
GGGATCAACAGCGCCATGCTGGCACGGGCATTGAGTCACGATCTGCCGATGAGCGGGCTGCGCGACCTTTGGCTCCGAGACGCCGACGTGACCGAGTTGTTGTCGCCGGACGCGAAGGCGCGCCAATGGAGCAAATGGTTCCTGCGGCCGTTTTTCTGGTTCGCCGGGATGAAGGGCCTGGAGCACGTCGCGGACCGGGAGCTGCGCTCCAAGCTGTCGCTGTTCATGCGGTCGCGCTGGTTCAAGCCGCCCTTCGACGGACCCAAGATGACCGCCATGATGTATGACGGGGTCACCGTGATGGGGGCGCCGCGCCACCGGGCCGCGTCCCTGCTGCCGTCCGGCCAGGGGCTCGACCTGTTCGTCACGGTGACGGACTTCTATGGCTGCCAGCAGCTCATGCAGATCCACGATCCGCCGGTGATCCACGAGCATGAGCACCGCCACGTGCTTCATTTCAAATATCGCCGCCGCGCCAGCGGTGCGGTGGAAAGCGATTTCGATCTCGACAACGCGCCCGCGCTCGCCTTCGCGGCGCGCGCGACCTCCGCGATTCCGGGCGCTTTCCCGCCCGCCCGCATCCTGGAGATCGATCAGCTCGTCAAGGCGCGATCGGCCGAGTGGCCGCGCCGCGAGGAATTCATCGCGCGGAATTTCGAGCTCTATGGCCGCATGAATATCGACGTGGCGTCGGTGCCCTTCATCGACGGCAGCGTGCTGAACAGCCGGCCCTTCCTGCAGGCGATCACGGCGATCCGCGGCCGCCCCGCCTATCGCGAGGTGGATCGCCGGGTGGTCTATATCGATCCCAACCCGCGGCCGCCGGGAACGACCGCGCATCGGGGCATGCCGGGCTTCTTCGCCACCCTGCGGGGCGCCCTCTCGGAAATCCCATTGGCCGAGCCGGTGACGGACGAGCTCCATTGGATCGCCCGCTTCAACGAACGGGCGCGCCGGCTCAAAGGCATCATCGACAGCGCGCGTCCGCATATCAGCCGGCTGGTCGCCGAGGTGATCACGGTGAGCCGCGACGACCCGGTCAGCGAGGACCGGATCCGCGCCTGGCGCGAGCAGGCCAACAATAAGGCGGCCCGCGATGCGGGCTTTGCCTATGAGGCCTATGTGCGCCTGAAGCTCGCCTCGGTGCGCGACTTCGTCAGCCGGCTCATCATGGACATCCGTGGGGTGCGGCCGGGGTCGCCCTTCGGCCGCGCCATCGCCGAGATCATCGACGCCTGGGCGATCCAGACCGGCGTGAACTACGAGCCGACCGACAGCCGGTCGCTGCAGGCCGAAGCGGCGGCCGATTCCGAGATCACGCCGAAATGGGTCGCGTTCCTGCTCGCCTTCGACGTCGATTATCGCAAGCGCCGGCTGCATTTCCTGATCGAGGGTCAGAACCGGCTCTATCAGATGCTCGGCTCACATGAGCTCGCCGGTCTCGACGTCGCCGCGGTCGATGGCTTGAAACGCAAATTCTACGATTGCGTCGAGGCCTTGACCCGGCGCGAGGCGGCGACCTCCCTCAATGCAACGACGTGCGATCTGGTCGAGCGCATATTCGGCATGGCGCCCTCGCTGACCGAGATGCGGGACACCGCGAAATACGCCCATGCGTTCGTGGCAAGGCACAAAGACGAGATCGATGTGCTGGTCGCGCATATCGGCCGCGATATCGACCTCAAGGCCAGCACGCACGACATCGACGTGTTGCTGGCCGGAACCGAGGGCTGGCCGCCGCGCGGGCTGCACGAGGTGCTGGTGAACTATCTCGGCTTTCCGTTCTGGGACGTGCTGACGTTTCCCGTCATGCCCTGGCGGGAGGCCGGGGATTTCAACGAGATCCGGGTCGACCGCATCAGCGCCCAGGACGCCGTCACGATCGAACGGCTCGGCGGCTTTCGCCTGAAGGGCGCCGCCTTCAATCAGTTCGCCGCCTTCCTGTCGCGCGCCTACCGGGAGAACGACTACCTGCTGGGCCGCCTGCATGCGGTCGACCGCCTGATCGATATCGTCTACGACGCCGCCGGCCCGGACACGCAGAGCGCCGCCGGCGTGGCGGCGCTGAAGAAGCAGGCCGTGCTGCGAATCCTCGAGGTCGAGGAACGCCATTTGCCCACCTGCGCGACGATGATCGCGGAGCTTCGCGCCGCCCTCGCAAGAACCTAGCGGGCGCAAACGACTCACATTTCGTCGTGGGTTTCCGTGCGGCCTGGCCGCAAATCGGACGCAGCCGCATAAAGCGGCAAGAATAGCGCAAGCGCAGCAATCCACGGCAAGCGGCGCCTTGCCCGGTGAATTACAATCTTACACGGCGCCATGGCCGGCATCCGGCGGATGTCGGCGATGTTCTATCCAAGACAATTCGATGGCGCGCTTGGTCGTAAGGGAGCCCGCATGACGCGAAAAACGGCCGCAGCCTTCGTCATTGGCGCCACGCTTGCCCTGGGCGTCGCATCTGCCTCTGCGGGACCCTGCACCGCGGACATTGCGCAGTTCGAGAACACCGTCCGCCATTCCGCAAAGAACCCGGACGCCGGCCCGATGGGGCCGCAAACAGTCGACGCGCAACTCGGCCACGAGCCGACGCCGGATTCGATAAAGCGCGCCGAGGAGCAAGCTCAAACGAGGTTCGAGACGACGCTGGCGCGTGCGAAGACTCTCGATGCGCAAGGCAAAGGCGCCGAATGCGGGCAGGCCCTCAGCGACGCCAAGCTGATGTTCCACGTTGATTGATTGCTCGCGGCGCGGCGAGGATCGCGTCACTGCGCAGCGGGTGTCGGGTCGGGACCAAGATGGTTGCAAGCCGACCACGCCCTACGCCTCAGCCGGATTCGGTAAGGCCTTACTCCGGCCGGCCGATTATAAAGGCCACCGACAATTTTCTTAACCAGCCGGCGCGAATCTGGCTTCATACTTGCCTATCAGCAGGACGAGTCGTGCCGGGTGCGGCTCGAACGCGGCATTGCGGAGGTGCCCCAGCGGCGGGAGCGCGCAAGCCGGCCTGCGGACGGAGGAAACGGAAGCACTGAACGATCGCCGTGGCCGGGACAACCAGAGGGATGTTCCCATGTCCGGAATGCTTGCACGGCGGCTTCTTGCCGGCGCGGTTCTCGTCATCGCTTCGGATGCTCTTGCCCACGACAGTTGGATCTCGCGCGGCGGGCTGCGCAACCCCGCAGGCGAATGGTGCTGCGGCGAAGGCGACTGCTTCGTGGTGCCGAACGCGCAAGTCAGCGTCAGCACGGCCGGCTATCGGCTGTTCAGTACCGAGACGGTGCCATTCAGCGAGGCGCAGCCCTCGCCCGATGGCGCCTATTGGCGCTGCAAGCGGCCCGACGGGACGCGCCGCTGCTTTTTCGCGCCGCCGCCGACCGACTAGGCCGCGGCCGCGCATCGGCGCCAGTGTCGCAGGGACGGCGCAGCCCGACGGGGCGCGCCGGCAGGCTGCGCACCCTCCCGCTACGCGATCCGCTAGGTATTTTATCCTTGCCGACTTTGGTATTGAGTGGCCGGGCCCGCAAGATGCTAGCCTGAGGGACGACCCCTGCCCCCAGCCAAAGCCGCCGGCCCCCATGACCCGCCCTCCGATCACGCGCCTGCAATTCCTCAGCTATCTTCTGTGCCCGCCGCTCTACGTCATGCTCTTCCTGATGGTGAGCGAGGCGCTGTTGTCGGCCTCGACCACCTATCTGGTGATCCGCGCCGGACGCGACGTGGCGGCCGAGGCGTTCCTCACCCGCGACCTGTTGTGGATCATGGGGGTGCAATCGGCCGCCTATCTGGCGGGCGCGGCGAGCTGGTACTTCGCCGAGCAGGCCGGGTTCCACGCCTTCGGCCGCTACATGATGCGTTTCGCCCGCGGCAATCGCGAGCACACGCGCCTCCTGGCCGACAAGTCCGCGCGCGAGCAGATCGAGCCCTTCCTGACCAGCACCACCTTCTACAACATCTTCAACATCATGTATGAGCTCGAGTCGCAGCTCAAGCTGCTGCTCGGCCTCGTCTTCAATGCGGCCGTGCTCGGCATGGAGATCGACGGCGGCCTGCCGGCCGCCTATGGGGCGGTCTTCGCGATCCTGATGGCGCTGCAATGGACGCTGCGCCGGCGCGTCGCCGGCATCTATCTGGAGAACCAGCGCCAGAACAACCGCGTCATCGCCCACGGCTATACGGCCTGGGACAACGTGTTCACCGGCAACCGCTACAATCTTCACCTCTGGCTGCGCGGCTTCAAATCCAAGCTGCGCGACTGCCTGCGCGCGCAGATCACCGCCATCATGGCGCGCGAGGGGCTGAGCGCCTTCGGCGGCATCCTCGGGCTCGCGATCGTGTTCTCCACCATGGTCTTCGTGGCGTCGCACAACGCCGGCGACATCGAGCTCCTGATCGCACTCGCCGCCACCCTGCCGCGCCAGATCGAGATGACCAACAACGTGCACGAGTTCGCCAGCGGCTGGAACGACGTGCTGGCGATGTGGACCCGCGTCGGCGGCATCGTCGACAACATGCAGCCGGCCGAGGATCCGAATTTCGACAGCCGCATCCACTTCGACCGGCTGATGCTGCGCGAGCGCGGCAGCGACAGCGCGAAGCTGTGCGGCTCCGTCCCGGAAGCGATCGCGCTGGTGCGCGCGCAGCCGACCGGCCGCATCACGGTGCGCGGCGCCAACGGCACCGGCAAGTCGACCCTGCTCGCCGCCCTCAAGGCCGAGATCAAGACGCGCGCCTATTACTGGCCGACCAGCGATCGTCTCGCCTTCCAGTTCGCGGCCGCCGCCGAGCATGACGAGCCGGAGGATTATTTCGACGACGACATCGCGCCCGCCAAGATCGTCGCCAGGCCGCCCGGCTTCTCGTCCGGCGAGCGCCAGCTCAAGTCGCTGCAGGAGATCGTTGCCTATACGGACGCGACGATCTATCTGCTCGACGAGTGGGACGCCAATCTCGATTCGACCAACCGCGCCGCCGCCGATGCGCTGGTCGAAGAGCTCGCGCAGCGCGCGCGGGTGGTGGAGATCTCGCACCGGGACCGGGTATGAGACGGCGAATGGCGAGTGGCGAATAGGGGGCGAATAGCGAATGGGGAATAGCGAATAGTGAGTAGTGGTGTTAGCTACTCGCTACTTGCCCCATGAGGAGCCCGTGACGGAACCGTTCTGGAAGACCAAAAGGCTCGCCGACATGACGGCGACAGAATGGGAAAGCCTGTGCGATGGCTGCGGGCGCTGCTGTCTCAACAAGCTCGAGGAGGAGGACACCGGCAAGCTCTACTTCACCGATGTCGGCTGCCGGTTGCTCGACGGCACGACCTGCCGCTGTCGCGACTATCCCAACCGTCTCGCGCTCGTCGACGATTGCCTCAAGATCACGCCGGAGCAGCTCACCGAGATCGACTGGCTGCCGCCGAGCTGCGGCTATCGCCTGGTCGCCGAGGGCAAGGACCTCTACTGGTGGCATCCTCTGGTGTCGGGCGATCCCGACACGGTGCATGCCGCCGGGGTCTCGGTGCGCGGGCGGCTGAGCGGCACCGAGAACGAGATTTCCGACGACCAGCTCGAGCAGCACATCGTGCGCTGGCCGATCCGGCTGCCGAAGCGTGCGCATGAGCCGAGGAAATAACGCTTTGACGTCCCCGAACTCCCTCTCGCCGACACGCCGCGCCGTCCTCGCCGCCCCGATCTGGCTCGGTCTCGCGTCACGGACGAGCGCCCAGGCGTTTCCCAGCAAGTCCATCACGATCGTCGTGCCCTATCCGCCCGGCGGGCCGATCGATCTGCTGGCGCGCCTGATCGCCCAGGAGGCGGCCGGCGACTTCGGCCAGTCGATCATGGTCGAGAACCGCCCGGGCGGATCGGGCATCATCGGGACAGGCGCCGTGGCGCGCGCGGAGCCGGACGGCTACATGCTGGTGCTCGGCACCAACCAGACCCATGCCACCAACCAGAGCCTGATCAAGAACTGTCCCTACGAGGCGGTGCGCGACTTCGCGCCGGTCGCCGGGCTGGCGGCCATGCCGCATGTACTTGTCACCCGCAAGAGCCTCGCGGCGGCGAGCCTCGGCGAGCTCATCGCCCTCGCCCGGCAGAAACCCGGCACGCTCACCTTCGGGTCGACCGGCAACGGCTCGGGCGCGCATCTGGCGGGCGAGCTGTTCAAGACCAAGGCCGGCATCGACCTGCTGCATGTCCCGTTCAAGGGGCTCTCCCCCATGACGACCGAGATGCTGGCCGACCGCATCGATCTGAGCATCGCGCCGCTGCCGGGCCTGATCGGGCAGTTGATTGCGGCCGGCTCGCTGCGCGCGCTCGCCACCGCCAGCGCGCGGCGCCCGCCCCAGCTCGCGTCGGTGCCGACCTTCGCCGAGGCGGGCGTCGCGGGCGTCGAGGCCGACGCCTGGTCGGCCCTGTTCGCGCCCGCCAAAACCCCGCCCGCGACCATCGAGCGCCTCTACGCCGCCGTCGCCGCCGCGCTCGCCAAGGAGTCCATCCAGACAAAGCTGGCGGGCCAAGGCCTCCCCATCGCCCTCAAGACGCCGGCCGAGATGGCGGCCATGCTGCCGGCCGAGGTGGAGAAATGGGCGGCCGTGATCCGCATGGCGAATGTGGTGGTGGACTGAAGCGAAGGCTCGCCTGGCCGGCGCCTCGCTGCAGCCCGCTACCGTGTTGACGCCTTCCTCGACAGCCCCCTGATTTGCGCCTAAAATTTCTCCGTGCGGCTCAGGACGCGACGACAACGTCGTCACCGCACAGCGCGGTGCCAAATGGACGCCAGCATGTTGAAGATTGTCGGCGAAGTTGCCGGCGCAGGCGGCGTCCTTCTGTTTCTGGTGATCCTGTTTTTCCGCGACGTGCTGACGTCGAAGCTGGCCGAGCGCTTGTCGCGCCAGCAGGCCGCGCACGCCATCAATGCGATGATCGTCGGGGTTCTGGGATTGGCGGTGGTCGGCGGCCTGACCGCCGTGCTGTCGAACCAGAAAGCCGGCTGCTCCACGACCGCCGGCAACATCACGATCACCCAAGGCGACACCAACACCACGGTGCTGGGCACCGGATGCGGCAATACCACCGTGACCCGCTAGACCACGAACGGGGGTCGAGTGATGCAGACCGGCAAGCCTCCCACTGCGTTCCTGGCCGCCGGCATCCTCGCTGCCTCGCTCCACGCGGCCGCCGCGCAGCAACCCAAGAACATCACGATCAATCAGGGAAACTGCAATCTCACGATCATCAATACCGGCAAGGGGGACCAGAAGGTCAGCGTCGAAGCCGGGATCTGTACGGACCAGGTCGATCCCAGCAAGGCCATCCGCATCCGCTACGTGTGGCTCGACGCCATCAGCGCCTCGCTGTTGCTCGCCGGAAAAGTCGAAGGCGACCTGGCCAAGTCGGTCGGGGCCAATCCCTATGTCACCAAGAACAAGGTCTACGACGAGCTCTCCGATCTCATCAACCGGTTCGGATCGAACCTGGCGGCGCCGGGCCTGCAGGGCTCCACGGTCTGGACCACGGTGGAAGGCCAAAAGGACTCCACCGCCACGTCGACGCAGGACTTCGCGCCATTCCGTAAACGCGTGGGAAGCCCGAAAATCTACAACGCGGAAGAGAGCACGATTCTTCCCGAGACGGACGCGTATCTGAGCATCCAGAACACGCCGTCGTTCCCGCCGAATTATGCGATGTATTACGACGGCGGGACGGTGTCGGCCGATTCCGAGCCCATCGGCATGCTGCATTGGGTGAAGCTGTGGCGCCCCCTCACCCGTGACGACCTGCAAAATTATGGGGCCGACACGGCAAAGCTCCGGGCGCTCTTTCTGCAGCGCAAGTTCAAGATCGAGCTCCCCGAACCGATCAAACCGCAAAGCGCCAAGGCGTGGGACGAGCGGCAGAACAGAACCGTCGCCGCCATGCTGCATTTCGCGCGCGCGGGGTGGCCGCGAGATTATCTGTATGCGCTCGGATCCGTGCAGCTTTGCGGAACCGACGTCGGCGTCGAGATCGATTTGTTTCCACGCCGGCTGTTCGTTCAAGTCGCGGTCCTCGACAATGTGCAGGGCAAAGGGGTGCTCCCCATTACGGCACTGAAGGGGGAGCAGATCACGACGGACCGTCTCAGGCTGGCGGAAGAGGACAAGGATTGGTCGCCGCTGGAAATCGGCTTCCCGTCCGCCGTCCTGAAGCCCGATGAATCCATCATCGTTCCGTTGCAGCTCCAATTGCGGCCGAGCCCGAACATGAAGATCGACGTCAGCCCGGCGGAGTCCGCCAATACCCTGGCTCAGATCCTGCGTTATCCAAAGCCGCTGATCATGAAGGATGAAAAAGGAAAGGTCATTTACCGCAAGAGCAAGGAGGCCTTCGCGCCGCCCACCTTCCCGGTGAACGTCGACTACACCTATGGGCCGCGCGTTCGTCTCTCGGCCGTCATTTCCAATGCAAAGGAAATCAAGCTGCGCCAATTCAATCCGGTCGTGGTCGCCATGCAGTTCGGCTACGAGACGGGTTCATGCCCCGGCATCTACGTGCAGACGCCGGATGCGAAAACGCCCGTGTCGCACGGACGCATCCTGGTCGGCGCCGTCGGGCCCGAGCGCGCCCGCACGGACATCTTCTGGCACGACGGACCGGCGCTGTTCATCGAACTGATGGAGGACGAGCCGGAGATCACCCGCATCCGCAGCCTCAAGGTCTTCACCCAGGATGCGCAAGGCGTGGAACGACTGGCGGAGGCCAGGAAGGACCTGTTCCTCATGCCGGGCATGCCGCTGCGGATCGAAACGCCGGAGCTTCAATCGGCGGCCCGAATCAGAGTTGAGCTCGAAGGCTATTACAGGAGCCTGCCAAGCCTGCTGCTGCAGAACGCCAATCTCGACGACATGCTGGAATGACGCACGGCCCGCGCTACGCCGTCATCTCGAGCCCGAAAAACGCCGCTGCATTCCGCCAAAGGATCTTCTCCGTGTCGGCCGGTGAGAGCGCGAGCCCCGTGACGATCTCGACATGCTCGCGCGGATCGATCGGGACCGGCCCATAGTCGGTGCCGAACATCACGCGGTCGGCGCCGAACACCTCCACGGCCTCGCGTACATGCGGCGCCCAGAATCCCATGGTGTCGACATGGAGGTGCCAGATACTCGCTCGGGCGGCGCTCGCAGCGGATCACGGCGCGCTCCGGCATGCCGTCGCAGGCGAGCCGCCAACCGAAATCGAGCCGGCCCATCACCGGCAGCAGCCCGCCGCCCATATGGGCGACCACGATCTTGAGGCGCGGGTGGCGGTCGAGCAATCCCGACAGGATCATGCGGGCGAGCGCCATGGCGGTGTCGAATGGGCGGCCGACCAGCTCGTCGAGCTTGTACTGGTCCATCTGCCGCTCGTGGCCGATCGGCACGCGCGGCGGATGGATGAACAGCGGCACCTGGCGCGCCTCGGCCCACTCCCAGAACGCGAAGGCGTCCTCGGTATCGATGAAGCGGCCGTGCCAGCTCGAGCAGATCAGCAGTCCCTTGAAGCCGAGCTCCCCGAGGCAGCGCTCGCCCTCGCCGATGTGGGTCGGGTCGAGCGGATTGAGCGTGCCGAGGCCCCACAGGTTCTGCGGCGCGCGGTCGACGAGGGCGGCGATCTGATCGTTGACATGCCTGACGATGTCGAGCGCGGGCGCGCGCGAGATCGCCGTCATGGTCTCGGCCGGAAACGGATTGCTCATCAGCCGGCCGGTGATGCCGGCGCGCGCCGAGACCTCCTGCTGGAGGTCGAAATCGGTCATCTCGTGGTAGGCGACCGCCGGCAGGCCGCGATAGTTGGTCACCATGTTGCGGCCGGCCGGCGTCCCGCGCAACGCTTCCGCGGCCCCGAAGGGGTCGCCCGCCTGTTGCGGCGCGCAATGCGTATGGATGTCGATGATCGGCAACAGGGCGGCTCAGAACGAGATGTGTTTCGTCATCATATCTCGTTCGGCCGCATGGCGATCAACGTTTTCTTCTGTCCGCCGATTGGATCGCAGCCGCGCCATGCGCGTGGCCTGCCTCACTGATCACTTCCATTTGCCCTCGAACAGCGGCTCGCGGACGAGATCGCGCGGAAGCTTCAGGACCCTGAAGATGTCGGCCCTGTGCTCATCCTCGTGGTCGGGCTCGAACTGGATGCCGAGCTCCTTCTCCGGGTGCTCGTCGGCACCGATCAGCATCAGCTCGGCGCCGACGTGGTCGAGAAAGTCCGGCGGATCGACCGGAAGGAACCGCCGCCCCTGGAACTTCTGCTGCAACGATTTTGGGAATCGCGCTTCCTCGTGCGGGCCGAGCCCGACATTCGGCGGACTCGGGCTTTCGGGATTCTTCACCGCGACCACATAGCTCGCCTCGCGCTTGATGTTGAGCTCGCGTTCGGCCGGTCCGCGACGCTCCGGCAGCTCGATCACATAGGCCAAGTGGGTGTGACCGTCATGCCGCGCGATGGCGTAGATGCCTTCGGCCGCCGGCCGCGCCGGCGCGACCTTGCGAATGCCGCGCGTCTTGGTGGCGTATTCGTTCTCGCCGAGCTCCTTGTTGAGCTCCGCCCGATCCTTGAACACGCGCCACACGAAGGCCCAGAAGCGATCGTGCTCCTTGGGATCGGGGAGCCGCTTGCGACCGAGAATGATCAGGCGATAAAGCTCCCGCCCCCAGGGCTTCAGCAGGATATAGAAACGCTCGACATCCTCGAGCCCATGCGCTTCCTCGTGCCCGACACGCGGGCGGTACAAGAAATAGATGTCGCCGCGTTCAAGCAGGGGATTTTCACCAGCCTTGCGCGGCTGTTCGCGGACCTTGACGTCTGCCATTTGCGTCACTCCTTCCTGGGCTCAATAAATATCGCCGACGGCGCCGTCGGCGAGGACGCGCTCGACCGCGGCGGCGATCAGCGGCGCCACCGACACGACGGTGGTGTTGGGCGGCGCGCCCGGGCCCACCGTGTCGGTGACGAACAGGTGGCGTAGCGCCGGATGCCTGAGCCGGTCGCCCGTCCCGGCGACAAAAAGGCCGTGGGTCGCCGCGACCACGATCTCGGGCCGCGCTCCCGCCGCCAGGAGCGCCGCGATTCCGGAGGCCACCGTGGCGCCGGTCGAGATCATGTCGTCGACCAGCAGGCAGGCGCGGCCCGCCACCTCTCCGACCACATGGGTCACGGCCGTCTGCGTCGCGCTTTCGCGCCGTTTATGCAGAACCACTACCGGAGCGCCGAGGCACCGGGCATAGGTGCTGGCGAGCCGCACGCGCCCGGCGTCCGGCGAAACCACCACCACGTCGCGCGGCAGCCGCCCGCGCATCGCGTCGCACAGCGTCGGCACCGCCGTGAGGCCGTCGACCGGGGCGTGAAAGAAGCCCTCGATCTGAGGCGTATGCAGGTCGACCGTGACGACATGTCCGGTGCCGACGGCCTGCAACACGTCGGCGACGACGCGTCCCATGATCGGCTCGCGGCGTCCGGACCGCTTGTCGGAACGCCCATAACCGAAATACGGCATGATCGCCGTGATGCGCAACGCGACCGCGCGGCGGCAGGCATCCGCCAGCGCCAGCAATTCGACCAGATGCTCATCGACCGGCGGTGCGGTCGACTGCACCAGGAAGACCTCCTTGCGACGCACCGACTCGCGCAACTGTACCGCCACCTCTCCGTCGGGATAACGCGCGATGTCGCAGGCACCCACCGGCACGCCGAGCTCTTGCGCGATGGCGGCACCCAAGGCCGGACTGGCAGTGCCGGCGAGGATCGTGAAGTCCCTGCCCGCTACGCCAACTGCTGCTGCAATGCCTGCTGCGGCCACAGCGCCCGGATCTCCTTTGGCAACCCATGGATCACGTCATAGATCTCGCCCGCCGTGACGTGACGAACCAGGACCTGGAAGACCGCGCGGGCCGCATCCTCGGGATCCATGGGCGGCGCTTTCGCGAAATGTGCGCTGATCTTTTCGAGGAACTCGTCGAGCGAACGGATCTTCTCGGGTTTTCCGGCCGGGCGCCACGCCTCGTAATAGATGCCGCGCACCAGCATCGGCAGCTGGTCGCCCAGATGGACGGCTTCCTCCACCGTCAGGCGGTCCCGCAGGGCATGCAGCACGGCGCGCAAAGCCCGGTAGGCGCGACGGCGGTCAGGCCCCAGGGACTCCGAAATTTCCTTGAGCCAGGAATTGGTCTTGTGGAGGGTTTCGTCGAACACGTCGAGACCGGTGGCACTCATGGGGACGCCCTCACGACGCAGGTTTCGGCGGCCGCCTACAGTTACGCGCAGCCATGCGCGCAATTATGCCCCGGTGCCGGTCGAGCACATTGACGGCCGTCAACTTCTGGATTTCGCCCTCGGAACGCTCAAACGGTCGACCGTCGTCCTTCGAGGGCCGCGCAACAGCGCGGCCACCTCAGGATGACGGGACTGGATCAGAATGACCGGAAAATGCCCTAGAAATTGAGCACGCGCCCATAGGCATCGAGCACAGCTTCCTTCATCATCTCCGACAAGGTCGGGTGCGGGAAGATGGTGTGCATCAGTTCCTCTTCGGTCGTCTCCAGGTTCATCGCGATCACATAGCCCTGGATCAGCTCGGTGACCTCGGCGCCGACCATGTGGGCGCCCAGGAGCTGGCCGGTCTTCTTGTCGAAGATCACCTTCACCAGGCCCTGGTCCTCGCCGAGCGCGATCGCCTTGCCGTTGCCCGCGAAGGGGAAGCGGCCGACGCGGATGTCGAGCTTCTTCTCCTTGGCGGCCTGCTCGGTCAATCCCACCGAGGCGACCTGCGGGGCGCAATAGGTGCAGCCCGGGATCATCAGCTTGTTCATCGGATGGACCTTCAGGCCCTTGATCGCCTCGACGCAGATCACGCCCTCGTGCTCGGCCTTGTGGGCGAGCATCGGGGGACCGGCGACGTCGCCGATGGCGTAGATGCCCGGGACGTTGGTCTTGCAGTATCCGTCGATCACGATGGTGCCGCGGTCGGTCTTCACCCCGACTTTCTCGAGGCCGAGATTCTCGATATTGCCGGTGACGCCGACCGCCGCGATGACGCGCTCGACCTCGAGCGTCTGCGTCTTGCCCTTGCCGTCGTCGATGGTGGCGGCGACGCTGTCGGCTTTCTTGTCGAGCCTGGTCACCTTGGCGCCGGTGAGGATTTTTATGCCCTGCTTCTCGAAGCTCTTGCGCGCAAAGGCCTGGATCTCGGCGTCCTCGACGGGGAGGATCTGCGGCAGCACCTCCACCACCGTCACGTCGGCGCCGAGGGTGCGGTAGAACGAGGCAAACTCGATGCCGATGGCGCCCGAGCCGACCACCAGCAGCGACTTCGGCATGCGGTCCGGCGCCATCGCCTCGAAATAGGTCCAGACCAGCTTCTTGTCCGGCTCGAGCCCGGGCAGCACGCGCGGGCGCGCGCCGGTCGCGATGATGATGTGCTTGGCCTGGTAGCTGCCCGGCCCCAGCGCCCCCTTGGGCGCCTCGGCCTGGGACGCCTTGACGGTGACCTTGCCGGGCGCGTCGATCGCGGCCTCGCCCCAGATCACCGTGACCTTGTTCTTCTTCATCAGGAAGCTGACGCCGTCGTTGAGCCGCTTCGCCACGGCGCGCGAGCGCGCCACCACCGCCTTGGGATCGTAGCCGACATTGTCGGCCTTCAACCCATAGTCCTTGGCGTGTTGCATGTAATGGTAGACCTCGGCCGAGCGCAGCAAGGCCTTGGTGGGAATGCAGCCCCAGTTGAGGCAGATGCCGCCGAGATACGCGCGCTCGATGATCGCGGTCTTGAAGCCGAGCTGCGCCGCGCGGATGGCGGTGACGTAACCGCCGGGGCCGGAGCCGATGATCAGGATGTCGAAGCTGGTGTCGGCCATGAAATGCTCTCGATCGATTCTACTGCAACCCTACATAAACTCTCTCCGCCTCATGGTGAGGAGCGCCGTCAGGCGCGTCTCGAACCATGGGGCGGCCGAACGCCATCCTTCGAGACGCCGCGCTTTGCGCGGCTCCTCAGGATGAGGGTGGATCACGCTCACACCAGCATCGCGGTCGGGCTCTCGATATATTGCTTGATCGCCCCGATCAGCTCGGCGCCGAGCGCGCCATCGACCGCACGGTGATCGGTGGACAAGGTGAGCTTCATCTGGGTCGCGACCAGGACCCTGTGGTCCCGCACGACCGCCCTCTCCTCGCCCGCGCCGACCGCCAGGATGGTGGCGTGCGGCGGATTGATCACGGCGGCGAATTCCTCGATCCCGTACATGCCGAGATTGGAGACCGCGCTCGATCCGCCCTGATATTCCTCCGGCTTGAGCCGGCGCGCCCGCGCGCGCGCCGCCAGGTCCTTCATCTCGGCCGAGATCGCGGTGAGCGACTTGGTCTCCGCCTTGCGGATCACCGGCGTGATCAGGCCGCCCGGGATCGAGACCGCGACCCCGACGTCGACATGCTTGTGCTTGAGCATCCCGGACTCGGTCCAGGTGACATTCGCATCCGGCACCCGGACCAGCGCGAGCGCCAGCGCCTTGATGACGAAATCATTGACCGAGAGCTTCCACGCCGGCTTGCCGTCCTCGCGCTTGGGCGCCGTGGAGTTGATGTCCTCGCGCGCCGCCAGCAGCTTGTCGATCGTGCAGGTGACGGTGAGATAGAAATGCGGGATCGTCTGCTTCGCCTGCACCAGGCGCTGCGCGATGATCTTGCGGATATTGTCGTGCGGCACGACCTCGTAGGAGCCCGGCTCGAACAGCGCGCGGATCTTGTCGTCCGACGGCGCCTGGGCGAGCGCGATGCCGGGCGCGCCCACGGGCCCTTTCAGGGCGCCGCCGCCTTTCGCCTGCTCGACGTCGCGCGCCACTACCCGGCCGTGCGGACCCGAGCCCTGGACGCGCGCCACATCGATGCCCGCCTCCTTGGCCAAGCGACGCGCCAGCGGCGAGGAAAAGATGCGGCCTTGGCCGTTGGTGCGCGGGGCCTCGTCCTTCGAGACGGGCGCTCGCGCGCCCTCCTCAGGACGAGGAGCAGGCTTTGCGGCTTGCTGCGCGCTTGCTGTCTGTTGGGCTCCCTCACCCTGAGGAGCGCCCGCAGGGCGCGTATCGGCCGACGGGGCGGCCTGTGATTTCGCAGGTGCCGCGCTCTTGGCGGCTCCCGCCGCCGCTGCCTTCACGTCCTCGCCTTCACCCGCCAGCACCGCGATGAGCTGATTGACCGGGACGTCCGCGGTTCCTTCCGGCACCACGATCTTGGCCAGCACGCCGTCGTCGACCGCCTCGTATTCCATCGTCGCCTTGTCGGTCTCGATCTCGGCCAGGATGTCGCCGGTCTTGACCTTGTCGCCCTCGTGTTTGAGCCATTTGGCGAGATTGCCCTTCTCCATGGTGGGCGACAGCGCCGGCATGAGGATATTGATCGGCATCGGCTCACCGTGCTTTGCGGGTGGGACGTTTGGCGGCGCGCCGGGTTTTCGCGCGGGCGGGTATGCGTTTGGCTGTTGGCTTGCGTTTCGTCGACCGCTTGCGACGGGGTGCCGGGATGGGCGCCGCCCCCATCTCGGCCGCGTAGGCATTTTCGATCGCGGCCACCACTTCCTTCGCCTTGTACTCGCCCTCCGCCGCATAGATGCGGCCGAGCCGGTGGGTGATCTCGCCCAGGATCTCGCCCCAGGTGGACGGGTCCTTGAAGACGCGGCGGGCGGTCACATAAAGTTCGTCGTCCACCAGTCCGGCGCGCAGGATCTCCATGCCGCCCTTGTCGAGCGCGTCATTGGGAATGACGAGCGCCTCGTAGATTCGCATGTCGTGCGGCGGGGGCATGGGTTACCTGTAGCAGACCGCTTTGGCGGCCTCGACCACCTCGGCGACCGAGGGCAGCGCGAGCTTTTCGAGATTGGCCGCGTAAGGCATCGGCACGTCCTTGCCGGACACGCGCCCGACCGGCGCGTCGAGATAATCGAAGGCCTGTTCCATGATGCGGGCCGCGATCTCGGCGCCGATGCCGGACTGCGGCCAGCCCTCCTCGACCACGACGCAGCGGCCCGTCTTCTTGACCGACTCCACCACGGTGGCGCTGTCCATCGGCCGCAGCGTGCGCAGGTCGATCACCTCGGCGTTGATGTGCTTCTTGGCGAGTTCCTCGGCGGCCTTGAGCGCGTAGCTCATGCCCATCGACCAGGCCACCAGCGTGACGTGGTTGCCCGGCCGCACCACCTTGGCCTTGCCGATCGGCACCACATAGTCGTCGAGCTTGGGCACCGGGCCCGAATGGCCGTAGAGGATCTCGTTCTCCAGGAAGATCACCGGATTGGGATAACGGATCGCGGATTTCAGCAGCCCCTTGGCGTCAGCCGCCGTATAGGGGGCGATCACGGTGAGGCCCGGAATGTGCGAATACCAGGCCGAATAATCCTGGCTGTGCTGGGCCGCCACGCGGGCGGCCGCGCCATTCGGCCCGCGAAACACGATCGAGCAGGCCATCTGGCCGCCCGACATATAGAGAGTCTTGGCGGCCGAGTTGATCAACTGGTCCATCGCCTGCATGGCGAAATTGAAGGTCATGAACTCGACGATCGGCTTGAGGCCCGCCATCGCGGCGCCGATCCCCAATCCGGTGAAGCCGTGCTCGGTGATGGGCGTATCGACGACGCGGTCGGCGCCGAATTCCTGCAACAGGCCCTGGGTCACCTTGTAGGCGCCCTGATATTCGGCGACCTCCTCGCCCATGATGAAAACGTCGCCGTCGCGCCGCATCTCCTCGGCCATGGCGTCGCGCAGCGCTTCGCGCATCGTCATGGTGACCATCTCGGTGCCTGCCGGCACATCCGGCTCGGGCTCCGCGGCCGGCTGCGGCGG
>Ga0208993_1000008_pt1 | contig 16730 bp, 16 predicted proteins | sample MedBloCAOM2_M3_FD_187847 | JGI IMG/M metagenome (GOLD analysis project Ga0208993, IMG submission 187847) | Forest soil microbial communities from El Dorado National Forest, California, USA - Mediterranean Blodgett CA OM2_M3 (SPAdes) (version 2) | ecosystem: Environmental > Terrestrial > Soil >...
CGAGCCAGCCCACCGGTCGTTTACCCGTGAATTTTTCGATCACGCCCATCGCGCGCTCGATCATGGCCTTCTGGTCGGCCTCCTTGTGGATCGGCCCCTGCTCATAGGCATGGCCCATAAATTCCCAGCCGGCGTCCCTGGCTTGTTGTGCAACGCGCGGATAGTCCTCGCAGACGCGCGCATTGATGGAAAGCGTCGGTGCAATGCCGAGCTTCTTGTAGAGATCGAAAAACCGCCAAACGCCGACGCGCATGCCGTACTCGTGCCAGCTCCAGTTCGGCACGTCCGGCAGCATCGGAATGCCTGTCGGCGCCGGAAGCACCTGACGGGCCATCGGCTTACCAATGTCCCAGACTTCGAGATTGACGATGGTCCAGATCACGATGCGGGCGCCGCCCGGCAGTTTCATCGCCGGACGATCAACGATGGCAGAATAGTCGCAGCGGTCGCGCGGCAGCATGGGGCCGGTCATGGCAGGGTACTCTTCGGTCGGTTGAGGATCTGAGCAGTTACACCGAGCTATTCCGGCGCGGGGCTAGTCCGTCGAGCGCCATTATTGCGTCGGTATTCATGACGAAACCAAATGCTGTTTTGATGCAAGCGAGGCCCGCCGCATGCAACGCGGGCCCGTCCATGCTGTCGACGCAGTCCTCTGCCACGATCACCGCATAATCACGGACATTGGCGGCGGTCGTGGTCGCCAGCACGCAGGAATTAGTGTTCACGCCCGTGATCAGCAGCGTGTTGATGCCGTGCGAACGCAGCAGAAAATCGAGGTCAGTGCCGAGAAAACAATCGTAACGCTTCTTGGTGTTGACGACGAAATCCCTGGCATCGAGCAGTTGAGGCATCACCGTGCAGCCCGGACCGCCAATAATGTTGTGGCGCAAGACGTTCTTACGGGTCGCGGCCGGATCCTCGGCGCGGGTGCGCCAGAACGGATTGGCTCGGATTTCCTCGGCGTCGCGATACGACGTCAGCTGATGGATGACGGGAATTCCGACGCTGCGGCACCAATCAAACAACCGCTTGTTGGCAGCGATGACCTTGGCGGCGACCTCCGGCAGGGTCGGCATCGTCGCCACCGCCATGTCGAGATGGCCGCGGTGCAGGTCGATCGCGACGACGGCAGCTCTTGGATGATCAACGCCGATACCGGGGGAAATTAGTTCGTTGACTCTCTTGCTTAAGCTGGAACCTGCTGTCGCCATCGGATGCAACTGCCCTGACATAAATTCGACGTCGCATGGTTTGCTGAACGAAGAGGCAAGTCAAACGAAAATTACATACACTTTCACGGCTGCATATCATTTCTGCGCCACGCCTAAATATCAGGCGAAAAAAATTGCGCGTGAAAATATGGATTTATGACCAAGTCTATGCTGGGATGTCGCGAACCCCGTCGCAAGTGTATTCACCTTATCGTCGTGGGATAGCTACCCGATGTCCAATCCATCCAACCCGACCCTTCTGCGGCCAGCGATCGGATTGCGCGCGGGGTATCGCTCGCTGTCGGTGATGGACCAAATCCGGGAGGCCATTCTCGGTGGCTCGATCAGTGCAGGCGAGCGGTTGAACGAGGTCAGGCTGAGCAAAACGCTTGCCGTGTCGCGGACCCCGGTGCGCGCCGCGCTGCAGGCGCTGGCGGGTGAAGGGCTGCTGGATTATGCGCCCAACCGCGGCTTCACGGTGCGCGAGTTTCCACTCAACGCGATCGTCGATGCCTACGATATCCGCGCCTCGCTGGAAGGCGTCGCCGCCCGTTTCGCCGCGGAGCGCGGCCTCAGTGCGGAGGAAAAGGCCGTGATTCAACGCAGCCTCCTGGCCGGCGACAGGTTGCTGGAACGCGGCTCATTCGAGGTCGGCGACCTCACGCTCTATCGCGACATTAATGGCGACTTCCACGACACCCTGCTCGCCGCCGCCCGCAACCGCATGCTCGCCGAAATGATCCGGATCTGCCACCACGTGCCGGTGTCGTCGAGCCGCAACATCGTGGCTTTCGAGCATCGCGACGTCCGCCGGCGTCACGACGATCATCATCGGATTTATGAAGCCATCATCGACCGGGAACCGTGGCGGGCGGAGATGTTGATGCGTGAGCACGTCGCCGGCGTGAAGGCATCGTTGATCAGGTCATTGACCGAGCGCGGCAGAGACAATCAATCCGGTGACGCTGTCGCCGCGGGTTGACCGATAGGGGCTCAAAACGCCCATGCGTGCTATGTCGATGGCGTACCGCTGCTGGTCTACCTCACGCCTCGTCGGACACGATCACCGCCCCTAAGGCGATGGCGGAGAAAGAGGCGATGTCATGGACGCGTTCATCTGCACCACTTGCGGCACCCAGTATGCGCCGACCGCCAAGCCGCCGGACGCGTGCGCGATCTGCGACGAGGAACGGCAATTCGTGCCGCCGAGCGGGCAGGCGTGGACGACGCTGAAGCGTCTTGAGCGAAGCCATATGCCGACGTTCCGGGATGAAGCCGGCCTGATCGGGATCGGCATGACGCCGGCATTTGGCATCAACCAGCGCGCGCTTCTGGTCCCGGGCGGACAAGGGAACGTGTTGTGGGACTGTATCAGCCTGGTCAGCGATGTAATGGTCGATCTGATCAGGGGTATCGGCGGCCTCAGGGCCATCGCGATCTCGCATCCGCACTACTACACGACGATGGTCGACTGGAGCCGGGCATTCGGCGGCATTCCGGTTTATCTTCATGCCGCGGACCGCGAATGGATCATGCGGCCCGATCCCAGCCTCGAATTATGGACCGGCGAGACCAAAGAGATCGCCCCGGGCCTGACGCTGGTGCGTACCGGCGGACACTTCGATGGCGGAACGATCTTGCACTGGGCTCAGGGGTGCGACGGCCGCGGTGCGGTGCTCTCCGGCGACGTGCTGCAGGTGGTAGCCGATCGTAAGCACCTTGGCTTCATGCGCTCTTATCCCAATTTCATTCCGCTCGGCGCGAGCGCCGTCCGGACCATCGCGGAGCGCGTCAAGCGATTCGAGTACGAGGCGATTTACGGTGCGTTCTGGAACGCGGTCATTCCAGAAAACGCCAAACATGCGATGGAGGTTTCGGTCGCTCGCCACATCGAATGGCTTGAGCGCGAAATCCCCTGAGCCGAATCGGTTTGTCTCGACGGTTTGGCGAGCTCCCAATCCGGACTAACGCGAACGTCGGCCGCGATGGCAGGGAGCGCGATGTTTAGCTGTGCGGCACGTATGGGCATGCGATCTCGACGACGCACCCAGACCCGGGAACGATGGTGAATCGGAAGCCGTGCAACTTTACAATCGCGATTACCAGGTTCAGGCCAAGTCCCAAGCCTGACGTGTGTCTTGTTTTATCCGACCGGTAGAAACGCCTTAAGACGGCGTCGCGTTCGTGTTCGCTTATGCCGGAACCAGTATCTTTGACGCGCAAGATGTTTTCGCCGTCGCCGCGAAATAGTCCGATTTCCACCTGCCCGCCGGCGGGCGCAAATTTGACGGCGTTGTCAACGAGGTTGGCGACCGCCTCGATCAGCAAATCCCGGTCACCATGTACGATCAATTCGTGCGGTGTGTGGATGAGAAGAGAAATACCTTTGTCTTCCGCTATCGGCTCGTACATGTCGCCCACTTCGCGTACCAGATCCGCAAGCGCGACTTTGCCAAAGCCGGCCGATCGCTGACTATTCTCGATCGCCGCAAGCCGCAAAATGGCGGTGATGATCGATAGCGATTGATCGATTCCATCCATCGTTTTGTCTGCAACCATCTGGAGCTGCTCCAGCGTCTTGGCGCCGGTGCGGCCGCGCTCCAGCGTCAGCCGCGCACGGGTGAGTGGCGTGCGCAGGTCATGCGCTATGTTATTGCCGACGCCTGCAAGGGAGTGGATGAGAGTTTCCATCTCGTCGAGCATGCCATTGACTATCATCGCAAGTCTGGAGAAGGCATCGTCGATCTTCCGATGCGGGAGTCGTTCCCGCAAATCGCCGGCAACGATGCGCTGAACTCGCTGGTTGACCTCGACGATACGCCTCTGGGCACGAGCGCTCATCAGCACACCGACCGCAAGGCAAAGAAGCACAGCGGGAATTAGACCGAGCGCTAGCGCCCGACCAACGACGCTTGCGACCTCGCCGACTTCATCGACATTTCGTCCGATCACTAGCCCGTCGCCGTTCGGCAAACTTCGCGCGATCAGGCGGACCGCCTGTTTCTCCCGACCACTTTCGTCGATCCTGTCGACGACAGCGCTCTGCACCGTATTATCGGTCTTAAGATCGGGTGGCAGGCTTTCCAGGTTACCCGCGATCCTGCGGCCGTTTGAGCCAAACAATCCTGCGAACTGAACGCGGCCCGGATCCTGCCTCAGATGCTCCTTGATCGCGTCCAGCCTCCGCTCGGGCGACAAGTCCGCAAACACGCCCATTTGCGAGGCGATCACACGGTCGGATCGCATCGTCAGGTCACCTTTCGTTTTTAAGTAAACAAACCCGAGCAACGCAACGATAAAGGCCGCAAATATGCTGGCCACCAAAAAGGTCCAGCGCAGCGTGGTTGAGCGCGTGAACTCAGGTAGTTGCATAAGATTACTTCCGCCGAAGGATCAGGGAGGCGTTCTACGTCTGCTTGCTTTAGGGAATACTTGCGAGACTTCGACGGTACGCGGTCGGAGTCTGGCCGGTTGCCTTGCGAAACGCTGTGGTGAATGAGCTTGTCTCGCGGAAACCTACCGCCAATCCGATCTCCGTCACCGAAGACGCAGCCTCCACCAACAATGTCTTGGCGCGTTCTATCCGACAGCTGCTATGGTATCGATGCGGCGGCGTACCGAACGATTGCCGGAACGCCCGACAAAAATGGTACGGGCTCAGGCAAACCAGCCGCGCCAGAGTCGCGAGCGATATTTGCTCGGCAAGCTGTTCCTCAATATAGGTGGCGACCGCCCGCTGCTGCCAGGTTGCGAGGCCGCCTCGCACGGGGCCTTCGATGCGGAGCGCCCCTGCGTTGAGGCGAACAAGTTCATGCGCCAGGACGGTGCCGAGTGCTGCAAGATAAGGGCTGCTATTGGAGCCTGCATTCTCGATCAACCTCCCGAGCTTGAGCGCAGTCTCCGACAGTGTCGCATTGTCGAAGAAAAGCCGCGCCGCCAGAGGCGCAGGCACGAGGTTTGTTTCATGATGCGTGGGCATCTTGGCGGGATCAAAATAGAAATACACAATGCGCGCAGGAACGCGGGGCTCCTGCCACTCGTGATACACGTGACCGGCGGGCACGAGCGTCAGCTTTCGCCTCACGTCTCGCAACTTCGATCGGGGCAGACCATCGACAAACGTCTCCCCATCGCTTCGTATCCCCCGGTCATACACCGCAAGAAGGTGAAGCGGGGCGCGAAACCGAAACTCTATCTTTTCAGGTCTGGTAGCTTGCACGATCTCGGCTGCCATGCCGTCCCAGGCGACGGTACGACGCTTCACGATATCGGGCGGATAAACCTCGACGGCATTTGTCCCGTGATGCGTAGACCGATCGTGCAGTCGATGAGTCTGCGGATCGGCGCGTCCATCGTGTCCTTCGTGAGCGCGCCCGTTCAGTGACAGCAACACGGCAGCCCGGCGCGGCTTTTGGGTATTCCGATCGAAGCGACCATGCGACGCTACCTTGGTACATCGGGCTTTTGCCACCATGCGTTCCACCCTTGGCGTTTGACTCGCTTGGCTCGCGCTCGCCCGGCCGACTGCTGGCTCCGCACCTGGTCTCACCCTAATCTGACCAAGACCAACAACTCGATCCTACGGAGGTTGATTCGAATGCCGTATAGGTTTAGGGCGCCCGATACCTTTGTTTAGCGGTGGGGGCACACTCGTTCCGGACTCGGTGATGGCATTGGAAAAAAATATCGCTGAGCGCGCGGCGGCGACCGATCTAAGGCGATATCGGACTAGCCGGTCTCTCCCGCGAAGCCGATCAAAACAGGCGGCGTACGTGATGCTGCGCGGACGCTCACCGTCTCATTTGCCGGCTCCGCCGCGATGTCCCTCCAGGGCATTGGCGAGGCAGTTGATCAAGGTGGGTCCGGCGAAGGGCTTCGCCAGAAAGCAAATTCCTCCGGCCTTCAGCACTCGGGCGCGGACGCTCTCATCGGGGAAGGCCGTGATGAAAATGAACGGCACACGGTGACCCTGGGTGCGCATAAGCGTTAGCAGTTCCACGCCGCTCATAACCGGCATCTGCACATCCGCAATCACACACGACGTGTCATTCAAGTGGGTCGACCGCAAGAACTCCTCGGCCGACGCAAATGTATGGACTGCGTACCCATGCGACCTAAGAAGATTGTTAGTCGCGGCGCGCACAGATGGATCATCGTCAATGACCGAGATAACCGAAAGTGTTGACAAGGCGGTCCTTCCTGACACGGGAACAAAGCGCTTGCCGGAGCACAGCCTCCCACTGGGAAAGTGGCCCACTAATCAAGGTTGTAAAATTATACTTAGGTTTGTACGCGCTAGGGCTTGATGCGATGAATTCCGAGCGTTTCGGCCTTTCTCACCAAGTCGGCCATTGACCTTGCACCCATTTTTTTCATGATGTGCCCGCGATGGATCTTCACGGTAATCTCAGCAAGTCCAAGCTCGGCTGCTATCTGTTTGTTCATGAGGCCGGAAGCGACTAAAGCCAATACCTGCCGCTCGCGAGAGGTCAGGGTCTCGAAAAGGGCCTTCAACTCCGCGACGATCTTCTCAGCTTCGCGCCTCTTTCGATCCCGTTCAATCGCCGTCACCACAGCATCCAGCATGTCTTGGTCGCGAAACGGCTTGGTCAGGAAATCGACCGCTCCGCTCTTCATGGCCCTGACGGTCATCGGAATATCGCCATGGCCGGTCATAAAGATGATTGGAATGTGAATGTTCGCCTTGGCTAGTTCGGTTTGAAAGTCCAGACCGCTCAATCCTGGCAACCTGATGTCGAGGACCAGGCAGCTGGCAACATCTGGAAGCTTGCTTTGCAGCATTTCGGGCGCCGAACCGAACACCTCGACCCGCAACCCCACCGATTCAAATAGATTGGTTAGTGCCCTGCGCATTGATGCATCGTCGTCGATAACGAAGACGATCGGCTCTTTGGCGTTCGCGGTGTCGTGCGACGATTTAGGACGCTCTGTCACGACGTATCCTCCTGATGCAAAGGCAGGACGAATTGAAATGTCGCACCCGGCCCAACATTGCCGGAAGCCGACAGGCGTCCCCCGTGAGCTTCCACGATCGAACGGCAGATCGAGAGTCCCATACCCATACCGCCGGATTTAGTGGTGAAGAAGGCGTTGAACAGCCGGTCCACATTCTCGGTAGAGATCCCGACGCCGCAATCCGTCACACTTACGAGCACTTGTTGTGTCTCGTCCTGACGCGATCGGATCACCAGTTCGCGCGGGCGATCCGTGACCGATTGCATGGCTTCAATGCCATTCATCACGAGGTTGATAATCACCTGATGCAATTGGATCCGATCACCCAGGACCATGGGTAGAGCGGGTGCCAACTCCGTTCGCAATGACACCCGGTGGCTGATTAACTCACGCTGCACCAGCGCGTTGACCTCGTTGACGACGTCGTTGACGTCGAGCGGCGCCTTCTCAACATCGGCCTTGTTCGCGAGCGCCCGGACGCGCCGGATCACCTCACTGGCCCGATTGCCGTCGTTGATGATCCATTCCACGGAGTAGCGCGCTGCGTCCAAGTCGGGAGTTTCGCGGTCGAGCCAGCGCAGACAGGCCTCGGCATTGGCGACGACGGCGGCGAGCGGCTGATTTACTTCATGGGCGATTGAGGCTGTCATCTCCCCCAGCATCGTCACGCGCGTTACATGTGCGAGTTCCGCCTGCGCCTTGCGCAATTCCTTTTCGGCGTGATTTGCACGGATCGTCGCAGTGATATCGGAGCCGGTGCCTCGATACCCGAGAAAATTGCCGTTTGCGTCAAAAAATGGCTTGCCGCTTGTTCGGACGTATACCGGAGATCCACTCCCGCTTGCGGTGCTGTATACGAAATCGCGAAATGGCCGATGTGCGTCGAGCATCGCCCGATGCAGTCGCCATTTTTCGGGTTCCGATTCGACATCAGTTGCGATATCCCAGCGAGCCACGCCGGTTAGGCGCCTGGGCGGGATGCCGACAGCGTTGAGGTGATCCGATACGCGGGTGACCCGGTGGTCCGGTCCGGTCTCCCAGAACCAGTCGGATGCCGTTTCGGCATAATCGCGAAAGCGCTGCTCACTCTCGCGAAGAGCCTCCTCGGTCAGCTTGCGGTCCTCGATGTCGGTAGACGACCCGTACCATTTGACAATGTTACCCAACTCATCGCGCAGCGGCTCGGCGCGGAACAAAAACCAGCGATATTCACCATCGAAGCGCCGGAGCCGAGCTTCAAGCCCGCCTCGCATGCCGGACTCGCGTATGGCGCTCCACTTCTGCAACATGCCCTTCCTGTCGTCAGGATGAAAAGCGCGAGGCCAGCCAGTTTCGGCTTGGTCCAATGAGAGGCCGGTATAGTCGAGGGCTGGTTGATTGAGGAAGTCGGGGATCCCTTCCGGTCCGGCGCGCCAGACCAGCGACGGGATCGTGTCGATGACCAGTCGAAGGCGATCTTCGGATTTCTTGATTTCGTCAAAAGCCTTTTGCAGCGTCTGCTTTGCAGCATGTTGCTCGGTGACATCGACATGCGTGCCAATTAATTCGATCACATCACCGTCGCTACTGAGGACAGGATGCCCCACGGAATGTACGCGTTTTATCGAGCCATCCGGAAGCGCTATGCGAAAATCAACTTCGAAGTGCGCTTTCTCTCGGAGAGCCTGGTCCACCACTTCGACGATCCGGCGCATATCTTCGGGGAGAATACGATCTTGGAAGGCTTGCTGTGATACAGCGTCCTTTTCCGGATCAAACCCAAACAGGTGGTATACTTCGGCCGACCGATACACGAACTCTCGACGGCGCACATCCCAGGCCCAACTGCTTGTATGACTTAAATGCTGGGCTTCGGCCAAATAGGCCTCGCTGCGTCGCAGCTTCCGTTCCGCTTCCTTTACAATCGTAACATCCGTCACTGCCCCAACAAACTCGATGCTGCCAGACGCATCTCGCGCAGCACGAGCCACGGCATGGACATATTTCACCGAGCCATCCGGCATCAGCAATCGATATTCATGGTCGAAATCCTTTCCGTCGCTGGACGCGCGATCGATGGTCTCTTTCACGGCAGCACGATCTTCCGGATGGGTGCGTTGGACAATGAGTTCCAGGGTCGGCTTCGTCGTTCGGTCACATTGGTAGATTCGGAAGGTTTCGTCTGACCAGAAGATTTCTCCGCGGGAGACATCCCATCCAAAGCTCCCGGTGCGGCTCAATCTCTGCGCTTCGGTCAAATACACTTCGCTATGCAGCAGCGCGGATTCAATCCGCTTTTGATCCCCAATCGCTGCTTGCAGGTCATCGCCCGAACGCCGGAGAGTTTCTGTTGCTTTTCTCTGCGCCGAAATCAGGAATGCAACAAAGAGGGATGTAAAGGAAAACAGGATCAGACGCGGCACCTCCGAAATACCGACAACGAATAAATTATCTTTCCAGGCAAATGAATTGATTGGGGGCACCAAGTAATAATGGAAAGCCAAAAGCGCGAGCATGATCGCCAACAGCGCCGGGCCGAAACCGCCAAACCATGCAACGAAAATAACAGCGCAAAGCATCGACGATGCGATGGGCTCGGCATGCAGTAAACGTGTTATGAGGTCCGCAGCAATTATCGCCACGGCGACCGATAAGACCGCCATTGCATAGTAAGAGATCGTTCGCGGCTTTGGCCACCGTTGAGGGAGATCAGGTTTGATCATTCTCCTTGCTCGTCGCGCTTAAGGTGATGAGCTGACAGTCTTCCCCCGTGAGCTTCCGCGATCGAAGGGCAGATCGAGCTGCCCACCAGCGAGAGCACCACGATCACAATCAAATAGGCGAAGGCGATCGAGGCGAGGTCGATACCGAGCCGAAACAAAGCCAAGGTCACCAATGCCAGCGCAATGCTGCCGAGGAAAAATTGCGCGGCCAAATTCCGGAAATTCGTGGTCTCGTTTGTGCACCATTCGCAGAGCGTCCCGGGGCTCTCGGACGAGCAGGATATTAGAGCATTTTGGAGGAAAATCGGCAATTCGATTGCAGCTTCAGCGCGGGCTATAGACGCGGTCCCTGGACCGAGGTTGCTCGGAGCCCGCCAGCATCAGGAGAGGCCTCTTGGCAGCAGTCCACCAACCTCCCGGCGCGCTATTGAAGGATCACACCCAACGAGGACGTCTCGCAGCAATAACAAGGCACGTGAGTAGCGCCGCCCCGAGCCGTCTATCGACTGGCTAACCGCCGGCCAAGGGCGCGACCAAGTCAAATGGCGCAAATTCGAACCAAACACCGCAATCTCCAGCAAGCAATTTTATCTGGGAGTGCGCACCCTCTATTCGTTGTCTATGCGCGATCGATGCAAGCTAGGCCCTGCCCCCTGTGGCCCTGTTCGCTCCGTCGATCACCAGGAAACCCAGACCTCCTCCCTCTCGGTTTCGCTTGGCTTAGACATTTGGGCCGGTGGCTTTGTGCCACCGGTCTTTTTTTAATTTGGATCATGAAGAACCGCGGCGAGCCGCAACCCTCACTATTGGTCTGCCGGCGAAGCGAGCTGACCAACGTGCGCAGCCGGACGGAGCATCACAAACCTCCGTATAGCTCTCCCGATCCCTTTCGATATCGAACGCTTACCTACGTACAATTGAGCGATCAATCTCAGTCATCTAGTCTTCCTGTAATCTGGAAGAGCCGATTGCAGGTGGCACAATGTCCACGATCCCGGCCAAAAAGATTGAGCACAAGCGCGACAATCCCGACGGTCGGAATCACGTATGTGCCCCGCCGGCAAACCACACCGATGACGGTGATGAAGTCTACTGCTTCACCTTGGGAGGCGGCACATGAGAGTCAAACTCTGCGCGCGGTGTCCCTATACGCCGCAAGACTTGGCAGCCCACTACGATCCCGAAGCCGCACTTCACGCGTGCGCGAAGTGCGACGTCGAGCAAGGGATGCTCACCAACCACTATCCACGCGAGGCCCACAGGAGGCGACAATGCGCAACAGTCCTCAATATCTTCGGGATGACGCAGCCCAGCGCTGCGCCATCTGTGACGGAAAGTTTGGTCTCATCCGGCACTACTCCTGGCGAACTGCCCTCTGTTCAAAGAAGTGCGCCGATCGCTTCAAGGCCCGCCAGGAGGGCGACCGCAGATGGTTACGTCGGCTTCGAGCCGCCTGACAAACAGTTGCTGGAGGAATCATGAGGAAATTTCCCGCCTTTTAGGATTTCGAAGCAAGGAGCCTGGGCAATGAAATTTCCATGCAAACTCCTGTTATGGAGCTGCCTTTGTTGGCTGTCGGTGATGCCAGTCCAAGCGCAAGAAGATGGGCAAGGCCAGGCTGCGCTGCGCCACCATCCTCCACAGGATCAGCTCCTGCACGAAAGGTTTTATTCAACATGGCACATGCCCGATAATCCTTCCGTTAGCTGTTGCAATGAGGCGGACTGCTACGCGACTGAAATCAAGTACGTTGACGGCAACATCTACGCAAAGCGCAGAGAAGACGGGAAGTACATTCCCATTCCGCCTCAAAAGGTAGAGCGGAGCAGGGACAATCCCGATGGCAGAAATCACCTCTGCGCTCCCCCGCCGAGCGCCTTCCACCCATCCGACACCGTGTTCTGCTTCGCATTAGGAGGCGCCACATGAGATTCGTCTTGGTAAATGGCAGGACGCCCAGCCCGCAATCTTTCTGTGTGCTGTGCTGTGAGCCAATCGGAGCGAGCTATCTGCGAGAAATCGGGACGCGGCTCTCCTACTGCGATCATAATTGCTACGCCGATCACTGCAAAACGGCCGTCATGGCTATCGAAAGTCATGCGAGAGCATCATGAACAGCCCTCGCCATATCGAGTGACAGAGCGATAGGCCTCGGCGGTTGCGAACGCTGGGTCAGCTATATCGCACTGTTGGGAATAAAGGGTTTGCGACCTCACCGCAGAAGCTCGCAATGATAAAACCAACTTTTGCGCTCGTGCTGTTCACGTCGCCCGCACGCCGCCGCCGCCGCCGCCGGCAACGAAAACGGCCGCCCACCCTCCACTCACTCACTAACTAAACTTCCGTTTGGTCTGACTAAACCCCTATTTAATGGTCCGGACCACATGCGGAACTATGTTTTGCGAGCAGCTGAACCCGAGCATCCTAAGTTCAGAAGTGGCTAGTGAGATACCTCCCGGAGAAAGCTCGATGTCAAAACGCACTTCCGTGGCCGAAGTTGCCAGTCTCTCGTCGGCTGCGGCAGCGGCACCGGTCCCCGAATGGACGACCCAACACTTCATCGACGCGCTCGCCGCGGCCAGCGGCCCGCCATGCTATACGCTGACACCTCAAGCGGCGTGCAAAGTGCTTAGCGAATCCTTGGCCAGAGCGGACGGGCACTTCACCGCGAGTAAGTTTCTGCTGAAGGTCAGCGCAGGCTGATAGATGCCGAAGTCCGGTCTCGCATGATTAGCTTGGGTGGAGAGATCAAGCTCGACCAGCTTGTTTGGCCTCTTCGCTTGCTGACAGAACTCTCAGCCGATGTGCTTGCCGGCAGACTCGCAAAACTAACCATCTATTTCATCCAACTAAACCTCTATTTAGTCCAGCTAAACCTCAATTTAATGGTGTGGCCGGTTGGCCGGACTTAAGTTTTGCATCAAGCAGCCCGACCGCGATTATCCCTCACGCGGATCGTATAGCTGCCAAGCGGACGGCCTCGCCCAGCCTCATACTCCCCCTCCCCGACTAGGGCGGGCGGGTGCCGTCCGTCTCTTTGTTGATGGCAGTTCCGGTGTAGGAGGAACCAATATGAGCATTGATGGCACTTGGACAGAATCTCTTTTTGAACCCGATCCCAGAACGTTTCCAGACCGGCGACAATTGGCGCCGGCAACAAAGAAACCCGGCGCGAGCTATCTAGACGTTGTCCGACGGTTCTCGATGCTGGAAAGAGACCAGGAATACATGCTCGCTAAACGCTGGCGCGAGCACGGCGATCGCGATGCGGCGAACCAGCTTGTCACCAGCCATCTGCGTCTCGCTGTTAAAGTCGCTATGAGCTATCGCGGCTATGGCTTGCCTGTCTCCGAAATCATCTCCGAAGGCAACGTGGGTCTGTTGCAGGCATTGGACCGCTTTGAACCCGACCGAGGTTTTCGTTTCTCGACTTACGCAGTGTGGTGGATCAGAGCGTCGATACAGGATTACATTTTGCGATCCTGGTCACTTGTGAAAATAGGCACTACCGCAAGCCAGAAGAAGCTCTTTTTTAAGCTGCGATCGGCAAAAAACAAAATCGCAGCACTCCAAAGCGGCGATATGCACCCTGATCAGGTGACGCTGATTGCGAAAAACCTCGGTGTTGCGGATCAGGAGGTAATCGACATGAATCGGCGCCTTGGCGGCGATTCCTCGCTTAACGCGCCGATACATGACGAGGGCGAGGCCGGCGAATGGCAGGACTACCTCGTTGATCAGTCGCCCTCGCCGGAAGTACTTTTAGCCGGGCGTGATGAGACAGATCACCGCCATAAAGCGTTAGTCCACGCGATTGGCGTACTCAACCAGCGCGAACGTCGTATCTTCGAGGCGCGACATCTGGCCGAGGAGCCAACGACATTGGAAGATCTCGCGGCCGAGTTCAACGTGTCGCGGGAGCGCGTCCGGCAAATCGAGACACGTGCATTCGAGAAGGTGCGTAAAGCAGCCAAAAATCGTGTCGCGGAAACACAAACGCCCGCGGCGTTGTACGCCTAGTGCCGTAATTCACCCCTCAAGGTTCCCGCGCTCCCGATGACGAGCCTCCGGCAATCGTGACGGTCGCGCGGCCGAGGCGGCGAGCGATCTGTTGCTCCCAGAGCACGGCATTTACATCCAGCCGATCAATTATCCTGCCGTACCGCACCGAATGAGCGGCTGCGGATCACGCCAAGCCCCTGCCACGACGCGCTCGCGGATGCTCTCGCCGAGGCTCTCGCGGAAGTGTGGGCAAGGCCCGGGCTTGCGCTGAAGCACTGGGCAGCCGGCGGCTGAATAACTCCCTGCATCTGGAGATTGGCGCAAGAGCGCTGCAATCACAGCAATAGAACCAAAGTCATTGCCAAGCGGAGGCATACATTTCCGTTGGCGCCCGGTTTTTCGCAAACGCAATTCTGTCAGCAGACGACGGTTGCGAAGGCAAGAGTAACGCTGCCGCAAAGCGGGCTGCGTTGCCGGGATGTCAATGTCTCGCAACACAGGACCAATCCGTGGCCAACCGCCCACACTTAGGAGCAAATCAATGAACGACCAATCCAAACGACCGCCCCTGGCCCATGCATCGGGCACGCCGGTCACGGACAATTTCAACATCCAGACTGCCGGACCGCGCGGTCCCGCCCTGTTGCAGGACGTCTGGCTGCTCGAAAAGCTGGCCCATTTCGCGCGCGAGGTGATCCCCGAGCGCCGCATGCACGCCAAGGGCTCCGGCGCCCACGGTACCTTCACCGTCACCCACGACATCACGCGCTACACCAAGGCCAAGATCTTTTCGCAGATCGGCAAGCAGACCCCGATGTTCGCCCGCTTCTCGACCGTGGCCGGCGAGCGCGGCGCCGCGGACGCCGAGCGCGACATCCGCGGCTTCGCGCTGAAGTTCTATACTGAGGAGGGCAACTGGGACGTCGTCGGCAACAATACGCCGGTGTTTTTCTTCCGCGATCCGCTGCGGTTCCCCGACCTCAACCACGCCATCAAACGCGATCCGCGCACCGGGATGCGCAGCGCCGACAATAATTGGGACTTTTGGACGCTGCTGCCCGAGGCTCTGCATCAAGTCACGATCGTGATGAGCGAGCGCGGCATTCCGAACAGCTTCCGCCACATGCACGGTTTTGGCAGCCACACATACAGCTTCCTCAATGCCGCAAACGAGCGCATCTGGGTCAAGTTCCACTTCCGTACCCAGCAGGGCATCCAGAACCTGACGGACGCGGAAGCCGAGGCCCGCGTGGGCAAGGATCGCGAAACCCATCAGCGCGATCTGTTCGAAAATATCGAGGCCGGCAATTTTCCACGCTGGACCCTGTTCATCCAGGTGATGACGGACGCTCAAGCGAAGGCTTTCCCCTTCAATCCCTTCGACCTGACCAAGGTCTGGCCAAAGGGCGACTTCCCGCTGATCGAGGTCGGATATTTCGAGCTCAACCGGAACCCCGAAAACGTCTTCGCCGAAGTCGAACAGGCGGCGTTTTCTCCTGCCAACATCGTGCCGGGCATCAGCTATTCGCCCGACAAGATGCTGCAGGCGCGCCTCTTCTCTTATGGAGATGCGCAGCGCTACCGCCTGGGCGTCAATCACCACCACATCCCGGTCAACGCACCGAAATGCCCGTTCCACAGCTATCACCGCGACGGCGCAATGCGCACGGACGGCAACCTCGGCGGAACTCCTACCTACTTCCCCAATAGCCTGGGCGAGTGGATCGACCAGCCGCAGCTCAACGAGCCGCCGCTGGAGATCGAAGGAGGGGCCGCGCATTGGGATCATCGTGTCGACGACGATCACTACCAGCAGCCTGGCGATCTCTTCCGCAAGATGAGCCCGGCCCAGCAGCAAACGCTGTTCGACAATACGGCCCGCCAGGTCGGCGGCGCGGCGAAGCACATTCAGGAGCGGCATATCGGCAACTGCGCCAAGGCCGATCCGGCCTACGGCGCCGGCGTCGCGAAGGCGCTCGGCATCGATTTCAAACCGCAGATGATGGCCGCGGAGTAGGCCCGCTCGCTTCGCCGGCCGGCGGCGCTCCCCCGTGCCGCCGGCCACCCCCAACCAAACGTATCGTTCCTTGGCGCAAACCTGATCACGCCGAGCAGTCATCTCATCCCTGGAGTCAAGAATGTCTAACCGGATCACAGCCAAGCTCCTTGCGGAGTTCATCGGCACCTTCTCGTTCGTGTTCATCGGCGCCGGCACCGCGGCCGTGGTCGGCGACGGTGTGGGCCTGCCCGGCATCGCCGCGATTGCCCTCGCCCACGGCTTCACCATCATGGCCTTCGCCTTCGCCTACGGCTCCGTGTCGGGCGGGCATATGAACCCCGCCGTCACTGTCGGCGTGCTTGCCGCCGGCGCGATGAGCGCCGGCGAGGCGATTGGCTACATCGTCAGCCAGCTCATTGGAGGTGTCGCCGGCGCGCTATTGCTGCGGACCGTTCTGGGCGGTGCCGCCACGGGCCTCGGCCTGCCTGCACTCGCGCACAACCTCGCTCTAGGCGCCACGTCCCTCACGATCACGCCCGCTGCCGGCTTTATGATCGAGGCCGTGCTCGCCTTTTTCCTGGTCACAGTCGTACTCAGCACGGCGGTTGCGGGCCGCGCCGGCAGCCTCGCACCGCTGGCGATCGGAATGACGCTGACCTTCAACATCATCATGGGTGGAGCCCTCACGGGCGCGCCCTTCAACCCGGCGCGGGCGCTTGGCCCGATGGTCGCGACCGGCAATTTCAACGATGCCTGGCTGTACCTGACAGCCCCGATCGTGGGCGCCATTGTCGCTGCCCTTCTGCACACGGGCTTCACCCGGCTCGCCCAGGAGGGGAC
>Ga0208993_1000012_pt1 | contig 15252 bp, 16 predicted proteins | sample MedBloCAOM2_M3_FD_187847 | JGI IMG/M metagenome (GOLD analysis project Ga0208993, IMG submission 187847) | Forest soil microbial communities from El Dorado National Forest, California, USA - Mediterranean Blodgett CA OM2_M3 (SPAdes) (version 2) | ecosystem: Environmental > Terrestrial > Soil >...
CCTGCGCGAGCATCTCACGCCGCAGCGCTCGAATGGTTTCCGCTCGATGGTCGACCGCATCCGTGCCGATGCACGTGCGGCACTCGCCGAAGCGGCCTGAAGTCGGCACGCAAAAGGCCGTCGCACGCGCGACGGCCTTGCTTGAGCAAATAACCCTGGGCGGCGAGTTGGACGATGGATTCGCGTCCGACTTCTTCGGCGATTACTTCCGCCGGCGCCGCTGCTGGCCCAACCCCATCTGCTTGGCGAGCTGCGAACGGGCAGCCGCATAGTTCGGCGCCACCATGGGATAATCGGGCGGCAGATCCCACTTCTCGCGATAGGCTTCCGGCGTCATGTTGTACTGCGTGCGCAGATGACGTTTGAGCGATTTGAATTTCTTGCCGTCCTCGAGACACACGATGTGGTCGGGCGTGATCGAGCGCTTCACCGAAATGGCGGGCTTGAGCGGCTCGGACGGCGCCTCGCTGTGGCCGCTCGATACCCGCGACAACGCCGAATGCACCTGGTTGATCAGCGCCGGGAGGTCGCCGGCCGACACGCTATTATTGCTGACATAGGCCGAGACGATTTCGGCGGTCAGCCCGATGAAATTATTGCCTGACGTAGTGTCGCTCATCGCCCGTTCCCACCTTGGCTTGGACGGCCTCTCCGATCATCACGGCGCCGCGGAAGATCATTCCTGCGTGGCCGTCTGCCGCGACCGCGTTCTAGCCCCAGCCTCGACTTAAGACAACAACTTTTATCATTATTACTATCGAAACTTGGTCAACGCAAGAACAGATCAGGCGAATTTCCAATGGAGCGGGGAAGAAAGCGAGCTGTTTTCTTGGACGGATCAAGAAAGTCTGCTGTTGGCACGCCCCCGTGCAGCCGGGCCGGCGGCGCCCGAACGACCGCGGGCGCCGACCGACGGGTGCCTTGAGGTTCGCCGGGCGAGCGCTTACCTCAGCCACCACAGGGCCATCCCCAATCCGAGAGCGCGCGATGACGTCGTCGACCACCAGCCGACCGAAAATCGAAAAATCCGAGGCCGAATGGCGCAGGCTGCTCACGCCGGAGCAGTATTACGTCACGCGCCAGCACGGCACCGAGCGGGCCTTCTCCGGGCCCTATTGGAACGAAAAGCATGCCGGCACCTATGCCTGCGTGTGCTGCGGCACGCCGTTGTTCTCCTCCGAGACGAAATTCGATTCCGGAACGGGCTGGCCGAGCTTCTGGACGCCGCTCGCCCGGGATGCGGTGGATGAGTACGAGGACCGCTCGTGGTTCGCGCGCCGCACCGAGGTGCGTTGCGCGTCCTGCGATGCCCATCTCGGTCACGTCTTCCCGGATGGACCCAAGCCGACCGGGCTGCGTTATTGCATGAACGGCACCGCGCTCGCCTTCGCGCCGAAACCCGACAAGTAACACGACCATTTCGCGGCAACCCGTGCTCAAGCCCGTCCACGACCAAGACCTGCCGCGCGCCGACCGCCGGCCGGTCGCGACCACTCATCACGGCATGACGCTGGTCGACGACTATGCCTGGCTGAAGGCGCCGAACTGGCAGGCCGTGATGCGCGACCCGGCCGAGCTCGATCCGGCCATCCGATCCTATCTGGAAGCCGAGAACGCTCACGCGGACGCGGCGCTCGCCGGCACGCGCGATCTCCAGGCCGAGCTGTTTGCGGAAATGAAGGGCCGGATCAAGGAGGACGACTCCTCGGTGCCGGCGCCGGACGGCGCCTATGCCTATTTCGGCCGCTATCGCGAGGGCGGCCAGCATCCCTTGATCTGTCGCATGCCGCGTGACGGCGGACCCGAGGAGGTGCTGATCGACGGCGACGCCATGGGGGCCGGCAAGGCGTTCTTCGTGCTCGGAGGCAGCGCCCATTCGCCCGACCACCGCAAGCTGGCATGGTCGTATGACGAGGCCGGCTCGGAGCTCTACACCGCGCGCGTGCGCGACCTCACGACGGGCGCCGACCTCGCCGATGTGGTGCCGGAAGTCTCCGGCGCGGCGGTATGGACCGCCGACGCATCGGCCTTCTACTACGTGCGGCTCGATGCACAGCACCGCCCTACGCGCGTATTTCGCCACCGCCTCGGTACGCCGCCAGCCGATGACGTGCTCGTCCATGAATCGTCGGACCCGGGAGTTTTCGTCAACATTTCGGAGTTGCAGTCCAGCCAATTCGCCGAAATTTCCATCCACGATCACGAGACCGCCGAGTCGTGGCTGCTCGACCTGCGATCGCCCGATGCGATCCCGACCCTGGTCGCCGCGCGCGTGAGCTCGGTGCGCTACGCCGTGGAGCATCACCCGTCATTCGGCGGCGCGCCGGCACTGTTCATCCTCACGAATGCGGACGGCGCGGAGGATTTCAAGATCGCGGTCGCCCCGCTTGCGACCCCGGATCGCGCGCATTGGCGCGACCTGATACCGCACCGTCCCGGCGTCTACCTTCTGTCCTTCACCGTATTCGCCGACTGGCTGATCCGGCTCGAGCGCGAAGACGGCTTGCCGCGCATCGTGGTGCGTCACCTTGCGAGCGGCGATGAGCACGCGATCTCATTCCCGGAGGAAGCCTACTCGCTCGGGATGGATCCCGGATTCGAGTTCGCGACCCAGACCCTGCGCTTCACCTATTCGTCGATGACGACTCCTTCCGAGGTGTGGGACTACGACCTCGCGGCGCGCACGCGGGTTCTGCGCAAGCGCCAGGAAATCCCGAGCGGACATGATCCGTCCGCCTATGTGACGCGCCGCCTGCTCGCGCCGAGCCCGGACGGCGAGACCGTGCCCATCTCGCTCCTCTATCGAAAGGGCCTGGAGCTCGACGGCACCGCGCCCGGCCTCGTCTACGGCTACGGCGCCTACGGCATGGCCATTCCGGCGGGCTTTAGCGCGAACCGGCTGTCGCTGGTCGACCGCGGTTTCGTCTATGCGATCGCCCATGTGCGTGGCGGCACCGACAAGGGCTGGCGCTGGTATCGGACCGGCAAGCTCGCCGACAAGCGCAACACCTTCAACGATTTCATCGCGGCCACTCAATATCTCGTGGCGCAAGGTGTGATTGCGCCGGGCAAGGCGGTCGCCCACGGCGGATCGGCCGGCGGCATGCTGATCGGCGCGGTCGCCAATGCGCGGCCCGATCTCTATGCCGGCATGATCGCCGAAGTGCCGTTCGTCGATGTGCTCAACACCATGCTCGATGACACGCTGCCGCTCACCCCGCCCGAATGGCCCGAATGGGGGAATCCGATCACCGACCCGGCGGCATTCCGCAACATTCTCGCCTACAGCCCCTATGAGAATGTCCGCGCCCAGGACTACCCGGCGCTGCTCGTGCTGGCGGGGCTGACGGATCCGCGTGTGACCTACTGGGAGCCGGCGAAATGGGTGGCGCGTCTGCGGGCCACTCAGACCGGCCGCCGTGTGCTGGCATTCCGCACCAACCTCGACGCCGGCCATGCCGGCGCGGCGGGCCGTTTCGAACGCCTCAGGGAAGTGGCGCTCGCCTACGCGTTTGCGCTGGCGGCGGTCACCGACCCGACCGGATGACTTCTTCCGTCACTCCGAATGCTCGGCCTGTTCGAGATGCGCCCGCAGCTCGTCGATCGACGCGAAGCGCATCGTCCCCTGCGGCAGCTCCGCTTCGATCGAGCCGTCGGTGTAGAGCGTATAGGCCATGCCGTCGATCACACCGGACTTGAGAATGGCGATCGGCCGCGGCTCGCTGGCCGGCGCCACGCTCTCGCGCGCACCCTGGTTCATGGCCGGCTCGACCCGATCGCGCCCCATGGGGGTCTCGAGGCGCGGTTCCGGCTTAGGCTCTGGCCTGGCCGTGGGTCTGGGCTCGAGCTTGGGCTCCGGTCGAAAGTCGGGCCGCGGGTCGGGCTTCACGTCGGACGGTCGTTCCGGCTTCGGCTCTGGCTTGGATTGAGGCCTCGGTGCGCGCGCAATGGCTTCCGGATGCGACTGGCGCGCAGCGCGCCCACCCGCGGGCCACAAGGCGTCGAACATATTGGAGTGCTGTCGTTGCTCGGCCGGGCCTGCGGCCGCCGGCGCCGAAGGCTGGGCGGGCTCCTGCCGGACGGCCGAACGCGGGGGCGGCGCTGCCAGATTGCTCAACCGGGACATGATATCGGTCGGGGTCAGCTTCGGTTCGCCGGCAGGCTCACCCGCAGGCAGGCCGCCACGACCGATCGCCGGTGACGGCGCCCGGGTGGCCGCAAGCGGGACTTCCTCGGGCCCCTCCATCATCGGGATCTCGCCCGCGCCGCGTGCCCCGAGAATGTTCGGACGCGGCCGCTCCAATGATCCCTCGGTCGCGTCGGCCGCCAGGGCGGGCACGGGCCGTAGCTCGGTGGAACGCGTATCGCGGTCGGCGGCCTCCGTGGCCGCTTTGGCCGGATAGGGAACACGCGGAGCGGGCGCCGGGCGCGCCGCGGCGGCTGTATCGGCACCTTCCGGGACCGGCGGACGGCGGGTAGCGGGGCGCGGCGCCATTCCGTCGGCGATACGGCGCAGCTGACGCACGGCGGCCGCCAAGCCGAACATGATCATGCCCCCGACGACCGCAACGGTGCCGACAATGATGAGCATGTCGCCAAGGCTGAAGTCGCGGTTCGGAATGCCGAACCCAATGGCAAATACGCCGATCGCCGTCGCGATCAAGCTCAGCGACAACAAGAACGGATACATAGCCGTTTCGTCCCCTACTCGAGCACCCCGCGCGGCACCGCGGGCATCATAATCACTTGCAGACTTGGACCGCGCCGACGCTCAAGCTGTCAGGCATCCTGATCCTACTGCGTCTAGACTTGATTAACCCGCTCAATAAATGCAAACGAGGAAATTCCATTCCATTATACTGGAATTTCCTGTGAAACCTAGCCCCGGGCATGGCTGCCAACCGCACCCTACGCCACCAGAATTTGAACCCGCGGCCCGCTCCGGCCATTATTCCCGGTGCCGGAGCCCATTTTGCCGGCGTGGCCGCGCCGCATCTTGTATGGTCGCGCGCGTCCACCATTTCAAACTCGGCTGTGTGTGCCGTATGCGAGGAGAAAACTGATGTCTCTCACCCTTCCTGATCTGCCCTATCCATACGATGCGCTCGCCCCCTACATGTCGCGCGAGACCCTCGAATATCACCACGACAAGCATCACCTCGCCTACGTCAACAACGCCAACAACCTGCTCAAGGGTCCCGAATGGGCGGGCAAATCGCTCGAGGAGATCGTCACGGGATCGTTCGGCAAGAATGCCGGCCTGTTCAACAATGCGGCCCAGCATTACAACCACACCCATTTCTGGAAGTGGATGAAGCCGAACGGGGGTGGCAACAAGCTTCCCGGAAAAGTGGCAAAGAAGATCGAGGCCGATCTCGGCTCGGTCGCCAAGATGAACGAGGACTTCATCCAGGCCGGCGTGACCCAATTCGGTTCGGGTTGGTGCTGGCTCGCGGTCAAGGACGGCAAGATCACCATCATGAAGACCGCCAACGGCGAAAATCCGCTGGTGCTGGGCGCGAAGCCCATTCTGGGCTGTGACGTGTGGGAGCACTCCTATTACATCGATTATCGCAACCGCCGGCCGGACTACCTCAAGGCCTGGGTTGATCACCTGATCAACTGGGACTACGTCGAAGAATTATTCGAGGCGGCGACCAAATAACGCGTTGACGCCGGCACGCGTCGCCGGACAAAACATCGCAGGCACCTTGCAGACGGCGGTTCGCGCGGTCGGTTCGCGCGCACCGCCGTTCGGCTTGGCGAATATATTGACGTCGCAAATCGATCGCAGGAACGCCGGGGCTCGGCAGGGTCATAATTGAGCCGCCCACGTCGCGGCCGCCGGCCGCGCCAATCCTGCACCGCAACAAAGGCAGCCGGGACACCCATGCCCATATCGTCGCCATGGGGGCGGTCGACGGAGCCGATCGCCGACGGCTTGGCCGTTGCGGTGCTCGTCGTGCTCGCCGTCATTGCCGCCCTGACGTTCCGGGATTACGGCCTCGGCTGGGACGACTACACCCACTCCCAATACGGCGCGCTGCTGCTCGACCTGTTCGGTTCCGGATTCACCGATCGACGGGCGCTGTCCTTCGTCAATCTGTATGCCTATGGGGGCGGCTTTGACATGGCGGCGGCGCTCCTCGCCAAGATTCTGCCCTTCGATCTGTTCGAGACACGCCGGCTCGCCGGCGCGATGGTCGGCCTCATCGGTCTCGCGGCGACCTGGCGGCTCGGCCGCCGGGTCGGCGGGCCGGTCGCCGGCCTTTTGGCGCTCGTGCTGCTCGCCACCTGCCCGCTCTATTACGGGCATATGTATATGAACGCCAAGGACGCGCCTTTCGCAGCCGCGATGGCGGTCCTGATGCTCGGCCTGGTGCGCGCCTTTCAGGAATATCCAAGGCCGGCGGCGGCGACCGGCGCGCTGCTCGGCGCCGGCATCGGTCTCGCGATCGGCACCCGCATCCTCGGCGGCTTTGGGGCGGTCTATGCGATCGCCGCTCTGTGGTTGACCGTCGCCATCGAGGCCCGCCAGACAGGGTGGCGGCGAGCGGCCGCGCGCGCGGGCGCTTTCATTTTGGCCCTGTTGCCGGCGCTCGTGCTGGCTTACGCCGTGATGGCGCTGGTGTGGCCGTGGTCGGTGGCCGAGCCGCTCAATCCTTTCAGGGCGCTGATCTATTTCTCCACCTTTTTCGAAAACCCATGGCGCGAATTGTTCGACGGCAGCCTCACGCTCGTTCCCGATATGCCGCGCCGCTATGTGCCGCAGCTCTTCGCGCTCGAATTGCCGGAGATCACGCTTGCGCTCGGGCTAGGCGGGGTGTTGGGCGCCTTTGCGGCGACGTTCGACCGAAGGCTGTCCGCGCAGCGGCGCGCCGTGTTCTTCATGCTCGCGCTGGCCGCGGTCTTTCCGATCGCTCTCGCGGTCGCGACGCGGCCAGCAATGTATAACGGCATCCGCCATTTCGTCTTCGTCGCGCCGTCGATCGCGGTGACGGCCGGGCTTGCGGGCGCCTGGCTGATCGAGCGGATCGCGGCCTGGAAACCGTCCGCCGCCGCGGGCGCCGCGGCTCTGCTGGCCGTCGGCTGCGTTGCGCCCGTGGTCGAGATGGTGAAGCTGCATCCTTATGAATACACGTATTTCAACACGATCGCGGGCGGCGTGCGCGCCGCCCGCGGGCGCTACATGCTCGACTACTGGGGCCTGTCATTCAAGCAGGCGAGCCTGGCGTTGCGCGCCAAACTCGACGAAAGCCATGAGAAGCCGGTGGGCCGCGCGCGCTGGAAGATTGCGGCGTGCGGACCGCACCCTCCCGCCAAGGTCGTGCTCGGATCGGATTTCGAGCTGTCCTGGGACCCGCGCGGCGCCGACTTCGCGCTCGCACTTGCCGAATATTACTGCGCCGAACTCGACGCGCCGGTCTTGGTCGAGATCAAGCGCGACGGCGTCGTCTATGCGCGGATCTACGACATCCGGGGGCGGTCGGTCACCAATCTTCTGACCGTGCCGGGTCTTTGAAGCGTCGCACATGATCCTGAGAAACCGGCCTCGGATTCGATCCGGGTCGGGGGACTTTTCGGACAAAATCCTGCGCAAAAACAAGAAGACCAGGCGTAGGATTGCTTCAGCATGAAGTCAGCCCGCCGGGAGCTTTGTCCATGACCTCGCCCGCCTTCGTGTTCGATGCCTATGGCACCCTGTTCGACGTGCATGCCGCGATCGGCCGCCACCGCGCGGCTGCCGGGCCAGATGCCGAGCGACTGTCCGAGCTGTGGCGCACCAAGCAGCTCGAATATAGTTGGACCCTGACGCTCGCCGGACGCTACGAGGATTTCTGGACGCTGACCGGCCGGGCGCTCGACTTCGCCCTGGCCCGCTTTCCCGCGGTCGACCGCGCGCTCAAGCCCACGCTCATGGAGGCTTATCGGACGCTCGATGCCTTTGCGGACGCGCGGGCCATTCTGCACGCGCTCAAGACGCGCGGACACGTAACCGCGATCCTGTCGAACGGCTCGCCGGCGATGCTGTCGGCCGCTGTCGCGGCCGCGAAGCTCGGTCAGGACCTCGATGCGGTCCTCTCGGTCGACCCGATCCGCATGTACAAGCCGCGCCCCGAGGCCTACCGGCTGGTGACCGACCATTTCGGCATCGCGGCTGGCGACGTGATCTTCGTCTCGTCGAACCGCTGGGACGTGATGGGCGCGAGCGCCTTCGGGTTTCGCGCCGCTTGGATCAATCGCGCCAAAATGCCGGACGAGTATCCGGATCTTGCGCCCGAACGCGTGCTCACGGACCTCGGCGGGCTGATGGCGCTCGCCGGGACAACGCCCAACCCATGAACATCAGGCCGCCAGCGCGGCCAAAATCCGCGCCCAACTGCGCGTTCCCTTGTGGAAGCTGGTGAGATCGTATTTTTCGTTGGGCGAATGGATGCGGTCGTCGTCGAGCCCGAAGCCGACCAGGAGCGTGTCCATGCCGAGCAGCCGCTTGAAATCGGCGCAGATCGGAATCGAGGCGCCCGAGCCGATCAGCAAGGCGTCCTTGCCCCACTCCTCGGTGAGGGCGCGGCGCACGGCGGCGAGTTGCGGCATTCCCCAGTCGAGCGCGATCGCCGGCGCGCCGGCATGGCTGATGAATTCGGCCTTGCAATCGGCCGGCAGGCGGGCACGCACGAAGGCGCGGAACGCGGCGCGGATCTTCTCGGGCTCCTGGCCGCTCACGAGACGGAACGATATCTTGGCGGAAGCTTCCGACGGGATCACGGTCTTCGACCCCTCGCCCGTATAGCCGCCCCATATGCCATTGATGTCGCAGGTCGGCCGCGACGACAGCTGCTCGATCAGGCTACGGTCTTTCTCGCCCGCCGGCACGCTCAAGCCCACCGGACCGAGAAAACTCGCGGGAGTGATGTCGAGCGCGGCCCATTGCGCCATCACGTCGGCGGGCAACTCGCGTATGCCGTCGTAGAATCCCGGGATTGTGACCCGGCCGTTGTCGTCGTGAATGGCGCCGAGGACTTTCGTCAGCACCCGGATCGGGTTTTGCGCCGCGCCGCCGAACATGCCGGAATGCAGATCGCGATCGGCAGCCTTGATCTTGACCTCGTCATAGACGAGGCCGCGCAGCGCCGTGGTGATCGCCGGTGTCTTGGGGTCCCACATGCCGGTGTCGCACACCAAGGCGACGTCGGCCGCCAGCTCCGCCTTGGCGGCTTCCACGAAGGGCGGCAGGTTCTTCGAGCCGCACTCCTCCTCCCCCTCGACCAGGATGGTGATCGGCAGCGGCAGGGCGCCGGTAACCGCCTTCCAGGCGCGACAGGCCTCCACGAAGGTCATCACCTGGCCTTTGTCGTCGGCTGCCCCGCGCGCCACGATCACCTTGCGGCCGTCCGGCAGGGTCGCGATGCGCGGCTCGAAGGGCGGGGTGTGCCACAGATCGAGCGGATCGACCGGCTGGACGTCGTAATGGCCGTAGAACAGGACACGCCGGCCGTCGCCATTGCTTTTGGCCAGCACGACCGGATGGCCGGCCGTCGGACGGACCTCCGTCGCGAAGCCGACGGTGCTCAAATCGGCGGCGAGATGCTCCGCCGCGCTGCGGCACGCGTCTTGGTAGGCCGGGTCGGTCGAGATCGATTTGATCCGCAGATAGTTGAACAGCCGCTCAAGGCTTTGGTCGAGATCGGCATCGATGCGGGCGAGGACGCGGTCTAGTTCCGACATGACGGTCAGCCTTTTCGGCCGCCGACATGCGACCGCACTGCCGCAAACTGAGCCGCGAGGGGCTCCGCGGCGGCGCCGGCGGGAATTTTTCCGCGTTTGTCGAGGCTTGCCATCAGGACTCCTGTCATTTTCGCTTCGAAACTTGGCGCCGATCGCCGGCGGCATGCTCGCCCCGCTTTATAATCCGCGCAAACGGCCGGCGCGAGGGAGCACGCGCGGAAATTTGCCAGCGATTCCATTCCCTGTGCGACCATCTTGTGTCGAACTGTTGCGCGCCGGCCACGGCCGCCGACGATCGTGCGGCACGGTCTTGTGTTTTCAATTTGGCGATGTTCAATTGGATCGAGAACCTGCCGTGAGTGCAGTGGGGGCGTGATCACATGGACGAACTCGTCGACCGCATCGTCGCCAAGGTCGGCGTCGACCGCTCGGTCGCCGAAAAATCCGTTGGTATCATTTTCGATTTTCTCTCCAAGGAAGGTCCGACCGACAAGGTCCACGCCTTGCTCGATCAATTGCCGGGCGCCAACGAGGCGATTGCCGCGGCGCGCGCGGCGGATGGTGGCGGAATGTTCGGCAGCATGGGCGGGGTCATGGGCGTCGGCAGCCGCCTGATGGGAGCGGGCCTCGGCATGGGCGAGATTCAGGGCGTCACCCGCGAACTCATCGCATATGCGCGCGAAAAGGCCGGAGACGAAGCGGTCGGCAGCATTGTCGACGCGATCCCGGGCCTGAGTCAGTTCATTTAGGGCGCTGCTTTATGTCCTACCCGATCGCAGATCTCGAGAATATCGCTCCGGGCGTGGCTGCAATGTTGAAGTCCGTCGGCATTCGCACAACGGCTGGGCTGCTCGAGGCTGCGAAGGACCCGAAAGGTCGCAAGCGCCTCGCCACCAAGACCGGCATCGACCCGAAGCGCATCCTGCGCTGGGCCAACATGGCCGACCGCATGCGCGTCAAGGGCGTCGGCGAGGACTATGCCGAGCTGCTCGAGGCGGCGGGGGTGGACACCGTGAAGGAGCTCAAGTACCGCAACCCCGCCAATCTCGCCAAAGCCATGGCCGACGCCAATGCGCGCCGCAAGCTGGTGCGGCTGATGCCGTCCGAGAAGGCGGTGGTGCGCTGGATCGAGCACGCCAAGAAGCTGCCGCTCAAGATATCCTACTGACGGCTGTTCTTCCGGGTGACTTGACACCGCGTGACCTCGCGCGCAAAGCGGGCGCATGGTCACTGTCAAAGACCCTGGATCGGCGTATCAGGTCGGCGATACGCATCCCTCGTGGCTGGCCCGGCTCTTGGCCGACCGCCAGCCCTTGGTCATGGGCGTCCTCAACCTCACGCCGGATTCGTTTTCCGACGGCGGCCAATTCCTCGATCCCGACAAGGCCATCGCCCATGCGCGCCGCATGATCGCGGAAGGCGCCGACATCATCGACGTCGGCGCCGAGTCGACGCGGCCCTATGGGGGCGCCGTAAGGGTGAGCGCGGCGGAGGAGCTCCGGCGGCTCGCGCCTGTAATCGCGCCGCTCCGTGCGCTGGGCGTGCCGGTCTCCGTCGATACCATGAAGTCCGAGGTCGCCAAGTGGGCGCTCGATCAAGGCGCCGCCATGATCAATGACGTGTGGGGCCTCCAACGCGACACGGACATGGCCGCGATCATGTCCCGGAGCGGCCTGCCGGTCGTCATCATGCACAATCGGGACGTGGTCGATCCGGCGCTCGACATCATGGCCGACATCGAGGCATTCTTTGCGCGATCGCTGGCGATCGCCGCGCAAGCCGGCATCGCGCGCGACCGTATGGTGCTCGATCCCGGAATCGGCTTCGGCAAGACCCCGGAGCAGAGCATCGAAGCGATCGGCCGGCTCGGCCGGCTCAGATCCTTCGGGCTGCCGCTTCTGGTGGGCGCCTCGCGCAAGCGCTTCATCGACAAGCTCTCGCCCGCGCCGCCCGACCAGCGGCTGGGCGGCTCGATTGCGGCGCATGTCCTGTCCGTGCTCAATGGCGCGGCGATCATCCGTGTGCACGACGTCGCCGAGACCGTGCAGGCGCTCAAGGTCGCGGCGGCGATCCGGGGACACTCATGAGCGATGCGATCTTCATCACCGGGCTTCTCATTCATGCCCATCACGGGGTCATGCCGCACGAGGAGAAGGTCGGCCAGCGCTTCGTCATCGATCTCGAGCTTGCGACCGACCTCGCCCAGGCGGCGGTCAGCGACAAGGTCGTCGACACGGTGTCCTATGCGAGCATCGTCGAGGCCGTCACGCGCGCCTTCACGGCCAGGAGCTACCGCCTGGTCGAGGCCGCTGCCGGCGCGGTCGCCGATGAGGTGCTTTCGACCTTTCCCCGCATCGCCTCGGTGCGGGTCACCGTCCATAAGCCGCATGCGCCGATTGCGGCGATCTTCAACGACGTCGGCGTCACCATCCTGCGCAAGCGCCGTGGCTGAAGCGCTGGTCGCGCTCGGCGGCAATGTGGGCGATGCGCGCGCGACCCTCGACCGCGCCGTCGCGATGTTCTGCGATGGCGATGCGGTGACCCTGCGGGCCCGCTCCTCCGACTACCGCACGCCGCCCTGGGGGGTGGAGAGCCAGCCGCCCTTCATCAATCTCTGCCTGGCGGTGACCACCGCGCTGCCGCCGCGCGAGCTGCTCGCCCGCGCGCTGCGCGTGGAGAAGGCGCTCGGCCGCGACCGCGCCCGGGAGCAGCGCTGGGGACCCCGCCCGGTCGATATCGACCTCCTCGCCTATGACGATGTGGCGTGGCACGACCCGGATCTGGTGCTGCCCCACCCGCGCCTGTTCGAGCGCGCCTTCGTGCTGGTCCCGCTCGCCGAGATCGCGCCAGACCGCCTGATCGCCGGAATCCCGGTGCGGGACGCTCTGGCGCGGCTCGATACGGCCGGCATCGAACGCCTGCCCCCCAGGGAGGCGATCTCAGGCTAATTGCGCATTGGTTCGACCGGCCTCCCGTGGCATTTTCCCTCCATGTCCGACGACCTGCCCCTGGGCGCCGAATTCCCCGCCGCCACCCGTGAGACATGGCTCAAGCTGGTCGATGGCGTGCTCAAGGGCGCGCCCTTCGACAAGAAGCTGATCAGCCGGACCTATGACGGGCTGCGGATCGAGCCGCTTTACGCGCGCGCGGCGGCCGCCATGCCGGTCACCGGCAGGAGCCCGGGAACTGCCTGGACCCTGATGCAGCGGGTCGACCATCCCGATCCGGCCGACGCCAACGCGCAGGCGCTGGAAGACCTGGAGAACGGCGCCAACGGGTTGACGCTGGTGTTCGCCGGCTCGGTCAGCGCGAACGGATACGGCCTCGACCCAGCGCCCGCGACGCTCGCGCGCGTGCTCGAGGGTGTCGCGCTCGAGACCGGCATCACCATCGACTTCAACCTCAGCCCGGCCACCCGCGACGCGGTCCGGCATTTCGCAGGATTGGTGAAAAGCCGCGGGCTTGCGCCCGGGTCGGTCGACCTGCGCGCAAGCATCAACCCCATCGGCGGCTTCGCCGCCTCCGGCACGAGCCCGCGTCCCTGGGCGACGCTCGCGCAGGACTTCACCGCCATGGTGCGCGAGTTGGCGACGCAGGGTTTTGCCGGCCCGTTCGCGGTCGCGGACGGCCGCCTCATCCATAATGCGGGCGGCTCGGAAGCGCAGGAACTGGCCTTCGCGATCGCGGGCGCGGTGGCGTATCTGCGCGCGCTCGCGGCGGCCGGCATGCCGCTCGATGCGGCACGCGGCATGATCTATTTCCGCCTGTCCGCCGACGCCGACCAGTTCCTGACCATGGCCAAATTCCGCGCGCTGCGCAAACTGTGGGCGCGGGTCGAGGAAGCCTGCGGCGTTGCGCCGAAGGCGGCCTATGTGGCGGCGGAAACCGCCTGGCGAATGATGACCAGGCACGATCCGAACGTGAACATGCTGCGCATCACCATGGCGGTCGCAGCCGCCGGCCTCGGCGGCGCCGACAGCATCACCGCCTTGCCGCATACCGCGGCGCTCGGCCTGCCGGATTCGTTTGCGCGCCGCATCGCGCGCAACACGCAACTCATCCTGCTCGAGGAATCCAACCTCGCGAAAGTCGCCGATCCGGCCGCCGGCTCCGGCGCCATCGAGGACATCACGGGCAGCATGTGCACCGCTGCTTGGTCGCTGTTCCAGGAGATCGAAGCGGCGGGCGGCGCGTGGGCGGCCCTCGAAAGCGGTCTTATCCAGGGCAAGGTCGCCGCTGTGCGGGCGCAACGCCAGCAGGCCGTGGCCCAGCGCAAGGACGCGCTCACCGGGACGAGCGATTTCCCCGATCTCCACGAAAGCCAGCCGGCCGTCCTCGATGTCGCGAAAATCGTCGCGCCGAAAGAATCCGCCGTCGCGGTGACCACCGAGGCCTTGCCGCGCATCCGCCTCGCCGAGCCGTTCGAACGTCTGCGTGAAGCTTCCGACCGCATCCTGGCCGAGCGCGGAGCGAGACCGAAGGTCTTCCTCGCCAATCTCGGCAGGCTGTCCGATTTCACCGCACGCGCCACCTTCGCGAAGAATTTCTTCGAGGCCGGCGGCATCGAGGCGGTGACGAATGACGGCTTCGGGAGCCGCGACGAGATGGTGGCGGCATTCAAAGCCTCGGGTGCGAAGCTCGTCTGTCTGTGCGGGTCCGACGAGGTCTATGCCAAGGACGCGGCCGGCGCCGCCAGGGCGCTCGCGAGCGCCGCCCATGTCTATCTGGCGGGACGGCCGCGCGAACTCGAGAGCGCACTCAAGGCGGCCGGCGTCGGCACCTTCGTATTTGCCGGATGCGACGCCTTGGCGACGCTGAGGGCCGCGCATGAAATCTTAGGATTGAAAGTGTGAGTTGTCATCATCGGCGGTCGGCCGGTTCACGGCGGCGACCATGACATAGCTGATGATCAGGAGGAGGAACCAAGAGCTCAGGTTCGCCTCCGCCACGATGAAGGGGACGAGCGGCGCCCAGAGGGCTGCGACGCTATTATGTGAGGGGGATGGTTCGTGCACGCGGAATGCTCAACGGGTGCGAAACACTGACGAACAACTTCGACCTTTTATGCCGGTGCAAAACTGCAAAAGAAGGCCTAAATTGAGTCGACGGAAAGGCTGAGAGCCTCATGGCGCGCGTCCCGGATTTCACAACCATCGATTTCGCCGAGGTGACGGCCCAAGGCGGCTCGCGCGTCCCCGACGCCTGGCTTACGCCGGAGGGAATCGCGGTGAAGCCGGCCTACGGTCCCGACGACCTCGCGGGTCTCGACTTCCTCGACACTTACCCCGGCATCGCGCCCAACCTGCGCGGCCCCTACCCCACCATGTACGTCACCCAGCCGTGGACCGTGCGCCAATATGCCGGCTTCTCGACGGCGGAAGATTCCAACGCCTTCTACCGGCGCAATCTCGCCGCCGGGCAGAAGGGCCTGTCGGTCGCCTTCGACCTGCCCACCCATCGCGGCTACGACTCCGACCATCCGCGTGTGGCCGGCGACGTCGGCATGGCGGGCGTCGCCATCGACTC
>Ga0208993_1000013_pt1 | contig 15156 bp, 13 predicted proteins | sample MedBloCAOM2_M3_FD_187847 | JGI IMG/M metagenome (GOLD analysis project Ga0208993, IMG submission 187847) | Forest soil microbial communities from El Dorado National Forest, California, USA - Mediterranean Blodgett CA OM2_M3 (SPAdes) (version 2) | ecosystem: Environmental > Terrestrial > Soil >...
GCCCGTGGCCCGTCCTTCGAGAGGGCGCTTCGCGCCTCCTCAGGACGAGGTTGAGTTGCATACCTCATGGTGAGGAGCGTCGCGCAGCGACGCGTCTCGAACCATGGGCGGCGGGTACATCCTTCGCGACGCGCGGCCGTCGGCCGCGCGCCTCACGATGAGGCAGACCGAGGACGCATCCCTGTAAATCGCCTGTAGATCGCCTGTATTATCAGGGAATCCGCCTGTTCCGGGACCGCAACGACCCTGTTTTCGCGACCCTGCTTGGCCATCGAGGGCCTTGATAATTCTCCCGTTTACAGGCACGGCGCGCCTGTTCGGCATGCCGCGGGTCATTGGGGGCGATCGCCGTCACGGCGAGGCTTGCGAAGCCGCGGCCCAAGAGCTGGGCCCCAAGGGAAGCCGCAGCCTCCGCCTCTTTCCGTTTCGTTAACCATCGGTGGCGGGTTCTGGTTTTCGCCGCACATCCGACAGAGTATGTTGCTTGAGAGGGGTCGGTACCGGCGGGGACGGTTGGGATCGACATTCCGCCATGGATTGCTGTCATCCGGATTCCGCCGCTGGCGGAGGGGTCCGGGTGGCGCGGATTTTTGGACAGGGGATCGATGGGTCGGGGTCGCGTGGCGTGGAGGAGGGGGGCGCGCGCCGGTCTGGCCGGCGTCGTCTGCCTGGCATTGGCGAACTGCTCGTCCTCCGACAAGCTCGGCCGGATCGACCCGCGCTACGGCGTGTCGTCCAGCCCGCGCGTCGTCGGCCCGGGCGAGGCGGTGCCGAAAGGCGGCGGCACCTACCGGGTCGGGCGCCCCTATGTGGTCGGCGGCCAGACTTACGTCCCCGAGGAAGATCCGAACTATCGCGCGGAGGGCCTCGCGTCCTGGTATGGCGACGATTTTCACGGCCGCCAGACCGCCAATGGCGAGGTCTACGACATGCACGGGATTTCGGCCGCGCATCCCACGCTGCCGCTGCCGAGTTATGCCCGCGTCACCAATCTGTCCAACGGCCGCTCGGTCATCGTGCGGGTGAACGACCGCGGGCCCTATCACAACAACCGGCTGATCGATCTCTCCGTCAAGGCATCGCGCCTGCTCGACTTCCACGGCGACGGGCTGGCGCGCGTGCGGGTCGAGTATGTGGGGCGCGCGCCGCTCGAAGGGTCCGACGACAGCGTCCTGCTGGCGACGCTGCGACAGGGCCAACCCGCACCCGCGCCATCGCAGCTGCTGCTGGCCTCGGCGAGGACGTTCCTGCCGCAGTTCGGCACCCATGTTCCGGTGTTGCGCGGCCCGGTGCCGGTTCCGCCCGATCGGCCTTATGGTCTCGGCGACGGGGCCTCGGACGCGGGACCGGCGAGCGACGTCCCGGCGCCTCCCCGTCAGCGCAGGGCTGAATCGGTCGGACCCGTTCCGCGTTCAAGTCAAACCCGCATGCCGCGGATGCTTGCGGAAGCGCCGCGGGATCCGGCTCCCGTCGCGTCCTTTGCGCCGGCCCGGGCGGACCTTGCGCCGTCGGTCATGTCGGGACGCGGCCTTTATTGAGGGTGCGGCCGCCGGCCTGACGATGGCCTCGACAAGGGCGCGAGGCGCCGCCACCGACTTTCGAACCATTGTTCGCCGGTGTGGGGCTTGCTAATCACGCGTGTCATCTTTCGGAGCGCAAAGGCCGATGGCCTCGAATCCTGCTGTGTGGCCGATCATTCAGCGGTCGACATGTTGCCGCTCGCTGTCGCTGGCCGTTGCGATGCTGGCCGGGATGATCGCGCTCGGCTCGGTCGCGGCCGCCCCCAACCCGGTGTCGGGCCCGAAAAAAGACGAGTTTCAATCCTCGGCGCCCCACGCGATGCTGATGGACGCCGAGAGCGGAACGATCCTGTTCGAGAAGAATCCCGACCAGCTGATGGCGCCGTCCAGCCTCGCCAAGCTGATGACGGCCGAAGTCGTGTTCAACGAGATCAAGCAGGGGCGTCTCGCGCTCGACAAGGAATTCGTCGTCAGCGAGGACGCCTGGCGGCGCGGCGGCGCGCCCTCCCATACGTCCAGCATGTTCGCGCCGATCCACAGCCGGGCGAGGGTGCAGGATCTGCTCTACGGGATGATCGTCCAGTCCGGCAATGACGCCTGCATCGCGCTCGCCGAAGGCATTGCCGGGTCGGAGCCCAAATTCGCCGAGATGATGACCAAGCGGGCGCGCGAGCTCGGCCTCGTGAAGTCGAATTTCACCAACGCGACGGGCTTGCCCGACCCGGCGCTGGCCGTGACGACGCGCGAGCTCGCCCGCCTCGCCCAGCACATCATCAAGACCTATCCGCAGTTCTATCCGATCTACGGCGAGAAGGAGTTCACCTGGAACAAGATCCGCCAGCTGAACCGCAATCCGCTGCTCGCCATGAATATCGGCGCCGACGGCCTGAAGACCGGGTTTACCGAAGGCGGCGGCTACGGGTTGGTCGGGTCCGCGACGCAGAACGGCTTGCGCCTGATCGTCGTCATCAACGGCCTGAAGAGCGCGAATGATCGCGCCAACGAGGGCAGACGGCTGCTCGAATGGGGGTTCAAGGGCTTCGAGTCGCGTTACCTGTTCGCCGAGGGCCAGGATATCGGCGACGCCAGGCTGTTCGGCGGTGCGCAGACCAGCGTTCCCCTGATGGCCGCCGGCGCCGTCAACCTGCTGATGCCGCGCGGCTCGAACGAGAAGATCATGGCGCGGATCGTCTATAGCGGGCCGGTGCGCGCGCCGGTCGAGAAAGGGCAGCCGATCGCGACCCTGCGGGTATGGCGCGGAGAAAATGTGGTGCTCGAAGTTCCGCTCCAGGCCGCCGAAAGCGTGGACACGGGCGGCCTGACGCGCCGCGCCTTCGACGCGGCGAGCGAGCTCGTCATTGGGCTGTTCCGTTCCGGCAGCAAACGGATATAAGGGCGCGCACGCAACCAAGCATGGCGAGATGCGCGGACGTTTCATTACCTTCGAGGGCGGCGAGGGGGCGGGAAAGTCGACCCAGGCCGAGCTGTTGGCCCGGCGCCTGCGGTCGCACGCCATCGCGGTGGTGGTGACGCGCGAGCCCGGCGGATCGGCCGGCGCCGACATCATGCGCCACGTGCTGTTGTCGGGCGCCGCCAAGCCGCTCGGCGCCTTGGCCGAAACGCTGCTGTTCGCGGCGGCGCGCGACGACCACGTCCGCACCACCATCCGGCCGGCCCTCGATCAGGCCAAGTGGGTGGTGTGCGACCGCTTCATCGATTCGACCCGCGTCTACCAGGGCGCGCTGGGCGGGGTCGACAACAAGCTGATCCGCAGCCTCGAGCGCCTGATGGTGGGCGACGCGATGCCCGACCTCACGCTCTTCCTCGACCTGCCGCCCGAGACCGGCCTGGCGCGCGCCGCCCGCCGCCGGGGCGCCCAGCCGGTCGACCGCTTTGAGAACGAGACGCTGGCGTTCCACACCCGGCTGCGCCGGGCCTACCGCGACATCGCCGCCGGCGAGCCCCAGCGCTGCGCGCTGATCGACGCCGACCGGCCGGAGGACAAGGTGGCGGAGGAAATCTGGTCGGTCGTTAATGCGCGCCTCGATCCGGCCCATGCGCCGATCTCATTCGAGGAGCTGGACGCATGAGCCCGGCGCGCGCCGAGGAACTCGAGCTTCCGCATCCGCGCGAAACACATGCTTTCTACGGGCATGCCGAGGCCGAGCAGAAGCTGCTTGCGGATTATCGCAGCGGCCGCATCGCGCATGCCTGGCTCATCGGCGGGCCGGCCGGGATCGGGAAGGCGACGCTCGCCTACCGCATGGCGCGGTTCGTGCTGGCCCACCCCGACCCGGCCTCGGCCTCGGTCAGCCAGGCGAGTTCGCTCGCCGTGCCGCCCGACAACCGGGTCGCGCGACGGGTGGCCGGCCGGGCCCATCCGGACCTGCTGGTGCTGGAACGCACGCCCGGCGACACCGGGCAGCTGCGCACGGTCATTACGGTCGACGAGGTGCGGCGCACCGTCGGCTTCTTCGGCTCGACCGCGGGGGAGGGGGGCTGGCGCGTCTGCGTCGTCGACAGCGCCGACGAGCTCAAATACCCGGAGGGCTCCAACGCCCTGTTGAAGGTGCTGGAAGAGCCGCCGGCCCGATCGCTGTTTCTCGTCGTCAGCCATGCGCCGGGGCGCCTGTTGCCGACCATCCGGTCGCGCTGCCGTCGCCTGACGCTGCGGCCGCTCGACGAGGCGGATGTCGCGCAAGCGGCGGCGAGCGCACTCGGCGGCGACACCGACGAGGCGACGCTCCGGCAGGCCGCGGGCGCGGCCGATGGCAGCGTCGCGCGCGCCATCGCGCTTTACGGGGGGCCGCAGCTTGCGTTGCGCGATAAGGTCATCGATCTGCTCGATCGCCTTCCGGCGAGCGATCCGCGCGCGCTGCACGCGCTCGGCGAAAGCCTCGAGCGCAGCGATGGCGACATGCTCGAGATCTTCGTCGAGACCACGCGCGACTGGCTCTCGGCGCGGCTCGACCGCACCTCCGAGCCCCGCCGCCTGGCGCTCTGGGCGCAGGCCTGGGAGCGCCTCAACCGCTCGGCACGTGAGGTCGAGACCTTCAATCTCGAGCGCAAGCCATTGGTTTTCAACGTTTTCAGCTTGCTTGCCGAGGCCGCGCGCGGTTGATACCAATCGCCGCCTGCAGCCGTCATCATCCGCGCAAGCGGATGATGTAGGGTGGGTTAGGCGCGAAGCGACGTAACCCACCGCCGTCGCCTGTCGCAGCGTCGTTGGTGGGTTACGCGCCTTCGGCGCAAACCCAACCTACACCGCCGGCTTTCGCGGAGAATGACGACCGTCCAAAGAGCTTGAGAACATGTCGACAAGACCCCGCTACTACGTCACGACCGCGATCGCCTATCCGAACGGCGTCCCGCATATCGGGCACGCCTACGAGGCGATCGCGACCGACGCGATCGCGCGCTTCATGCGGCTCGACGGCTATGACGTGTTCTTCCTGACCGGCACCGACGAGCACGGCATTAAGATGCTTCAGACGGCAAACCGTGAAGGGGTGAGTCCGCGAGAGCTTGCTGACCGCAATGTGAAGCTTTTCCAGGCCATGGTGCAGCGGCTGAACTGCTCCAACGACGATTTCATCCGCACGACCGAGCCGCGGCACCATCGCTCGTCGGCCGCCATCTGGGAGCGCATGCTCAAGGCCGGCGACATCTACCTGTCGAAATATTCCGGCTGGTATTCGGTGCGCGACGAGGCCTATTACGACGTGAGCGAGACCCGGCTCGACGACAAAGACCAGCGGATCGGCCCGTCCGGCACGCCGGTCGAATGGGTCGAGGAGGAGAGCTACTTCTTCCGCCTCTCGGCCTATCAGCAGAAGCTGCTCGACCTCTACGCGCGCGTGCCCGATTTCGTGCTGCCGCGCGAACGCCTGAACGAGGTCGCGAGCTTCGTCAAAGGCGGGCTGAAGGACCTCTCGCTCTCGCGCACCACCTTCACCTGGGGCATCCCGGTGCCCGCCGATCCCAAGCACATCATGTATGTCTGGGTCGATGCGCTCACGAATTACATCACGGCGGTCGGCTTTCCGGACACCGAGAGCGAAAAATTCCGCCGCTACTGGCCGGCCGACCTGCATGTGATCGGCAAGGACATCGTGCGCTTCCACGCCGTCTACTGGCCGGCCTTCCTGATGTCGGCCGGCGTCGAGGTGCCCAGGCGCGTCTTCTCCCATGGCTTCCTGTTCAACCGCGGAGAGAAGATGTCGAAATCGGTCGGCAACGTGATCGATCCCTTCGCGCTCGCCGATGCCTATGGGGTCGACCAGCTGCGCTATTTCTTCCTGCGCGAGGTGCCGTTCGGGCAGGACGGCAACTACAACCACGAGGCCATCGTGGCCCGGATCAACGCCGATCTCGCCAACGACCTCGGCAATCTCGCCCAGCGCTCGCTCACCATGGTGGCGAAGAATTTCGACGGGATCCTGCCGGCGCCCGGCCCGCTCAGCGCCAACGACCAGGCCATCCTGGCGCAGGCCGATGCCCTGGCCGGCAAGGCGCGCGAGGCGATGAAGACACAGCAGCTCCATCAGATGCTCAACGCCGTCTGGGCGGTGGTGGCGGAAGCCAACCGGTATTTCGCCGGCGAGGCGCCCTGGGGGCTCGCCAAGACCGATCCCCAACGGCAAGGCACCGTGCTCCATGTCACGGCCGAGGTCATCCGGCAGGTCGCGATCCTGGCCCAGCCCGTGATGCCGGAGTCGGCCGGCAAGCTGCTCGATCTGCTCGCCGTCCCGGCGCAGGCGCGCGACTTCAGCAAGCTCGGACCGGCCGGCCGCATCGCGGGGGGCGTCGCGCTGCCGGCGCCGACTCCGGTGTTCCCGCGCTATGTCGAGCCCGCGGCCGGCCCGGCGACCTGAGGCCCAAGGCGCCGCCATGCTGGTCGACAGCCACTGCCATCTCGATTTCCCCGACTTCGCCGACGAGCTCGACGCCGTGGTCGCCCGCGCGCGCGCCGCCGATATCGGCCGGATCGTCACGATCTCGACCCGGGTCGCCAAGCACGCGCAGCTGATCGACATCGTCGAGCGTTTTCCCGACGTGTTCTGCTCGGTCGGCACCCATCCGCACAATGCGCATGAGGAGCTCGACATCACGGCGGCCGATCTGGTGGCGCGGGCGCGGCACCCGAAGGTGGTCGCGCTCGGGGAGGCGGGTCTCGACCATCATTACGACTACAGCCCGCGCGACGCGCAGGAGCGCGGGTTTCGCACCCATATCGCGGCGGCGCGCGAGAGCGGGCTCCCGCTCGTCATTCACGCGCGCGAGGCCGATGCCGACGTGGCGCGCATCCTCGAGGAGGAAACCCGCGCCGGCGCTTTTCCGGCGGTGCTTCATTGCTACACCGGGGGGCGCGATCTTGCGATGCGGGCGATCGATCTCGGTCTTTCGATCTCGTTCACCGGCATCCTGACCTTCAAGAAATCGGATGACCTGCGGGCGATCGCGGCCGCGCTGCCGCCGGAGCGCATCATGGTGGAGACCGACGCGCCCTATCTGGCGCCCGGCAAGTTGCGAGGCAAGCGCAACGAGCCCTCCTATGTGGTGGAGACCGCGAAAGTGCTGGCACAGGTGCGCGGCGTGTCGTTCGACGAGATTGCGCGTCTGACCACGGAGAATTTCTTTCGTCTGTTTTCGAAAGTCCCGCGCAGCGCGGTGACGGGCGCATGAGCCTCACCGTCACCATCCTGGGCTGCGCCTCGTCGGGCGGCGTGCCGCGCCCGGCGCTCGGATGGGGCGCCTGCGATCCGGCAAATCCCAGGAACCGGCGGCGGCGCTGCTCGCTGCTGGTCGAACGCGGCAGGGACCAACGCACGCGCGTTCTGGTCGACACCTCGCCCGATCTGCGCGAGCAACTGCTCGATGCGAATGCCGACTGGGTCGACGGACTGTTTTTCACCCACGAGCATGCCGACCATACCCACGGGATCGACGACCTGCGCAGCCTGTTCATCCATCGCCGGCGGCGCATCGACGCCTATGTGGACGACGCGACCGCGCGGGTGCTGCTTGAGCGTTTCGGCTATTGCTTCGCCTCGCCGCCCGGCAGCAGCTACCCGCCGATCTTGAACGAGCACCGTATTGCGGCCGGAACGCCGGTTATCGTTGAAGGGGAGGGCGGTCCGATCACCGTCCTCCCGTTCCTCCAGGACCACGGCGATCTTCCGTCGCTGGGCTTTCGCTTCGGTCCGCTCGCCTATTCCAGCGACCTCGTCGACCTGCCGGACGCGAGCATAGAAGCCCTGGCCGGCCTCGATCTCTGGATCGTGGATGCGCTGCGCTACAAGCCGCATCCCAGCCACTTCAGCGTGGAAGACGCATTGGCCTGGATCGAGCGGATCAAGCCCCGGCGGGCGATCCTGACCAATATGCATGCCGATCTCGATTATGCCGAGCTCAAGGCGCGGCTTCCCGCCCATGTCGAGCCCGCCTTTGACGGAATGAGCGTCACGGTCGAGGCCGCTGCCTGATCGGCCGCGGCGCGCGTTCCTGAAGGCGCGTGAAACGCATTACTGTCGCATTTGTTCCACGCCATCGTTAACTTTATCGCCTTGCCGCAAGGCGCGCGACCGTGCCAACCCTCTAGCATTGCGATAGGATCGACGAAGTTTCCGGTCGAGTGCGCGAGGGGTTGTCATGGCGAAGAGTTCGAAGCGCGGCGCGGGTCAAGCCGCCGGCGGCGAGATGCCAAGTGGCCAAGCGGCCAGCCCGGCCGGCATGTCGGACGCGGGCATCCGCGAGCAGGCGATACGTCCACCTCAGAAAATGCGACCCGGCCCGCCGATCTCCCTGGTCAAGCGCGCGGACCTGTCCGACAGGACGCCCGACAGGACGCCCGATCGAACCGCCACGCGGCCCGTGCACACCAACGGCGGGGCCGGGCCGGGCGCCGACGTCGTCAATCCGCAACAGCGGGCGCGCGAGCGATCGCGTGCGCGCCATCAGAAAATCGCCGAGCGTATCGCCTCCGCGACCGAAGAGCTCGCGAGCGGCGTTTCGCAAGCCGCCACCGCGGCCAATCAGCTGCGCAAGGCGATGGAGCAAATCGCCAGCGGCGCCGAAGAGGCCGCTGGCGCCGCGCAGCAGTCGCTCACGGCCATCTCCCACATCGCGGCCGCGCTCGTCCAGGCGCGCGGCAAGGCCGAGACGTCGCGCAAGAAGACCGAAGCGGTGCAAACGGTGCTGGCGGAATCGGTCGCGCAGATTGCCAATTCGGTCGCGAGCGTCGCCGCGAGCGCGGAGCGCCAGACCGCCTCGGTTGCGATCGTCGCGGAATTGGAAGCGCAGGCCGCCAACATCGAGGACGTGACGCGCGCCGTCAGTCATATTTCCGACCAGACAAATCTGCTCGCGCTCAATGCCGCGATCGAGGCCGCGCGCGCCGGCGATCATGGCAGGGGCTTCGCGGTGGTCGCGGACGAGGTGCGGGCGCTCGCCGAAACGTCGGAAAAGAGCACCAAGGAAATCCAGACCCTGACGGCCCAAATGCAGGGCGAGGTAAGGATCATCGTCGAGGCCATCAAGGCCGCCGCCGGCCGGGCGCTGGAAGAGGCCAAGAACGGCGACACGATCTCGAAGAGCCTCGAAAAAATCCGCGAGGACATGACGGCCCTCTCGGCGGGCAGCCAGCAGATCTTGATTTCCACGGTCGAGGCGGACGCCGCCGCCCGCGAGGCGCAAAAAGGATCCGAAAGCGTCGCCAGCGCCGCCGAAGAGCAATCGGCGGCCGCCGCGGAGGCGCTCCAGAGCATCGAGCAGCAGGGCTCGGCGCTCGCCCAAAGCCAGACCACGTCGCAGAACTTGGCCGCGATCGCCGATGATCTGCGCTCGAGCACGACGCTTTCCGCCAGCGCCGAGGAGGTCGGCTCGGCGGCCGAAGAACTCTCGGCCACCATCCAGGAGCTCTCGAACGCCGCCAGCCAGATCATGGCGGCGGTCGAGCAGATCGACAAGGGCGCGCAGCAGCAGGCCGGCGCGACCAACGAGCTCAGCGCTGCCATGACCGAGATCGGCAAGAGCGCCCAGCTGGTGAGCGACACGTCGGACGGCGCGATCAAGAATGCGACCTCGACAATCGCGCTGCTCAAGAGGAACAGAACCGAGGTTGAGGCATTGGTCACGGGCGTCGAACGGGCGCTTTCCGACACCCGTTCCAGCCTGGGTCTCATCACGGCGCTCGATCACGTCAGCCGGAGGATCGACAAGATTGTCGACAGCATCAGCCTGGTTTCGATCCAGACCAACATGCTGGCAGTCAGCGGATCGGTCGAGGCCGCCCGCGCGGGCGAATTCGGAAGAGGTTTCGCCGTCGTGTCGTCGGACATCCGGAACCTGGCGCGCGAGTCGGCGGACAATGCGGGCCGCATCAAGGATACGGTAAGAACCATTCAGGAGCAGATCTCCACCGTTCGTCGCGATCTCGAACAGATCGTAACGGCAGCCGCCAGCGAGCTGCAGAAGAGCAAGGCGATCACGGCGACGATCGCGGTGCTCGAGACCGACATGGCCGCCGTGCAGGAGAGTGGCGTGGAAATCGGCAAGAGCGTGGAAACGATCCTCACCTCCGCGAGCGAGGCGGCCGCCGGCGCGCGCAACATCGCATCGGCCGCCGAGGAGACCAGCAGCGCGGCGACCGAGGCGGCCACCGCGGCGCGCCAACAGGCGCGCGGCGCGGAGGATCTCGCCGCCGCCACCGAGGAGATCGCCTCGCTCGCCGACGAATTGCAGAGCAGCAACAGCTGACAGAAACGAACGCCTGAATGTCGAAAGCGACGCCGTCCCGGCGCAATCATCAAGAGGCGCCTCCGGCGAGCGCCGGAAGCGCGCCCGGCGGCGACATGCGCCAATTCGTGACCTTCCGCGTGGACGACGCCACATGGGGCGTCCCGCTCGGCGACGTCCAGGAAATCACGCGTATGCCGAGCCTGGTGCGCGTGCCGAGAAGCTCGAAAAGCCTGGAGGGCCTCGCCAACCTCCGGGGCGCGGTGCTCCCGGTCGCCAGCGTGCGCCGCCTTCTGCGCTTCGCGGACGCCACGCCGGGCGAAGCGGCGCGCGTGATCGTGCTCGATCGCGGGTCCCCGATCGGCTTCATGGTCGACGGCATGGCGTCGCTCGTGAGCGTCGCGGCCGGCGAGGTCGCGCCGGCGGACTCGGTGGTGTCGGGGATCGATGCATCCATGCTGCAGGGCGTGTTCAAGGGCGCCGATGGATCGAGCGAGATTGGGATCCTCGACCCCGACGCGCTGCTTCGCCGTGATTTCGGCCGAAGGCGCCAGCAGGGCGGCGGGCTCTCCAAGCGGAACGCAGCGGTCGGGACCGCGCCCGAGAAAGCCGCGGCGGCGCCGGGCGCCGCGAACCGCAATGACCTCGTGCTGGTGAGTTTCGAGCTCGGTCGGCAGGAATATGCATTGCCTCTGGGCCGCGTCCGGGAAATCGTGCCGCTTCCGGCTTCGGTGTCGGTGGTCCCGCGGGCGGACACCGCCGTTCTGGGCGTGACCAGCCTGCGCGACGAGCTGATCCCGTTGTTGTCGCTCCATGCGCTCCTCGGGTTTCCGGTTCCCGAGCAACGTGACGAGCGGCCGCGGGTTCTCGTGGTGTCGTATGGCGACAAGTCGGTGGGGCTGGTGGCGGACCGCACCAAGGAGATCCTTCGGATCGCACCTAGCCTCGTCGACCCGGTGCCGACGATGCTCACGCGCGGGGAGGGGACTGCCGAATTGCAGTCCATTTGCCGTCTCGATGGGGGCCGCCGCCTGGTGTCCGTGCTCTCGCCGGATCGTCTCTTCGGGCGCGACACCCTGCCGGCCGCCGTCAACGAGGCGATGGAGGCCAAGAGGACCGAAATGGCAGACGGTGGACGAGGCACCAAGGACGAGCAGCAATTCATCGTCTTCCGGCTCGCTGGCGAAGATTACGCGATTCCGATCGGCGCCATCGACGAGGTGACGCGGCGACCCAGCGAGCTGACGCGAGTTCCCAAGGCGCCGGCCTTCATCGAGGGGGTGATGAACCTGCGCGGCTCCGTCATCCCGGTGGTCGATCAGCGGCGTCGATTCGACCTGCCCGAGGCGGCGCCGAATGAGCGCCAGCGCGTGATCGTGATCACATTCGATGGCCTGCGCGCCGGATTTCTGGTCGATGGCGTCTCCGAGCTGCTCAAAATTCCCGCCTCGGCGATCGGACCGGCGCCGGAGCTTTCGGAGGAACAGGTGCGGCTGATCTCGCGGGTGGCGAACCTCGAGGATCAGAACCGAATGATTCTGATCGTGGATGCGCCCCAGCTTCTCGACCGCCGGGAGCTCGGGCTCTTGAAGAAACTAGGGCACAGCGAGCCTGAGTCGGCATCCTAGTCCATGATCAAGCTCTTGATCGCGGACGATTCTGCACTGATGCGAAAGCTTCTCGGCGAAATCTTCGCCGCAGAGGGCGACTTCGAGATCCGCTTCGCTCGCAACGGCAAGGAGGCGCTCGATCTCGCCAAGTCGTTCCAGCCCGACGTGGTGACGCTCGACGTGCATATGCCGGAGATGAACGGCCTCGATTGCCTCAACCGTATCATGATCGAATCGCCCCGCCCGGTGGTCATGGTGTCATCCCTCACGGACGATGGAGCGCAAGTGACGCTGCAGGCACTCGATCTGGGCGCGGTCGACTTCGTGGCAAAGCCGGCCGGTCCCGTCTCGCTCGAGATCGACGAGATGCGACCGATGCTCGTCGAGACGATCAGGACGGCCGCCCGTGCAAAGCTGAGGAAGAGTCTGCGATTGCGGGATCGCGTGCGCCACCGCATGGATCAAGGAAAATCGGCCGCGCCCTTGCCATCAATCCCGGTCGTGCCGAGGCGAGCGCGGAAGTCCAGCGCAGCCGAGGCGGCCGTCAACATCCCCGGAGTTGTCTTGATCGGCGCGTCGACCGGCGGGCCGCCTGCCGTCGAGGCGGTCATCGCGAAGCTTCCGCAAGATTTTGCCTGGCCGGTGCTGGTCGCGCAGCATCTGCCGGCTTCCTTCACCGGCGCATTTGCGCGGCGGCTCGATGGCCTATGCGCGTTGCGGGTCGTCGAGGTCAGCCAGCCCACCCCGCTCAGGCCGGGGCACGTTTATATCGGCCGTGGGGACGCCGATATCGTGGTCGCGCCGCGCCCCTCCGGCCCGATCGCCCTGAGCGTACCACCCGGGGCGGAATATCCCTGGCATCCGAGCGTGGAGCGGATGGTGATGAGCGCACTGGCGCATTTCGCCGCCGCCGGTCTAATCGGGGTGATGTTGACCGGAATGGGATCCGATGGCGCCCGCGCCATGACGCGACTGAAGCAGGAAGGTGGACGCACGATCGCGGAGGCGGAGTCGACCGCGGTGGTATGGGGAATGCCTGGGGAGCTCGTGAGGCACGGAGGAGCCGGCATGGTGGTGCCCCTTGGACAGATTGGCTCGGCAGTCCTGGAGATGATGAACTGACATGCCGCTGAAAAAACGGGAAAGTTCTCAGGAGGCGGCGGGCAGGGCGCCCGAGCCGCTCGAAGCGATGATCGAAGCGCTGCGTCATCCCGACCCGGAACGACGGTGGTCGGCCGCACGCCGGCTGGGCGAGCGGCCCGGCGCCGCCGCGGCGCTCGCGGCCGCGCTGCCGGACGAGGCGGATCCGCGCATTCTCGAGGCGATATTCACCAGCCTCATTCGGCTCGGCGGGGAGAGCGTGCCCTTCCTGCTTCCTTTGCTGCGGTCGGACGAAGCGCCCTTGCGCGTGGGCGCCGTCGAGGCTTTGCAGGCCATGCCGGCGGGCTTCGCGCCGCACATCGAAGGCCTGCTTCAGGACCCGGATTCCGATGTCCGCATTTTTGCCGTCGAGCTGACCCGCAAGATGCCGGCGGAGCAGGCAACGGCGCTGCTCTGCCGGATGCTGGACCGTGAGGAACACCCAAACGTGTGTGCGGCAGCCGTCGACGTGCTCGCGGAGATCGGCTCGGCCGACGCGGTTCCGTATCTCGAGCGGTGCCGCGCGCGTTTCGCCCGGGAAGCCTTCCTGACATTCGCCATCTCGCAGGCGCTTCACGGCCTTTCCCGGACTGCGAACTGAGGGGATGAACCGCATCGACATCCAGCGCGGTTTGGCCGACGTGACGGACGAGGAAGTGCGCCGACTATGTGAATTCGTGTATCGGAAGACCGGAATGATGTTCGCCGAGGAGAAGCGCTACTACATCAACCGCCGGCTGGCGGAGCGCATGGAGGCGACCGGGTCGACGTCATTCCAGGCCTACTTCGCGACGTTGCGGGCGGATGCCGATAACGAGATCGAGCATCTGATCAACAGCTTCACCGTCAACGAGACCTATTTCTATCGGGAGGACCACCAGTTTCGCTGCCTGACCTCGACGCTTCTCGAGGTGATTGCCCCGAAGAAGAAGGCGGGAGAGCCGCTCCGAATCTGGTCGGTCCCATGCTCGACCGGGGAAGAGCCGTATTCGATCGCCATCTGGCTTTTGGAGAACTGGGACAAGGTCGATCGATACGAGATCGAGATCGTTGGTTCGGATATCGATACGACCGTGCTTCGGGCCGCCGAGTCCGGAACCTATAGCGAGCGTTCCCTCATGCGCCTTTCAAAGGATCTGATCGCGCGATACTTCACCAGGCTCGATGACGGCCGCTATCGCATCCTGCCCGAGCTCAGCAGCACCATTCAGTTCACCAAAGCGAACATCGTCGATGTTGGGCAGACCGGAGCCCACCGAAATTTCGACGTTATTTTCTGTCGCAACATCCTGATGTATTTCGACGACACGTCCCGGCGACTAGCCGCAGAAAACCTTTACGAGAGCCTGCGGCCGGGCGGATTCATATGTCTCGGCCACACGGAATCGATGAGCCGCATCACCTCGCTGTTCGACGTCTGCCGGTTTTCCGATGCCATCGTCTACCGGCGGCCGCTGGGAGAGTCTCATGGATGAAACCATTGCGAAGGGTCGCGTGCTGGTCATCGATGATTCGGCCATGGTCCGGCGCTACATCCGCGACGCGCTGGAACGTCGCCAATTCGAGGTCCAGGAAGCGTTCAACGGCGTGGAGGCGATGGAAAAAGTTCTGTCGGCCCCCTTCGACCTTCTGGTGGTCGACGTGAACATGCCGAAAATGGACGGCTACACCTTCCTGCATGCGCTGCGCGCGCGCGACGGCGAGATCGCGACAATTCCCGCGCTGATGACCAGCACCGAAGCCGGCCCGCAAGACATGGCCGCCGCCTATGCGGCGGGCGCGAACTTCTATCTGGTAAAGCCGGTCAGCCAGGATGATCTGATCGGCTATGCCAATGCCCTGACCGGTCGGTCGCCATGAACGCGTTGCTCGAACAGTTCATCCTCGAGGCGCGCGAACTCGTCAACGAGGCCTCCGACGCGTTGCTCGCGCTCGAACGCACGCCCGGCGACCAGCATCGCATCGACGTCGTCTTCCGCGCCTTTCATACGCTGAAGGGGGGCGCCGCCATTGCCGACCTGCCGGACATGACTCGGCTGCTGCATGTCGGCGAGGATCTGCTGTCGGCCCTGCGTGGGCGCAAGGTCCTCTGCACGCCGGACGTCATCAATGCCTTGCTGGCTTGTATCGATCAGGTCGGGCACTGGCTC
>Ga0208993_1000014_pt1 | contig 15119 bp, 13 predicted proteins | sample MedBloCAOM2_M3_FD_187847 | JGI IMG/M metagenome (GOLD analysis project Ga0208993, IMG submission 187847) | Forest soil microbial communities from El Dorado National Forest, California, USA - Mediterranean Blodgett CA OM2_M3 (SPAdes) (version 2) | ecosystem: Environmental > Terrestrial > Soil >...
CCACAGTGAGGCGGACAGCGCCGTATGGCTGCCGAAGGAACGCGTGCTGTTCTCGGCCTCGGCTTTCGTGGTCGACCAGATCAACATCCTGCGTCCCTTCGTCACCATTCCGGATATCCTGGCCGCCGGCAAGCGGATGAAGGCGTTGAACCCGGAGCACGTGGTTCCCGGCCATGGCACGCCCGGTACGGTGAAAATTTTCGAGGACGGCGAAAAGTACTACGCCCTCCTGCTCGATCGGGTCGGCAAGGCGGTGAAGGAAGGCAAATCGCTCGACGACATCAAGAAAGACGTGCAAATGCCCGAATACGCGAGCTGGGCCACGCAGGACCGTTACCCGACCAACATCGAAGCGGCTTACAAGATGGTCACGGCGAAATAATCGGCCCTGGCGATCTCGGGCTCGCCCAAAATCGAAATCAAAATGCGCAAGTCGGGTAGACCCGACTTGCGTGGCCTTGGCCCTCCCTACGACACGACTTCAAAGGCTATTTGCACTTGCCGTTGTGATCCAATTGAGCTTTGGCGGCCAGCCGCTCGCAGTTGTTGCCGTAGGTTTTCTTGTCGCATCCGCAGACCGGCCGGAAGATCCTGGGGCAAGCGGTCGGTACCTTGACGCATTTTCCTTGTGCATCGGAGATGCGGCACGATCCGGCCTTGAAATCGCAAAACAGCCCGTAGTCACAGGCGACACCCGCAATGCCGCCGCAGGTCTTGCCGGCGCCAACCGCAGCCGCGTGGGTGGGGACGAGGAACGCCAAGCCGAAGGCCAACGCCAAAATCGTCATCGCTTGCCGAAAAAACGAGGTCGTCATTTGCTCCTCCCATCTCTTGATGTCGGCGCTCGTTCCCATGCGCGGCGTGCGGCAACGCGCCTGTCGTCCGCCGCCGCGACCGGCCCTTTCGCCGGATTCACCGATGCTACCTGAGCGGGACAAAAATTGAAATGCGTGTTTCGAGCGGCCGCAGACCGGCAACCGGAACGGCAATCAGCCTCAAGCGGTGGGTCGATTGATCATGGCCCACACGCGCGGCGGCGACAGCGGCAGTTCGCGCGGCTGCACGCCGAGGGGCTTGAGGGCTGCCGCAACCGCGTTGGCGATCACGCCGCCGACCGGAATGATGCCGCCCTCGCCCGCCCCCTTGGCGCCGAGCGGATTGTGCGGGGCCGGCTTGTCCTCGAGCGCAACCGCCCGGATGAACGGAAAATCGCTCGCGGTCGGCAGCAGGTAGTCGGCGAGCGTGCCGGTGAGCAACTGCCCGTCTGCGTCGTAGACGAGGTGCTCCATGAGCGCGCCGCCGAGGCCCTGCACGATCGCGCCCACGCATTGGCCGTGCAGCGTGTGCGGATTGATGATCCGCCCGACGTCCTCCACCGCCACATAGTCGAGCACCTCGACGTCGCCGGTCTTGGGATCGACCGCCACCTGGGCCGCGTGGGCGCCGTAGCTGTAGGTGCGCTTGTTGCTTGCGAAGGTGCCGTCGGCGGAAATCCCGTCGGCCGCAAGTTCGCGCAATCCCATCGATTTCCCCGCCGGCCCCGCCGCCGTTCCATGGTCGACCGTGACGTCGCCCGCCGCGCAGCCGAAGCGCCGCGCCGCCGCGCCGCGGATCGCGTCCTTGAATTTTCCGGCAGCGTCGACGATCGCCGAGCCGCCCATGACCACCGAGCGCGAGCTGTAGGATCCGAAGCCCTCGCTCACATGATCGGTCGAGCCGTGAAAGACCCCGGCGATGGCGTCCATCGGCAGGTCGAGCGCGTCGGCGGCGATCTGCGCGAACACCGTCTCGATCCCCTGCCCGATCGACGACGAGCCGACATAGACCGCAACGCGTCCGTCGGCGGCGAGCGCAAGCCGCGCGTTCTCGCGCGGCCCGGACGCGCCGCCCTCGATGTAGCAGCCCACCGCGCTGCCGCGATAGCGCCCGTCGGTCAGCCGGCCCTGCTGCGCCGCCTTGCCGGCCCAGTCGAACTCCGCGAGGCAGCGGTCGAGCGTCGCCGCATAGTCGCCGCTGTCGGTCTCGGTCTCGTTGTTGAGCGGCATCACGGTCGCGAGCCGGTAGGGCATCGCGCTTTCCGGGATCAGGTTGCGGCGCCGCAGTTCGACCCGATCGAGCCCGAGGTCCTCCGCCACCATGTCGATGAGCCGCTCGCGGAAGAAATCGGCCTCGTAGCGCCCCGGTCCGCGATAGGTGCCGACCGGCGTCTTGTTGGTGAGGACGAGGGAGACGTCGATATGGATATTGGGCACCTGGTAGGGGCCGGAGAGCACCTGCGCGACATTGCGCGAGGGCGTCGCGCCGCCGGTGCGCACATAGGCGCCGATGTCGCAGAAGGCCTCGCCGCGCAGCGCCAGAAACGTCCCGTCGCGTTCGCACGCGATCGCAAGCTCGATCTCGACGTCGCGCGCGTGGTTGCAGGCGAGCAGGTTCTCGCGCCGGTCTTCGATCCATTTCACCGGCCGCCCGGTCAACCGCGCCGCGAAGGGAATCAGAAAGTCTTCCGGATAGAACTCTCCGCGCGCGCCAAATCCGCCCCCGACGTCGTTCTCCACCATGCGGATCGCGCTTTCGGGCAAATCCATCATCTGAGCCAGCATGCGGCGGTTGGGGAATGCGACCTTGGCGGCGCCGCATACGGTCAGCTTGCCGGCCGCGGCGTCCCATTGCGCCAACAGCCCGCGCGGCTCCATCGGGACCGCGGTGAAGCGCTGCACCTGGAAGCGCTCGCGCCGCACGTAAGGCGCGCTCTCGAATGCCGCGCCTGCGTCGCCCTTGAGCGCCGTGAGCGTGCCGGCCACGTTGCTCTCGCGCTCGAACAGCGGAACCTCGTTGGCGCGCGCGGTGGCCCGGTCCGCGACCGCCCGCAACGGCTCGATGTCGACCGCAATCGCCTCCAGGGCGTCCTCGGCCAGCGCGGCGCTGTCCGCCACCACCACGGCCAGGGGCTCACCCACGTAGCGCACCTTCTGGTGCGCGATCACCGGCTGTTCGTAGCGCTTGAATCCCGGCAGCACGTCGAGGCGCTGCGGGATGAGCGGCACGGCTCCGATGTCGGACGCCGTGATGACGGCGCGCACGCCCGGCCGCGCGCGCGCCGCCGACACATCGATCCCCCGGATGCGGCCGTGGGCGAACGAGCTGCGCAGCACCACGGCATGCAGCATGCGGTCGACCGCGAGGTCGCCCACATACTCGCCGCGCCCGCGCAGAAAGCGCAGATCTTCGATCCGTTCGATCGGGCTGCCGACCAGCCGGTTGGTCGTCCGCGCCTGCTCCATCACCGGCTCATTTCGGGTTGAGACGGATGCCGGTGAACTTCCATTGCGACAATTCCTCCATGGCGTAGCGCACGCCTTCGCGCCCGAACCCGCTCGAACCGACGCCGCCGAACGGGTAGGTGTCGAGCCGGAAGCGGCTCGCCTCGTTGATCCACAATGCGCCGGCCTTGAGCTCGCGCGACACCTTGAACGCGGTGTCGAGGCTCGCGGTGAAACACGCCGCCTGCAGGCCGAATTCGGACGAGTTGGCGAGCTCGAGGGCCGCCGCCAGATCGGCGACCGGCTGCACCACCACGACCGGGCCGAACGCCTCCTCGCGCATCAGGCGGGCGTCGCCCGACGCACCGGCGATGATCGCCGGACCGAGGATGCAGCCCTTCCGCTCGGGCTTGAGCACGAGCTTGGCCCCCTTGGCGACAGCGTCCGCGATCATCTGCTCGACCCGATCAGCCGCGGCGCGGTTGACCATCGGCCCGACATCGGTCGTGGGGTCGTTCGGATCTCCCACCTTGAGCTTCTTGGCCGCCGCCACCAGCGCCGCCAGGAACGCGTCATAGACGGGCTGCTCGACGATCACCCGCTGGGCCGAGATGCATTGCTGGCCGCTCGCCTCGAAGCCGGCGGTGGCGATGCGCTGGGCCGCGTCGGCGAGGTCGGCATCCGCACACACGATATTGGCGGCGTTCGACCCGAGCTCGGCGACGAATTTCTTCGCCCCGGCCGCCCTCACAAGGTCGTTGCCGGCGGCCGTGCTGCCGGTCAGGGTGATCGCCTGCACCAGCGGGTGGGCGGCGAGCACCTTGGCGGTGTCGCGGCCGCCGGTCACCACATTGAACAATCCATCCGGCACGCCCGCCCGTTTGAAGGCCTCGGCCAGCATGACGGCGACCTCGGCGCCCGGCGGCGACGGCTTCACCACCACCGCATTGCCCATGGCGAGCGCGGGCGCGACCTTCTGGGTCACCATGTTGGACGGCGCGTTGAACGGCGTGATGGCGGCCACGACCCCGTAGGGAATGCGGGTCGTGAAGCCGAAGCGGTTGACCCCGAGGGCGGTGAGGTCGAGCGGCAGCACCTCGCCCTGCATATGGGGAAGCTGGATCGCGCAGGCGCGCAGGAAGGCGCCCGAGCGTTTATGCTCGAAGGTCGCAGCGCGTTTCGGCTTGCCGAGCACGCGGATGAGCGCGGCCACCACCTCCGGCTCGATCTTGTCCACCGCGTCGGCCGCCGCCATCAGCCATTCGACCCGCTTGGCGGTCGTCGTGTCCTGATGCGCCAGATAGGCCGCATGCGCGTTGGCGACCGCCGCATCGACGGCCGGCGCGTCGGCGTCGACCATGTCGGCCACGACGCTCTCGTCCACCGGCGACACCAGGGGGGCGAGCGTCGCCCCGGGAAAATCCTTGGACTTGCCGCCGATCCACGGCAGCACACGCAGCCTGTCACTCATCGTGTCTCTCCCGGTCGTGAGCAGTTTCTCGAGCGCATGGCCTCATCGCCTTGCGGCCGTCGCACGCCGCACGACCGCGCCGGCCTCGCTTTGGCAATAGGTGAGGATCATCTCGGTGATGTGGGCGAGCCAGGCCTTGCGGCGCGCCTTCGAGGTGAAGTCGATGCCGAAGGCCGCGTGAAGCGTGTATTGGTTGGAGATGTAATGATAGGCGAGCGAGGACAGCGACAGATAGAGCGTCACCGGATCGATGTCGGCGCGAAAAATCCCCTGCGCGGCGCCGCGGCGCAGCACCTCGCGGATGGTGTCGACCAGCGGATCGTAAAGCGAGCGGATGCGCTTGGAACGGCGGGCGTGGCGGCCCTTGTGCAGGTTCTCGTTGTTGAGCAGCGCGATCGCTTCGCTATGCTCCAGCAGGGCCGAGAAGGTATGGGCCACGAGCTGGCGCATGGCCTCGGCCGGATCGCTGCCGCGGACGGCGAAATCGCGCTGGCGCGCGCGCAGCGTCTCGTACATGCGCTCGAGCGTCGCGATGAACAGGCCCTCCTTGCTGCCGAAATAGTGGTAGAGCATGTTCTTGGCCAGGCCGCAGCGGCGCGCGATGGTGTCCACGCGCGCGCCCTCATAGCCGCGCGCCGCGAATTGCGCCGTCGCGCAAACGAGGATGCGCTCGCGCGTCTTGTGCGGGTCCGAGCCGGTCTTGCGCACGGTGCCTACTCGATGCGCACGCCGGCGGCCTTGACGACCTCGGCCCACTTGGCCCGTTCCGTGCGTGCGAAAGCGGCGAAAGCCTCCGGCGTCATCGGGGCGGGCTCGCCGCCGACATTCTCCAGCGCGGTCTTCACGCCGGGATCGCCAAAGATACGTTTCACCTCGGCGGCGATCTTGTCCACGATGGCGCGCGGCGTCGCGGCCGGCGCATAGAGCCCCTGCCAGCCGGTAGCCTCGAATCCCTTGATGGTCTCGCCGATGGTGGGCACGTCGGGCGCGGCCGCGACGCGCTCCGGCGTGCTCACCGCGACCGCACGGACCTCGCCCGACTTCGCGAGCGGCCAGATCGTTGTCATGCTGTCGATCGCGAGCTGGATATGCCCGCCCATCATGTTGTTCATCTCTTCCGACGTGCTGCGGAACGGCACGTGGGTCATACGGGTGCCGGTCGCCAGCTGGAACATCACCGCGGCAAGATGCGACGAGGTACCGTTGCCGGACGAGCCGAAGTTCACCTTGCCGTCATTCGCCTTGAGGTAGTCGACGAGCTCCGGCACGGTCTTGGCGGGCACATCCTTGTTGACGATCAGCAGATTGGGCAGCCGCACCAGCAGCGAGATCGGCGCGAAATCGCGCTCGATGTCGAACGGCAGCTTGGCATAGAGCGAGGGGGTGATGGCGTGGGTGCTGACCGTGCCGATCAGCAGCGTGTAGCCGTCGGGCGGCGCCTTCGCCACCACGGCGGTGCCGATGCTGCCGCCGGCCCCGCCGCGGTTCTCGACCACGAAGGGCACGCCGAATTTCGCCTGCAGGTGCTGGGCCAGCAGCCGGCCCAGCAGGTCGGCCGAGCCGCCCGCCGAGAACGGCACCACGATCGTGACCTGGCGCTGCGGCCACTCCTCCTGGGCGCGCGCCCGGCCCGCCATGCCGCCCGCGGCCGCAAAAGCCGCCGTCCGCGTCAAAAAATCGCGCCGCCTCATTGTCGGTCTCCTCATCGCCGGTTGACCAGTTGGTCAATAGCGCAAGGTGCCGAGTTGTCACGGATTGCGCAAGAGGAGCGTTTTCCCGCGCCGCGAGACCAACATTTTTCTCAACCCCGCGGCGGATTTCCGTTACATTCGCGTCACCGCCGGGACAGACGATCCGTCACAGGAACACCGCCATGCAACTGCAAGCTCTCAGCAATGCGTCGACACGTCTCGCCGGTGCTGCGCTCATCCTCGTGGCGGGGCTCGCGGCGCTGCCCGCCGCGGCAGCCAAGATCACGATGGTGTTCCCCGGCCCGGTCACGACCTTCTCGCTGCCCTATCTGGTGGCGCAGAAGAAGGGGTGGCTCGGCGACCTCCAGGTCGAGGATCTTCATGTCACCGGCGACGCCAACGCGATGCGCGCCCTGCTGTCGGGCAATGCCGACATTGGTTTGATCGGTACGCTCAACGTGCTGGACTCGTTGCAGGCGGGCGTCAAAGTCCGCGCCATCCATTCCTGGCAGCCGATCGGCGACTACAGTCTCGTGATCGCCACCAGCAAGGGCAGCAAGCTCTCCGACCTCGCCGGCAAAACCTTCGCGGCCTCGGGACCGGGCGCGCTGCCGGATCAATTGCCCCGCATGATCATGCGCCAGCATGGCATCGATGAATCGACGACGCGCTTCGTCCAGGTCGGCGGCCACGCGGCGCGGCTGCAAGCGGTGATCGGAGGGAACGCCGATGCGACGCTCATCAATACAGTCACGGCCCTGAAGGGCGTGCAGGACGGCAAGGTGAAGATCCTCACCCGCCTGTCGCAGGAGTTTCCCGGGCTCGGCTATGTGTGGAACGTTGTGCGCACCGAATCGCTGAGCAAGCCCGAGCTCGCCGCCGCCTTCCAGACCATGACGGATATCGGGATTCGCGGCTCGCGCTTCGTCATGGAGAATCCCGACGAGGCCGCCGCGATCCTGCACGAGCGGCTGCCCGATCTCGAGCTCGGATTCCTCAAGGGCGTGGTGCGCGACCTCAACGCCGAAAACCTCTGGGGTGTCGATGGCGGCCTCGATCCCAAGGTCGAGGAATTCACCGCCGAGCTCAACGTGAAGCTCGGCAATCTGCCGCGCGCCGCCACGCCGGCGGAAATTCTCGAGCCGCGCTTCGTCGATGCGGCGCTCAAGAAATTCGGGCCCTACAAGAAATAGGGCGCCGGACGCCGCGCCTTGGGGCGGCTCACTGCTTCGCCGCCACCCCGAGCGTCTTCGCCATCTTGGCGACCGCCGCGCGCTGCTCGTCGATCGACTTCTCGAATTCGGCCGGCCCGCCGATATTGAGAATCTGCCCGGTGGCGGTCAATCGGTCCGCGATGATCGGGTCGGCCGCCACCGCCCGCATATCCGCGGCAATGCGCTCGCGCAACGCGAGCGGCATGCCGGCCGGGCCGAACAGGCCGACCAGGCCGTCGATCGTCAGCCCGGGGTAGCCGGCCTCCTTGACGGTCGGCAGATTCGGCTCGGCGGGCGTCCGCACCGTATTGGTGACGGCGAGCAGCCTGATTTTTCCCGCCTGCACCTGGGGCCGCACGATGGCGTAAGCCGCCTCATAAACCTGGACGCGTCCCTCGGCGAGATCATTGGCGGCCTCCACCGGGTTGCGATAGGGGACCTTCACCATGTCGAGGCCGGCGCCCTTTAGATAACCCTCGAACAGGAAATCGAGCGCGCCGGTGACGCCCGCCCAATTGAGCTTGCCGGGCTGCGCGCGCACCAGCGCGAACAGCTCGTCCAGCGACTTGATATTCGTCGAAGCCGGCACCCCGATGGAGACGACCGTATTCGAGACCCGGAAGATCGGCTGCAGATCGCTCGCCTTGTACGGCAGATTCTCGTGCAGGAACGGATGGGCCGTGAACGACGAGGTGGGCGACATCAGGAGGACATGATCGTCGCGCGCGGTCGCGAAGGATCCGATCGCCACGACCCCGTCGCCACCCGGCTTGTTCTCGATCACGACCGGTTGGCCCCAGCGCGCGCTCAACCGATCGGCGAACAGGCGAGACCCGATATCAACCCCGGCCCCGGGGCCAAGCGGAACGATGAATTTGACCGGTCGCTGCGGCCAGGTCTGCGCCGACGACGGCGCCGCCCACAGGGCAAGCGTGGCAAGAGCGCCCGCAGCAAGGGCAAGTAACGGGCGTTGCGCGCGGCGCATGAAGTCCTCCCATAGTGTGTTTCTCTTTGCCGGCCGAAGCGAGCGCGGATGCATAAGGCATGCAACGTAGCAAGGAAAGACCGCGAAGCAAACGGACCGGCGGCGCGGAGGAAGCGCCGGGACGGGAGGTCAAATCGCCGCGGCCTAGTGCGGCTTGAGGCCGATCGCGCCGACCATCCTGTTCCAATTGGCGAGCTCGCCGCGCAGGAAGTCCGCGGCTTCGGCAAGGGACTGCCGGCGCCGCAATAGCTCGGCATTGGCAAGCTGGCGGCGCACCTCGGGGTCCTGCACGATGTCGTTGAGGGCCGCGTTGAGCTTCTCGGCGACCGCCGCCGGCGTCTTCGCCGGCACCATGGCGATCACCCAGCCATGCGACACGAGATCGAAACCCTGCTCCCGCAATGTCGGCACCGCGGGCGTCGCCTCGCTGCGCGCCGTGCCGGTCAATCCCAGCCCGCGCAGGCGCCCTTGCTGGATCAACGGAACCGCATCCGAGGAAGCGACCGAGATGAGGTCGATGTGATTGCCGAGCAGTGCCGTGCCGGCCTGCGGAGCGCCCGGGAACGGGGTGTGGATCGCTTCGATCCCCGCCAAGGTCTTGAACAGATATTCCGCCGTGATGTGCGCGGCCGAGCCGATGCCAGCGGTGCCGAAGGTGAATCCGCCGGACTTGTGCGCCGCGATGAACTCCGCCAGCTTGCGCGCCGGATTGTCCGGGTTGACCGCGAGTGTCGTCGTGCTGAGCGTCGGCACCAGGACCGGAATCAAGTCCGCAATGGCAAATCCCGGATTGGCGCTCAGGCTCTGGTTGATGGCGACGCCGGTCGCGGTGAGCAGCACCGTGTAGCCGTCGGGCGCGGCCTTGGCCACGATCGCGGCCGCGATGTTGCCGCCGGCGCCGGTGCGGTTCTCGACCGTCACGGGCACGCCCCAGCGCTGCGCCAGCCGGTCGGCCAGCACCCGCGCCACCACGTCGACCGGCCCGCCGGCCGAAAACGCCACCACCATCGTGACGCGGCTCGCTGGAAAATCCTGCGCGCCCGCCAGGCCAGCGGCTGCGAACAGGGCGATGAGGCCGAGAGACAGCCGCGACAGGAATTTCATGGAAAATCACCCGGGATCGCAGAAAGCCACGTCCTTATTCCGTCCAGAAAACGTCGCCCCTTGCAATCTCCCCCGCGTCGGCGCGCACGCCCCGGTCATCGGTCGCGCGCCAGCATGGAAGCCCGTTCGGAGTTGCGTTAGGCTAAGGCCAAGGCCGGCTGCCGGCCCGGCGTTGCAGGCCGACCAGCGCATCGAAGGGTTCAACCCGAAGCTCGGCCATTGGGAGGAACAAGATGCCGAAGCCGGTCCGAATCTCCGCCCTCGCCCTCGTCCTGGGTGCCGCCATGATGCTCCTCGCCCCGGCGCCGCAGGCCGTCGCGCAATCAGCGGCCTTCGTCAACGCCGTCGATCTCGACATCGTGCCGGCCGAGATGGAGAAGTTCATGGCCGCCATCAAGGAGAACGGCGCGGCCGCCGTCACGGAGCCGGGCTGCCGCGAGTTCAACATCCAGGTACTGGCGAGCAACCCGCTCCACGTCTTCCTCTACGAGGTTTATGACAACGCAGCCGCCCTCGAGGCGCATCGGGCCACCGATCACTACAAGAAATATTCGGCAACCGTTGCCAACATGGTATCCAAGCGCGAGGTCAGGCCGATGAACGCGATCGCGTTCAATTCCAAGAGTCGTTGATCGTCGCGCCATGGAGGGCGGCTTCATGAAAATCGTTGCGGTTGCCGCCCTCGCGGTCCTCACGTCCCTGCTGGCTGGATGCGCCGGCTCGGGCAACATCGCCGGATCGGCCCCGGACCTTCCATCTATCGGCGACCAAAAAGGCGGAAGGATCCCCGACGGCTACAACAATGTGCCGGCCGCGATGAATACCGCACGGGAGCATTGCGCCAAATACAACAAGAAAGCCGTGGTGACGGAAATGAATCCGGCGTCCGCCGGCGGGGCCGTCGTGTTCCAATGCCTGTAGGCGCCGCCGGCCCAACCGGTGCGGCAAATCGACCCCGACATCGCCTGGTCCGGCCCCGCCGTATGGGCAGGCCGCGCGGACCCTTATGATGGCACGGAACGCGAACCGGGTTGATCGCCCAATTGGCCCCCGCTAGCGTCGCCCAGACAACAAGAGCGGCGGCCGATCGCCGGCATGCGCGCCGCCAGGGAGGACGACATGGGATGCAGGCTCACGCTGCTGGCTGCGGCTCTGACGATCGCGGCGTTCGCCGGCGCCGCCGCGCAAGAACCGAAGCAAGCCCCCACGGACATAACCAAGGACGCACCGAAGGCAGCCAAGCCCGGCGGGATCCTGCGGATGTACCACCGCGAAACGCCCGGCGGCATTTCGATCCACGAGGAAGCCACCTACTCCACCAACGCCCCGATGATGGGCGTGTTCAACAATCTGGTCATCTACGACCAGCACAAGCCGCAGAACAGCCTCGATACCATCGTGCCGGAGCTCGCCACCAGCTGGTCCTGGAACGCGGACAAGACCCAGCTCACCTTCCTGCTGCGCGACGGCGTCAAGTGGCACGACGGCCAGCCCTTCACCGCCAAGGACGTCAAATGCACCTGGGACATGCTGCGGGGCGTGTCGCAGGCGACCTTCCGCAAGAACCCGCGCAAGGATTGGTACGAGAATGTGAGCGAGGTCAGCCTCAACGGCGACAACGGAGTGACCTTCAGTCTCAAGCGGCCGCAGCCCTCGCTGCTCGCCATGCTGGCGTCCGGCTATTCGCCGGTCTATCCCTGCCACGTCCCGCCCGCCCAGATGCGCACGCATCCGATCGGCACGGGGCCGTACCGCTTCGTCGAGATGAAGCAGAACGAGACCATCAAGCTGGTCAAGAATCCCGACTACTGGAAAAAGGGCCTGCCCTATCTCGACGGCATCGAATTCGCCATCATCCCCAATCGTTCGACCGCCGTCCTCGCCTTCGTGACCGGCAAGGTCGACATGACCTTCCCGACCGAGGTCACGGTCGCGCTGCAAAAGGACATCAAGGCGCAAGCCCCCAATGCGGTCTGCGACCTGGAGCCGACCAACGTCAACACCAATCTCATCATCAACCGCGATGCGCCGCCCTTCGACAATCCCGACCTGCGCAGCGCCATGGCGATGGCGCTCGACCGCAAGGCTTTCGTCGACATCCTGTTCCAGGGACAGGCCGACATCGGCGGCGCGCTGCTGCCCCCTCCGGCGGGCGTCTGGGGGCTGCCGCCCGATATCCTGAAATCCATTCCGGGCTACGGGCCCGACGTGCAGAAGAACCGCGCCGAGGCCCGCAAGCTGATGGAGAAAGCCGGCTACGGCCCCGACAAGCGGCTCAAGATCAAGGTATCCACCCGCAACCTCGCGGTCTATCGCGATCCCGCCGTCATCGTCATCGATCAGCTCAAGGACATCTACATCGATGCCGAGCTCGAGACCGTCGAGTCGGGCGTGTGGTTCGCCAAGATCGCCCGCAAGGATTATTCGGTGGGCGTCAACCTGACCGGCAACGGCATCGATGACCCCGACCAGGGCTTCTACGAAAACTACGCCTGCGGGTCGGAGCGCAACTACACCAGCTATTGCAACAAGGACCTGCAGAAGCTGTTCGATCGGCAGTCGGTGGAGACCGACCTGCAGAAGCGCAAGGCGCTGGTCTGGGAGATCGACAAGAAACTGCAGGAGGACGTCGCGCGGCCGATCCTGTTCCACTCGCACATGGCGACCTGCTGGCAGCCTTATGTGAAGAACATGACCGTCATGGTCAACAGCTCGTATAACGGCTTCCGCTACGAGGACGTGTGGCTGGACAGGTAGGCACCACCGTCATGCGCGGGCTAGTCCCACGCATCCACGCCTTGATCGACTGAAAGAAAGACGTGGATGGCCGTGACATAGGCGAGCGAAGCGACGCCGTTCTTCGAACGACTATGCACGGCCATGACGGCGAAACTGAATTAGCCGGAGGCTCGCGTGGCGACCTATCTGATCAGGCGCTTCTTCCTGATGCTCCTGACGCTGGTCGGGATTTCGGTGCTCGTCTTCGTGATGCTGCGGCTGGTGCCGGGCAACATCGCGGACATCCTGTTCGACGCGGCCGGCATGATCAATCCGGCCGAGAAGGCGCAGCTCGAGAAGGATCTCGGGCTCGACCAGCCGATCGCCATCCAATATGTCCGCTGGATCGGCGGCCTGCTCCACGGCGATCTCGGCTATTCCTACGTGTCGGAAAAGCCCGCTCTCGCCGAGATCGCGCCGCGCATTCCGATCACCGCCAAGCTCGCCGGTCTCGCGCTCGCCTTCTCGGTGCTGTTCGGGGTGCCGCTCGGGGTCATCAGCGCGGTGCGGCAGAACACCCTGCTGGATTACGTCCTGCGCGTGATCAGCCTGAGCGGACTGTCGATGCCGGCCTTCTGGCTCGGACTCCTGATCCTGATGGCCTGCGTGTCGTGGTTCGGGACGCTGCCGATCTATACCGCGCCGCCGAAGACGCTATGGGACGAACTGCTGCTCTACAGCATCCCGGCCGCCGCGGTGGGCTTTCGCAGCTCGGCGCTGGTCATGCGCCTGACGCGCTCGTCCATGCTCGAGGTGCTGCGGCAGGACTATATCCGCACCGCGCGCGCCAAGGGCGCGTCAAGGCGCAGCGTCAACTACCATCACGCGCTGCGCAACGCGATCCTGCCGGTCGTCACCGTGATCGGCATCGAGGCCGCCTTCCTGATGGGCGGCCTGATCGTCACCGAGACCGTGTTCAACATCCCCGGCGTCGCCCGTTTCCTGGTGGAAGCGATCCGCTGGCGGGATTATCCGATCGTGCAGAACCTGGTGATGTTCATCGCGGCGGTCGCGGTGGTGATCAATTTCGTCGTCGATCTGCTCTATGCCGTCCTCGACCCGCGGATCAAATATGCCGACTGACGCCAAAAACCCGCCTTGCCCGCAGGCCGCCAAACTTATGGAAGACCGCGACCCGCAACGCCATGACGGGAGCGTGCATCCATGACCAGCGTCGAGGAAGCCGCCGTAAAGCCGATCGACATCGCCCCCGTGGCGCGCCTGTGGCCGCAGCTGCGCTATGTCGTGACCCGGCATCCGCTCGGCGTCTTTGGCGCCGCCATCATGGCGATTTTCGTGTTTGCGGCCGTGTTCGCCGATCTTCTCACCCGCTACGACCCGGTGAGCACGAATGCCGCGCTCTCGCTGGCGCGGCCGGACGCGGCGCATCCGCTCGGCGCGGATTTCATGGGGCGGGACGTCTATAGCCGGATCATCTATGGGGCCCGCATCTCGCTCGCGGTCGGACTCGGCGCGACCGCGCTCGGCTGCGCGCTCGGCGTCGCGCTGGGGCTCGTCTCCGGCTTTCTGGGCGGCTGGGTCGACCTCGTGGTGCAGCGCCTGGTCGACGTCATGCAGGCCCTGCCCGTGCTGGTGCTCGCGCTCGTCATGGCGGCCGCGCTCGGGCCGGCGCTCGGCAACACGATCGTGGCGATCTCGATTCCGCTCGTCCCCTATTCGGCGCGCGTCATCCGCTCCAACACCTTGGCGTTGCGCGAGATGCCCTTCGTCGAGGCCGCGCGCGCCGTGGGCATGAGCGAATTCCGCATCGCGGTCCGCCACGTGCTGCCCAACACCCTGGCGCCGCTGATCGTGCTGGCGACCGCCCAGCTCGGCGCCGCGATCCTCACCGAATCCTCGTTGTCGTTTCTCGGGCTCGGGATACCGGAGCCGCATCCCTCGTGGGGCCGCATGCTGTCGGAGTCGGCGGCCGAATATGTGCGCGTGGCGCCCTGGCTGGTCGTCTTCCCGGGCGTCGCCATCAGCCTGGTGGTGTTCGGCACCAACCTTTTGGGCGATGCGCTGCGCGACCTCCTCGACCCGCGGCTGCGCGACTGACGGGCTGCCCGCATGACCGTCACGACCAGCGACCGGGACGCGGCCACCAAGAGGGCCGAAGCGGCGGCGCCGGGACCTTTACTCGAGGTCGAGGCGCTGCAGACTTTCTTCACCACACGCCACGGCGTCGTCAAAGCGGTGGACGGGATGAGCTTCGCGCTGGCGCCCGGCGAGACGCTGGCGATCGTCGGCGAGTCGGGCTGCGGCAAGAGCATCACGGCGCTCTCGCTCATGCGGTTGGTGCCCGACCCGCCCGGCCGCATCATGGGCGGCTCGGTAAAGCTCGCCGGCGTCGATCTCATCGGTCTCGACGAGGAGGCGATGCGCGGCGTGCGCGGCAAGGACATCGCCATGATCTTCCAGGAACCGATGTCCTCGCTCAACCCGGTGCTCACGATCGGCAGCCAGATCGCCGAGGCCGTGCTGCTGCACGAGCCGCTCACCCGCGCCCAGGCCTGGCAGAAGGCGGTCGACATGCTGCGTCTGGTGCGCATCTCGGAGCCCGAGGAGCGCGCCGAGGCCTATCCCCACCAGCTCTCCGGCGGCATGCGCCAGCGC
>Ga0208993_1000015_pt1 | contig 14703 bp, 9 predicted proteins | sample MedBloCAOM2_M3_FD_187847 | JGI IMG/M metagenome (GOLD analysis project Ga0208993, IMG submission 187847) | Forest soil microbial communities from El Dorado National Forest, California, USA - Mediterranean Blodgett CA OM2_M3 (SPAdes) (version 2) | ecosystem: Environmental > Terrestrial > Soil >...
TCAAGACCGACGGAGCGCTGCAGATGTGGGCCAGACGCGCGGGCCGTTACTGCCTGGTCGGCGTCATGGTTGCGATCGCCATCGTCAGCCTGTGGACACCCATCATCGAGCCCTCGATCGCCGCGCGTTGGTTCTCATTCCCCAACATCCTGTTCCTCTGGCCCGTGCCGATCATCACCTTCGCGGTCGCGATCTGGGAATGGCGCGCTCTTGGCGGAGGATCAGACGCGGCGCCTTACGCGGCCGCGGTCCTCCTCTTCCTGTTGTCATATTTGGGGATCGCCATCAGCCTCTGGCCGATGATCGTGCCCTATCAATTCAGCATATGGGACGCGGCGGCGTCGCCCAGCACCCAAAGCTTCCTGCTGGTCGGCACGTTGTTCCTGTTACCGGTGATCCTCATGTATTCGGGCTGGTCGTACTGGGTTTTCCGAGGAAAGGTGCGCAGTGACGTCGGTTACCACTGAGGCCGACGACGAGACTGGATTTTGAGCGGCCAGAAAGCGGCCCCTGCCTTGCCCGGGGCCACGAAAAAATTCAATGCAGCCGACGCGCGCTTGGCGGCTAAGCGCCGAGCCGCACTCGCGTGGCGCTCATTTGCCGAAGATCGGCCTGCCGAGCGTGTCGGGAAATATCTCGGAAAAATAGAGATGGGCCTGTGCACGCGCCCCGATGCCGTGGCCCGTAAGCCCATTGATCGGGATGATCGCCTCCACGGCGACCTGGAGATACCGGCTCACCCAGATGACGCCCGGATTGATCGTACCGGTCGTCCGGCCTGCGGCCGGCCCCTCGAGCGGCGTCGTCAGCGCGAATTCCACCAGCGGGACCCATCCCTCGGAGAAGCGGCTGCCCTTGTGATCGCCACCGGAATACATGGTGGTGAGCAGGCTGTATTCCAGCGCGAAGCTCCACAGCAGGATGTTCGGATTGGCCGTTTGGGATGGCAGCGCGACGCCTACATTGGAGGTGATGTTGATCGGCCGGAGCCACGCCACCGAATCCGGCAGATCGCCGAAGCCCTTGCCCATCTGGATGGTCGGCGTGAACGTGGAGAACGAGTTCGCGACCTGGGACGATCCGGTGCCGCCGAACGCCGCCGTGGCGCCGAGCGTGAAGACGAACTGGTGCGGGGCATTGGCATAGAGTTCATACTGGGTGCCGAGCACGAAGTTATCGAAGCCCCTGCGCGTGGGCGCGTTCGCCTGCTCAAGTATGCGGTAGGTCTCGGTGAAGGTCAGCGCCCAATCCGGGGTGATGAGCTTGCTGAAGGTGGTGGGAATGTCGATCTCGCGAATCGACGGAGTGGTGCCGGTTCTAGGCAGCACCACAAGGTTGGGGGGGTTGAGGAAGTCGGCCGGGGTAGGAACGGTCGTCGCGAGCGTCGAGGGAAAGTAGCGGTCCCCGACCCAGGCCGCTGACGCTTGCGAGCATGCCGCGAGCGCGAACATGATGCCGGATACCGCCGCGCGTCGAGCCATATCACCCCCCTCTGCTTACGGACGCCAATCCTCCCGAACCCGCACGCGCTCAACCCGCAGCGCGATCAAAGCATAGCGACGGCTTACTCAAGCTGTTGATGTTCCCGGACCGCCCGCGCCGAGCCGCCCACCCTGGCCCGATCTCCCCAGATGACTCCCGAACTCGCTTCGATGCTAGCACGAATCCGGCGTCCTTGGAAGCCAAATGCGAGATCCGACGGCTCCGGCATAGCGGGCGGCACGAGCCGTGATGGCGTCAACGATGCAGGAGCCGAGCCTTGAATCTCGCGCGTCGGTCTTTTCCAAAGTTCGGAGCAACGCTATGATTGCTGGATATAAATCTCGCGGGGGACGCCTCTCTCGACAGACCACACGGGGACCGGCCATTAAATTCGAATTTAGATTCGTGAAACGATTTTTATTGGCGCAAAGATACGACATGTCTACTTTCATGGTGTCGCCGAGAGTCCAAGTTCAATTGGACGCATCATTTTCAACTCGGGACGCCCTAATAGATGCAAATCGTGCTTGGTCGGCTGGGAAACCACGATGGCTAAACTGCTCCTCATAGAGGATGACCACGAGATGGCGGGCGAGATCATCGCCGAGCTCGCCGATCATGGATTTGAAGTCGACTGGGCTGCGACGGGGATCGAAGGGCTGGATAAGGCCCGCACCGGCAATCCGGATGCGCTGATCGTCGATCGATTGCTGCCTGGAATGGACGGTGTCACGATCGTCGAAGCACTGAGACAGGATCAGGTGCGAACCCCGGTCCTGATCCTGAGCGCTCTCGGAGCCGTTGACGATCGCGTAAGGGGATTGCGGGCGGGAGGCGACGATTATCTCACCAAGCCGTTCGATCTCGTCGAGTTGATCGCAAGGATCGAAGCCCTGCTGCGGCGTCCGGCCGCCAGCCTCGAGGCGAAACTTAAGGTCGGGCCGCTCGAGCTCGATCTCATCGAGCGTACGGCAAAGCGCGGCGACCGCTCCATTGAGCTGCTGCCGCGGGAATTCCGCCTGCTCGAGTATATGATGCGCCGCAAGGACCAGACGCTGACGCGCGCCATGCTGCTCGAAGAGGTATGGAAATACAAATTCGTCCCACAGACCAACCTCGTCGACGTGCATATGGGCCGGCTGCGGCACAAGGTCGACGATCAGCACGAGCCGCCTATGATCCATAGCGTCCGCGGCGTAGGATTTATCCTCCGTGCCCCTGCCTGACTTCGTCCGCACGGTCACATTCCGCTGGACGCTGGCGGTGGCCGCGATCTTCGTGGTGTATGTCCTGCTATTGTTCGGCGTCATCTATTGGCGGACCGAACGATACCTGACGTCCCGATCCGACGCCGTGGTCACGCTGCAAGCGCAAATCTTCGCGGCCGAACCGCCCGAAAGGCAACTCGACGCGATCGACGAGCTGCTGAGGCAGGACCCGCGCAAGGTTCAAAACGCGGGATTGTTTACCGCCGATGGACACCGGCTTACCGGGAATCTGGAGCGCTTACCACCCGACCTTCGGATCGACGGACCGGCCCAACGATCGCTGGTGCCGGTCGGTCAAAGCCGGGCCGAAATGCAGGCTGTGCGGGCCGTTGCGCGCAAATTGCCTGACGGAAAGGTGCTGGTGATCGGCCGGAACGTCGATGAGGTCGTGGCTATCACCGGGATTGTTGGCGAGGCGTTGGCTGCGGGCCTGATACCCGCCTTGTGCCTGAGCATCGCGGCGGGCGTGCTGCTCAGCATTCGTGCGCAGAAGCGGGTCGATGAGGTAAACCGTAGGGCCGAGCGTATCGTCGCCGGTGACCTGCGACAGCGGCTGCCGGCCCACGGAGGAAATGATTCGTTCGACAAGCTCGCCGTCATCGTGAACGGCATGCTCGACGAGATCGAAGCTCTCGTGCACGAGATCGCGGGAGTTGGCGACGACATCGCTCACGATCTTCGCACGCCGCTGACGCGCGTGCGAATAGGTCTTCAGCGCGGCCGGGCCAATTCCCGGACGCTCGAAGAGTCCCACGCCGTTTTCGACAACGCCATTCGTGGGCTCGATCAGTCGCTTGCGATTATAACGGCGATATTGCGCATTGCGGAGATCGAGCACAATCGGAGGCTCGCCGGGTTCAGCAACGTCGCATTGGCGATGCTGGTTCGGGAGGTCGGCGATCTCTACGAGCCGATCGCCGAGGAAAAGGGCGTCATTCTCCGGGTTCAAGCCGACAACGAAACGACAGTGCGTGGCGACCGCGACCTGCTGTTCGAGGCGGTCGCCAATATCGTCGACAATGCGGTCAAGTTCACGCCGAAAGGCGGACACGTGCGGATTACGTTAATCGACGGCGCCGGCAAAAGCGTCGTGCGCGTGAGCGACACGGGGCCCGGGATCACCGAAGACGAGCGCGAGATCGTGACCCGGCGCTTCTATCGTTCGGACAGGAGCCGGCAAACCCAAGGCGTCGGGCTCGGCCTCAGCCTGGTTGCGGCAATCCTGAAATTGCACGGATTCCGCTTGACGATAGCCGCCGGTCCCGGTTGCGTGATCGAGGTCGCCTGCCCGCACGTATCCGCCGCCTGACTGACCGCGCATCTGGCCAGGTCGCGCGCGCTCCGCGCTGCGTCCCGATACGGCAAGCTGTTTCGCTGCATTTTTTTACCGCCGGACCCCCAACCTACGTATAGGTCCTTCATCATTTCTGATATTGCGCGCCCCCCTACGTACAGTAGTGCGCGAAACCTCGTCGCCCTAGATTTTCAACTGTCCACGACGGGTTAGAAGCGCAGGCGAGTTCCCTAAACTCGAATTTAGCTTCCTGAACGGCAATTTAGTGGCCCTCTTGCATGCAGCTTCTATCTTCCCTCGTGACCGACGCTCTCGCTTAACGGCGTTTGGATCGCGCGCAGAGTTTGGACCGAGACCGCGAGGACCAAACGAGGCTCATCCCGGAGGTTGCTGCCATGACCCACGTTGCAAGCTTCTCGACAACGGTCGACGCCGGCCTCAAACGATATCTCGACGACATTCGGCGCTACCCCATGTTGGAGGCGCAGGAAGAACTGCGGCTCGCCAAACGCTGGCGCGAGCACGGCGACCGCGCCGCCGCACACCGCCTCGTCACCAGTCACTTGCGCTACGTTGCCAAGCTCGCCTTCGGCTACCGCGGTTACGGGTTGCCCATCGGCGAGGTGATCTCCGAAGGCAACGTCGGCCTCATGCGGGCGGTGGAGCGCTTCGATCCGGATAAGGGCTTTCGTCTGGCGACTTACGCGATCTGGTGGATCAAGGCATCGATCCAGGAATACATCCTGCGCTCCAAGTCGCTGGTAAAGATGGGAACCACGGCCAATCAGAAAAGGCTGTTCTTCAACCTCCACAGGGCAAAGAGCAAAATCGCCGCCGTCAGCGACGGCGACCTGCATCCCAATCAGGTCGCGCTCATCGCGCAAGGGCTCGGCGTCACGGAACAAGACGTTGTCGACATGAACCGGCGGCTTGGCGGGGACGTGTCGCTCAACTTTCAGGCTTCCGAGGACGGCGCTTCAACCGCATTGCAAGACCGGCTGGTCGACGACACACCGCCCCAGGAGCAGATTCTGGTTGAAAGCCAGGAGGCTGCCAACGGCCGCAAGGCGCTGGCCGAGGCGCTCACGCTGCTCAACGAGCGTGAGCGGCGGATCTTCGTGGCCCGGCGCCTCGCCGAAGAGCCGAGCAAGCTCGATGAGCTGGCAAACAAATTCGGCGTGTCGCGCGAACGCGTGCGCCAGATCGAAGCCCGCGCCTTCGAGAAAGTTCGCAAGGCGGTCAAGCACCGGGTCGCAGCCTCGACAACCGCCGAGATGATCCCGGCGTATTGAGCCTTCGTGCACAAGGTCCGGTCCGCCGCTGCGTTTCGAACGCAACACGCGCCGCTCCACTCCGAAGAACAGGTAGCCTCATGGCGAAGACCAGCACACCGGCACCGAGCTTCGGCACCACGATGGTCGTGCTCCTGCGGTCCCTGTCGGGCGCAATTTTCGATCCCTACCGGCCGGAGCTGCATTATATGCGCGGTCCAGGCCCGAAGTGGCGCGAGAAGCATGGGATCGCTGCTTCGAACGAACGAGAATTTGGCTCTCGTAACGCGGCTTCGGTGATGCCCTTCCATCGCGCAAGTCAAAGACAGCGCAATCTCGCAGCCCAGATGGTGACGACATGTCGATGAATTCGCACGCAACGACCATGGTTTCGCGCGCTACCGGAAATCGCCGGGCGCCGCCATATGCCGGCCTGTCGCACCCGCCGGGCCGCCTCGGAGACAAATGGGCCGATGAGCGATCCAATCACGACCCCGTTCGCTTGCCGCCCGGTCAACCCAAGTTCGACGCGATCACTTCGCTGATCCAATTTTCTCCCGCAGAGTCCGTAAGGCGGCACGCCGTGAACTGGGATGGCGTGGCGGCGGAGATTGTGCATGTCACGAAGCATGCCCGAATCGAGTGTCGCTTCCGAGCTCCTGTCCACATGCTCGTTATGTTCGAAGCGGGCGAGCGCAGCGACGGGTTCACCTTCGTCGAGGGCTTGCCGCGGTCCGCGTTGAGAAACTACAAGCGAAAGCTCGTCTTCGTGCCGGCCGGTCATGAATACTATGATTGGCAGGAGCCGCGCAGTCTGGTCCGTGCCGCACATTTTTATTTCGATCCGGCTGTGCTTCCGGTCAGACCGGATGCAGTATGTGGTGCCATACCGCTTGCCCCACGGCTGTTCTTCGAGGACGCGGCGATCTGGGACATAGCGACCAAGCTGAAGGCGGTGATCGATGGCCCGCAGGCCAGCGACCGGCTCTATCGCGAAGCGCTCGGCACTGTCCTGGCGCACGAGCTCGTGCGGCTCGATCCGGGTGCCGGCCGCCCGGGGCTGCCGGCCCGGGGCGGTCTCGCGGCCTGGCAACAGCGTGCCGTCGTTGCGCATATCGAAGAGCATCTGACGGAGCAGATCTCGCTCTCCGCCCTCGCCCAACTCGTCCGATTGAGTCCCTACCACTTTTGTCGGGCGTTCAAGAAATCGTTCGGCATCCCTCCGCACCGATTTCACACCCATCGTCGAATGGAGCACGCGAAGGTTCTGCTGGCGAAGCCCGCCGCCTCGGTGACCGATGTCGGAATTGCGATCGGCTTCAGCGCCACGAGCTCGTTCACCACGGCCTTCCGAAACGCAACCGGACTTACGCCGACCGGCTATCAACGGAGTGTCGCGTAGGACGACAACGCTCGACAAGAGATCGATTACCCGCGACCACGGCGACGAAGACACGACCTTGTGTCGCCAACAAGGAGAAGCTTCGATGCGGCGAGTCCTGACCATGGCGGGGGCCGTCTTCCTTTTCGGCTGCGCCACCAGCTTCGCGCAGGTCGCGCCCGCGCCCGGCATGGGTGCGACATCCCCGCTCGGCACGATGAATTTCAATTCTCCATCCGGACCGGTCGGCATTCCGCTGGGCGCGACGGAGCTCAACAGCGGTGGAACAAGCCCGCTCGCCGGCGGCACGTTGTGTACGGGCACTGCAGCCTCAAGCGGCGGAACCGCGGGATCGACCACGGGAATGTCGGCGACGGGCACGGGAATGTCCGCGACGGGCACTGGAATGTCCGCGACGGGCAGCGGGGTCGCGGGATCGATGTCCACCTTTGACGGCGGTGGAGCGCCGCTTGGTTCGATGATGGGCAGCACGTGCCCCTCCGGCGCAGCGGCCGGCTCCCCGAGCATGGCGGCAACACCTTCTTCAGGGCTTGGGCTCGGAACAGGCCCAGGAGGCAGCACGATCCCGCTCGGCTCAACCGAGCTCGCCTCTCCGGGGGTGAGCGCGCCCATGGGCGTGCCGGTGCCCAGCGTCTCGGACATTCCCTGCCCCGGCACGTCGACGATACCCGGATCGACGATGCCCGGAACGTTGGGCTCGGTGGGCACCATGTCGACAAACGGTTGCTGATCCAGATCGCGAGAGGGGCGTCCATGCGCAAAAGACTCATTATTCTCGTCTGTTTGCTGGTCGCTGCCGGCGCTCTCGGTGGCGTCGGCGCGGCGGTCTGGCATCGCTCCAGCGCGCCTGCACCTACGCAGGCTTCTGGCCCTCCGCCCGTGCCGGTCGTCGCGGCGAAAGTCACCGGCCACGACGTTCCCATCTACCTGCGCGGAGTCGGCACCGTCATCGCCTACAACAACGTCGTCGTGCGCAGCCAGATCACCGGACAGATCACGCAGATCGCGTTCACCCAAGGCCAGACGGTGAAGAAGGACGATCTGCTCGCCCAGATCGACCCGCGTCCCTTTCAGGCCCAGCTCGACCAGGCGACCGCCAATCGCGATCGCGACCAGGCCCAGCTCGGCAACGCCCAGGCCAATCTCGGGCGCTATACGCAGCTCCTCACCAAGGGATTCGCGACCCAGCAGCTGGTCGACACCCAGAAGGCGCAATTGGCCCAGCTTCAGGCGATGGTCAAGTCCGACGAGGCGGTGATCGAAAACGCGCAGGTGAACCTTGCCTACACCCGACTGACCGCGCCGATCGACGGCGTCACCGGCATTCGGCAGATCGACGAGGGCAACGTCATTCATCCGACCGATCCGAACGGGTTGGTCGTTCTCACGCAGATCCAACCCATATCGTTGATCTTCACGCTGCCCGAGACGACGTTCACCGAAATCCAGCAGGAGATGGCCAAGGGAAAGGTCAAGGTCATGGCCTACAGCCAGGACGACAAGACCAAGCTCGACGAAGGCGAGCTCCTGCTGATCGACAACCAGATCATTCAGACGACCGGCACGATCCGGCTCCGCGCCACGTTCCCCAACGCGCAGCGTTCGCTGTGGCCGGGCGAGCTCGTGAACGTGCGGCTGCTGCTCAAAACCCAACCCGACGGATTGACGGTCGCCGCGGGCGCCGTGCAGCAGGGCCCGAACGGCCCCTACGTCTACGTGATGGGCGGTGACCAGACCGTGCAGATGCGCCCCGTCACCGTCGGCCAGATCAGCGACGGCCAGGCCCTCATCGACAAGGGTCTCACGGCGAACGAAACCGTCATCGTCGACGGCCAATACAAGCTCCAACCCGGTACACATGTCCAAGTGCTGACCGGCCAAGCGGCCGATCAAGTCGATCTGCAGAGCGCGGTGCAAAAGGCGATCCCGTGAGCATCTCATCCCCCTTCATCCATCGGCCGATCGCCACAGCGCTGCTGATGGCGGGGCTGTTGCTGTGCGGGCTGGTCACGTACCGGCTGCTGCCGGTCGCGGCTCTGCCGAACGTCAATTTCCCGACGATCCAGATTACCGCGCAGCTGCCGGGCGCCGATCCCCAAACGATGGCGTCCTCGGTGGCGACGCCGCTCGAGCAGCAGCTGACCCAAATTCCCGGCGTGACGCAGCTGACCTCGGCGAGCGCGCTTGGCTTCACCCAGCTCACGGTTCAATTCGTGCTCAGCCGAACCGTGGACAGTGCGGCAACGGACGTCCTGGCTGCGATCAACGCGGCGAGCCCATTTCTGCCGATCGGCATACCTTATCCGCCGACGATCCGGAAGGTGAATCCGGCCGACACCCCCGTACTGCTTCTCGCCCTCACTTCGGATTCGCTGCCGCTGACCACCGTCGATGCCTATGCGGAAAGCATCCTGCTCCCGAAGATTTCGACTGTGCCTGGCGTCGGCCTGGTCGGCATCGGCGGCCAGGTCAAGCCTGCCATCCGCGTTCAGGTCGATCCCCAGGCGCTCGCGGCCCGCGGCATCGGCCTGGAAGACGTCCGCACCGTGATAAGCCAAGCCAACGTCGATCTCCCGAAAGGCACGCTCAACAGTCCGCGCCAGACCTTCACGCTCAGTACCAACGACCAGTTGCTCAAGCCAGCGGCCTACGATGATCTGATCGTTGCCTATCGCAGCGGCTCGCCGGTGCGCATTCGCGACATCGGAAAAGCGATCGAAGCGCCGGAAAACAACTTGATGGCCGGCTGGTTCAACAAGCAGCGCGCCGTCGTTCTCGCCGTTCAGCGTGTGCCCGGTGCCAACGTCATCGAGACGGTGGACACCATAAAGGCAATGTTGCCTCAGCTCCAGGCTTCGCTCCCGCCGGCCATCAAAGTGTCGATCGCAGCCGACCGCACGACCACCATCCGCGCCTCGGTTGCCGACGTCCAGTTCACGCTGGTCTTGACGGTCGCACTCGTGGTGATGGTGATCTTCGTGTTCCTGCGTAATTTCTGGGCGACGGTCATTCCGGCCGTCACCGTGCCGCTTTCGCTCATCGGTACTTTCGCGGTGTTGTATGAGCTCGGCTATAGCCTCGACAATCTGTCGCTCATGGCGCTCTCGATCGGGGTCGGCTTCGTGGTCGACGATGCCGTCGTGGTGATCGAAAACATCGTTCGTCACCTCGAAGAGGGCCTCACCCCCATGGAAGCCGCCCTCAAGGGTTCGAGCGAGATCGGTTTCACCATTGTTTCGATCACGCTGTCGCTGATCGCGGTATTCATCCCGCTGTTCCTGATGGGCGGCTATGTCGGCAAGCTGTTCCAGGAATTCGCCATAACCATCAGCGTTTCGCTCGTCCTGTCGCTCGTCATTTCGCTCACGCTGACACCAATGATGTGTGCGTACCTGCTCAAGCACGAGGCGAACAAGAAGCATGGCTGGCTCTACGAGCTATTTGAACGCGGTTTCGACGGCCTGCTGGCTTTGTACACGCGCGGCCTGCATGTCGTCCTGCGGCACCAGTTTGTGACGCTGCTCGTCATGCTGGGGACGATCGTGGCCACCGGTTATCTCTACGTCGTCATTCCCAAGGGCTTTTTTCCGGAGCAAGACACCGGCTTGCTCCAGGGCATCACCGAGGCGGCGACCGATATTTCTTTCCCCGCCATGGTTCAGCGCCAGCAGGCGATCGTAGACACCGTGATGAAGGATCCCGCGGTCGAGTCGGTCACCCACTATATCGGCCCCGGCGGCCCGACCCCGACACTCAACCAAGGGCGCGTATTTGTTGTATTGAAGCCGCTTGCCGAGCGCGGCGTCAGCGCCCAACAGGTGATACGACGGCTCGCTCCGCAGCTCGCGAAGACCCAGGGCATCGCGCTCTATCTGCAAGCGGCGCAGGACATAACCATCGGTGGCCGCGTCTCCAAGACGCTGTACCAATATACCCTGACCGACGCCGATTCGACCGAGCTCAACCATTGGACGGCAATCTACCTCGATAAGCTCAAAACTATTCCCGGAATGACCGATGTCGCCACGGACCAGGAGAGTGGTGCCCCGATGCTGAACGTAACGGTCAATCGCGAGGCCGCGTCGACTTACGGGATCCTACCTTCAACGATCGACAACACGCTCGACGATGCTTTCGGCCAGCGTATCGTCTCCACCATGTTCACGGAGCTCAATCAATATCACGTGATTCTCGAGGTGGACCCGAAGTTCCAGTACGGTCCGGAAGCCCTCAGCGGCATCTATGTCAACTCCTCGGCCGGCCAGCAGGTCCCGCTCAGCACCTTGGTGAACAGCACGATCAAGCCCGCGCCGCTGGTCATCAACCATCAGGGCCTGTTTCCTTCGGTCACGGTCTCATTCAACCTGGCACCCGGCGCGTCGCTTGGAAATATCGTCGCCGCCATCCATGATTTCGAGCAGAAAAGCGGTAAGCCGGCATCGTTGACAACGAGCTTCCAGGGCAACGCACAAGCGTTCCAATCGTCGCTGTCAGGCACGCCTGTGCTGATTGCGGCGGCACTCGTCGTCATCTACATTATCCTCGGCGTGCTCTACGAAAGCACGATCCATCCGATCACCATCCTGTCGACCTTGCCGTCTGCCGGTATCGGCGCCCTGCTGCTGTTGATGGTGGTTCACCTCGACCTCAGCGTGATCGCCATCATCGGCATCATCCTGCTGATCGGCATCGTCAAGAAGAACGGCATCATGCTGGTGGATTTCGCGCTCGAGGTCGAGCGGAGCGAAAAAGTCTCCGCGGAAGAATCGATCTTTCGCGCCTGCACGCTGCGCTTCCGGCCGATCCTGATGACCACCATGGCGGCGCTGCTCGGCGGCGTGCCGTTGATGCTCGGCACCGGCAACGGAGCGGAACTCCGCCAACCGCTGGGCTACACCATTGTGGGCGGTTTGCTGCTGTCGCAGATTCTCACCCTCTATACGACGCCGGTCGTCTATCTGTATCTCGATCGGCTCGGTGGATGGATGCAACGCCTGATGGGCCGCACGCCCAAGCCCGCCGAAACCGCCAAGGCCCCCGAGACCGCCGAGACCAATGCCAGCGCGTGAGATCGAGTCCCGGACGGCGCGCCGTGAGGCCGCGGCGGCCGTCTGGGCGACCATCGGTGTTCCGACTCCATGCCGGGGATCATGAGGGCAAGGGCATGATGTGCGTCGATGCTCGCCGCCCGACAAGGCCGACGTCGCGCGTCGGTCATTTCGGATTTGTGTATCCGTCCGACAAGGTTTTCATGAAAGCCACGATGGCATTCTCCTCCTCGTCGCTCAGCCCCAGGTTTCCAAGCTGCCGCGTATTCATGTTGTCCGCATATTCGGGCGCGGGCCAGCAGGACACTTTCTCGCCCGGGTCATTTGGCGCACACCGCGGCAGGACGTCGCGCGTGTTGTAGAAATGCATGATCTCCTTGAGGCTCTTGAAATAGCCGTTGTGACCATAGGATTTGACGAATCCGTCATACGGCCGCTTGTCGACATTGCGCAGCGTCGGGACCTTGAACTTTCCCTTGAATTTCGCCGCATATTGGGTCCAGCCGGGATCTGGGTTGGGCTGGCCGCTCAACGCATGCGCGCCGGCCAGGAAACCGCCGACCCCCGTGTCGATAAAGCCGGGACCTTCCGGATTGGCCACGTAGCCGCGATGGTCCGGCGCACCCTCGCCATAGTACGGCATCGCGCGGTTGGCCGGGGTGCCGAGGTTGCTGGCGGTGAAATCGGTGAACAGCGGTTCCTCGCCCGGGCCGCCGTCGCGATGACATTCGTTGCATCGCCCCTTGCCGCGGAAGAGATCGTAACCCAGTTGCTCTTCCGGCGTGAATTTGGCCGTATGGCCCATCACCGCGTCAAATTTCGACGAGAACGGGCTGCCCTCGGACGAGCGCTCATAAGCCGCCATCGACAGCGCCATGGCGTCGAACGTCGTTTGCGCAATGCCGCGATCGACGTCGTTGAGATGAACCGGAAGCGGGTCGGCCGGGGCGGCCGGCGCCGGCGCGTCGCATATCCGGTCGACGTCGCCCGGCCAGGTGATCGCAAAGGCCTGCTTTCCCCACACCGCCTCGAACAGCCAGCGATACGGCCGCCCCGACATGCGATAGACCACGCAGGCCGCATCAGGCAGGCCCATTTCAACCGGATTGAGCGGCGGCGCCTGCGCCTGCTCGGCCGCGGGATTGTCGAGCCGCAGCCCGGTGGCTCTCATGTCCCAGAAATTGCCGCCGACGAAATCGCCCTGGCCCGCATTGTAATGAAGCGCCGGCGCAAACGGCGCGTAGGCGTGGCTCTGCGGCTTGCGCTGGCTGAAGCGCGAGCGGACAGACCCCGGATAGGCAACCGTCGTGGCGTTGAGCTCTGAGATCCCCCCGGTGAAGCCGGTCTCGGGCATATGGCAGAATGCGCAGGCCTCGTTCCGGTTGACCGAGAGCTCCTTGTCGTACATCAGCACTTTGCCGAGCAGGACCATGCGTGGGGCGGGATCGGGCGGCGCGTTGCGCAACAGATCCAAGGTCTGCGCCTCGATCCTGTCGATTTCGCTCTCGACGCGGGAAATTTCCTGTTCGACCGAAGCGGTCGGCGAAGCTGCATCCCGCGGCGCATTCGTTTCCGGTGCTTGACCGGACACGGCGGCGAGCACCCCGCCAAACACCATGACGCTGATCGGGCCGAAGAGGCAGATCGCCGTCGCGGTAGTCGGGGGAATGCGCCGCATGGTCGCTCCGCGCAGGGATCGCGCTGTTGACGGAACGTATGCCGGCTGCCCGGCCAAGACTTTAGCCCTATTGCGATGATTGTTCGGGACTTGCGCTGTTCCTAGGCGAGCGGCGCGGCACATCCCTCCATCGATCGCCGGACGTCGTGGAAATGCCGGTGCAATTGCTCCAGCGCAAAGCCGAGGACAAAGATCCGTTCCACCGCGTCGGCGGGGAGATCCCGCGTCAGACCCTCGCGCCGCAGCGCGGCGACCTCTGCGGCATAGCCGGCGAGCGCCACATCGACCGGACCGAGCGGTGGCGGGCCGCGACGCGTCAGCAACGCGGCGCTGCTCGCTTGCAGGAAGTCGCGGGTCGTCGCGCTCACGCTTGCCAGGCGCGGTTCGAGCCGCACCCGAAACGCCTCCGGAAGCAGCGCGTCCCCCGCCCGCCCGATCATGACCAGGTCGTGGCGCAGTCGCAGAAGCGTGCGGAGCAGCGGTCCGAGGTCGGGCGCCGCGGCAAAATACGGCATCCGCTCGCGTTTGGCTTCCTCGCCGACTGAATCCAAGCGGACGAAGGCCTTGCCGACGCTGTTCTGAACGCGCAGCATCGCCGCCGGGTCCGGCGTCCGTGTAAAGCCCGCCAGCACGTCGGGCAGCGCGCCTGCCAGAAGGTCGAGCATGTTGGCGGCGGCGGCGATCGCCAGCCCATGGGCCCGTGCCGGGAACACGACATAAGAAACACCGAGCCCGATGGTGGCTCCAATCGCGACCTCGAGCACCCGATAGAACGCGGACTCGATCGGGGTAACATGGATGATCGTCGGTGCGAGAAGCACCAGGACGGCGGTGAACGGCGCCACATTGAAGCTCTGGTTGATCGCCGCGACCATCGCGAGCGGTGCGATGGCCACCGCAAGGGCCACCAGGAGCCCGATCTCACTCGTATGGGGCACCAGCACCGCGACCGCCCCCGAATAGAGGGCGCCCCCGATCGTCCCCACCAGATAGTCGATGGTGGCCTTCAAGGACCGGCCGACGCTCATCTGCGTCACCAGGACAGCCGTCAATACCGTCCACAGAACGAGAGGCATGTTCAACAGCTGCGAGACCGCGAGGGTGAGGACCGCCGCAACCGTGACCCGCAAGCTCAGGGCAAATTGCACCCGATGGTCACGCGCCCATTCCGAGGCGATCGAGATGTGGCGGGACCGGCGCGCGTCGTTGGACCATGGTGTCATCCTGCGGCTATGCGTTTCGGCGTGATGCGCATCAACA
>Ga0208993_1000017_pt1 | contig 14197 bp, 14 predicted proteins | sample MedBloCAOM2_M3_FD_187847 | JGI IMG/M metagenome (GOLD analysis project Ga0208993, IMG submission 187847) | Forest soil microbial communities from El Dorado National Forest, California, USA - Mediterranean Blodgett CA OM2_M3 (SPAdes) (version 2) | ecosystem: Environmental > Terrestrial > Soil >...
CCTGCGCCCCAGACCGCGTCGCCGGCGGCCCGACCCGGATTGTTCCGATCCCCTTTAACCATGATACCCGCTACGGCTGTCGTCGGTTTTCATTGACGTTGCCGTTGAACCACCTGTAATGGGTATTAACGAACCAGAAACGTTGGCCGGGGGGCCGCATGTTCAAAGATAACGCGTCGTCTGGCGTCGCGATGAATTACACCCAGCATCGCGCCGCCGAGGCCGATGTGGCGGAGCCGAACCGCGGCGTGCCCGGCGCAGATGGGCCGGCGCAGACCTTGCCGCGTGGCGGCGCTTATGCGGCGAAAGTCCTGCGCTCCTTCAACACCTGGGCTTTCAAGCGCGAGCAGCCGGCCGATCCGCACCTGATGCTGCAGTTCGTTTCCGAGGCGATCGCACTGGAAGCGCCCATCCGTTTCGTTCTGTATTGGGGCAAGGGCCCTCGCTGCAATCTCGGTATTCCGGATATCGCGTGTCTCGATTACCTCGCCGCCCTGGCGGGCCGCGTGCGCGCCATCTACGAGCCGGGTGCGGCCATCAAACTGATCTTCACCGACACGCATGCGGCACTGAACGGCCATTCGCCGGCGAGCATGCGCGGGTATTTCGGGGAAATCGACATCAAGGCCCGCCAATATGGTTTTGACAGCTGCTGGCTGAGCCAAATCATCCGCGCCGCGGACGCGCTGGCAACAAGCGATCCGGCGGACGATGCCCTGCCGGAGGAGACGTTGCGGCGGCTCTCCGAGAGCGCCAAGAAATGGTATCGCGGGGAAGGAACGGCGGAGCAAGGCGCTCTGAAATACTACCGGATGAATATGATCGAAAAGCGCGCGGTCGAAATCGCCTTCCCGCGCTCGATCTTCATCACCTTCAACGGCAGCGATTTGCGCAATCTGTTTCCAACGCAGCTTCCGATATTTTTCATGTACTCGCTTCGGCGTGGGATGAGCGTCAAACCTTGGTTCGTTTCATCCGATGCGGCGAATTGATATGCCTGTTTCCGTACCGCCGCCAAACTTTTTAGGCGGTGCGGGTTCTAGTGCCGCGAACCCGAAGTTCGCACACCCTTCGCGGCGATTGCTATTGCGAACTTCGGGTTCAAAAGCGGCACTAGAATCATAATGTTGCTAGTGTCCTTTCGATTCCGAAGTTCGCTCAGAGGTCGCTGCGAATGCTTGCGAACTTCGGAATCGGGACACTAGGTGCTGACCTGTTTCGCCCGGCGATTTGCAATCGCCGCCGATTAGCGGCCTGGAATCCGGCCATCGTCGAACCGAGCTTCGGCCTGAACCCGCTGGGCGCCGAGCGCTTGCTTCTGCGCCGCAACCCGCGATGCCTGCTGGGCGGCGCGGCGAAGCTGCGACTCGTGCCAGAGCAGGAACAGCCCGGACGCCACCACGATGCCTGATCCGGCCAGAAGCCCGAGGGTCGGCACGTCTCCCCATACCAGGAAGCCGATCAGCAGCGCCCAGACCAGCAGGAAATAATAGAAGGGCGAGACCGCCGTCGCCGGCGCGAGCAGAAGCGCTTTCGTCCAGAGATATTGCGCGAAGGCGTTGGCGACGCCGCTCGCGATCAGCATCGTGGCGTCAAGCGGCGTTGGCCAGATGAATCCAAACACGAGCAGAAAGGAGTGGAAAAGCGCGATCGTGACCATCTGCCACATCAGCAGCGTATTGGCCGACTCGGTCGCCGTCATGCCGCGCACCGCGACCGTGACGCTGCCATACATCACCGCATTGGCAAGCGCGAACAACGCCCCGAGCTGAAGCGAATCCGCGCCCGGATTGGTCACGATGAGAACGCCGAAGAAGCCGCACAGCAGCGCGGTCCAGCGCGCGGGACCGGCGCGTTCCTTCAGCCAGACGATCGATATCAGCGCCGACCAAAGCGGCGCCGAGAAGTTGATCGCGATGGCGCCCGCCAGCGGCATCAGGCTGAAGGCGAGGACCGTAAAAGTCTGAGAAACCGATTGCGACAGCCCGCGCGCGATATGATCGCGCGGCCGCCGCGTCGCGAAGACCGAAAGCCCGGTGACGGGCAGGAGGAAGGCGGCGCAGACGACGAGCGACGAGAAGGAACGGAAGAACATCACTTCGCCGACCGGATAGATCGCGACCTGCAATTTCGCGATTGCGCTCGACAGCGCGAACATCACGGTCGCGGCGATCATGTAATAGATGCCACGCGGGATGTTGTCTTTCCGGCTTGCCGGACCTGCGCCGCCGGCGTGCTGCTGCGCGCCCGCCATGGCGTCGGTCGGAGTGGACCCGCCCGCGAGGGCGGGCGCTTGGCGCGTGCTGCTCGAGTCCGGCATGGTGGACCGCTACAGCGTCCAATTATGGGCGTCGACCACCCCGCTGATGAGGTTGTGGTCGAGCAGCATCGGTGCCATGTCGGTTGCGGCCGGGCTGATCGGCACGATCTTCTCGCCGATCCTCTCGATCTCGGAAAAGAGATCGCGGCGCAACGCCTGCGCGGCCTCGATGGTCACCTGCTCGAAGGCGATGGTCGCTCCCATCGGCAACCGGCCGAGCGCGGGCAGGTCCGCCGAAATGACGGTCGCTATTTTTGGATAGCCGCCGGTCGTCTGGCGGTCGGCCAACAAGATGATCGGCTGTCCGTTGCCCGGCACCTGGATCGAGCCCGCCGCGATGCCGTCGGACGTTATGTTGTAGCCGCGGGCGTGGTCGACAGGCCGGCCCTGCAGCCGCATTCCCATGCGATCGGACCCCGCGCAAACCGTATATTGGCCGGCGAAAAACGAAGCGATTTCGGTTTCCGAGAAATAATCCTTCTGCGGCCCTATGATCGCGCGCACGCGCGCCGGCGCCCTGAGATCGAGCCCCTCGATGCGGCATTCATCGCGTGCGGGCGCCGCCGATCGGCAGAGCGGGAGCCGGTCGCCCGCCGCCAGCGCGCGTCCCTGCCACCCGCCGAAGCCGCCGCGAAGGTAGGTCGACACGCTGCCGAGCACGGGCGGGATGTCGAAGCCGCCCTCGACCGCCACGTAGAGCACCGCGCCGCCCGAGAGCGAGCCGATGCGGATCACCTCGCCGCGCCGCACGCGAATGCTCCGCATGGTCTCGATGCGTGTGCCGGTCGTCGCGGCCGTGTCGGGAAGGATATCGATGGCGGCCTGAGCCCCGACGAAGGAAAGCCGCACATCGTCGGCCTCGACGGCGATCGTCGGCCCTACATAGGCCACCTCGAGCGCTCCGGCGTCCAGGTTGTTGCCCACGAGCGCATTGGCGGCGCGCAGGCTGACGGGGTCGAGGGCGCCGCTCATGGGAATTCCGAGGCTCTGGTAGCCGGGCCGCCCGAGATCCTGGACGGTCGTCAGCAGCCCCGGCGCGAGGATGCGCAGCGCCGCGATCATGCGGCCGCCTCGACGGCCTCATCCAATGGGAAGATGTCGAGGGTCCCGTCGGCCGCCTTGGCCAGCAGGCGCTCGTATTCGCGCAGGGAAACCGGCGCGAAGATCACCTGGTCGCCCGGCGCGAGCAGCGCCCGCGGACGCGGGCCCCGCTCCCACAGCGCAACCGGCGAGCGGCCGATGAGGTGCCATCCGCATGGCGTTTCCATCGGGAATATGCAGGTCATCGCGCTTGCGATCGCGAGCGATCCCGCCGGTATCTTCAGGCGCGGAGATTCGCGCCGCGCCAACGTGAGCTCGGACGGCACGTCGCCCATATAGGCCTGGCCGGGCAGGAAACCGAGCATGTAGACATGGTAGGTCACGGCGCTGTGGCGCTCGATCACCTGGGCCGGCGACAGGCCGGTGCGCGCCGCGACATCGTCGAGATCGAGGCCGACACAAGGGTCGTAGCAGGCCGGCAGGCGCCACAAACGGCCACCCTGCTCGGTCACCTGCAATCCCTGCATCAACTCTGCGATGCGGGCCGCAAGAGAGGCCGTCGAGAGGATCAGCGGATCGTAGTGCACCAGGAGCGACCGAAAGGTCGGCACGGTCTCGACGATTCCGTCGAGCCGCGCCTCATCCAGACGCCGGGCGAGCGCCAGGACCCAGGTGCTGAGCCGCCGATCGATGGATTCGCCGAATTCGACGACGATGGCCGTGTCGCCGGCATTCAACACACGATAGTCCGGCATCAACTCACCGCTACAACTTAGGGTTGGCTAATGATCCACTAAAATAGGGGCAAAGGCAATCGGGCACCGGCCGTCGACCGGGTGCCGGCAAAGTTAAGATTAATAGGCAGTCCCGCGACGGCGCTCGGCGCCATGGCGGGCAAGATGGCGCCGCGCCGGCCGATCAACCCTGCAATGAAAGCGGACTATTCGGCAGGCGCCGCCATGCGGGCTGGCATCGGCGCGGTGGCGACCTCGGGATAGCGGCTCAACCCCAGCAGGAAGGCCGCGACCACCGCATAGGCGAGCGCGACCGAGGGCGTGACCGCGATGCCGATGGACTCGCCATGCATGAATCCGAAGAAGGTCAGCACCGCGCCGGCGAGCGCGAAGGCGGCGGCATGCGCGAATTTGCGCTCGATCACGAAGATCGCGGTCGCGGCGAGCACAAGGCCGGTGAGGATCGCGCCACCGGCCATCACCTCGAGGCCGCGATAGAGCACGCCGACATTGCCGAGCTTGTCGAAGCCGATCGCGGCCGCGCTGGTGCCGGCGGCCGTCAGCGCTCCGTCCATCAGCGTCTTGCACCAGGCCGCGAGATGCGGGGTGAGCGCGAGCACGATCGCGGGCGCGTGGCTCGGCGGCGTCGTCTGGAACGCCTGCGCGCCGATCAGCATGCCGATATAGAGCAGGATCGGCAGGATCGCGACCAGCGGCACGAGCGCGAGCATCAACGAGATGATGCCGAACCACGACAGGACGATCACCATGATCCCGGTCGCGGCCGAATAGCCGATGCGGCCGCCCATCGCCTTCCAGCCCGGATGGCCGATATAGACCGCGTTGATGAAAGGGTTGCCCATCAGGCAGCCGATCAGGCTCACGACGCCGTCGGCGGTGAGCACGCGCGTCGTCGGGTAATGGTCGCCCGCCGCCTCGGCGCTCTCGACATTATCCATCGCCTCGACCAGGTCGTAGATGCCGAACGGAATCGCGGTGACCAGGATGATGCCGAGGAACTCGAAGCCCGAGAACACGTGCCCGATCGCGGGCAGCGGCACCGAGAAGCCGAAACTAGAGAAGGCCTCGCCGACCTTCTGCACGCTCACGCCGCCGAGGCCGAGCCCGAACAGGTTCGAGCCCCAGGCGATCACCATGCCGACCGCGATGGCGACCAGGCCGGCCGGGATTCCCTTCGGATATTTGACGCCGCCGAACCAGCTCGCCAGGATGATGGCGAAGCAGGTGAGGCCGATCATCGGAGTCATGTACATCTCGAGCGCGGGCCGCATCGAGATGAAGGTGATTGAAACGCCGGCGAGCGTGCCGAGCAGCGCGCCACGCGGCGTGATCCTGCGGATATAGGGCGCGACAAAACCGCCGATCATCAGGATGAAGCTCTGGAAGAATACCCAGACCAGGCCTGCTTCCCATCCTTTGATCGGATCGTTGGTCTTCAACATGATCGGCAGCATGATCACGAAGGTGACGATGAACATGTGCGGCACGCTGACGCCCGACGGCAGGGCGCACACGTCGCTGCGGCCGGTCTTCTTGGCGAGCCCATAGGCGAGCCACGCGTAATAGAGCGTGCTGAGACACATCATGAGGCCGAGCGCGGGAAGGATGCGGCCGAACACGATCGAGTCCGGCATCTTGAGGACGAACCGGAGCAGCGCCGTCAGTGTCAGCATATTGACGAGGATATTGGTGCCGAATCCGAAAAAGGCGTTCCAGTCGCCGGGCGTCCATAGCGCTGGACGATAGGTGTCGGTCGTCATGCTGGTCCCCCGTCAGGTCGCGAGCGCGTTTCTCGCGTTATGAAGACGGACGCCCCATTCACGATCCCGATGCCGGGTGTTTCGGGTCGTGAACGAGACGTCCGCCCTCACGCGCGGGAGTCAGGAGGTTTAAGTCCCATCCCCGCGAACCAATTCTGTTTCCGCCGGCTCAGAAGCTCATGCCGATGCCGGTGAAGCCCACCACGATGTCGCGATGCGACTGCGGAAAAGTCCCCGCCACGCCGGCGGCGCCGCCGGCCGCGCCGGTGAGCACCTGCGCACCCAGCAGCGCGTCGTTGATGATGTGGTAGTACTGGAAGCCGGCGTCGACATACCAATTGCCGAGCCTCGACGGGATCAGGAAGTCGATCGGCATCTTGGCGGTGAGTCCCGTCGACACCACGCCGGCATTGCTCAGCGCGCAACGCGATGACGACATCGGGCCGCAGAAGTTGGTCGTGCCATCGTTGCGGTTCCAGTAGCTCGTCGGTCCGACGGTGACCCAGGTCGGCGCCGTCAGCGTGATCGGGAGACCGACATAGTTCTTGAGCTTGAGGACCGGAACCATGCCGAGCTCGACGTCGTAGGTATCCCCCCTGTTTCCGAGCACGACGGTCGACGGACCGGAAACCGCGTAGAACAATTTGACGTAGGGGTGCAGCGGGATCGCCCAGCCCCAGTGGGTGTCGTCATAAGCGAGCGAGAATTCGACGTTGCGCTCGACCGACGGGAAGCTGGTGGCCAGATCGTGCGCCGGCGGAATGAATTCGATGTATTGCACGCCGAACTTCCAGTAGTCGGCGAATTGCACGTCCAAGCCGACGAACCAGTCGAACTCGTTCCAGGCTCCGACATGAGGATCGTGCTGCTTGCTCCACAGATCGTTCCAGACGCCGCCGTAAAACGAGACATCCTTGATGAAGCCCGTCTTGTCCTTGTAGAGGTCGAACACCAGCCCCATGAGGGCCTGGGTGGTGAGGCCGGTATTGGTCACCAACAGGCCGCGCGGCGTGATGTAGTCGTTCTTGAACGACAGATCGAAGAAGCCGTGGATGTCGAGCCCAGGCGGCGGCAGAGGCGCCGGCGCGGCCTTCACCGCCGTCAAGTCCGCCGCAAGAGCGCCCGCGCTGCCGCACGCGATCGCCACGCTCATGGCTCCGGCAGCGATCACCGTTCGCAGTGATTGATAGGCATGCATCCCAATGTCCCCATGCTCCGCCGGCGCTTGCCGTCGAGCACATCCCCACCATGCCGAGAGCCGGTCGGAGAGCCGGCACGCGCATGCGCAATCGACGTGATCGCAACAATGTCCTCGCAAGGGGCGTGCCAAGCCCGTCGTGGGGCCTGCGCGGGCCGCATTAATCGTCGGGAATGTCAAAAAGCCCCGCCAAATGGGCACTTCTGCGCCTGAGGGGGGATTCGTTGAAGAATCGATGCGGCACGCGCACGCGCGCTTGTGACAAAAATTTAACACCCGCGATCAAATCGCGATCAAAAAGATGGATTCAATTCAGGCAAGGGCCGTGACGCGCCGCGATGGAAGCAGCCGTCGGGACAATCACCGCGCCAGCGCATCGAGCAACGATCGCGACGTCGCAACCGAGCCGAAAATGCCGCCCTGGGCCTTGATCATAGCCAACCCCATGGCGTGGAACTCGGGAAAATAGGACGCGCAACAATCGGCCAGCACGACGCAGCGATAACCGCGGTCGTTGGCCTCGCGCACCGTGGTGTTGACGCAGACTTCCGTCGTGACGCCGCCGACCAGCAAGGTCTCGATGCCGCGGTTGCGCAGCATGAGATCGAGGTCGGTCTGGTAGAAGGCGCCCTTGCCGGGCTTGTCGATCACCGGCTCCCCGCTCTTGGGGTAGAGCTCCGCGATGATGTCGTGACCGGGCTCGCCGCGCACCAGGATGCGGCCCATCGGGCCCGGCGCGCCGATGCGCGTCGCCGGGTCGCCGCGCTCGACCTTCAGCCTGGGCGCATCGCTCAGATCGGGACGATGGCCCTCGCGCGTGTGGATCACCAGGAGACCGAGCGCGCGCGCGGCCGCGAGCACCGCCTGGCACGGGCCAACCGCGGCCTTGAGCAGTGACACGTCGTTGCCGAGCGCCGCCCCGAAGCCGCCGGGCTCCAGGAAATCCCGTTGCATGTCGATGATGATGAAGGCCGCCCGCGCGAGATCGATCGACGGCGTGGCCGGCTCCGATTCGATCGTAACGGGCTTCATGGCTTCTGCCCCAAGGCTCATCGGCCCGCAAATTCGCGTGCGGGCGTGACCGCGTCCGGCAGAAGGAAAGGGCTCAGTAGGTGGCGGCCCTTTTCGGCGAGAGATCTGGCGCGCGCACGGCGGAACCTTTCGGCAGGTCGAACATCCCGCTCGGCAGCGTGTCGAGGAATTCGAGCACCTCCGAGGTCTTCACCACGTCGGCATATTTGGCGTTCATGTCGCACAGGTTGATGGCGTGGCTGGCCTGCGAACGGTCGAAGCAGCCTTCCTCGGCGAGCGTGATGCGGTAGTTGAGGCTGAAGGCATCCAGCACGCTGGCGCGCACGCAGCCCGAGGTCGTGGTGCCGGTGACGATCACGCTGTCGCAGCCGAGCAGCGTGAGATAGCTCGCCATGTTGGTGCCGAAGAAGCCGGAGGGCTTCTGCTTGTAGATCACGACGTCCTGCGGCCCGGGCGCGATCGGCGCGACGATCTCGTTGCCGTCGAGATTGGAGAATGCCGTCTTGGTCGCCTTGTCCTCGTCGGAGCGGCCGTTCTTCCAGCTCCAGCTGCCCGAATCCCAATTGTCGTCGCGGCGCACGCCGGTGGTGTAGATCACGGGCACGCCCTTCTGGCGGCATTTGTCGAGCAGCGAGCGGATGTAGGGGAGCGCCGTCCAGGCATCCTGGCCGCAGGAATTGCGCCATTTCTTGATCGACTCGAGGATCGGCTCCGGCTTGTCGCCGCAAAACGCCCAGTTCACGTCGATGACGAGCAGCGCCGGCCGCTTGCCGAAGCCTTGGCGCGCGCCGTAGCCGGACGTGGCGAAGACCGCCTTGTCGCGCTCGGTGAGGAATTGGTTCCAGATCGGCTCGGACATGATGATGACCCTTCCTTGGATGGATTATGGATGCTTGTTGATAGCGGCTATCGCCGATCAGAGATTCGCCCGGACGCTTTCGACGAAGCTCATGTCGATGATCTCCTCATAGGCGACGTCGGACTTCAGGATTCCCGCCTCGCGCACCACGGATTTCGCGGTCGCCCAGGCATCCTTGCTGATCATGCCGTCCTTGCTCCACATCTCGTCCCTGAACGAGCGGTCGAGGGTCGCGCGGAGATCTTCCAGCGCCATGGTGGGGAACTGGACCTTGGCGATCTCGCTCGCCTCGTCGGGACTCGCGTAGGTGAATTTGAGCCCCTTGACCATGCCGCGCACGAAGGCGCGCACCAGCTCGGGATCCTTCTGGATCGAATCGAGGCGGACATTGAGGGTCGAATAGGCGTAGGGGCCGAGCTGTTTCGGGACGTTGTAGAACGGCTCTTCCCATATCGATTGCTTGACGCCTTGCGTGACGAAGGGCTCGGTGGCGACCCCGACCTGCGCCTGCTTGCCCTTCACCACCGCGAGCGTGGCCGAGTTGGCGACCTCGAGAAGCGTGACGTCGCTCTTGGGATCCAGGTTCCACTTTTTCAGGAGATAGCGGGTGATCGAATTGGGCGTGCCGCCGACCGGCCCGACCGCGATGGCCTTGCCCTTCATGTAGCTCCCCCAGTCGGTCCCGGTCGGCGCCTGACCCTTGGCGGCGCAGAAATAAACGTTGCCGCGGTCGACGCAATGCACCACGGCGCGCAGCTCGGCGCCCTTGGCCTTGGCGAAGGCGTCATGCTCGGGACCGCCGATGAAGGCGAAGGCCTGCCCCGACAGCACCGCGTTGGTGTGACCGCTGCCGGTCTCGATGGTGACGATGCTCACCTTGACGTCGTCGAAAAAGCCCTTGGCCATGCCGACATAGAGCGGCAGATAACCGGTGCTGTGCACCGGCTCGGCGATCAGGATCTCGCGCGCGGCGGCCTTGGCGACATAAGGCCGCGCCACCGCGGCCAATCCGACGGATGCGGCCGAACCGAGAAACTTTCGCCTATCCATGTCGATCACTCCTGTTTTTTTGCTCAGCACGACTAGTTTTTATTGTCTGACGCCCTTGCGCAAGATGCGCTCGAGCCACGACACGGAGACATACATGATCATGGCAAGCGCCGAGAGCACGGAGACTGCGACCCAGACGAGCGCGATGTCATAGGTCTGGCCGGCATACAGGATGGCGCGGCCGAGGCCGTGCTGGGAGGCGATGAACTCGCCGACGACCGCACCGGTGAGCGCGAGCCCGATGTTGACGCGCAGCACCGAGATGATCCACGGCAGGCAGGACGGCACGACCAGCTTGCGGAAGACCTGCAGCCGCGTGGCGCCGAGCGAGTAGAACAGCCGCTCGCCGTCCGGATCGATCGCCTTGACGCCCGCATAGGTGGTCAGCGTCGACACCACCACGGTGAGCGCCGTCGCGATCGCGATCTTGGACGAAAGCCCGATGCCGAACACCAGGACGACGAGCGGAGCGAGCGCGAGCTTGGGCAGCGACTCGAAGCAGATGATATAGGGCTGCACGATGGCGGCGTAATTTCGCGACCACCAGAACGACAATCCGAGCAGCGAGCCGGCGGTCGTGCCGATCACGAAGCCCATGATGGTCGAGCGGAACGTGAAGCCGATGTCGGTCCAGGCCTCGCCGGTGGTGAAGAAGATCGTCAGCGTGTTGAAGATCGCGCTCGGCTTCGACCAGAAGAACGCATCGATCACGCCGAGATTCGCGCCGACCTGCCACAGCGTGATGATCCCGATCAGAACGCCGATCTGAATGCCGAGGATGGCCCAGGCGGGCCAATCCTTCTGCACCGGCAGACGGCGAACGACGCGTCCCGGCGGGCGGGCGGCCTCGTGCACGCGCGCGGCGGCCCATTTGAAGAAGCCGCTCGCGGGAGACATGTGCTGAATCGTCATGAGGCGCTCCCGTTTCGGCTATGCCGCCTGATCGACCGGCGCGGCCTGGAACACCCGCAGGAGCTCGAGACAACGTTCCTTCATCGCCATGAAGGCCGGCGTCGTCGTGCAGGCGCGCAGGCGCGGACGCGGCAGGTCGACGACCAGCGTCTCGACCACGCGGCCCGGACGCGTCCCCATCACATGCACCTCGTCGGACAGGAAGATCGCCTCCTCGACGTCGTGGGTGACGAAGATCACGGTCTTCCCGAAATCGCTCCATAACTGGAGCAGCCATTCCTGCATCTGCAGCTTGGTCTGGGCGTCGAGCGCCCCGAACGGCTCGTCGAGCAGGATCACGTCGGTGTCGAACAACAGCGTGCGCAGCAGGGCGGCGCGCTGGCGCATGCCGCCGGACAGCGCGTTGGGATAGGCGTGCTCGAATCCGCCAAGTCCATAGCGCCGCAGCAGCGGCAGCGCCTTGTCGCGCGCCTGCCGCAACGGCACGCCCTGGAGCTCCATGCCGAGAATGATGTTGTCGATGAGCGTGCGCCACGGCAGCAGAAGGTCTTTCTGCAGCATATAGCCGACCCGGCCGATCGTGCCGGTGGCGTCGATACCGTCGATCATGACGCGGCCGTCGGTCGGCTCCTGCAGCCCGGCCACGATGTTGAAAATCGTGCTCTTGCCGCAGCCCGAGGATCCGATCAGGCTGACGAAGCGGCCCGCCGGCACCGACAGCGTCACATGGGCGAGCGCCTCGAACGCGCCGCCCGGCGTTGCGAACGTCATGCTGACGTCATCGATACGAAGCTTCGGCGAGGCCATTGCACCTCCATCGGCTGCAGCCGGGAAGCTAGTCCCTCCGCAAATAGTGTGCCAGGAAGAAAAGCTTAGCAATATCCGCCGCGCGCGAGATTCGGCGTCGGCGCCAAGGGGCCACACTGCCTACAATTCCGACCATTGGCGCGATCGCACGCAGTTCCGCGGCGCGCCTGACCCGCAATCCTGCGCTGATCGCGGCCGATCCCGCCGCAATCGAATCCACTGTGTGCCCAATTATTAGGCGCAAACATTTGAATTGTATGCGGAAACCGTGCCGCTAACGTAGCGCGGAACAAGTTGCGAGACTGCGAGACACAAAATGCCGCCAAAGGAACCGCTCGACGATTTCATCATGGCCGCCGCAGAAGCACTCGCGCTTCCGATCGACCCGGCGTGGCAGCCGGCGGTGCGCCAGCATCTCGAGGTCACGCTGACATTCGCGCGCCTGGTCGAGGAATTCGATTTGCCGGACGATGCCGAGCCGGCGCCTGTGTTCAGGGCCTGAACCCGATGCCAATCGACTTGGCGGAGGCCACGGCCGCGGAGATCGCGCAGGCCGTGCGCAGCGGCGAAACAACGGCGCTGGCCGTGACCGAGGCCGCGCTGGCGCGCATCGCGCGGCTCGATCCGCTGCTCGGCGCTTTCACGGACGTGACAGCGGAGCGTGCGCGCGCCCAAGCCCGCGCGATCGACGCCGCACGCGCGGCGGGAAAGCCGCCCGGCACACTCGCCGGCGTGCCCTTCGCGGTCAAGAACCTGTTCGACGTCGAAGGCCTCGCGACCCGGGCGGGCTCGAAGATCAATCGCGAGCGCGCGCCCGCAGAACGCGACTCGCCGCTGATCGAGCGGCTGGAAGCTGCCGGCGCGGTTCTGCTGGGCGCGCTCAACATGGGCGAATACGCCTACGACTTCACGGGCGAGAATGTGCATGACGGCGCCTCGCGCAATCCGCACGACACCAGCCGGATGACCGGCGGCTCGTCGGGCGGCTCCGCCGGCGCGGTCGCGGGCCGCCTGGTGCCGCTCGCGCTCGGCTCCGACACCAACGGGTCGATCCGCGTGCCCTCCTCGCTATGCGGGTTGTTCGGCCTCAAGCCGACCTACGGGCGGCTGTCGCGCGCGCGCAGCTTTCCATTCGTGGCGAGCTTCGATCATCTCGGACCCTTCTGTCGCTCGGCGCGCGATCTCGCGCTGTCCTATGACGCCATGCAGGGGCCGGATCCGGACGATGCGGCCTGCGTCAACCGGCCGGCGGAGCCGACGCTGGGCGCGCTCGAGCGCGGCGCCGGCGGGTTGCGGATCGCGGTCGCGGGCGGCTATTTCGCCACCGGCCTCACCGCGGAGGCGCAGACCGCGATGTCGCGCGTCGCCCAGGCCCTGGGCGCGCGGCGCACGGTCGAGCTGCCGGAGGCGCAACGTGCGCGCGCCGCCGCCTATGTGATCACGGCGAGTGAAGGCGCCGGCCTGCATCTCGACCGGCTGCGGCAGCGCGCAAAGGATTTCGATCCCGCGGTGCGCGACCGGCTGATCGCGGGCGCCATGGTGCCGGCAACCGCCGTGAACCGCGCGCAGAAATTCCGCCGCTGGTATCGCGAGCGCGTGCTCGCGCTGTTCGACGAGGTCGACGCGATCCTCGCCCCCGCGACGTCCTGCACGGCGCCGCTCATCGGCCAGCAAACTTTCCGGCTCGACGGCGTCGAGATGCCGGTGCGGCCCAATCTCGGCATCTACACCCAACCGATCTCGTTCATCGGGCTGCCCGTGGTGGCGGTGCCGGTCCCGCTCGCCCCGCTGCCGATCGGCGTCCAGGTCATCGCGGCGCCCTGGCGGGAGGACGTGGCGCTGCGTATAGCCTATGCGCTCGAACGGGCCGGCGTCGCGACCGCGCCCAGGCCTTCCCTTTGAAGAATGTCGGGAGAACCCACATGGACATCGACCGGCCGGAGGTCGTTGCCGAGGTGAGACGGGAGTTCGAGCGCTACGAGCAGGCGCTGGTGACGAACGACGTCGCGACGCTCGACAGCATCTTTCGCGACGACCCGCGCACGATCCGCTACGGCGGCGGCGAAAACCTCTACGGCCACGGAGAGATCAAGGCCTTTCGCGCCGCGCGCTCGCCGGCCGGTCTCGCCCGCACGATCCACAAGACCGTCATCACCACCTATGGGCGCGATTTCGCGACCGCCTCGACGCTGTTTCGGCGCGCCAGCATGCCCGGAAAAGTCGGCCGCCAGATGCAGACCTGGGTGCGCTTCCCGGAAGGCTGGCGCGTGGTCGCGGCGCATGTGAGCGCGATCGACGAGCCGCCCGACGCGCGGTAATCACTCCGCCGCCGCCACGAAGGCGCGCCAGCCTCCGAAGGCGGAGATGTCGCGCGCGCCCGACACGGCTTCGGCCTCGACCAGAAAGCCCTTCACCATCCGGCCGTCGGCAAGCTGCACCGAGCCGATCGACAGCGGCGGCGGG
>Ga0208993_1000018_pt1 | contig 14166 bp, 14 predicted proteins | sample MedBloCAOM2_M3_FD_187847 | JGI IMG/M metagenome (GOLD analysis project Ga0208993, IMG submission 187847) | Forest soil microbial communities from El Dorado National Forest, California, USA - Mediterranean Blodgett CA OM2_M3 (SPAdes) (version 2) | ecosystem: Environmental > Terrestrial > Soil >...
CGTCGGCGGGCAGCGCCATGCTCTCCTGCAGCGGCACGATGTAGACGCAGCCGGTCTCCAGCACGGCGCCGTCGCCGAGCGCGATCTCGTGCAGCTTCAGGTCGTCGATGCGCTCCGCCACCGTCGCGCCCGGGCCGGGCAGGAAGCTGGCACGCACCCGAAATGCCACCTCGCCGAGGCGCAGGTCGAGACTCGCGGGCTGAATCTGGTCGGGTGCGAACTCGGCCGCCGCGATGATCCCGCCCGCCTGGGCGAGCGCCGCGATCATCCGGTCGGGCAGGATGCCCTTGTCGTCGGTGCGGAAGGCGAGAGGCATTCCGGTTGCGTCCTGCGGCCCCTTTTTTCACGTGCCTCCGATCTATCCGAACGCCATCTTGACGGAAAGCCGGCGCGCCCTTAAACAGCGGCGTTATCCCGTGGTCATTTGAGCCGGCCGGCTTGCAGCCACGTTAAATAAGTCGCTAAAAGGCCGGGGACGCGTGGACCCGGCATTGGGGATTTTTCCCCCGGCCGGGTTTTTTGTTGGCCCAAGGAGGCCCCACATGACCGCGTCGACCCGTCAATACCGCCCCGAAACCCGCCTCGTCCATTCCGGAACGCTGCGCTCCGAATTCGGCGAAACCTCCGAAGCGCTCTTCCTGACCCAGGGCTTCGTCTACGACAGCGCCGAGCAATGCGAGGCGCGCTTCGTCGGCACCGAGCCCGGCTACCTCTACTCGCGTTTCTCCAATCCGACGGTCGCCATGTTCGAGCGCCGCATGGTGGAGTTCGAGGGCGCCGAAGCGGCGCGCGCGACCGCGAGCGGCATGGCGGCGGTCACCACCTCGCTGGTCGGCCAGGTGCGGGCGGGCGATCACGTGGTCGCCGCCAAGGCGCTGTTCGGCTCCTGCCGCTGGGTGGTCGAGGACTTCCTGCCGCGCTTCGGCGTCGCCTCCACCTTGGTCGACGGGCTCGACCTCGACCAGTGGAAAGCCGCGGTGCGGCCCAACACCAAGGTGTTCTTCCTCGAAAGCCCGACCAATCCGACGCTGGAGGTCCTCGACATCGGCGCGATCGCCGGGATCGCGCACGCCGCCGGCGCGACGCTCGTGGTCGACAACGTGTTTGCGACGCCGATCTGGCAGAGCCCGCTCGCGCTCGGCGCGGATTGCGTCGTCTATTCGGCGACCAAGCATATCGACGGCCAGGGACGCTGCCTCGGCGGCATCATCCTGAGCTCGGAGAAATTCATCCAGGACAATGTCCACATGCTGCTGCGGCAGACCGGCCCGTCGATGTCGCCGTTCAACGCCTGGGTGCTGCTGAAGGGGCTCGAAACCCTGCATCTGCGGGTCGCTCGCCAGACCGACACCGCGGCACGCGTCGCGGACGCGCTCGCCGGCCACAAGAAGATTTCCCGCCTGATCTATCCGGGCCGCAAGGACCATCCGCAGGCCGCGACGGTCGCCAGGCAGATGCGCGGGGGCTCGACCCTGGTCGCCTTCGAGGTCGACGGCGACAAGCCGGCGACCTTCCGCTTCCTCAATGCGCTCCAGCTCATTCGCATCACCAACAATCTCGGCGACGCCAAGAGCCTGGTCACGCATCCGGCGACGACCACCCATCAGCGCCTCACCCCGCAGGCGCGCGCCGAGCTCGGCATCACCGATGGACTTGTGCGTTTTTCGGCCGGCTTGGAGCATCCCGACGACATCGTCGACGATATCGTGACGGCGCTGAAGAAGGTGTGAGGGAAGTGGGCGAATGGAGGGTGGGGAGTAGCGAATAGCGAATAGGGAGTATCTGCCGTCGCTATTCGCTATTCGCTACTCGCCATTCGCAACCAGCTACGGCGTCGCAGGCTGTGCCGCCGGGGCCTGGGCCGACGCGACGTCGCGCGTCGCGGCTTCGGCGATCGCCGCGCCGATCAGCTTGGCGAAACAGTGATAGCCCCAGTCGTTCATATGAAGATTGTCCGGGGTGGTGAAAGCGGCGAACGGGAGATGCTCGGCCTCGTGCCAGTAGCGCATCGTGGCGAAGCGCTGGAACAGGTCGACGTTGGCTTCCTTGGCGGCCGCCGAGATCAGTTTCACCATGGTGTCGGCTTCCGGCTTGGCGATCATGCGCGGCACGAATTGCGGATCGACCATCACCACATCGGCGCCGGTGTCCTTGATCTGGCGCGCGCCGTCGAGAATGATCGGGCTGGTCGGCGCGAGCGGGTCGTCGCGCAGCACCGCATTGGTGCCGACCTGCCACAACACCAGATCGGGCTTCTTGGCGATCACATCTTCCGGAAAACGCGCCAGCATGTCGCGCGCTTCCTCGCCGTTGACGCCGCGGTTGATGACGGTGATCGGGCGGCCGGGAAACCGCTCCTTGAGCTCGACAGCAAGGCGGCTCGGATAAGACGCCTTCGGCGTGCTCGCGCCGGCGCCGGCGGTCGACGACGAGCCGATCGCGACGATCGTCACGGGCTCGAGATTGGCGAGACGCCGGGCGGTCTGTAGGAGCGGCTGGCTGAGCCGGGTCAGCTCGTGCGGCGCCTTGCAGGCGAGACCCGGCTGCTCTTGCGCGAAGGCGGGCGCGAGCATGCCAGCGAGCAGCCCTGCCGTCAGTCCTGCGATTTGCCGGTGTCGCCCCGTGATCACTGGAGTGCCCTCGTGCAAAGCCAAGGGGACCCAATTGCTCAGATCCCCGTGCCGCCTATATGCACGAGGTCCGCTTCCACCCATTTTAAGTAATTAGCTAAAAGGCCGCGGATTCAGGCCTCGCTAACCAGGAGTGTTTTCCTAACAGAAGTGACGGCCGGGCGCGCTGGCAGAAGCCGTGAGGCGCCCGGCGATCAGCGCGAATGGGCGCGCGCCGGAGGGTGCCCTCGCGGCGCTCTGGTTGCCCTGAAAAATGTCGGGAGACGCCTTACGGCACCGTGCGCTGCGCCGCGTGGGCCTGGGCCGATGCGACGCCACGCGTCGCGGCTTCGGCGATCGCCGTGCCGAGCAGCTTGGCGAGACAGCCGTAGCCCCAGTCGTTCATATGGAGATCGTCGGGGGTCACGAAGGCCGAGAAGGGGAGGTGCTCGGCCTCGCGCCAGTAGCGCATGGTGGCGAAGCGCTGGAACAGATCGACGTTGGCTTCCTTGGCGGCGCGCGAGATCAGGGTGACCATCGCTTCGGCGTCCGGCTTGGCGATCACGCGCGGCGCGAATTGCGGATCGATCATCACCACGTCGGCGCCGATCTCCTTGAGCTCGCGCACGCCTTCGAGAATGATCGGGTTGGTCGGCGCCAGCGGGTAGTCGCGCAGCACCGAATTGGTCCCGACCTGCCACAACACCAGATCGGGCTTCTCGTCGATCACCTGCGCCGGAAAGCGCGCCAGCATGTCGCGCGCCTCCTCGCCGTTGACGCCGCGGTTGATCACGGTGATCGGATGGCCGGGGAATTGCTCCTTGAGCTCGGCCGCGAGGCGGCTCGGATAAGACGCCGCCGGCGAGCTCGCGCCGGCGCCGGCGGTCGACGACGAACCGATCGCGACGATCTTCAGAGGCTCGAAAGTGGCGAGACGCTGCGCCGTGTGGGCGAGCGGCTGGATGAGCCGGATGAGCTCGTTCGGCGCCTTGCAGGCGGGCTGCTCTTGCGCGAAGGCGAGCGTGGGCATGAGCAGGCAGGCGAGCCCCGCAACCAGTCTCGGGAGCTGTTCGTAACGCTTCATGATCAGTGAAGATCCTTGTTCAACGTCCCCCCGGGACTGCCCGAACCCGTATCACCTGTCTGGGCCAGCTTGGCGCCGTCGACGATCAGTCGGCCGAGCAGGCGGCCAATGCAGTCATGTACCTTCTCGGCCGTATCAGTTTTTTTTGTCGCCGTATAGAGGTCGAAAACCCCCATCTCGTTCCAGTTCTTCATCACGGCCAGGCGGTCGAACAGGAGCACCTCGCGCTGCAATGCAACAAACCGCATGGCATCGAGATAGGAGCCGAGCGCGATCATGGAGTCGGTGCGCGGGCTGTACTGCATGTTCATGAAGACGGTATCGGCCTTGCCCGCCTGCAGCGTATCCACGCCCTCGTCGAGGGCAGACCGGAAATCGTCCGGGTCGACCCCCAACATGGCGTCGACCGTGCCGGTTTGCCAGATCACCAGGTCGGGTTTGTCCTCCGCCAGGACATGCTCCAAGGTCTTTCCCATCTCGATCGCCTTGTCGCGCGCCTTGGTATGGGTGACGACCTTCACGTCGACGCCGGGGAGCCGTCGCGCGAGCGAGTCTTCGAGGCGCGCCGGATAGGCCTTGGCGATGCCCTCCTGGCCCGGCAGCGCCGAGGATGCCGATCCCAGCACGACGATCTTGAGATGCTTGGCTGCGATCGCGGCGGCCACCCGCGGCAGCGCGAAGTCGGCCTGCACCAGGTGGCCGGCGACGAAGCACGCGGCCTCATCGGCCGCATAAGCGGTGCCGGCGAGCATTGCTACCAACAAGCTTGCGATCAGCGCTCTCATGCCTCGCCCCCTGCGAGGTCCGCGTTCGGAGGTGCCTTGCGCGGTCCGTGCGTTCGTTCCTCGACCTTTTTATACCATGTTATCAGCGCCGCCGTCGCCACCATTGCGACAATCCCTATGACGCTGACCAGGATCTGCATGCTCAGGCCGTCGGATATCTCGACCATTGCGAAGTGAGCCGCAAATGCCAGGAATACGCCCAAACAAAAAATTTCGAGTGAATGTTGCCCGCACAATATCGCCGGCCGCAGTAACGGCGAAGCAAGGCCTGTCCAGTCGCGCCGAACGAACCTTACGGTTAATGCCGCCAGCGCCAGAAAATGCGCAAAGCGCAGCACGTCGAGATTGGTCTTATCGATCGGATACATCCATTCGGCGAGCCATCTCGGCACATACACCGCGATATGGGGAATGTACCAGGTAAGAGCAATCGCGAAAGCAAAAGCAAGATAAGCCGCCGCCAGCCCGAGCACCAGCCGCGAACCGGCGCAAGGCGCCAGCTGGGCGGCGCCGCCCAGCCCGCACCAGGCGCCAAATACGAAAAGAAGCTGCCATGCCAGCGGATTGAAGACCCAACTTCCGTTCGGATAGGCGGCGAGGTTCCAGTCGAACTGCCATGTTAGCGCGTAGAGCAAGACCGAAGCGCCGAGCGCCAGCATGGGCCGCCGCAGCAGCAGCCACAGCATGGGCGGCAAGCCGGTCAGCAACACGATATAGAGCGGCAACACGTCCATGTTGGCGGGCTTGAATTTCAGCAGCAGCGCCTGGATCAGCGTGACGTCCGGCTGCTTGAGAAAATTGAAGATGCCCATCTCCTCGCCGTAGAGCGGGTTGTCGAAGCTCGCCGCCACATAGGAGATTTCCGCCATGTAGATCACGAACAGGAAAATATGGGCGACGTAGACCTGCCAGGCGCGCTTGAGGATGCGCGCGCTCGCCACCACGACGCCGCGGTCGCGCATCTCGCGGCCATACACGAAGGCGGCGGTGTAGCCGGAGATGAAAACGAAGATCTCGGTCGCGTCGCTGAAGCCGTAATTGCGGATGGTGATCCAGCTCACCATGTTGGAAGGAATGTGATCGAGGAAGATCAGCCACAGCGCCAGCCCTCGAAAAAGGTCGAGGCGGACATCCCGGCCGGCCGGTATGACAGGAGGCATCGCGTTCACTTCCGTAGCGGCCATTGCGTCGCGGCCGGGGCTTGCGAGCCTTGTTTGCAGCACTTTAGGGCACCGATGTGGCTGGTGGTTCGAGGCAGTTTATCATACTACGGGAAGCGGCAGGATCGAGAACGCCGAATGGTTCGGTGGAGGCGCCTCGCCGCGAACCCGTCTGCATTGAGCCCGGCGGTATCGGGCTTGCGGGACCGTTGCGCGCGGCGCCAAGACGCGATTCAATGCGGCCCGGATCGTCGCGAGTCGCGGGCTTGCGTGTGAGGCTTTGCGAAGGTTTTACCAAGGTTCACCATGTATCAGACGGTTACCCGCAACATCACGGTCACGGTGACGCCGAAATTCCTTCCTGAGCGCTCCTCCCAGGAGAAAAACTATTTCTTCTGGGCTTATACGATCGCGATCAGCAATCAGGGCGAGGAAGCGGTCCAGCTCAAGACCCGCCACTGGCGCATCACCGATGCGCTCGGCCGTGTGCAGGAGGTGCGCGGCGCCGGCGTCGTCGGCGAGGAACCAGTCCTGGAGCCCGGTGCATCCTATGAGTACACGAGCGGCGTGCCGCTCCCGACGCCGTCCGGCTTCATGGTCGGCACCTACGGAATGGTGTCGGCCCGCGGCGAACGTTTCGACATCGAGATTCCGGCCTTCTCGCTCGATGGTCCCGAAACCAGACGCACGATCAATTGACGCCCATGGTCCGGCAACGCCGGATCATGGGCGTCATTGCGAGCCCTCGGGTCTTGCCTTCGGCAAGCCCAAGGACAGGCTCCGCGAAGCAATCTCGCTCCACGATTCTGCGGCCGAGATTGCTTCGGCGTCCTACGGACGCCTCGCAATGACACGCGCGCTTCATCCCGCCACGTCCTCCGGCGCAAACACATAGGTCGAGCTGCAGAATTCGCAGGTCACCGAGATCACCCCGTTCTCGACCATGTGGTCGCGGTCGTCCTGCGAGAAGCTCTTGAGCATGGCCTCGACGCTCTGGCGCGAGCAGGAGCATTTGGCCTCGACCGCGACCGCGCGGAAGACGCGCACGCCGTGCTCGTGAAACAGCCGGTAGAGCAGACGCTCGCTCGACAGCTCCGGATCGATGAGCTCGATGTCCTCCACGGTGGCGATCAGGGAGCGGCCGGCCACCCAGGCGTCGTCCTCCGTCATGGCATGAGGCGCGGTGCCTTCCGGCGCGTCGCCCGGATCGAGATCGGGCCCACGCATGCGCTCGGCTTTCTTCGGCAGGAACTGCAGCAGCATGCCGCCGGCGCGCCAGCGATGACGCGGCCCGGTCTTGTCGGCGTTGATCTCCTCGGCGACCGCGAGCCGCACGCGCGTCGGGATCTGCTCCGAGCGCAGGAAATATTCATGCGCGGCGTCCTCCAACCCGCCGCCCGACAATGCGACCAGACCCTGATAGCGGCTCATGTCCGGCCCCTGGTCGATCGTCATGGCGAGATGGCCCGAGCCGAGCAGCTCGCCGGCGGAGGCCGCCCGCGCCGCGATCGCGGCCTCCACGCGCGAGCGGTCGAAGCGCGCGCAGGCGCGGATGCGGCCGGGACTGTTGAAGTCGACCACCAGCATGCGGACCGGGCCGTCGGTCTGGGTCTGCAGGATGAAGCGGCCGTCGAATTTGAGCGAGGAGCCGAGCAGCACCGTGAGCACGATCGCTTCGCCCAGGAGCTTGGCGACCGGCGCCGGATAGTCATGGTTGGCGAGCGTCTGGTCGAGCGCCGCGCCGAGCCGCACGACGCGGCCGCGCAAGTCGAGGCTCGCCACCTCGAACGGCAGGATCGCATCTTCGGTCGGGGTTTCGGCCGGCGCGCGGGAGGGAATCGCGATATCGGTCATAAGGGCCTTCGAAAGCGGTTTCTTGGCGGGTTCGCAACGTCGGCCCCGCGCGTCCCCCCTTAAATAGTCACGAGTCGCCGCCGTGGAAGCACCAGGCAAGAATGCCTTTTTGGGCGTGAAGGCGGTTTTCCGCCTCGTCGAACACCACGGACTGCGGCCCGTCGATCACCTCGTCGGTGACCTCCTCGCCGCGGTGGGCGGGCAGGCAGTGCATGAACAGCGCGTCGGGCCGCGCCTTCGCCATCAGGCGCGCGTTGACCTGATAGGGCTTGAGCAGGTTGTGACGGCGCGTGCCCTCCTTGTCGCCCATCGAAACCCAGGTGTCGGTCACGACGCAATGCGCGCCCCTGACGGCGACCTCGGGATCGCGGCCGACCCGGATGTCGGCGTCCGACGACCTGATCCAATCGAGCAGCCATTTCTTCGGCGCGAGCTCGGGCGGCGTCGCGACCCGCAGCGCGAAATCGAAGCGCTGGGCCGCGTGCATCCACGAGGTGAGCACATTGTTGGCGTCGCCCGTCCAGGCCACGGTCTTGCCCTTGATGGCTCCGCGATGCTCCTCGAAGGTCAGCACGTCGGCCATCACCTGGCAGGGATGCGAGAGGCGGGTCAGCCCGTTGATGACCGGCACGCTGGCGTGCCGGGCAAGCTCGGTCAGCGTCGTGTGATCGAGCGTGCGGATCATGATGGCGTCGACATAGCGCGAGAGCACCTTCGCCGTATCGGCGATGGTCTCGCCGCGGCCGAGCTGCATCTCCTGTCCGGTCAGCAGGATGGCGTCGCCGCCGAGCTGGCGCATCGCGACGTCGAAGGAGACCCGCGTGCGGGTCGACGGCTTGTCGAAGATCATCGCCAGCATGCGGCCGGCGAGCGGCTTGCCGGCGGAGGACTTGCCGCCGCGCGCGCCGCGGCCGCGCTTCTTCATGGCGCGGCTCGCCTCGATCATCCCGCGCAGCTCGCGCGGCGGAATGTCGGTCAGATCGAGGAAGTGGCGGATCGAAGGACCGCTCACCGTGCCGTCTCCTGTTCGACCGGGCGGCTGGCCGCGCGTTCGATCGCGCTCGCGGCGCGGTCGATCCGGTTGACCGCCTCGAGGATATCGGCCTCCTCGACGATGAGCGGCGGCAGGAGCCGCACCACATTGTCGCCGGCCGCGACCGTCAGCAGCTTTTCGGCCCGCAAGGCGTCGACCAGCTGGCCGTTGGGAACGACCGAGCGCAACCCGATGAGCAGGCCTTCGCCCCGCACCTCGGCGATCACGCCGGGATGCCGGTCCTTCATCTCGGCGAGCCGCTGCTTGAGCAGAAGCGAGATGCCGCGCAGGCGCTCGAAGAAGCCAGGCGCCAGCATGACGTCGAGCACGGCGTTGCCGGCCGCCATGGCGAGCGGATTGCCGCCGAAGGTCGAGCCGTGCGTGCCGGCGGTCATGCCCTTGCCGGCCTCCGCGGTGGTGAGGAAGGCCCCGACCGGAAAGCCGCCGCCGAGCGCCTTGGCGAGCGCCATGATGTCGGGCGTCACCCCGGTGTGCTGATAGGCGAACAGGTCGCCGGTGCGCCCCATGCCGGTCTGCACTTCGTCGAAGATGAGCAGCAGGCCATTCTGGTCGGCGAGCTCGCGCAGCGCGCGCAGGAACTGGTTCGTCGCCACGCGTACGCCGCCCTCGCCCTGGATGGGCTCGACCAGGATGGCGGCGGTGGCCGGGCCGATCACGCGCTTGACCGCCGCGATGTCGCCGAACGGCACCTGGTCGAAGCCCTCGACCACCGGTCCGAAGCCCTCGAGATATTTCTTCTGGCCGCCGGCCGCGAGCGTCGCGAGCGTGCGGCCGTGGAACGCGCCCTCGAAGGTGATGATGCGGACGCGCTCATGGGCGCCGTTGACCGCATGGAATTTGCGCGCGGTCTTGATCGCGCACTCCGCCGCCTCGGCGCCCGAATTCGCGAAAAACACGTAATCGGCGAAGCTCTGCGCGCACAGCCGCTCCGCCAGCCGCTCGCTTTCCGGAATGCGGAACAGGTTGGAGACGTGCAGCAGCTTGGCGGCCTGCGCGGACAGCGCTTCCACCAGCCGGGGATGCGCATGGCCGAGCGCGTTCACGGCGACACCCGACGTGAAGTCGAGATAGCGTTCGCCCGTGGTCGCAATCAGCCAGGCGCCTTCGCCCCGCTCGAAGGCGAGGTCGACGCGGGCGAAAGTCGGCATGAGATGCGACGTCACGGTCTGGCCCCGATTTGATGCTTGCAAAGGTGCCGAAATGAAATGTGCCGCCTTCCGGGGCGGCACGTCCAAACATTCTATTGCGGGCCCGCGGGGTGTCAACACGCCGATTTTGATCGCTTTCATCAGCGGTCTCGATCGATCCGCGGTGCCGAAAAGACACAGCCGCGATACTACTGGACGAACATGTGGAAGCCGCGGGTGCCGACTCTTGCGCGCGAGTCGCGCCATATAGTAGGTTAATGCTCGTTAGACACGATATCTCGTGCGGCGGATTGTTTCCTGAGTTTTGTCTGTTTTCGGGGCGTAACCAACGGCGACTTCACGTTGCCGGAGGGCAGAGATGGATTCTGTCGGGGTTGTCCGCCCCTCGGCACGGTGGGAACAGGGACAAAAAACAATGATGTGGACCGACGAACGGGTCGAACTCCTGAAGAAATTGTGGACCGACGGGCTGTCCGCGAGCCAGATCGCGGCCGAGCTCGGCGGCATCACCCGCAACGCCGTGATCGGCAAGGTGCACCGGCTGGGGCTGTCGGGGCGGGCCAAGAGCCCATCCTCCACCGCGCCGCGGCCGCGCAAGCCGCGCGCTTCCGGCCATATGATGCGGCTGGCGCGTCCGTCGATGCGGGGCAATACCGCGCTCGCCCCGATGTATGAGACCGATGTCGAGGCCGAGCCCGAGCTGATCGAGAACATCATCCCGCTCGGGCAGCGCTGCAGCTTGCTCGAGCTGAACGACAGCAAATGCCGCTGGCCGATCGGCGATCCCGGGACGGCGGAGTTCTTCTTCTGCGGCGGCGCGCCGCTCGATGGCGCGCCCTATTGCGGCTATCACTCGCGGGTCGCCTACCAGCCGCCCGCAGCCCGCCGCGACCGGCGCGCCGTACGGGGATCATGATCCCCCGTCAGGGCCCGCGCGTGCCGTCATTCAAGCCGGCTTGCATCACGCCGTCTTGCCGAAGCGGTCGTTGAGCGCGTAGCCGGCGCCCCGGACGGTGCGGATCGGGTCGGGCATGCGGCCGCGGTTGAGCGCCTTGCGCAGGCGGCCGACATGGACATCGACGGTGCGCTCGTCGATATAGACGTCGCGGCCCCAGACCTGGTCCAGCAGCTGCTCGCGCGAGAACACGCGGCCGGAATTTTCCAGCAGGAACTCCAACAGCCGGAACTCGGTCGGCCCGAGCGGCACCTCGCGGCCCGAGCGCGACACGCGCTTGGTGTCGCGGTCGAGCTCGATGTCGCCGGCCGAGAGCGTGGCCGCGACCCGCTCGGGCTTCGAGCGGCGCAGCAGCGCGCGGATGCGGGCGAGCAGTTCCGGCACCGAGAAGGGCTTGACGATGTAGTCGTCGGCGCCGGTCGCGAGCCCGCGGACGCGCTCGCCTTCCTCGCCGCGCGCGGTGAGCATGATGATCGGCAGCCGGCGCGTCTCCGGCTTCGCCCGCAGGCGTCGGACGAGCTCGATGCCCGAAAGCCCCGGCAGCATCCAGTCGATCACCGCGAGGTCGGGCGGGGTTTCCTTGAGGCGCAGCTCGGCCTCGTCTCCGCGCCCGGAGGCATCGACCGCATAGCCTTCGGCTTCGAGATTGTAGCGCAGGAGGAGCGTGAGCGCCTCCTCGTCCTCGACGATCAGGATTCGGGCCGACATGAGGTGCTGTTTCCTCCCCTTCAGTTCCTGAACGGAACGTTGGTGACCGCGGTGGTGTCGCCCTTGGGGCGTTCCTCCGCGATGGCGTGTCCTTCGACCATGTAATAGACCGTCTCCGCGATATTGGTGGCGTGATCCCCCATGCGCTCGATGTTCTTGGCGCAGAACAGAAGATGGATGCAGTAGCTGATGTCGCGCGGGTCTTCCATCATGTAGGTCAGAAGCTCGCGGAACAGGGAATTGTTGACCGCGTCCACCTCTTCGTCGCTGCGCCACACCGCCATGGCTTCCGCCGCGTCGCGGCGCGCGAAGCTGTCGAGGACGTCCTTGATCTGGGTGAGCACGAGGTCGGTCATGTGCTCCACGCCGCGCAGCACCTGCTGCGGCCGGAAGTCGCCTTCGAGCGCGCCGACGCGCTTGGCGATGTTCTTGGCGAGATCGCCGATGCGCTCGAGATCGTTCGACACGCGCAGCGCGCCGACGATCTCGCGCAGGTCGACCGCCATCGGCTGACGCCGCGCGATGGTGAGGATGGCCTTTTCCTCGATCTCGCGCTGGAGGGCGTCGATCTTGGCGTCATCGGCGACGACGCGCTCGGCGAGCGCGAGGTCGTGCTTGTCCAGCGCCTGGAAGGCGTCCCCGATCTGCTTTTCCGCCAGGCCGCCCATCTCGGCGACGACCCGCACGAGATCCTGCAGGTCGGCGTCGAAGGCCTTGATCGTGTGTTCCATCATCGTCATGTCGAAGTCCTCGCATCCGTGTCCCGGCGGCCACCGCGCGTCGGTCGAGCTCGGGTCAGCCGAAGCGGCCGGTGATGTAGTCCTGGGTGCGCCGGTCGGTCGGGGTCGTGAACATCTTGCTGGTGGTGCCGTATTCCACCAGCTCGCCGAGATACATGAAAGCCGTGAAGTCGGAGCAGCGCGCGGCCTGCTGCATGTTGTGGGTCACGATCGCGATCGTGTAGTCGTCCTTGAGCTCGTCGATCAGCCCCTCGATCTTGGCGGTGGAGATCGGATCGAGCGCCGAGCATGGCTCGTCGAGCAGGATCACCTCCGGCTTCACCGCGACCGTGCGCGCGATGCACAGGCGCTGCTGCTGGCCGCCCGACAGGCTCAGGCCGTTGGCGCCCAGCTTGTCCTTCACCTCGTCCCACAGCGCGGCGCGGCGCAGCGCCTGCTCGACCCGCATGTCGAGATCCGCCTTGCCGGCGCGCTCGTAGAGCCGCACCCCGAAGGCGATATTCTCGTAGATCGACATCGGGAAGGGCGTCGGTTTCTGGAACACCATGCCGACGCGCGCGCGCAGGAGATTGAGGTCCTGGGCGGGCGCGAGGATGTTCTCGCCGTCGAGCATGACCTCGCCCTCGGCGCGCTGGTGCGGGTAGAGATCGTAGACGCGGTTCAGGACGCGCAGCAGCGTCGACTTTCCGCAACCCGAGGGTCCGATGAAAGCGGTGACCCGTTTGGCGTAGAGCGAGACATTGATGTCCTTCAGGGCGCGGTTGCCGCCGTAATAGAAATTGAGGTTGCGCACCGTGACCTTTTCCTCCATCGCGACGGCTGTGTCGGCCGCGTGAGCCACGACGGGAACCGGGCTCGAACCGTGAACTGCGGCCATGCTCGTGCTCATGACATTTTCCTCGAGGACGCAAGCATGCGGGCGGTGATGCTGAGCGCCAGGACCGCCATGGTGATGATCAGCGCGCCGGTCCAGGCGAGCTTCTGCCAGTCGTGATAGGGGCTGAGCGCGAACTGGAAGATGACCGCCGGCAGGCTCGCCATGGGGGCGTTGAGGTTCGTGCTGAAGAACTGGTTGTTGAGCGCGGTGAACAGGATCGGCGCGGTCTCGCCGCTGATGCGCGCGATCGCGAGCAGGATGCCCGTGATGATGCCGGCGCGCGCCGCGCGGTAGGACACCTTGCCGATCACGTAGGCGAGCGGCATGCCAAGCGCGGTCGCGGCCTCGCGCAGCTCCTTGGGAACCAGCGACAGCATGTCCTCGGTGGTGCGCACCACGACGGGAATCACGAGGACGGCGAGCGCGACCGCGCCCGCGATGCCGGAGAAGTGGCCCATCGGGGCGACCATCAGCTCGTAGACGAACAGCCCGATCACGATCGACGGCGCGCTCAGCAGAATGTCGTTGATGAAGCGGACCACATGGGCGAGCTTCGAATAGCGGCCATACTCGGCCATGTAGGTGCCGGCCAGGATGCCGACCGGCGTGCCGATGGCCACGGCGATCGCCGTCATGATCAGGCTGCCGACGATGGGATTGAGCAGGCCGCCATCCGCTCCCGGCGGCGGCGTCATCTCGGTGAACACCTTGAGGGAGAGCCCGCTTGCGCCTTCGAACACCAGCGTGCCGAGGATGAGCGCGAGCCAGCCCAGCCCGACGCCGGTCGCGGCGTAGGACAGCACCATGACGATGCGGTTGCGCAGGCGGCGGCGCGCATAGAGATCCATCATGCGGCTCACCCGATCCGCCGTTCGATCCGCGCCAGCAGATAGCGGGCGGCGGCGAGGACGATGAAGGTGATCACGAACAGCAAAAACCCGAGGGCGATCAGCGACGAGGTGTAGAGGTCGCCGACCGCTTCGGTGAACTCGTTGGCGATGGTGGCCGAGATGGTGGTGCCGGGCGCGATCAGCGAGGAGGAGACCCGGTGCGCGTTGCCGATCACGAAGGTCACCGCCATGGTCTCGCCGAGCGCGCGGCCGAGCCCGAGCATGATCCCGCCGATCACGCCGACCCGGGTATAGGGCAGGACCACGTAGCGGACCACTTCCCAGGTCGTGCAGCCGAGCCC
>Ga0208993_1000020_pt1 | contig 13719 bp, 12 predicted proteins | sample MedBloCAOM2_M3_FD_187847 | JGI IMG/M metagenome (GOLD analysis project Ga0208993, IMG submission 187847) | Forest soil microbial communities from El Dorado National Forest, California, USA - Mediterranean Blodgett CA OM2_M3 (SPAdes) (version 2) | ecosystem: Environmental > Terrestrial > Soil >...
CCCGTATGGTCGGCTTGGGGACGCGGTCGCCCGCGAAATAGCCGGTGAACTCGGCGAAGGGCCCTTCCATCTGGAAGGTCGCGGGGTCGAGATCGAGATAGCCTTCGATCACGATCTCGGCGCTCGCCGGGACGTAGAGGTCCACCGTCTCGCACTTGACGAGATCGACCGGCTCGCCGCGGATCGCTCCGACCACATCGTATTCGCAAACGCCCTTCTGCACCGGCGCGCCGCCGACGAAGTCGAGCGCCGGCTCCCACCCCATCGCGACCGCGATCGGCATCTCGGCCTTGCCGCCCTGCTGCCAGGCCGTGACGTGATGGCCGATATGCTGGGCGCGCCACATCAGGATCGGGATGCGGTCGCGGCTCGCGATCATGCCGCGATAGACGCCGACATTCATCACGCCGGTGGTCGGATCCTTGGTGACGACGCCCCCATAGGTCAAAATGTAGCGGCCGCCGTCGAGCCGGTTCCAGTAGGGCACCGGAAACTGGTAGAGATCGATATCGCCGCCCGTGATCACATTTTGCTTGACCGGCCCGTCCTTGACGATCCGCGGCGGGATGCTGCCGCTCATGATGTTGCGGCCGACCCGGACCAGCTCGCGCGGATGCGCGTCGGGCGGCAGCCCCAGCAGCATGGCCATGCGGCGATAGCTCGACAGCCCGCCGGTGAATACGCGCCGGCAACGGCTGGTCGGGGCGTTGTAGTCCTTGATGTTGTTGAACAGCAGCGCCGGCCCGGTGCCGGCGCCTTGCGCCAGCCGCGCGATGGTGCCGAGCTCGATGTTCCAGTCGACCTCGCCGTTGATCTCACGCAGCTCCCCGGCCGCCTCCAGCGCCTTGAGCCAGCCGCGCATGTCGCCGTAAACAACCGGTTTTCGTTTTGGCGTCATACGTACCTGTCTCCGAAGGGTCCTGGTCCGGCGAACCCCTGGATCGCCGGGCCGGGACCTTAGCCGATCGCCCCGCCGCTCGCGAGGTCCGTGGTTGCGGCCGGGCCATGCGCCCGCCCGCGGGCCTACATGTCGCAGCCTGTGTTATAGAGGGCCGGACGCCGCATGTTGTATGAGCGGCGGCGACGCCTTGGCCCTGGTCCAATCGGACAGATTGGCATGGGCCCAGGATTCTACATCTGGTCGCATTTTCCCGAGCTTTCCTGGTCCAAGCCATGCCGGCTTGAAGTTTGGCTTGAGATTCTGCGTATCGTGCAAGATAAAACGCGGGGCGGCCCGGGCATATCATGACCTCAACCACAAAATTGCGTGACGGCACGCGTCTCGTCTACGACATCCATGGTCGCGACGACGGTCGGCCGCGTCTCGTCCTCATCCATTCGCTCGGCATGGACCGCTTCTTCTGGGAGCGGGTCATACCGATCGTCGCGAACGACGCCGCCATCCTCACCTATGACTGCCGCGGCCACGGCGCCTCCGACAAGCCCAAGGGGCCCTACCGGGTGGAGAAATTCGCCGACGACCTTGCCGAGCTGATGGATCACCTCGGCTGGCCTTCGGCGATCGTCGCCGGCGCCTCGATGGGCGGCTGCATCACCCTCGCCTTCGCGGCGCGCCATGCGGCCCGCGCCACCGCGCTTGGCCTGATAGATACCACGGCCTGGTACAACGCCGCCGACAAGTGGGAGGAGCGCGCCGCCACCGCGACCAGCGCCGGGCTCGCCGCGATGATCGACTTCCAGGTGACCCGCTGGTTCACCGACGGCTTTCGGGCGTCTCACTCCGACCTGGTGAAACGCAATGTCGACCGTTTCCTCGCCAACGACCCGGCCGCCTATGCGGAAACCTGCCGGATGCTGGGCGCCTGCAATCTCGAAAGCGCCCTGCCCGGGATGAAAGTGCCGGCCGCGATCGTGGTGGGCGACGAGGACTATGCGACTCCGGTCGCCATGGCCGAGACCCTGTGCCGCGGCATCAAGGGCTCGACCTTGACGATCCTCAAGGGCGCGCGCCACCTCACGCCGCTCGAGGCGCCGACCGACATCGCGGCGGTGCTGCAGCGCCTCATCCAGCTCGCGCCCGTCCGATGAATATCTCCGGCGAGATCACGGTCCCGGCGCCGCGCGCGGCGGTGTTCGACAAGCTCAAGGATGCGCCCTTCTTCGCCTCCTGCCTCGAGGGCGTGAAAGACCTCAAGGAGATCGACGCGACGCATTACGATGCCGTGCTCGAGACCAAGGTCGCCTACATGAAATTCAGCTTCAAGGTGAGCGTCGAGATCACCAAGCTGTCGCCGCCCGACACCATCGAGGCGAAGGTCGAGGGCACGCCGATCGGCGTGGTCGGCCGCCTGACCGCCACCTCGCGCACCCATCTCACCGAATCGAACGGCCAGACGGTGGTGAGCTATTCGATCGATTCCACGCTCGCCGGCAAGCTCGGCAGCATCGGCCAGCCGGTGCTCAAATCCAAGGCCAAGGATATGGAAAAGAAATTCACCGAACGTTTGCGCGCCGCTTTCGCGGCGAAGGAGACGCAATGACGCCTTTCGAGTTGCTCGAGCCCGTGTCGGTCAAGGAGGCCCTCGGCCTGCTCGATCCCGACGATCCGTCGGTCCGCCCGGTTGGCGGCGGCACCGCGCTGATGCTGATGATGAAGGCGGGCGTCTTCCGCCCGACGCGCCTGATCAGCCTGCGCAAGATCGGCGGCCGCCTCTCCGGCATCAAGGCCGGGCGCGACGGCGGCCTCACGATCGGCGCGATGACCCCGCTCGCCGCACTCGAGCACTCGGCCGACGTCGCGCGCGTCGCGCCCGTGATCACGCGCGCCATGCGGCGGCTGTCGAATGTGCGCGTACGCAACGTGGCGACCGTCGGCGGCGCGATCGCGCATGGCGATCCGCACATGGACCTGCCGCCGGTGCTGATCGCGCTCGGCGCCAGCGTGACGGTGATCAATCCGACCGGCGAGCGCACCATCAAGGTCGAGGACCTGTTGACCGGCTATTACGAGACGGCGCTGGAGAAGAACGAGCTGATCGCCGAGCTCACCATTCCGGCCCAGGGCGCGCGACGCGCGGCCTACATCAAGTTCACCGCCGGCTCGTTCGAGGACTGGCCGGCGCTCGGCATCGCGGTCTCGCTCGACGCCGATGGCGATACGGTGCGCAGCGCCACCGTGGTGGCGAGCGCCGCGACCGCCAAGGCGGTCCGGCTCACGGGGGCGGAAGCCGCGCTCGCGGGCGTGCGCATCGACGACAAGGCGCTGGCGCGGGCCGGCGACGCCGGCGCGCAAGAGGCCGAGGTGATCTCGGACGTGCGCGGATCGGCGCCCTACAAGCGCGAGCTCATCCGCGTCCATGTCGGGCGCGCGGTGCGCCAGGCGCTCGCCCAGAATGGAGCAACCCACTGATGGCAACCACCACCCCTGGCGCCCAAGGGGGCGCGAAAGCCGGCGCCCAAGGGGGCGCGACGGCCGGCAGCCAGATCGGGCGTTCCCTGCCGCGGCTCGAAGCCCGCGACAAGGTCTCGGGCCGCGCCGAATATACCCATAATCTGCGCCTGCCGGGCATGCTGTATGGCAAGATCTTCCGCAGCACCATCGCGCATGGCCGGATCAAGTCGATCGACACCAGCGCCGCGAAGAAGATCCCGGGCGTCTTCCGCGTCGTCACGGCGGACGACATCCGCACCGTTATCCCGCACCCCTATTACGGGCCGGCATTCCACGACCAGCCGATCCTCGCGATCGACAAGGTCCGCTTCGTGGGCGAGCCCGTTGCGGTCGTGCTCGCGTCGGATCCGCATGTCGCCGAGCAGGCGGTGCAGGAGATCGTCGCCGAATACGAGGAGCTGCCGGCGATCTACGACGAGATCGAGGCAATGACCTCGAAGATCTATGTGCATGACGAGCTCAAGCCGGCCGGCGCCTTCGCGGATCTCAAGCATCTGACCGGGCGCAAGAACACCAATGTGGCGCTCGATTTCAAGCTGCGGCGCGGCGACGTCGAGAAGGGATTCGCCGAAGCGGCGCACGTGTTCGAGCACACCTTCCGCACCCAGAAGGTGCTGCATCTTGCTTTCGAGCCTTTCGTGTCGATCGCCGACGCAAAACCTTCCGCCGTAACGATCTACACGTCGTCGCAGGGCCCCTCCTTCGTGCGCGTCGAGATCGCGCGCCTGCTCGGCCTGCCGGAGAACCGCGTGCGCATTCGCGTGCCCTATGTGGGCGGCGGCTACGGCTCCAAGCTCTACATCAAGCTCGAGGCGCTCGTCACCGCGCTGTCGCTGCTGTCGCGGCGGCCGGTCAAGATCGCGCTCACCATGGAAGAGCAGTTCTACCAGATCACCAAGCATCCCTGCACGTTCCGCATCAAGAGCGGGCTCGACAAGGACGGCCGCATCATCGCGCGCAAATGCGAGGTCTACTGGAACGGCGGCGCCTATGCGGATGTCGGCCCACGGGTGACGCAAAAATCCGGCTTCACGGCGTCGGGGCCCTACGACATCGAGCATGTGCATGTCGATTCCTACGCGCTCTACACCAACGTGACGCCGTCCGGCGCGCTGCGCGGCTTCGGCATTCCGCAGCTGGTGTGGTCCTACGAGAGCCACACCGACATGATCGCGCGCGCGCTCAAGATCGACCCGGTCGCGTTCCGCAAGAAGAACATCCTGCGCAAGGGCCAGAAGCATGCGACCGGCACCCCGGTGAACGATGCGCCGCTCGAGGCGATCCTCGACCGCATCGCGGCGCGCCTGAACTGGGGCAAGCCGTTCGAGCGCGGCAACGGCGCGGTCAAGCGCGGCCGCGGTCTCGCGATCGCCATCAAGGCGGTGATCGCGCCCACCACCTCGGTGGCGATCCTCAACGTCACGGCCGACGGCAGCCCGATCCTCTATTGCGGCACCGTCGACATGGGCCAGGGCTCCGACACCGCCATGGCGCAGATCGTCGGCGAGGTGCTCAACGTGCCGGCCGAGTCGGTGCGGGTGGTGCCGCGCGACACCGACATCACGCCCTACGACATGGGCACGCTCGGCTCGCGCTCGCTGTTCCATATGGGCCATGCGGTGCGGATGGCGGCCGAGGAAGCGCGCGGCAAGATCGCGGCGCTCGCGCGCGAAGTCGGCGAGCCGGAGGGCAGCAACATCCCGGTCGCCGAGCTGTTCAAGAAGAAATACGGCATGCAGGCCGGCAATATCGTGGGCAGCGGAACCTACAAGCCCGACTACGTGTCGCCGCAGCCCGGCACCGGGCTCACGCCGAACGTGGCCCCGTTCTGGATGGTCGCGGGTGCGGGCGCCGAGATCGAGGTCGACACCGAGACCGGCAAGGTCAACGTGACGCGCCTGATCAACGTCGTGGACTGCGGCCGGCCGATCAATCCGAAGATCGTCGAGACGCAGATTTCCGGCGCCGCCCTGATGCAATTCGGCTTCACCATGTTCGAGAAGATGCATATCGACGGCGGCCAGGTCACCAACGCGTCGCTCGCCGACTACAAGATCCCCGGCATCCTCGACGTGCCGGCCGTGATGGAGAACGAGACGATCGAATCGATCCAGACCAACGGTCCGTTCGGCGCCAAGGGGGTGGGCGAGACCGCGACCTTCTGCGTGGCGCCCGCGATCGCCAATGCGATCGACGACGCGGTCGGGGTGCGGCTCACCGAGCTGCCGCTCAATGCCGAAGCGGTCTACCGCGCGATCCGCGCCCAGCAGAACAAGCCTCTCGAGGATGAGTGATATGACCGCCAGAACCATCAGCTTCACCCTCAACGGCGGTCCGGTGAGCGCCGAGGTGGCGTCGCACCACACCATCCTGGAAGTGCTGCGCAACGAATTCGCGCTCTATGGCGCGCGCGAGAGCTGCGGACAGGGCCTGTGCGGCTGCTGCACCGTGCTGGTCAACGGCGCGGCGGTGTCGGGCTGTCTCTATCTGGCAGCCTTCGCGGACGGCGCCGAAGTGGTCACGGTCGAGCATCTCGACGCCAACGGGCAGCTCGATCCGGTGCAGGAGGCCTTCATCGAGCAGGGCGCGTTCCAGTGCGGTTTCTGCACGCCCGGCTTTATTCTCATGACCACGCAGCTGCTCGACCGCCATCCCGATCCGGACGACGACCAGATCAAGCATTATCTCTCCGGCAACCTGTGCCGCTGCGCGGCCTATCCGGAGATCATCCAGGCGGTGAAATCCGCCGCCAAGAAACGACAGGCGAGCCGCAAATAAATACAAAGAAATAAATACAAAATACGGGGAGACCTCATGTCGCAAGCGATCGTCACCGAAACGCCCTGGTACCGCAGTCTGAATCGCGCCCAGTGGAACACGCTTCTCGCCTCCAACCTTGGCTGGCTGTTCGACGGCTATGAAACCTATGCGCTGATCATCTCGGTCGGCGTCGCGCTGCGCCAGCTGCTCGATCCCTCGCAATACGGCCAGATTCCCGCCTATGCGGGCACCGTGATCGCGGTGACGCTGCTCGGCTGGGGCATCGGCGGCCTGATCGGCGGCGTGGTGGCCGATTATATCGGCCGCAAGCGCACCATGATGCTGGCGATCCTCGCCTACTCGATCATGACCGGACTCTCGGCCTTTGCGTGGGACTGGACGTCCTTCGCGGTGCTGCGCTTCCTGGTCGGCGTCGCGATCGGATCCGAATGGGTCACCGGCGCCTCGATCATGTCGGAGATGTGGCCCGACCGGGCGCGCGGCCGAGGCGTCGGCCTGATGCAATGCGGGCTCGGCATCGGATTCTTTCTCGCCTCCTTCGTGTGGCTGTTCATCAATCCGCTCGGCCCGGGCGCGTGGCGCTACATGTTCCTGCTCGGCATCCTGCCGGCGCTGCTCACCTTGTGGGTGCGACGCGCGATCCCTGAATCGGAGCCCTGGCAGCGCGTCGACGCGCAACGGCGCGCGGCCCTCGAACGCAAGCGCAGCGGCGCCGCGCTCGGGGCGCAGGACCGGGCCCTGGCGCGTTTCACAGTCGCCGATCTGTTCGCCGATCCCGAGATCCGCCGGCGCACGATCCTGGCCTTCCTGATGTCGCTCGCCACTACCTTCGCGTTCTGGGGCATCTCGACCTGGATTCCGCCCTATGTGGCGTCGGTGGCGACTGCCGCAGGCCTGCCCGGACAGCAATGGGCGAGCTATGCGGGCATGGCCTACAATGGCGCGTCCATCATCGGCTATGCGGGCTTCGGATTCCTCGCCGACGCCTATGGGCGCAAGCCGGTCACGCTGTTCTATGTGGCGATGGCCTTCATCATGGTGCCGATCTCATTCCTATGGGCGCATGACCTCGGCATCCTGCTGGTCTGCGCGGGACTGCTCGGCGTCTTCGTGTCGGGACAATACACCTGGATGTCGGCCTGGCTGCCCGAGCTGTTTCCCACCCGGGTGCGCGCGACCGGGGCGGGTTTCGTGTTCAATATGCCGCGGCTGATCGCCTGGGTCGGACCGCTGATCGCCGGCACCTTGATCGCCAATTTCGGCAGCTTTGGCCGCGCCGCCATGGCGATCTCGCTGATCTACATCCTCAGCCTGGTGTGCGCGCCGTTCCTGCCGGAGACGAAGGGCAAGCCGCTGCCGGCGTGAGGCGGCAGGAGCAACCACGTCAGCGGTGGACGCCGGCCGGCACCAGAGCAAGCGCCGCACGCCTGTCGATTGTGCCAGCTCGACCAGCGCCAAGCTGCGTCCGCGTCGCATCCGATTGCGACGCGGCGGTCAGCGCAGCCGACCGCAGAGCGCCCATGCGCGACCGCGTTGCGCGCAATTCAAGATGATTTCGGCCAAAATGGAACCAGCATCGCGACCTTCTGCCGGTAGCGCCGGTACTCGTCGCCGAAGAGTTCGACCAGGTCGCGCTCCTCCAGGAAAATGCCGACGAATATATAGGCAGTGGTCACCGCCGCGAACAGCAGATGTCCGACGGTCATCACCGGCGCCGACCAGAACGCGATGATGAACCCGAGATAGATCGGATGCCGCACAATCTTGTACAGCACCGGCGTCTTGAAGCGCGGCTCGTCCAGGGCGCGTCCGGCGAAATGGACGGCCACCTGACGCAGTCCGAACAGCTCGAAATGGTTGATCAGGAACGTGCTGGTCAGCACCATCAGCCAGCCGAAGAATGATAGACCCATGATCGTCCCGGCGACCCGCGGATCGGCAACCTGCCAAACCACCGTCGGGATCGGACGCCACTGCCAGAATAGCAGCATAAGCGCTAAGCTTGCGAGCAGCACATAGGTGCTGCGCTCGACCGGACGCGGCACGAATTGAGTCCACCATTTTTTGAATGGCTTTCGCGCCATGACACTGTGCTGCAGAGCAAATAGCGACATCAAGAGCACGTCGATGATGAGCGATTCGGTCAGCGGGCCGACCGTTCCGGCGTCGATCGTCTTCGGCACCACCAACCCGCTGACGAAGCCGACGGCGTAGAGGAAGGCGACAAAGAACACGAGATATGCTGCCAGCCCATAGAAAAATGCGATGAACCTGCCCATTTCGATTCCCCGCTCTTTCGCGTCGAGACAATTTGCATGTGAATGCAAAGCTGGAACCAAATTGATCTCCGCGCAATGATCAGGGCTCCGGGAGTCTTTGCCGCGACGCCTTTACGCGACGTGAACGTCGACCTTGGTTTCCACCGCGCGCGCGATGGCGTCTGTCATTGGCGAATGGCCATGTGCCCAGCACACGATCTCCCGCAGTTTCGCGGGATCAATTCCTTCGGCGCCGAGCTTGACGCCGACGTTCATGCGCAACGGCCCCGGCGCAACGAACTCATCCATGCCTAACAGCCCGCGCCGGTCACTCTCACTGTGCACCGTTATTTCCAGCCGGTTGAGCGTAATCCCCAGCCGGGCCGCGCGCATCGCAATCGTCGTGGCATTACAGGCGGCGATCGACGCGCGGAAGAACCAGCCTGGCGAAGGGGCTGTGCCTCCTCCTCCCAACCCGACTGCCATGTCGGTGTCGATTGATTGTCCGTCTAATGCGGTCACCCGGCAGCGCAAGTCTTCTTGTAGAATGGCAGTTGCGGGCTGATCGACCCTTCGGCACTCCTCGGGATGTGTTGCGAGGTATCCAATCAGCCTCTCTATGGCAATGCCTACTGGATTTTTCGCCATGTGCCGAACAAGGCCTCAATGTGATACCTATAAGGCGCAGCCTGAATCTTGCGCCGACGTCGGACAATGCCCAGGACACCAAGAGTCTTTGCCGAAACACTATCTGTATTGACGCCGGCGCACTGATCGTCGTTGCTTGTCGCGATGTGTTCCGACGAGGAACCGTTAAGGTGCGAGAAGCGCCATGGACGTTTTGTCGGAGGTCCTGCGCGTTGTTCGACTTTCCGGGGTGGTCCATCTCCGCGGGGAGTTCACACGACCGTGGGCCCTGCTGTCGTCTTCGGAGTCGCTCGCGTCAAGGCTCGGCCTCGCCTCGGGGTCGATTACCCCGTTCCATGTGGTCGTCAGCGGTACTGGTTGGGTGTGCTGCCGCGACCTCCCGGCTATAAAGATCGAAATGGGCGACGTGATCGTGTTTCCACGCGGAGATCAACACGTCATGGCCAGCGACTTCGGACTGACGCCGATACCTATGAAGGACATCTATCCCCGACCTTCGACGGATCATATCGCCGTGGTGAGCCACGGTGGACCTGGCCAGGCGGATCGTTACATCTGCGGCTACCTGCATTCCGATCAACGCTTCAACCCGCTTCTGGCGTCGTTGCCGACGCTAATCTGCATCCGTTCGCGGAATGAAGTGGTCACGCTCGAGGCGATTTCGGATGGCAGGCCATATAAACAGCCCGTCGTTCATGCGCACGAGGCCAAGTGGTGGCAGGCTTCGCTGCATTACCTTGTCAGCGAGGCGACGTTACCCGGTCCGGGCAATCGTGCTGTGCTGGCCCGATTGACAGAGTTGCTCTTCATGGAGGTCGTCCGGTGGCACCTGCGCTATTTCACCGAGGGCCGCCACGGCTGGTTAGCAGCGCTGGACGACAAGCAAATCGGTCGCGCGATTACGTTGCTCCACGCCGAGCCGGCGCGGTCGTGGACCGTCGATGAACTTGCGCAGCGGGTTGCGACGTCGCGTGCAGCATTTGCCAAGCGTTTCGCCGAACTGGTGGGAGAATCGCCGATGCAATACCTCGCCGGATGGCGCATGCATCTGGCAAGACACCTTCTGCGCGACAGCACCCTTGGCATTAGTGAAATAGCAGGGCGTGTCGGCTACGACTCCGAGGCGGCGTTCAATCGAGCTTTTCGTCGGATCGTCGGGACTCCGCCCGCGACATGGCGGCGGGATGGAGTACGTTCCGATACGAATCCTTCGGATTCCCGCGCGGCAGCTTTGAATGCCTGAATTTCGGCGGCTTCGGCCGCGCCGCCAACGCGACCTCGATGGATTTATCCTCAGCCTGGGGTGCGCGCCATTCCTGTCGGAGACGAAGGGCATGCCGCTGTCGGCGTCAGACGCGAAAGCGCGCCCAAATCACGATCGCAAAAAAAAGCCCGGCGCGATAGCGAGCGCCGGGCTTTATCCGATGGATGGCGGCTCAGTCGTAGTGGCGCCGGCCGTGCTTCTTGATGATGACGACCTTCTTGGCGTGGGCATGTTCCCAGCCGCGATGACGGCCGCGATCCCAGCCGTAATGATGGCCGCGATCCATGTGACGACCCTCACCTCGGTGCTTGATGACGACTTTGGTGTCCTCGGCCTTGGCCGACGTGGTCATCGGCACCACAAATCCGACGGCGGCAAGCGCCGCCAGCGTGAGAACAATCTTGCGCATTGGGTAGCTCCTCAATGATTCCTCTCCCGCCTGAAAACGCCCCTCCCCCGTTGCCGTTCCGCGCTTTCCGGATTTAATTCCTGAATGACCATTCAGAATCATCGAACAAGGAAAGGCCGACCAAGATCCAACATAAAAGCGCATCCAATTGGTGTCGCACGGTCGGGACGCAAGTCGGCCGCTGCCGCAATGGTAAATTTCCACGCGACGGTAAACACAAAAAATCCATTTCGGGTCGGCGGCGTGGCGCGCCTGCCTCGATTTGTCGATGCGGCGCCCTGTTTGCGCGGCTGGCGGAACGGTGTATCGGTTCGCCCATGATGGGAGCACCCGCGTGAGCCCCGAACCCATGCATGTGGAGACCGACGTCCTGGTCATTGGATCGGGCGGCGCCGGCATGTATGCGGCGATCGCGGCGGCGCGCGCGGGCGCGCAGGTATTTCTCGCCGACCGCAGCCTGATCGGACGCGGCGGCGCGACCGTGATGGCGCAGATGACGGTCGCGGTCGCGCTCGGGGCGCAGACACCCGATCATTGGAGCCATCACCTCGCCGACACCATCCGGGCCGGCCGCGGGCTGACCGACGAGCGCCTGGCGCGCCTGCTGTGCGAGGAAGGCCCGGAGTGCATCCTGGAGATGGACCGCTGGGGCGTGGGCTGGGCGCGCCAGGACGGACACATCACCCAGGCGATGGCGCCCGGCCATGACCGCCCGCGCTGCGCCTATGTGGATTTCCTCAACACCGGCCCGGCCGTGTCGAAGACGCTGCGCACCGTCGTCAACAAGACCGCCGGCATCCGCAAGGCCGGCGACATCCTGGTCGTCGATCTCGTGCGGCACGACGGCGAGGTCACGGGCGCGGTCGCGCTCCATCTCGGCAGCGGCGCCCCGGTGACGATCGCCGCCAAGGCGACCATCGTGGCGACCGGCGGCCTGACGCGGCTCTATCGCCGCAACAGCGCCTCCGCCAACATGGGCGGCGACGGCTATGCGCTGGCGCTGCGCGCCGGCGCGCCGCTCGTCGACATGGAGTTCGTGCAGTTCTTCCCGATCGGGCATCTGGCGCCGCGGCTGATCGGCATGGACCCGATCATGTGGGATCCGTTCCGCTACAAGCTGGGCGGACGCCTGCTCAACGGCGAGCGCCAGGAATTCACCTCGCGCTACGGCACGCCCGAGGACGGCAAATACGTCATCACGCGCGACCTCGCCACCTATGCGATCATCAAGGAGGTCGAGGCCGGGCGCGGCTCCCCCCATGGCGGGGCGTATCTGAGCTTCGAGCATTGCTCGGCGGCCGCATTGCGCGAGGCTTTCGGGCCGGTGATCGACCGGCTCGCCGCCAACCATATCGATCTCACAAAAATGCCGGTCGAGGTCGCGCCGATCGCGCATTACCACATGGGCGGGGTGGTGGCCGACGCCCGCATGGAAACCGAGGTGCCGGGCCTGCTGGTCGCCGGCGAGGCGGTCGGCGGCGCCAACGGCGCGAACCGGCTATCCGGCAATGCGATCACCGAGGCGCTGGTGTTCGGACGGCGCGCCGGCGCCAGCGCGGCCGAGCGCGTCCGCGGCCAGCGCCAAGCCTTCCGGCCGGCGGACGCGCGCGCGGCGCTCGACTTGGTGACGGCGGACGGCGGCCCATCCGATCTCAACACCGCCGCCATGATCCAGACCCTGCAGGCCACGATGGCGGACGAAGTCGGCCCGTTCCGCACCCAGGCGAAGCTCACACGCGCGCGCACCACGATCGACGAGCTCGCGGCTGCGCTCGGCGAGCGGCCGGCCGGCGACGGCCAGCCCTTCGACATGCGGCGGATCGACTGGCTCGACCTGCGCAATGCGCTCCTGGTCGCCCGTATCGTCACCGAGGCAGCGCTCAAGCGCGCCGAGAGCCGCGGCGCGCACCAGCGCGAGGATTTTCCCGGCATGGTGCCGGAATGGCAGGTCAACCAGACAGCGCGGCTGCGCGGCGGGCGGCTTGTCCTCTCGTCGGTGCCGGTGGCGGCCGAGGTGGCGGCGCAATGAGCGATACAGCGACGCTGAAGGTTTGGCGCGGCCTCGACGCCAAGACGGGGCGGTTCGAAACCTACGACGTGCCGTTCGAGCCCGGCCAGTCGGTGCTCGACGGGCTGCGCTGGATCCGGGCCAACCGCGATCCGTCGCTGGCGATCCGTTTCTCCTGCATCAACGCCAATGCGTGCAAGGAATGCATGATGGAGCTCGACGGCGAGACCGTCTATGCCTGCACGGCCCGGCTCGAGCCACGCTCGATGGAGGTGAAGCCGCTCCACAACAAGAAGCTGGTGCGCGACCTGGTGACCGAGATCGCGCCGCCCACGGAGCGGTTCAAGGGCTGATGCCGCCACCTCTCGGCGTCATCGCCCGCGAAAGCGGGCGATCCAGTACTCACCGCATTGAGTTTGACCAGCGACCACGCAAAATGGCGTAATCCTGTGGTTACTGGATGCCCGCTTTCGCGGGCATGACGGCCCGTTCTTGTTGACGGCGCATTTTGTTGCGGCTGCCTCGCGTTGCTAAGGGAGTCCCCATGCCCGACATCACCATCACGGTCGCGAGCGGCGACTATGACCGCGTGCGTGCGCTGCGCGAAGGCGCGGTGCCCGTCGTCGGCTGCGCCGTCAGCTATTCGACGGTCGAGGCCAATGCGCTGTTCATTCGCAACCTGAAGCACCAGGAATTCGACGTCTCCGAGATGTCGTTCTCGACCTACATCACGCTGAAGGACCGCGGCGCCCATCACTACACGGCGGTTCCGGTGTTTCTCTCGCGCGCGTTCCGCCATTCGGCAATCTTCGTGCGCACCGACCGCATCGCCGCGCCGGCCGACCTCAAAGGCAAGCGCATCGGCACGCCGGAATATCTCACCACCATGCTGGTGTGGATGCGCGGGCTTCTGTCGGACGAATACGGTATCGAGCCGTC
>Ga0208993_1000021_pt1 | contig 13691 bp, 11 predicted proteins | sample MedBloCAOM2_M3_FD_187847 | JGI IMG/M metagenome (GOLD analysis project Ga0208993, IMG submission 187847) | Forest soil microbial communities from El Dorado National Forest, California, USA - Mediterranean Blodgett CA OM2_M3 (SPAdes) (version 2) | ecosystem: Environmental > Terrestrial > Soil >...
TACGGGCCGGTGTGATCGGTGACCACCTCGGCGGGCGCGCCCATGATGTCGCGGTAGAAGCGGGCGATGCCGGGCGCGCTGCCGGGCCGAACGTCGAACGCGATATAGGCCATGCCGAGCGCGACGCGGCCGAAGCGGGCCGGATCGGGTTCATGGCAGGTGATGCGGTTGCCCCAAGGACAGGTGGTTTCGACGCCGTCATTGGTCTCGCGGAACGAGAATTTGGTGCCTTCCAGATTCTTGGCCACCTCGTTGAGCCGCGCCAGCAATGCCGCACGGTCGGGGATCACCAGGCCGGTGACGCCGCGCAGCAGATGCGGCTCGCCGGTCGGCAAATGAAACTGGCTCACCCCGACATTGACCCACATGATGCGCACCCCGGTGTTGAGGAAGGGGTCGCGCGTGAGCCCGAGGGCGCTGATATAATAATGTGTGGCCAGGCGCTGGTCGGCGATGTTGACGTTGAGGTGGCCGAGATTGACGATGTTGCCGATATCGGCGGCGGCGCGATCGAATTTTTTCCCCGGCTTGCCGTCCGCCGGCTTCTGGTCCGCCAATATCTTGTCGACCATGGCAAAATCCCTTTCGCGGGCCCGAACGCCCGGCAGGCGCCAGCATCGCACAGGGCGCGCGGGGCGGTAAACCATATCCGGGCGGGCGGCAAATCGGCGCTCCCCGGGCGGTTCCCGGTGCGCTATGTTGAGGCGCGCGCATCGGGCGCGACTCTCACCTCGACCGGATGGCACCCGCATGAAGACCATTCTGATCCCGACCGAGGATCACGACGCCATGCCGGCGGTTCTCGAAGCCGCCCGGCTGGTCGCGCGCATCTTCGACAGCTACATCGAGGGCTTCGCGGTGCATCCCTCGGCCGCGACCTATGTGGCGGTCGAGCCGGTGAGCAGCCTGGCGATCTCGGGCGCCTATGAGAACGACGCCGAGCTCGCCGCCCAGGCGCGCAGCGTGTTCGAAACCTTCATGCAGCAGCACGGCGTGCCGCGCGCCGGCCCGCAGGCCAGCGGCTTTTCCTACGGCTGGCCGCACGCGGAGTCGGGCGACGACGCCCTCATCGGCAGCTACGGCCGGGTGTTCGACCTGATCGCGCTCGGCCGGCCCGGGCGCGCGCCGCAAAATCCCCGCATGCCGCCGCTGGAGGCGGCGCTGTTCGACAGCGGCCGCCCGGCCCTGATCGTGCCGCCGACCATGCCGCGCGGCATCGGCCACAACGTGCTGGTCGCCTGGAACCACAGCACCGAGCAGGCGCGCACCAACGCCTTCGCGATTCCGCTGCTGCGCCTCGCCGAGCAGGTGACGGTCCTGACGGTGGAAGGCGGAACGACGCCGGGCCCCTCGGGCGAGGAGGCCGCGCTCCACCTGCGCCGCAACGGCGTCAAGGCGACCGCCCTGACCGTGAAGCCCGGCACGCGCTCGACCGGCGAGGCCATTCTCGACCACGCCGCAAAGCTCGGCTGCGATCTCCTGGTGAAGGGCGCCTATACCCAAAGCCGCCTGCGCCAGATGATGTTCGGGGGCGCGACGCGCCACATCCTGGCGAACGCCAACCTGCCGGTCCTGATGGCACACTGATGGCGCATTTCGGGACCAAGGATCGGGGCCGAATCTCAAGACCAAGTCTCAAGACCCAAGTTTCAGGACCAAGTCATTGCCGAATGGGCCCGACCAGAACAAAAGCCCTGCGGGCCCCGGCGAGGCGAAGCATCCGGCTTTCCTGACCGTCTTCCCCTCGATCATGCTGCCGATGTTCCTGGCGGTGGTCGACCAGACCATCGTCGCCACCGCGTTGCCGGCGATTGCGGCCGCGACCGGCGAGGCCGAGCGCGCGTCCTGGATCGTTGTCTCCTACCTGATCGCGGCCACCATCGCGGCGCCGATGTATGGCCGCCTGGGCGACGCCTTCGGGCGCCGCCGCATGATGTATGTGGCGCTCGCCGTCACCATCGTGGCGTCGCTCTTGTGCGCCGTGGCGCCGAGCGTCGAGCTGTTGACCGCCGCGCGGGTGCTGCAGGGTCTTGGCGGCGGCGGCCTCATGACGCTGTCGCAGGCGCTGATCGGCGAGGCGATCCCGCCGCGCGAGCGCGCGCGCTTCCAAGGCTACCTGGCGGCGGTCGCGGTCTGCGCGAACACGTTTGGGCCGGTGGCCGGCGGCCTTCTGACCGAGCAATTCGGATGGCGGTCGATCTTCCTGATCAACGTGCCGATCGCGCTGGTCGCTGGCCTGCTCACCTGGCGGCTTCCGGTGCGCATGGCGGAACGCGTCGCCTGGCAGCCCGATCCCGCCGGGCTCGTGCTGTTCACCGTGTTCGTCGTCTCGACGCTGCTCGCGCTCGAGCAGACCCAGCGCGTCGCGCTCGACGCCCTGCCGCTGGCGGGCGGGTTGTTCGCGCTGGGTACCCTGGCGCTGGTGCTGCTGATCCGGCAGGAGACCCGGGCGCCCTCCCCGCTCATCCCGGTCGCGCTGCTGCGCCGGCCGGCGATCTGGCGCAGCGACGCGCTGGCGGCCTGCCACGGCGCCGCGCTCGTTTCCCTGATCACCTTCGTGCCGATCTACCTGCAGGTGGTGCGCGGGGAATCGCCGGCGAGCACCGGCCTGCTGCTGGTCCCGCTCACCGTCGGGATCGGGACCGGTTCGCTGTTGACCGGCCGGCTGGTCAGCCGGACCGGCCTGACCACGGTCTTCCCGGTCTTCGGCCTCGCCGTGGTGACCATCGACCTCGTGGTCCTCGCCTTCTGGGCCGACGCGCTCGGCACCTCCGCGCTCGCCGCTCTGCTGCTGTGGCACGGGCTTTTCCTCGGGACCGTCATGGGCGTCGTGCAGGTCACGGTGCAAAGCGCGTCGGGGCCGCTCCGGCTGGGCGAAGCCGCCGCCTCGGTGCAGTTCTCGCGCTCGATCGGCGCCGCATTCGGAACCGCGATCGTCGCGACCGTGCTGTTCGCCGTGCTGTCGTGGCGCAATCCGGAGGCCGCCCGTTCGTTCGCCAGCATGATGGAGCATGGGCGCCAGCTCGGGCCCACCCTGTCGCCGGCCGCGCAGGCGGCCATCCAGGCCGATATCGCGGCCGCCTTCCGCGCCGCCTTCCTGGCGATGGCGGCTTTCACGACGGCGGGATTTTTTCTCGCGCTGACGAATCCGTTGCGCCGGATTTAATGGAACGGATCGGGATTTCGTATGGCCGATCTACGCCTCCCGCTCGACAATGCCCGCGCCGCCGGGCTGCTGCCGGATTTGCCGTCGATCCGCGCCGAAATCGGCGCCGCGGCCTTTGGGCTGTACGAGGAGCTGATCGAGAAAAATCCGGCCCTAGCGGCGCCGCACGGTGCACAGGATTGGACCCCGGCGCAGAAGGCCATCGATGCGGTCTTCGATATCCACAACGAATGTCCGCCGTGGGAATGGCTATCGAAAATGTTCGACACGCCAAAACGCATACCGCGGCTCCTGTGGGCGGCGCGCGAGATCGAGCTCGGCCGCACCGGCGAATGTCTGGAGGCGATCGCTCGCGGTTTTCTGCTGGATCCCGACGCCCTGGTATCCGCCTACGTGAGCGATCCGGAAGAGGCCGCCCGCCTTGCCGACCACCAGATGTCCACGCGCGGCTGGCGGGACAGGTGGCGTATCCGAAGAGACCTTCGCTCCCTCGACGTCCGGCGCTGCGCCACATGGTGGTTGTCCAACGAAGGCCAGCTTGTTTTCAACCGGCGCGTCTTCGACTTCGCGCTCCGGCGGCTGGACCAGCTCATCGCGGTCGAGGCGCAGCCCGTCTAGAGGTTCCCGCCATCGATCCAAGGCGAGAGAACGGATTCACCCGGCCCTAACCTTCGTGCCGTATTGTGTGGCGTCACGAAGGAGATCGCATGTTCGATTTCATCGCCGACGGCATCCAGGCTTACAACCAGGCGGGTCTGTTCCTCGGGGCGCTGGTCTGCTTCGGGTTGGGCGGACTGATCCTGGGCAATTCGCTTTACTGGCGCCTGCACGCGCTGCGCGCCACCGGCACCGTCATCGGCGTGATCGACAAAGGCGGCATGTATACGCCGGTCTATCGCTACACCTTGGCCGACGGGCAGACCCACGAGGCGAAATCGGACACCAGTTCGGGCTGGACGCGCGGCAAGGAAACCGGGCGCGCCGTGCCGCTGATGATTTCGGCCCACAATCCGACACAGGCGCGGGAAGCCAACAGCTACCTGCTCGATGCGGTCGGCTTGGTGATAATGGTCCCCGGCGTGGCCTTCGCCTACACGGCGCTGACCGCCTATCCGGTCACCTGGAAGACCTGGGTCATGGCGGCCGTTATGCTGGTCTTTCTGGCCGCCCACGGCCGCCGTGTCTTGATTCCCAAAGGGCAGCGGCTGTCGATCGCGGAATGGCGCAAGCAGCGCGGCCTGGGAGCGCCGATCGATCCGGCCGCGATCACGCCGATCGAAAAGATCCTTGCCACGCCCGAGGCGCAGCGGGCGCAGCAAACGCAACGGCAGACAAGCAGGAAGGCCGCACCCATCATCGCAATCTTTGCCGTCATCCTTCTGTGCGTCGGGATTTTCCAGGCGCGGGAAATCGCCCGGCTGCAATCGAGCGGGCTGCGCGCGCCCGGCGCGGTGGTGCGCCTGAAGGCCGAATTGGGCTCCGGTTCCGACAGCCGTTACACCTACTATCCGATCGTGCGCTACCGGACCGACAAGAACGTGACGGTCGAGTTCGAGGATAACGTCGGCAGCAATCCGCCCAGCTACCGGCCGGGCGACAAGGTGACGGTGCTCTATCTCGCCGACTCGCCGCGCCAGGACGTCATCATCGACCGCGGCCCGTTCTGGAACTGGACGATCCCCGGGCTCCTGCTGTTCTTTGCCGCCGGCCTCGGCGGAATCCTGATGCTGGTGTTGCGCAGCCGGGCGAGCGCGAAACCGCTGGGCGGGCTCGCCACCGAGGCGCGGGTTTAGGGTTTCGTCGTCAGTCTCTGAAATTCATTGAGCGTAGGGTGGGCAAAGCGAAGCGTGCCCACCGCGTGAGCACGCGCGCTAGGTTTGTAACACCGACGCCAGCGCCGAAGACGTGGCCCGCGCATCAGCGAATGGCGATGATCACATGCGCCCTGATGCGGCCTTCGATGGCACCGCTGCCAAATCGGCGCGCCAGCGCCCCGGCCGCCTCGTTCGTGGCGTCCTCCAGGCCCGACGCGTCACGCGCCTCGATCTCATTGCGCAGCGGCGTTCCCTTGCAATAGGCGATCGCAGGCTCGTGGGGCGAGGACGCCTTGCTTACGCCATCCACCGTATCGACTGAAATCCCTGAAAATCCCGCCGCGGTCAGGTCGTCGCGGATTCGCCCCGCGTCGCTGTAGCCATGCGGCGTGCGCGCCAGAAACCGCGGCGGATCTTGCGGAAAGCGCGCCGCCAGCGCCTGGGTTACGACATCGGCGAATTCGTTTTCCGAAATCTCGTCCCACACGTTGAAGAAGAAATGGCCCCCCGGCTTCAGGACGCGGTGGACCTCGCCGTAGCCTCGCACCTTGTCGGGAAAGAACATCGCGCCGAATTGACAGGCGACGGCGTCAAATCTTTCATCCTCGAAGGGCAAGGCCAGCGCATCGGCCTGTCGCCACGCGATCCGGCCAGCATGAGGCTGGCGTGCCGCCGCACGATCGAGCATCGGCTGGTTGAGATCCGTCGCCACCATGCGCGCATCGGCCGCCAGCCGAGGTTCGATCGCTCGCGTGAGGGCGCCGGTTCCCGCCGCCGTCTCCAACACGTCCCGCGGCCGGACCGCGCCCAGCCGCTCGGCGAGGTCATGCGCATAGGATTCGAAGATGAGCGGGACCAAATACCGATCGTAGACGTCAGGAATGGATCCCGCGAACAGCTTGTCGGTCACCGCCATCGGCAGGCCCCCTTTGACTGATCGATCCGCCCAATATGGGCGGTGCGAGCGTGACGGTATCGGAGCGGTCGCCGGCAACAAGTCTGTTTTTCGAACTGGCGTTGCGGCGGCCCGCATGATCCAATCGCGCCATGCAAAAAGGCTACAGCCAGTTCTGTCCGATCGCGAAGGCGTCCGAGATCCTCGCCAATCGGTGGACCCCGCTCATCATGCGCGAGCTCATGGCGGGCATGGACAGCTTCAACAACATTCATCGCGGCGTGCCGTTGATATCGCGCGCCGTGCTGGTGGCTCGTCTGCGCGAATTGGAACACCACGGCATCATCGAACGCCGGCCACGGGCAGACCGCAACGGCCATGACTACCGCCTGACGGTCGCGGGCGATGCTTTCCGCCCGATCATCGCCGCGCTCGGTCAGTGGGGACTGGTCCATGCGCGCGACCGCATCCAGCCCACCGACCTCGATCCCACCATTCTGATGTGGGGCCTCCGCAAGCGGGCCGACCTCGGCGCGCTGCCGGACCGTCGCGTGGTCGTGCGTTTCGAGTTCTCAGGCGTGCCGCGGGGTCACACCAGGTTTCGCATCATGTGGCTGGTGCTGGAGCGGTCAGGCGTGGACGTGTGCGCCAAGGACCCCGGATTCCCGGTGGATGTCGTCTTTCGGGGAAAGGTCGCAGACCTCGTCGCGGTCTGCCTGGGACATGCGACGTGGCGCGACCTCGCCGGCACGGCGTTATCGATCGAGGGCGACCGCCGCATTGCAAAACATCTTCCAGCCTGGTTGCGGCTCGACAAGGTCGCCGGCCGGGATTTTCCGCTCGTGCGCCCCGCCGCTTAGCGCGTTCTCGCTACTTCGGCATTTCCAGCCCGCCCTGCCGGCGTTGCGGCGTCCGCTGCGCCGGGCCACCGACCTCCGCGCAGGTGGCCGTGAGCCACTGCTCCTTCTCGAGGATCGCGATCTCCCAGTCGCGAAGGCGAACCACGCACGACGCCGTGAGCCGCTTCGCCGGATAAATATCCGCCCTGGTGGAAATCACGAGGCGGTTGTTGGTCTTTATCGCCTTGATGAAATCCTCCCATTTCACGAAGTTGCCGCCGGGATCGCATCCCGCCGGCGCATTCTCGCAATCATTCTCCCAGGCGGCAAAAAGGGTTTCGTGGCTGATCGCCGAACCCGCCGTCACGGGAAGCGGGCTGGCTTCGGCGGTGCGCTTGAACGAAATGCTGCCGTCCTGAACGTCGGAGCTCCCGAATTCATACCACCGGTGCTCGATATGACGGTCGCCCAGATCAAAGGCGATATATTCGCGACGGATGACGCCGTTCTTGCCGCTATCTCCCTCGTTGACGTAGGCCATGGTCGCGATCAGCGCGAGAAGATTGTCCTGGCCGGCATAATTACGGCCAAGCTTGTTGGCGGCCGTGATGGTGACCTGGTCGCTCGGAAACAGGCTGATGACCGGCCCGCGCGCGTAGTTCAGCAACTGCCACAAGATGCCGCTGATGGAGATCGTGAAAGCCGCGAGCGCGATGATTTCCGTCTTGCGGCCGACCTTGAGGCCGAGGAGGCTCCACGATTCCTCGGCGCCCGGTGCGGCTTCCTGTTTGGCGGGCCCGGCTGCGTCGCGAGGTTCGGCCATCAATTTTCCATGCCGGTCAGGTCGAGGCGGCGGCTAATGCGGTGGGGACCGCGGCATTGCAAGAGGGTCGCCGACGCCATCACCGTGGCGGAGGCGCGCGCGGCGGGGGCGACGTTACCATTGGCGGAGGATCCCGCGGCGGGGGTTGGCGCGGAAGCGCATGTTTTTTGGGCGAATAACGTTTCCGCGCAGGGGGCATTGATTGCGCGAGCGTGTCGGCGCGGCCGAACCCGATCGGTGCGCGTTCCGCCGGGCAAGACCGCGACGTTGGGTTTGAGGTCGGGTCCGTTCGCGTGGCGCAGGCCGAAACGTCTCCGAACAAATCCGCCTTCGCGGTCAACGGACCGAGCAGCATCGCCAGCGAAATGCCTGCGGCGAACAGACTGGCCCGTCGGGGCTCCATCACGCGGCTTTCCCTCGGCTTTACTTCGGTGGCGCGCCGTGACGCGGATGCCGATGATCATCGGAATCTTGTCCGGCGAGAACCATGCTATCATCGGTTGATGGTGAATGGAATACGCGCCGCAACGGCGACGCGAGCGGCGAGCTGACCGGTTCTATGGTTTGAGATTTTGTCCGACCGCGACAGCCAACGAGGGATCATGCGACGGCGCGATTTTGTCACCGGCGGGGCCGCAGTGGCGACCCAGGCCGCCTTTGCGCGCCGAGCGGCGGCGCAAAAAGCGCCGCGCATCGATCGGATCATCGATGCCCATTGCCATCTTTTCAACGCCGACGATCTGCCGATCGAGGGCTTCGTCAAGAAGATCATTCTGCCGCGGGCGGCGGAGAGCGATCAGCTGGTCGCCCGCTTCGCCGAATATCCCGGCGCCCTGCAGGCCCTGGTGCATGCGATCGCCAAGCAGGTGAAAAGCACCGCCCCCGGACGCAAGGCGGAGGCCGACAAGATCGATGAATTCGAGCGCGACCCGCGCCGCAAGCCCACCAGGGCCTGGCGCGAGCAGGAGGATCTCAAGAACCTGGAAAGCACATTCCGGCTGATCTGGTCGGACAGCGCATTGTTCGAAGGCCTTTCATTGCGCGAGCGCACGGCGCTCAAGGTGGCGCTCGAGCATCTGCAGGTGTTTCTGTATCAGCAGCAGTATTCGCAGTTTGGAAAACCCTATTTGACCGACGACGAGCGGGAAGAGCTGAGAAATGCCCGGCTCGATTTTCTCGCCGCCGAGCTCTACCCGCGCGACGATCTGGTCGGCCGCTACATCCGCTGGTCGCTGCTGTTCACCCGTTTCCGCTTCGAGCTGGCCGAGGAGCTTCACCAGCTTCATGGCCAGAGCGCCCAGAAGCCGCGCATCGTGCTGATGACTCCGGCCACCGTCGATTTCTCCAAATGGCTCGAAGACGAGAAGCACAGCAGCATCGAGGACCAGGCCGAGGTCATGGGGCGGATCGCGCGCCGCAAGGACGGTCCGCGCGTGCACGGCTTCGTCGGCTACGATCCGCTGCGGCAGGCGCTCTACGACCGCGGCCGGCACCGGCCGGACGAGAAGGATCCGATGGCGGTGTTGCGCGGCGCCATCGAGGTTTCTGCAGCCGGCGCCGCGCCGCGAACCACCGGCGGCTCGCTCGGCGTCAAGCTTTATCCGCCGATGGGCTTTCGGGCGATGGGCAATGCGGAGCTTGCGGACGAGCGGTTCGGCGATCCCGGATATCTGGCGAGCCCCGACCGCGGGCTCGGTCCGCGCGTCGGGCAGAAGCTCGATGCGGCGCTGTCACGGTTGTATGGGTGGTGCAGCGACAACAACGTGCCGGTGATGGCGCACACCAACGACAGCTATGGGCCGACGCGGGATTACGAACTGCGGGCGCATCCGAGATTCTGGGCCGCCGTCCTCAAGGCGCCGGCCCATTCGCGGTTGCGCATCAACATGGCCCATTTCGGCCACTTCAACGGGGCGGTGGGCAAGGAAAATCCGGGCCGGCATATCGCCGAATGCTGGGAATGGGTCGTCGGCGAGATCATTACTGCATCGCCGGACGGCCACGCCTATGCGGACATCAGCTCGCTCAGCGAGCTGCTCAAGTTCGGCCCAAGCCGCCAGGTTCTCGCCTGCATGAAGGCCTTCCGGGAGAAATTTCCGGCCAGCGCCGAGCGGCTGATGTACGGCACCGACTGGTCGATGATCGGAAAGGACGAAGGCTTTCCCAAGCTTCTGTCGCCCAAATCCTACCCGGACTTCGTCGCCCTGTTCCTGCAAGCGGCCGGCTACCGCGATTCCGAAATCGAGAACATCATGTTCCGCAATGCGACGCGATTCCTCGGCCTCAGCAGGTCCGAGCTCGACCGCCATGGCGACAATTCCTCGCGCGGTCGGCTGGAAAAATTCTATGCCGCCAATCGGGTCGATACCGCATGGATGAAGGCCTTCGATTGAGCCCGGTTTTCGCGGCACGATGGCGATCCCGCCTATGCTCGGCGTCCACGCGCTTGAGCAACGTCATCCTGGCCTGGCGCCGGGGCCTTGGCCGCCACCGCTGCCAGCCGCCGCCGCAGCGGCCGCGGCGCTTGCGCGTTGGTGCGCGGAGTCGGCGCTCTCGCGGCCGACCAGGCGGTCGAGCAGCAGCCAAGCCGTGCCGTCGGCCGATGCCGGGTTCTGCCCGGTGATCAGGTCGCCGTCGACCACCCCGTAAGGCTGCCAGTCCTCCGCTTTGGAATACTTTCCACCGTTCTGTCTCAACATGTCTTCAACGAGGAAAGGAACGACATCCGTCAGCCCGACGGCCGCTTCCTCCGAATTCGAGAAGCCCGTGACGGATTTGCCTTTGACCAGATAGGAACCGTCGGGGCCCTTGGCGTGGCGAAAGGCGGCCGGGCCATGGCAGACAGCCGCAACGGGCTTTCCGCCGGCATAGAGCGTCTCGATCAGCTTGATCGACTGCTGGTCCTCTGCCAGGTCCCACAAGGGGCCGTGGCCGCCGGGGTAAAATACCGCGTCGAATTCCTGAGGCGAAATATCCGCCAGCTTCCGCGTGTTCGCAAACGCCGCTTGCGCCTCCTTGTCGCTCTTGAAGCGGACCGCCGCAGGCATCTGGGCCTCGGGCTGCTCGCTTCTCGGGTCGACGGGCGGCTGCCCGCCCTTGGGCGATGCAAGTACGAGGGCGACCGCGTCCTTGAAGACGTAGTAAGGAGCGGCAAACTCCTCGAGCCAGACCCCCGTTTTCTTGCCGGTATCGCCGAGTTGGTCGTGCGACGTCATGACGATGAGGACTTTCATCTCAACCTCGAATGCTGATGGTCGCCACACGCGGAGTTCCGCGGATGGGCGCGCAAATCATCCTGCCCGGCAACGCCAGGCTGCGCCTTGACAGCTATCAACTTCGCACAAGATTCGAGGGGCTTGGGGGAAGCCCCGCGCGCGTTCCTCTCAGGAGTCGATCACGCCGTGGCGGCCTTCCAGCTTGAGCGTGAGACTCCTGATCGACCAGACGCCGTCGCGACGAATCGCCTCCAGGAAAACCTGGCCGGCGGCGAGTTGGCCGCCCCTCTCGCCGCAAGGGCCGGGAGAGGGAGCAGGCAGAGCATGCTTGCCTACCCTAAGGTTGCTGTCGTTCAATCTGCCGCGTGATCTCCCGTGTGAGAGAGTCACCTTCGCCAAAAAACCATCCCTTGAGCTTTAAGACCGCCACGTAATGTTGCTTCGCGGTGACAAGATCACCCCTTTCCAAAGCGTCGGCTGCGTTAATCAATTCGCTCCGCTGCAGGGCCGCATCGCTTTCCCAATCGAAAGCAACATTCCACGACCTGAGTTGTGCGGCGGCACTGCTCCAATCCTGCCGCTCCACAGCTTCCGTTGCCAATGCAAGCGGATTAGCGCCGCCACCGTGCCACAAAGAATCAAGCACCAGCAACAATGCGCGCCGTCGCGTTTTTCCGAAGGCTCGCGCACAGCTATAGATCAAGCGAATGTCCGCCCACAGGCGCACGCGCATGCTCCTCGGCCAGGCAGCCGATCATCTCGGTCGGCGCCTGGCCCTCTCATGTAATCACGGCAGGCGCAAGCGGCGCCCCCTCCCGCCTTCGCCAAGAGGCTACGGCGCGGCAGGCCCTCCCCCGCGTGCGGGGGAGGAAGACCGCTGCGCCTAATCGCGCTGCCGCAGATACTCGCGCGTCGGCGGCGGGCCCCAGATGTCGCGCGGCGCGTCGCTGCCCCACACCTTCGGGCGCTGCGGGCGATCGCGATGCCAGGGCCGCGGATCGAAATAACCGAGCGATTCATCCATCATCTTGTCGAGCTCGGTGAACAGCTCGACGATCTGGTCGTCGGGGTTGCGGTGATAGGTGAAGATGTTGTGGCCCGGCCCGTGGCGTCCCGGGCCCCAGGCGAGCTGGATGTTGCGGCCGCCAAGAAAATCGCAGGCCGTCTGGATCTGCGCCCAATCCTTGAGCTCGAAGGCGACGTGATGCATCCGGGTGGTCTTGCCCTGGACGAAATTCACCGTGTGATGGTCGGGGCCGCAGCGCAGGAAGACGAACCAGTCCTCGATCCAGTCGGACAGGCGGAAGCCGAGCACGCGCATGTAGAAATCGGCGAAGAATTTCGGATCCTCGACGCAGAAGGCGAGATGGCCGAGCTTGAGCGGGCCGATGCCGGCGGTCGGCCCTTTGCGATCGAACGGCTGCGCGGTGGTGAAGACGTCGATCATCGTCCCCTTGGGGTCGGCGAAACTCATCGCCTCGGGGATGCCGGGGCTCGGGTCGGCGCGCAGATCGCCGCGCAGGCCTTCCGCCGCGAGACCGCGGCGCAGCTCGCCGAAGTCGGTGCCGGGCGCCGCCTGGAACGACAGACGGCTGCAGCGCGACGCATCGCCCTTGTCGAGCTGCACCGCGAGATCGCCGACCCGGGTCGCCAGGTAGGCGCGCTTGCCGTCGCGCTCCGCCAGCACCAGCCCGATCACGTTGGTGAAATAGTCGATCTGCCGCTCGAGGTCCGGCGTCTCTAACGTCGCGTGGCCGATGCGCGTGACCTTGATCATGGATGCCTCCGGTGGGACCGGGGAAACTATGCCCCGGCACGATGGCGGGTCAACGCCGGCGCTGCGGCTTCACGACCCTTCCCTCGCGGTGCGCCCAGCATGCTATCGTGGCGGTCGATGTCTCGACCGGGCGATCAAACATGAAAAAATTTCTGCTTGCCGCCGTGCTGGCGGCCTTTGCCGGCAGCGCGCAGGCCCAGACGACCTATCCGTCCCGGCCGATCACGCTCGTGGTGCCCTTTCCGGCGGGCGGCACCGCCGACCTGTTGTGCCGCTTCGCGGCCGAGCGGGCCGGCGGACTTTTGGGGCAGCAGGTCGTGGTCGAGAACCGCCCCGGCGGCGCGGGCGGGCGCATCGCCATCGATCAGGTGCTGCGCTCGCCGCCCGACGGCTACACGCTGCTGTGCGGTACGCAGCTCAACTACAGCATCACGCATCTGGTCTTCAAGAAGTCGGCCTTCGACCCGCGCGCGCTCGTTCCGGTGAGTCTGCTCGCCACCTATCCGCTGATCGTGATCGCCCGCGCGGGACTTGGCGCCAACAACCTGCCGGACTTCATCGCGCTCGCCCGCGCCAATCCGGGCACCCTCACCTATGGGCACCAGGGCAAGGGCAATACCGGACATCTGCTGGGCGAGCTCCTGGCGCTTAAGGGGGGCTTCCGCATGACGGAAGTCCCCTATCGCGGCAGCGCGCCGGCGATCAACGACCTGCTCGCCGGCACGATCGACATGGTCCCGGACTATCTGCTGGCCAACAAGCAGAACATCGACGTCGGCAAGATCAAGCTGCTCGCCACCGGCAGCCGCGAGCGGCTGAAGGATTATCCCAACGTCGCGACCATCGCCGAGACGTTGCCCGGGGTTTACGCCGATACCTGGATGGCGGTATCGGCGCCGCCCGGCACGCCGGCGGACATCGCCGAGAAGGTGGCGGACGCCATCGGCCGGGGGTTCAAACAGCCCGATATGCATGCCCGCATCCTCGCGCTCGAAGCCGAGCCGATCGGCGGCACGCCCAAGCAGATGCGCGAGATGATCGAGCAGAGCACCGAGACCTGGGCGCCGGTCATCGAGGCCGCGAAGATCTCGATCGATTAGCGCCAGGCTTGTCGCGTCGCGGCTCTTGCGTCCCCTCCCCCGCTTGCGGGGGAGGGGCGCGA
>Ga0208993_1000022_pt1 | contig 13645 bp, 11 predicted proteins | sample MedBloCAOM2_M3_FD_187847 | JGI IMG/M metagenome (GOLD analysis project Ga0208993, IMG submission 187847) | Forest soil microbial communities from El Dorado National Forest, California, USA - Mediterranean Blodgett CA OM2_M3 (SPAdes) (version 2) | ecosystem: Environmental > Terrestrial > Soil >...
CGAGGCGCTCAAGAAGACCGGCGGCAAGAGCGACGGCGACGCGCTGATCGCGGCCGTCAAAGGGCTGGCGTGGGAAAGCCCGCGCGGACCGGTCTCGATCGATCCGCAAACGCGCGACATCGTCCAGACGGTCTATTTCCGCCGGGTCGAGAAGATCGGCGGCGAATTGCGCAATGTCGAGTTCGAGAAGGTCGAGAACGTCAAGGATCCGGTCAAGGCGCGGATGGCACAGTGAGGGTGTCGACAGTGCAATGATCGCACGGCGCCCGCGCTCCCTCCCCCGTTTGCGGGGGAGGGGCGCAAGCACCGTGCACGATGCGGGCGAAGGTTTAAGCGCGCAGCGCCGTGACCAAGGCTTCGATCGTGGACACCGAACGGAAGTTTGCCGGCGTGATGTCGCGCTCGGGAATGCTGATCGCAAGCTCGGACTCGACCGCCAGCACCAGATTGACCATGTCGAGCGACGTCAGGCCGACCTCGCGAAGATCGTCGTCGGCCGAAAAGGGCCGGTCGATGGCGCGCTCCGCAAGAATCCGACGTACCAGGGCGGCCACGCGCTCCCGCGGCGAAATTTGAGCTACAGCCATCACGGCCCCCGCATGTGACGAAGATGGCGGCGACGCGGCCACCGCAGATCGCCCCGACCGGGCATGGTTAAGAATCCGGCGATCGTATGCGCCACGCAAGCCCGCCAGGAACCGGCGGGGGATTCCCTAACATTCGCGTCCGATCCCGACATCTGCCCGCTCGATTCAGCGTTAACGATATTGTTCTGCTTCCGCTTGGGTAACCATTGCGCGTGAATGACGGCACAGCCTTCCATGAAATCCCTAAAATTTCCTGCGATTTAAGCCTATTGAACCAAGACTCGCGGCCGATTTCACACGCGACAAAACCGCAGAGGAAGCCGTGACAGTCGTCGAAACACATGACGGGATTCGTCGTGCGCCGCTGCCGAACGGCGGATCCGCCGCGTCACCCGCGGCGAGCCAGGTCTATCCGCTGGCTAAGGACATCAAACGGCGCGCACAGGCGGCGGCGGCGGTCGCCGCGACCCATGCGGGCCCGGTCGACGCCGAGGCAAGGTTTCCGGCCGAAACGCTTGCGGCGATCCGGGCGCAACGCCTGCTCGGAATCCTCGTTCCGGTCGAGCTCGGCGGCGAGGGCGCAAGCATCTCCGAAATGGTCAACGTCTGCTACGTGCTCGGCCGCGCCTGCGGTTCCGTTGCGATGATCTATGCGATGCATCAGATCATGGTGGCGTGCCTCGTCCGCCATGCCGGCGCCAGCGCGTGGCACAACCATTTGCTGCGGCGGCTGTGCGACGAGCAGCTGCTGCTCGCGTCCTCGACCACCGAGGGCCAGGGCGGCGGCGATCTGCGCAAGAGCGATTGCGCCGTGGTGCAGCAAGGCGCGCGCTTTACGCTCGGCAAAAGCGCCACCGTGATGTCCTATGGGGCGCAGGCCGACGGCATCGTCACGACCGCGCGCCGGGCGCCAGAGGCACCTGCCACCGATCAGGTCCTGGTCGCTTTGCTCAGGCAGGATTACAGCCTCGAGCATCTCTCGGCCTGGGACACGCTCGGCATGCGCGGTACCTGCAGCGCGGGCTTCCGGCTCGAGGCCGCCGGCAAGGCCGAACAGGTCCTGCCGGAGCCTTATCAGAAGATCCACGCCCACACCGTGATGCCGGTCGCTCATCTGGCCTGGAGCGCCGTATGGGCGGGAATCGCCGCGAGCGCGGTCGAGCGCGCCCGGCTGTTCGTGCGCAAGGCCGCGCGCGGCCACGGCGGGCAACTGCCGCCGGGCGCCGCTCACCTCACGCGCGCGACTGCGTCGCTGCGGATGCTGCGGGCCACGGTGATGTCGGGCTTGCGACGCTACGAGACCTCCATGGTCGAGCAGGGGGGTCTCGACTCGCTCGACTTCCAGACGACCATGAATCTCCTGAAGGTGAATTCGTCCGAGCTCGCGATCGCGATCGTTTCGAGCACCCTGCAGGCCTGCGGCCTCGCGGGTTATCGCAATGACGGAGAATTCAGTGTCACGCGCCATCTGCGCGATGCGTTGTCGTCGGCGGTGATGATCAACAACGACCGGATCCTGGGAAACGTGGCGAATGCCGCGTTGCTCGTCGAGGTGCCGGCGCTACTCACGGACTAGAGCGTGATCCGGTCAGGTGGAATCAGAAACACGCCAGGAGCCCCGATATGAATTATGTGGTTCGAGATCCCATCAAGCTGGTGATGCAGGCGCTGTTTCGCCCGAGCGGCGTGGACGGCGTTTTCGCGCGCACAGGCTTGTTCGAGCGGGTCGTCGACGGCCTCAACGGCCTGATCTCGCGCCATCGCGAGCCCGGCATCGAGATCCTGCGATTTCCTCCGGTGATGAGCCGCGCCCACATTCAGAAGTCGGGTTATCTCCAGAGCTTTCCCAACCTGCTCGGTGCGGTCTGCTGTCTGCACGGCCACGAGACCGAGATCCGCGCCGCCGTCGAAGGCGACAAGGCGAAGGGCGCCTGGGTCGGCTCGCTGGACGTGACCGACCTCGTGCTCACCCCGGCCGCCTGCTATCCGCTCTATCCGCTGGTGGCGGCGCGCGGCCGCGTGCCGGCGGGAGGCCAGCTGTTCGACGTCGCCAGCGACTGTTTCCGTCACGAGCCCTCGCAGCAGATCGACCGGTTCCAGACCTTCCGTATGCGCGAATTCGTCCGCATCGGCAGCCCCGACCAAGTCGTCGCGTTCCGCCAGAAATGGATGTCGCGCGCACCGGAGATCGCCGATCTCCTCGGCCTCCAGCACAAGACCGAGACCGCCAGCGATCCCTTCTTCGGGCGCGCCGGCAAGCTGATGGCGATGAACCAGGTCGAGCAATGCCTGAAATTCGAGCTGCTCATTCCGGTGCGCTCCGAGCAGCAGCCGACCGCCTGCATGAGCTTCAACTATCACCGCGACCATTTCGGCCAGACCTGGGACCTGCGGATCGAGGATGGCGCTGTTGCCCATACGGGCTGCGTCGCCTTCGGCATCGACCGCTTGACCCTGGCGCTGTTCGCGGCACACGGTCTCGATCCTGACGACTGGCCGAAAGTCACGCGTACCGCGCTGTCGCTCTGAGGATTCGCCCGATGGCGGCCGTTTCAAAGCCTGGTTTCTCGACGACCTGGACCTTCATGGACGGGGACTGGCATGAGGGCAATGTGCCCATCATGGGTCCGCGCACGCACGCGGCCTGGCTGGGGTCGTCGGTATTCGACGGCGCGCGCGCCTTCGAGGGCGTGACGCCCGACCTCGCGCTGCATTGCGGGCGGGTCAACGAGTCGGCGGCGCATTTCCATCTCAAGCCGCTGGTTTCGGTCGATAGCTGGCTCGGGCTCGTCGCCGACGGCATGAAGCATTTCGACCGCAACGCCGAACTCTACATCCGGCCGATGTACTGGGCCGAGACCGGCGCGGCGGGCGGCGTGCGCCATGATCCGGATTCAACGCGGTGGTGCCTGTGCGTCTACGAGGCGCCGCTCCCCAAACAGGCGGGCAGCGCCATCACGCTGTCGCCGTTCCGGCGGCCGACGGCGGAGTGCGCGCCGGTCGACGCCAAGGCCGGCTGCCTCTATCCCAACAACGCGCGCGCCCTGATCGAGGCGCGCGAGCGCGGCTTCGACAATTGTCTGCTGCGCGACATGCTGGGCAATGTCGCCGAGCTCGGGACCGCCAATGTGTTCATGGCGCGAGACGGTGTGGTTTTAACGCCGGCCCCCAACGGGACCTTCCTCAACGGCATCACCCGCCAGCGCGTGATCGCGCTGCTGCGCGACGCCGGCGTGACGGTCATCGAGACGAGCCTCGGCTATGCGGACTTCCAGGGCGCCGACGAGATCTTCTCGTCCGGCAACTATTCCAAGCTCTCGCCGGTGACCCGTATCGATGAGCGCGCGCTGCAGCCCGGGCCGTTCTACCGCAAGGCGCGCGAGCTCTATTGGGCCTACGCGCATAGCTGAGCGCGCGGCAGGCGTCGGTGGGCACGCTTCGCTTTGCCCACCCTACAGCGCCCATCATCACCCCGGATTCTCACACCCCGAACAAGGCGGCTTCCGTGTAGGCGAGGTCGCCCAGGCGCGGCCGCGCCGGTCCGCGATAATATTTCGGCATGGTTTGATCGAGATATCTGCCGGTCAGCCCGGCGATCGGACCATTCGCGTCGATGACGACGAAAGGCCGGCCCCGCAAGGCGAGGAATCGTCCGATCGGCCCGGCGAAACGCCCGACGTCCGCGACGTCGCGACAATAGATCAACTGGGCGCAGGGGATCACGGCTTTGACCCGGCGCGGCCGGAACACGAAAGGAAATGCCCGTTCGGGCGTTTCGCACCAGAAGCTGACGCACCCATAGGCGGCGTGCTCGCGCAGCAGATCCCGCTCGAACGGCTCGAACGGCGCTTCCGGATGCGCAGCGGCGTCAAGCAGGCGGGCGCGCTCCGGGCCCACGCCCTGCAGGGCCGTCAGCGCAACGAAGATCCCGTTGCTGTAGCGGTGATATCCCTGCGCATCCAGGATGGGCCAGGTGTGCCGCACGGCCGAGATGTTCATGTAGGTCACGCTCTTGCGCTTGAGCGCCTGCGAGACCAGCAGCGGCGCGTAGCTCCGGAAAGGGGGCTCGACATACCAGCTCGATACGTTCGCCCGGATGGCGCCGTCCCCCGGCGTCGCCGCGAAGATCAACAGGATGGCGCCGACCGGCCGGCCGTCGCTTTCCAGCAGATAGCCGTAGCGCGGCATGTCGGCCGGCGTCGCGCGCGCCTCGAGGCGCGCCAAGGCGCGGCGCCAGAAGCCCAGGGTCCGCCGGGTCCCGAAGCCGCGCTTGAGGAGCGCGGCCACTCCCGGGAGATCGGCATCCGCGATCTGTCGGCAACGGATCGTCGGGGACGAAGCTGTTTGGTCGCTATTGACCATAACCGGGTTGCACGCTTGATCCGCCGTGGGGGTCGATTATACCGCATGCACACGAATCACGGGTTACGTGCGATGAGCACCAAGTTAACGATCTTGGCGGAGCTGCGCAAAGTGGCCGACGAGCAGGCCAAGTCGCTTGCGCCGTTATCGGACGATCTGGTGCTGCTCGATTCCGGTCTCGACTCCCTGTGCTTCGCCGTCCTGGTCGCCCGGCTCGAGGACAGGCTCGGTGTCGATCCGTTCACGGCATCGGACGACGTCGCATTTCCGGTGACCCTCGGTGACTTCGTCAAAGTCTACGAACATGCCGCCAGGTGACGTCGGGTCCCTTCGCGACTGTCTGGGCGACACCGCCGATCGTTCCGCACGCCATCTGCACGGCATCGATGCCAGCGTCGCGCTGAACGATCTCGCGCGCGGCACCAGCCTGGGCGGCCGGCTGCCGGAGCTGCGCGACCGCTCGGTCCTGATCGCGACCGGCGACCAGCTCACGACCGCGCTGGCGCTGATCGAGCTCGATGGTGTCGCGCGGCGGCTCATCCTGTGTCCGCCCGATGTGGCGCCCGAACACCTTCCGTCCGTGATCGCCGATGCCGAGGCCGATGCGCTTGTGACCGCCACGGCGGACGAGACGCGCGGCACGCTCGGAATCGCTCTCGCCGTCACCTGCGGCCCGGCGCTTACGCCGAGGACCGAGGATCGCGTCGCGCCCCGGCAGACCGAATGGGTCATGTTCACGTCCGGCACCACCGGCGCGCCCAAGATGGTGCAGCACAGCCTTGCGGGCCTCACCGCCGCCATCAAGCGAAACGCCGGCCATGACGGTCCGGTGGTCTGGGGCACCTTCTATGACATCCGCCGCTACGGCGGTTTGCAGATTTTCTTCCGCGCGCTGCTCGATGGCGGCTCGTTGATCCTGTCGAGCCCCAAGGAGCCGATCGGGGATCATCTGGTCCGGCTCGGGGCGCACGGCGCCACGCATGTGTCGGGCACCCCGTCGCATTGGCGCCGCGCTCTGATGAGCCCGTCTGTTCAGGCCATGTCGCCGCGCTACGTCCGGCTTTCGGGCGAGATCGCCGACCAGGCGATCCTCGACCATTTGCGCGCCTGCTATCCGCGGGCGCGCGTCGGCCACGCCTATGCGTCGACCGAGGCCGGCGTCGGATTCGAGGTCGATGACGGGCTTGCGGGCTTTCCGGCCGGCATGATCGGCCGGCTCCCGAGCGGCGTGGACATGAAAGTCGAGCACGGCACGCTGCGCATCCGCTCGAACCGCACCGCGGTCCGCTATGTCGGCGACGGCGCGGCGCTCGCGGATCACGACGGCTTCGTCGACACCGGCGACATCGTGGAGCGCCGCGGCGAGCGCTATTTCTTCGTCGGGCGCAGCAACGGCGTGATCAATGTGGGCGGCCTCAAGGTGCATCCCGAAGAGGTCGAAGCGGTGATCAACGGTCATCCCGACGTGCGCATGTCGCTCGTACGCCCGCGCAAGAGTCCGATCACGGGCGCCCTGGTGGTGGCCGACGTCGTGCTGCGAGACCAGCCGGCCGATGCCCGCCTGGCGCAGCTGCAGGGCGAGATCCTGCGGCGCTGCCGAGAAGCCTTGACCCAGCACAAGGTCCCGACCGCGATCCGCTTCGTGCCGGCGCTGGCCGTGGCGGCCACCGGCAAGCTGGCGCGCCATCATGCGTAACGTCGTGGTGACGGGCGGGAGCCGTGGCCTGGGCCTCGGCATCGTCCGCAGGCTGGCGGCGGCCGGCTATTCGGCCCTCGCGATTGCACGGAAGAAAAGCGACCCCCTCACGTCGGCGATCGAGGAGGCCGGAGGCGCGGGGCGCGGTGCGGTCGATTTCGTTCCCTTCGATCTTGCCGAGATCGACAAGATCCCCGACCTGGTCAAAAGCTTGCGCAAGGATTTCGGACCGATCTACGGCCTGGTCAACAACGCGGCGATCGGCGCGGAAGGCGTGCTGGCGACGATGCACAATTCCACGATCGAACGGCTGGTGCGGGTGAACACGGTCTCTCCCATCGTGCTGACCAAATACGTGGTGCGGTCCATGATGTCGGAGGGCGGCGGGCGGATCGTGAATGTCGCCTCGATCATCGGATTCACCGGCTATAGCGGGCTTTCGGTCTATGGGGCCACCAAGGCGTCGATGCTCGGCTTTACCCGCTCGCTCGCGCGCGAGGTCGGACGGCTCGGCGTCAACGTCAACGCGATCGCGCCCGGCTTCATGGACACCGATATGACCCAGGGACTCGAAGGCGAGGAGCGCGAGAAGGTTGCGCGCCGCAGCGCGTTGCGCCGGCTGCCCGATGTGGACGACGTCGCGAATGCGGTCGAGTTCCTGCTCGGCGACGGCGCCAAGAGCATCACCGGCACGGTGATCACCGTCGACGCCGGCAGCACCGCGTAGATGTTACGTTGAGTGGTCCGACGTCGATCCGATCGGATCGCGTCCCTTACGGCCGCACTTGTCCGGCCTGGATGCGCCGATAGAGCGCGGGGTCCATCGGCACAAAAGCCTGGCGCTGCGGATCGTTGAACCAGATGGCATCCGTGATGGCGGCGGGATCGCAACCCGCCCGCACCAGCTCGTCTTTCTTGTGCTTGAACGTCGCCGTTGTTTCGAGTCCGGCGCAGATGCGCAGGAAGACGGGACGCGCATAGGCGGGCAGGCACTCCGTTAGATGGCAACGTAAGATGTCGAGATCGAACGCGTCGGTGACGACCAGCGCCGCCATGCCGGCGTGCCCGTCCGTCGCCGGCAGCGCAATCCCATACACGGCGGCATCCATGACGCCCGGGCAGCGCGCGATCGCGTCGCGGACTTCCGACGTCGCCACATTCTCCCCCTTCCACCGGAAGGTATCGCCGATGCGGTCGACGAAATAGAAATAGCCCTGCTGGTCCCGGCGCATGAGGTCGCCGGTGCGAAACCAGGCGTCGCCGGGCTTGAACACGTCGCGCAGCATCTTCTTTTCCGAATCCCGCGCGTCGGTATAGCCGTCGAAGCGGCTGCCGGGATTCTGGCCTTCGATCCGTCCGATCGCCTCGCCGACCTCATGTGGGGCACAAGGGATGCACAAACCGCGCTCGTCGCGCGGCGGCTCGCCAGTTCCGGTCTCGGATTTGACGATCGCGACGGGGAACCTGTGAGCCAGGAAGGGCGGCACGCGGCCGATGGCGCCGGGCTTTCCTTCCGCGTTGTAGAGCGACAGATTGCCTTCGGTCGCGGCGTAGAATTCGAGAATGTGCGGAATCGCGAAGCGGCTCTTGAAGCTCTCCCACACGTCGGGACGCAAGCCGTTGCCGCAGGCGAGCCGCAGCCGGTGCTTCGTTTCGAGCGGATGCGGCGGCGCATTGGTGAGATAGCGGCAGAGCTCGCCGATATACTGCACCAGGGTGCAATCCTGGCGCGCCACGTCGTCCCAGAAGTGGCTGGCTGAGAATTTGTCGCGGATCAGCACGGAGCCGCCGTTCACCAGCATGGCGCCGGTCGCGACCACGCCGCCGACGCTGTGATACATGGGCAGGCAATCATACATGCGGTCGCTCGGCCGCGTATCCATCATGCCGGCGAACCAGTGGCTCCACATCATCACCCGCGCATGGCTGACCTTGGCGGCCTTCGGCAGTCCGGTCGTGCCCGAGGTGTAGATGTGAAGGGCGGTGTCGTCGATCGTCACCGTCCGGCGTTCGGACCGGTCGAGTCTTGCGGCGGCATGGCGTTCGAGATCGAGGTCGAGCCGCGCGAAATCCGCGCCGGCGTCGCCGTGCGCCCAAAGGCCGGGACGAAACGAGAGATGCGGCAGCGCGCCGGCCAAAGCGCCCGCCAGCTCCGCCGCGACGATCACCTGCCTGGGCGCCGCGACCTCGATGCAATGCGCGAGCGAGCGGCCGGCCAGATTGGTGTTGAGCAGCGACACCACCCCGCCGACGCGCGTGATGCCGAGCCACGCCGCCATGTATTCGGGGCGGTTCGGCATGAGCAGGCCCACGGTGTCGCCCTTGGCGAGACCCTGCGCGAGCGCCCAGCGCGCATAGCGGTTCGCCCGGGCGGCGAGCGTGCGGTAGCTGAAGGTTTCGCGATCGGACATCAGCGCGGGCGCGTCGCCATGGGCCTCGGCGAGATCGTCGATGATGGCCGGAAGCGTGCGGGCCGGATGGGCGGCGATCGGCGCCGTCATTTCGAGCGCGCGCAGCCACGCCTTGGCGGCCGACGGACCGGCTTCACCGATGGCGACGCGCAGGTTCATGATTAACGCCTTGTTACGGGCCGGCGTGCGAAACGGGAAGCCGTAAGCGCAGCATAGGCCCGCCGGCATTAAGACACGTTTTATGCTCGCGGAAATTCCCGCAAGCGCGCCGGGCGGCGATGCGTCATCGCATTGATGGTTAAGGTTATCGCATCGGATTCGAGGCGGCTTCGTTGAACGTCAATATCTGTGGGCGATAAATTGCCCCAGGACGCCCGAAGTGGCGGGGCGGCCATGCTGCGCCGCCACCGCGCATCGACCGGCCGTCACTTGACGTCCCGGGACGAACGGTCAGGTGAACCGATGAAACGCGAGACCATCGCGATCCATAGCGGCTACGACGTCGAGCCGACCACGAAGGCCGTGGCGGTCCCGATCTATCAGACCGTGGCCTATGCGTTCGACAGCGCCGAGCACGGGGCGGCGCTGTTCAATCTCGAGGCCGAGGGACATCGCTACAGCCGGATCAGCAACCCCACCAACGCCGTGCTCGAGCGGCGCGTCGCCGCGCTCGAGGGCGGCCTGGAAGCCCTGAGCGTGAGCTCCGGGCAGGCGGCCCTGAATTACGCGGCGCTCAACGTCGCCGAGCTCGGCAGCAACATCATATCGGTGCCGCAGCTCTATGGCACGACGCATACGCTGTTCGCCCATGTGCTGCCGGGGCAGGGCATCAATGTGCGGTTTGCCGAGACCGACGCGCCGGCGGCGGTCGAGAAGCTGATCGACGAGCGCACGCGCGCCGTCTTCTGCGAAAGCATCGGCAATCCGGCCGGCAACATCTGCGACATCGAGGCGCTGGCCGAGGTCGCGCACCGGCATGGCGTTCCCCTGATCGTCGACAATACGGTGGCGACGCCGATCCTGTTGCGCCCGATCGATCATGGCGCCGACATCGTGGTGCATTCGCTGACCAAATTCATGGGCGGGCACGGCACCACGATGGGCGGCATCATCGTCGACAGCGGAAAATTTCCCTGGAAGAAGCACGCGCAGCGCTTCCCGATGTTCAACCGGCCCGACGCCTCGTATCACGGCCTGGTCTATGTCGATCATTTCGGCGAGGCCGCCTATATCGCGCGCGCGCGCAGCGTCTATCAGCGCACAACCGGCGCGGTGCTCTCGCCGCTCAGCGCCTTCCTGCTGCTGCAGGGCATCGAGACGGTCGCGCTGCGGGTGGAGCGCCACGTCGAGAATGCGCGGCGCGTCGCCGAATTCCTGCGCGACGACCCCCGGGTCGACTGGGTCAGGTATGCCGGATTTCCCGACAGTCCCTACCACGCGCTGGCGCAGAAATATCTCGGTGGCCGGGCCTGCTCGCTGCTGACCTTCGGGGTCAAGGGAGGCTTTGCGGCCGGCCAGCGGTTCTACGACGCTCTCAGGCTGTTCAAGCGCCTAGTCAACATGGGCGACGCGAAATCGCTCGCCTGTCATCCGGCTTCCACCACGCATCGGCAGATGTCGGCCGAGGAGCAGCGCAAGGCCGGCGTGGGGCCGGAGGTGATCCGGCTGAGCGTCGGCATCGAGCATATCGACGACATCATCGCCGATCTCGACCAGGCGCTCGACGCCGGGCAGTCGACCCATCGCCGTATGACTGCGGCGGATTGGTTCCGATCCTTCGCGAGGAAGCGGCATGCCGGTTCTCGTCGATAACGGACCGAATCCCCCGGCCGGCCATGCCGGCTGCCTCGAGGTCGGGCTCGTCAACAGCGTGCCGGACGCCGCCCTGGAGGCGACCGAGCGACAATTCATCGAGCTCATCGATGCCGCCGCGGGCGACATCCCGGTCCGGCTGCGCTTCTTCTCGTTGCCGGACGTGCCGCGCACGACGCGCGGGCAACAGCATGTGAGCAAATCCTATCTCGGCATCGGCGATCTGTGGGACGGCCGGCTCGACGCGCTCATCGTGACCGGAACGGAGCCGCGCGCGGCGGCGCTGTCGGAGGAGCCCTACTGGCCGGCGCTGGCCGAGCTGATCGATTGGGCGGAGCACAACACCATCTCGACCATCTGGTCCTGCCTGGCGGCCCATGCGGCCGTGCTCCAGCTCGACGGCGTGGCACGCCATGCGCTCGACGACAAATGCTTCGGCATCTTCGACTGCGCCAAGGTCGGCGATCATCCGCTGATGAAGGATGTCCCATCCAGCATGCCGGTCCCGCATTCGCGCTGGAACGGATTGCGCGAAAGCGAGCTTGCGTCGCGCGGTTACGACATCCTGACGCGCTCGGCGCGCGCGGGCGTCGACAGCTTCGCCAAGCAGGGCAGGAGCCTGTTCGTGTTTTTCCAGGGCCATCCCGAATATGACGCGGCGAGCCTGCTCGGCGAGTATCGCCGCGATGTCGGGCGCTTCCTGCGCGGCGAGCGGGAGACTTTCCCGGCGATGCCGAAAAACTATTTCGACGCCGCGACCGCCGGCCTGCTGGCGGCGTTTCGCGCCCGCGCGCGCATGGACCGGCGCGAGGAACTGCTCGCCGACTTTTCCCTCGCGGCGACGGAGCGCAGCCTGACGAATGTTTGGCGTCCATCCGCGGCGCGAATTTATCGCAACTGGCTGGCCCATCTATCGGCCCAAAAGGCCGCGCGGACCACGTTGGATGCTTTCGCTGGCGCGGCCCGAGCCTCACTCGCAAGTGTCTGGCCGGGGGCGGCCGCGGCAAGCGTCCAAGCCGCCGGCGACCGCATCCGCCGGGCGCCATTCATCGAGCGACGCCGCACCAATGACTCGTCCGGCCTTTACAGCGGCGCGCGCGACCGGCGGATTTCCGCTCAGCGCGAGCCGATCCCGGTCGAGTGACGGCCGGGCGGCGCGCAAAAAATCACCCAGGCCCAGTGGCGAATTCGGTGCCGGCCGGATATTAATTCGCGGCGCCCGTCGCAGTCCTGCGCGCAAGAATCCGGCCGCAGCTGGTGCGTCACCAAGGGGAGATCGCCGTGGATAAGCCGAGACCCGATCCAGGTCTGATCGTGGCGCCCCTGACACCCTTCGGGTCCGACCTGACAGTCGACGAGCCCGCGCTCGCGCGCCAGATCGATTACGTGGTCGAGGACGGCGGCGCCACCATGGTGGTGGCGGCCGGCGTCGAGACCCAGGAATACACCTATCTCGGCCTCGAGCAGCGCAAGGCCCTCATCCGCCGGACCGTCGAGCTGGTCGATGGGCGCGTGCCGGTGATGGTCGGCATTTCCCACCCGTCCTTCAAGACCGCGATCGAGCTTGCGCATGAGGCCGAAAGGCTCGGCGCCGCCGCGGTGCAGCTGTTGGCGCCGCTGCGTCCTTTCGCGGGCCCGCCCACCCAGGGCGACCTCATTGCCTATTTCGAGGCCATCGCGCGCGAGACCCGGCTGCCGATCACGCTCTACCTTAATCCGGGGCCGGGCGCCGACGTTTCGGTTGCGGATACGGTCGCGCTCGCGCAGCTCCCGAGCGTGCAGCTCATCAAGGAAAGCTCGCGCGATCTCGCGCGGGTGTCACGGCTGATCGTCGAGGTCGACCGCGCCGGGCATGCGCGCTATTTCACGACGATGCAGATGCTGCTCGCCACGCTGCAGCTCGGCGGCTCCGGCGCCACCATGCCGCCGCCCGGCTCGGAGATCGCCCGCCATGTCATCGACGCCTTCATTGCCGGGGACCACGAGCGCGCCGCGGCCTTGCAGCTGCAATTCGCGCTCTTCCCGTCGAAATGGATGCATCGCGGCCTCGCGCCGGTCATGAAGGCGGCGATGAATCTCATCGGCATACCGGCCGGAGATCCCTATCCGCCCTATGGCGGGCTCACGCGCGACGAGACTGCCGCGCTGGCGGCGTTCCTGCGCACCACCGTGCTAGCGCATCGGTTCGCCCGGACGGCGGCTGCATGAGGGCGGCGCGGATGGTTCCGGCCGCGCCGCAAGGGGGCCGTGACGCATGAAAATCTCGATCCTCGACGATTACCACGACACGGTGCGCAGCCTTGCGGTCTTCAAGAAGCTCGCCGGCCACGACGTCACGATCTGGAACGATCACGTGCAGGACGTCGACGCGCTGGCGGCGCGGCTGAAGGATACCGAAGCCCTGGTGCTGATCCGCGAGCGCACCAAAATCCGCGCGCCGCTGCTCGAACGCCTTCCCGCCCTCAAGCTCATCAGCCAGCGCAGCGTCTATCCGCATATCGACGTCGACGCCTGCACGCGGCTCGGCGTGATCGTGTCGTCGAGCCAGCATGCCGGCACACCGTCCTATGCGGCGGCCGAGCTGACCTGGGGGCTGGTGCTGGCCGCCATGCGGCAGATTCCCCAGCAGATGGAGGCGCTCAAGGCCGGCAAGTGGCAGATCGGCGTCGGCCACAGCCTGCGCCACAAGACGCTCGGCATCTACGGCTATGGCCGGATCGGCGCCGTCGTGGCGGGCTACGGCAAGGCCTTCGGGATGAAAGTCGTGGTGTGGGCCA
>Ga0208993_1000023_pt1 | contig 13618 bp, 14 predicted proteins | sample MedBloCAOM2_M3_FD_187847 | JGI IMG/M metagenome (GOLD analysis project Ga0208993, IMG submission 187847) | Forest soil microbial communities from El Dorado National Forest, California, USA - Mediterranean Blodgett CA OM2_M3 (SPAdes) (version 2) | ecosystem: Environmental > Terrestrial > Soil >...
TTGTCGTCGGGGAGCGCGTCGAGCTTTCGCAACACGCGGTCACGCAGGATCTCGTTCATGGCAGGGTCTCGAGGCTGATCATGTCCAGCACCGGGTTGCCGAGGAACCGGGTGCGGCCGGTGCGCACGCGCGCGGTGACTTGGATGGTGGCGAGGGGCGTGAGGGTCTCGAGCTGCGCGCGCTTCGTCTCGGGGACGACGACGTACACGAACCCGCGCTCCGGAAGCGGCCCGCGCGCCAGGAAGTACGTGGCGCCGTTCGGGATCTCGGGGCGCAGCTCGTCGGCCTTCTGAGTCGAGATGAACTGCAGCGTCCAGCGGAGCACCTGTCCGGCATAGCGCTGCGGGTCGGTGCGCAGCTCGGCGGCGGTGATGCCCACGAGCACGCCGGGCGGCGCGACCAGGAACCGCGTGACGGCGCCGCCGACCCGCTCGGCGAGCCGCAGCGCCAGCGCCGACTTGCCGCTCGCGGTCGGCCCGGCGATCAGGACCGCCTGCGCCGGACCGGGGCTTTTTTCCGCGTCGCTCATGTCACCGTCCTGGCCACTGAGCCGGATATCTGGTCGCATTTTCCGCGACGAAGCGGTATCCATCCGGCGCCTGAGCCACCATCGTTATGCGCCATGCGGAGAGACATCTTGACGCTCATCGAACCCTTCCGTGCCCTGCGTCCCGCGCCGGGACGGGCCGCCGACGTCCTGGCCCCGCCCTATGACGTGCTCTCGAGCGCCGAGGCGCGCGAGCGCGCCAAGGGAAAGCCGTGGAGCTTTCTCCATATCTCCAAACCCGAGATCGACCTCGACGCGGGCATCGATCCTTACGATCGCGCCGTCTACGCCAAGGCCGCCGACAATCTCGCCCGCATGATCGCGGCCGGCGTGCTGACCCGCGACGCGACGCCCTGCTACTACGTCTACCGGCTGACATGGCGCGACCGCCGGCAGACCGGGCTTGCCGCCGCCGCCTCGATCGCCGATTACGCCAGCAACCGCATCCGCAAGCACGAGCTCACGACCCCCGTCAAGGAAGACGACCGCGTGCGCCAGATCGAGGCGGTCAATGCCCAGACCGGGCCGGTGATGATCGCCTATCCGGCGGCCCCGCAGATCGACGCCCTGCTCGGGCGCGCGGCAACGCGCAGCCCCGACGTCGACGTCACGGCCGATGACGGCGTTCGCCACCAGCTCTGGGTGGTCGACGACCCGGACATCATCGCGGCGCTGACCCGCGCGGTCGACGCCTTGCCGCAACTCTATATCGCGGACGGGCATCACCGCTCGGCCGCCGCCGCCCGCGTCGCGCAAGCGCGCGGGGCTGGCGCGAGCCATTTCCTGGCCGTGCTGTTTCCGCATCACGAGATGACCATCCTGGACTACAACCGCGTCATCCGCGATCTCAACGGCCGCACCCCGGATGCGCTGCTCGCCGAGCTGCGCAAATCCTTCGCGGTCGTGCCGTCCGATCAGCCGGTCCGCCCCGCCGCCGCGTCCGAATTCGGCATGTATCTGGCCGGCCGCTGGTACCGGCTCAAGCTGCGCGCCGACCTGGTGCCCGCCGACGATCCGATCGGGCGGCTGCCGATCACCCTGCTGGCCCGCAACGTGATCGAGCCGCTGTTCGGCATCGACGATCCGCGCACCGACAAGCGCATCGATTTCGTCGGCGGCGGCCGCGGCCTGGCCGAGCTCGCGCGCCGGGTCGCGTCGGGCGAGATGGCGGTCGCCTTCGCGCTCCACCCGACCCAGATGGTCGACCTGATGGCGGTGGCGGATGCGGGCGGCATCATGCCGCCCAAGTCGACATGGTTCGAGCCGAAGCTCGCCGACGGCATGGTCAATCACGTGCTGGATTGAGGGAGATCGTAGGGTGGGTTAGCCGCGAAGCGGCGTAACCCACCGGCTGAATCGCAATGGGCCGACTGGCCTGGTGGGTTACGCGGCTTCGCCGCTAACCCACCCTACCCTTCGCTACTGCAGGCTCAGCGCGATGAACCGCAACTCGCCGTCCGCGTTGGAAACGAGCAGCAGGGCGGACTTGCGGCCTTCCTTCTTGAGCTGATCGATCCGCTTCTGCAGGTCGGCGGTGGTCGTGACCGCTTCCTGCGCGACCTCGACCACGACGTCGCCCGCCGCCAGCCGTTTCTCGGAGGCCGGCGAGTTCGAGTCGACGCCGGTGATGACGACGCCCTTCACGCTGTCCTTGATCTTGAAGCGCTTGCGCAGGTCGTCGCTCATGTTGGCCAGGTTGAGACCGAGCGTCTTTTGCACGACGCTCTTCTCTTCCGGCGCGGCGTCCTTCTTGGGGCTGGCGGCGGCGAGCTTCTCGCCGTCCTCGAGCCGGCCGAGCATGACCGTCTTCTTCTCTTCCTTGCCCTTGCGCACGATCAGGACTTCGACTTCCTTGCCGACCGGGGTATCGGCGACGACGCGCGGCAGATCGCGCATCTCCTTGATGTCCTTGCCGTCGAACTTGACGATCACGTCGCCCGCCTCGATCCCGGCCGGCTTCGCCGGGCCCTTGTCGTCGACGCCGGCGACGAGCGCGCCGCGCACCGGCTTGAGGCTCAGGGTCTCGGCGATCTCGTCGGTGACCTGCTGGATCTTCACGCCGAGCCAGCCGCGACGGGTCTCGCCGAACTGACGCAGCTGTTCGACCACGGCAACGGCGGTCTTCGAGGGCACCGAGAAGCCGATGCCGATCGAGCCGCCGGACGGCGAGATGATCGCCGTGTTGATCCCCACCACCTCGCCGTCGAGATTGAACAGAGGTCCGCCCGAGTTGCCGCGGTTGATGGCGGCGTCGGTCTGGATGTAGTTGTCGTAGGGACCCGAATTGATGTCGCGATTGCGCGCCGACACGATGCCGGCCGTCACCGTGCCGCCGAGGCTGAACGGGTTGCCGATCGCCACCACCCACTCGCCCAGGCGCAGCTTGTCGGAATCGCCGAACTTGACGGCCTTGAGCGGCTTGTCGGGCTTGACCTGGAGCAGCGCGAGGTCGGTCTTCTGGTCGCGCCCGATCAGGGTCGCCTTGAGACGGGTGCCGTCGTTGAGGATGACGCTGATCTCGTCGGCTTCGGAGATCACGTGGTTGTTGGTGACCACGATGCCGCTGGCGTCGATGATGAAGCCGGATCCGAGCGAGTTGACCCGCCGCAAGGCGCGGTCGCGGTTCTGATTATTGTCGCCCTGCCGGTTGTCGTCCGGCCTGCCGCCTGGCCGGTTGTCGCCCGGCCGGTTTTCGCCGCCGGGCGGCCGATTGTCGCCCTGCCCGCGCCGGTTCTTGAAGAATTCGTCGAAGAACTCCTCGAACGGCGAGCCCGGCGGAAGCTGCGGGATGGCGGAGTTGCGCCCCTCGACATTCTGCGAGGTCGAGATATTGACGACGGCGTCGATCACCTTTTCGGCGACGTCGGCGATGCTCTCCGGACCACGCGCGAGCGCGGCGCTCGAGGCGGCGGGCAATACGATGACGGCCGCTGCGGCCGCAACCATGGCGGCGCGACGCATGGAAGTCACCAAGTCGGTCAGAACGCCGTCCATTGGCTTGCTCTCTCCTGGAAAAGGGCTCGGCCGCGACACTGCGCCGGTCCGGACCGGGACGCAAGTGCGCCCTGCTGTAAGCGCGGTTAGAAACGGATTGAGGCGGAATAGCGGCCTCGGGCATCCGTCCCGAGTCGGCCGTTCCGCCAGACGAACCGAAGCTAGCATTTTCACAGCCGGCTGGGCAGTTCTCCGGCGCGCCTAAACGGCCTTGAGCGAACAAAGTTGCGTGAAGCTCGCCATCAGGCCCGCATCACCCATACCACCAGCAATCCCAGCAGCGCGCTCGCCAACCCGACCAGCCGCAAGACCGCGTCCGGCGTTTCCAGCACCGCCGTCACGGCGCGCTTGGCGGCTTCCGGAAACGCCGCGAAGACAACCCCCTCGATCACGAAGACGAGCCCGAGCGCTACGAAAAAGTCGGACATGGACTCTGACTTGGACTCGGACTTGGACTTGCACCTTGCTCCGACGCGGCGCGGCCCACCCGACTCAACGCGGCGCCGCCGGCGGCGCGGCCGGCAATGTGGTCGGTTGTGCAGCCGGCGGCGCGGTCGCCGTGGGCGAGCCGGCAGCGCCGCGCTGCTTGCCGCTCGGATCCGCGAAGTAGCGGAAGAATTCCGAATCGGGCCTGATGACCAGCCGCGTGTCGCCTTGCCGCAGACCGGTCTCATAGGCCTGCATCGAGCGGTAGAAGCTGAAGAAGTCGGTATCCTTGCCGTAGGCCTCCGCGAAGATGCGGTTGCGCTCGGCGTCGCCCTCGCCGCGCGTCTGCTCGGACTTGGAGGTCGCATCGGCCACCACCACGGTGACGTCGCGGTCGGCGCGGGCGCGGATTTCCTGCGCCCGCTGGGTGCCCTGCGAGCGGAATTCCTGCGCTTCGCGCTCGCGCTCCGTCTGCATGCGCTTGTAGACCGCCTGGCTGTTCTGCTCCGGCAGATCGGCGCGCCGGATGCGCACGTCGACCACCGTGACGCCGAACTGCTGGGCCTCGCGGTCGAGCTGCTCGCGCACGCGCGCCATGAGCTGCGAGCGCTCATCGCGCACCACATTGGTCAGCGTTGCTTCGCCGAGCACGCGCCGCAAGGCCGAGTTGAGCAAGGGAGAAAGCCGCGAGTTCGCGCCCTCGACCGAGCTGACGGTCTGGTAGAAGCGCAGCGCGTCATGGATGCGATAGCGGGCGAAGGCATCGACCACGAGCCGCTTCTGATCGGACGCGATCACCTCCTGGGACGAATTCTCGAGATCGAGAATGCGCTTGTCGATATAGATGACGTTGTCGAGCAGCGGCAATTTGCCGTGCAGTCCCGGTTGCGTGACCACGCGCAGCGGCTGCCCGAGACGGACCACCAGCGCCTGGCGCGTCTGATAGACCGTGAACAGCGAGCTGTAGCCGATGATCAGGACGACCACGACGATGACGGCGAGAACCCAGCCGGCGAATCCGAGCCTCATCGTGTGCCTCCCGTCGGCGCCGCTGCGGGCGGCGCAGGCCGCCGCAGCTCGTTGAGCGGGAGATATGGCACGACCCCGGAGCCGCCCGGCCCGCCGGCATCGAGAATGATCTTGTCGGTGGTGCCGAAGACCTTCTCCAGCGTCTCGAGATAAAGCCGCTGGCGGGTGACTTCGGGCGCCTTCTTGTAGGCCTCGTAGACCTGGGTGAAACGCGACGCCTGGCCGGTCGCCTCCGCAACCGTCTGTTCGCGGTAGGCTTCCGCCGCCTGGATGATCTGGGCCGAACGGCCGCGCGCGTCCGGGATCACCCGGTTGGCATAGGCCTGCGCCTCGTTCTGGGCGCTTTCGGCGCCGATGCGCGCGGCCTGCACCTCGCGAAACGCGTCGATCGTTTGCGCCGGCGGATCGACCTTCTGCATCTGGACCTGGGAAATCTGAACACCGGCCTGATAATTATCGAGGGTCTTCTGCATCAGATCGGTGACCGCGGCTTCGATGCGCGTCTTGCCGCCGGTGAGGATCGGCTGAAGTTCGGAACGCCCGATCGCCTCGCGCATCGCGCTTTCGGCGACCGCTTTGACCGTGCCTTCGGGATTCTGGATGTTGAACAGATACTGGCTGGCGCCCTTCTCCGCCTTGACGACCCAGAAGACCGAGAAGTCGACGTCGACGATGTTCTCGTCGCCGGTCAGCATCAGGCTCTCCTCCGGCACGTCGCGCACCGAGGAGCCGCCGCGGCGCGCATCCTCGACCACCCGCATACCGATATCGATGCGGTTGACCCGGGTGACCTTCGGGGTGAGCGCCGTCTCGATCGGATAAGGCAGGTGATAATTGGCGCCGGGCTGCGCGTCGCGAACATATTCGCCGAACCGGAGCACGACACCGAGCTCGTCCGGCTGAACGAAATAGATGCCGGAGCCCACCCAGAACATGAAGGCCAGGATCGCGATCAGGAAGACGCCCCGTCCGCCGAGACTGCCGCCCGGCATCACCGAGCGGAGCTTGTCCTGGCCCCGGCGCAGGAATTCCTCGAGGTCGGGCGGCGTCGGACCCGATGACTGAGGACCCGATCCCCAAGGACCCTTGGGCCCCGAGCCCCACGGACCGCCGCCTTGATTATTCCAGGGCATGAACACGTCCTCCTGGGACGCCAGCCCGTGGCCGGCACCCGGTTCCATCATTCCGGCAGGGGTTATAGGGGAGGCTCCCCGCCCTTTCAACGCGCCGGGGCGTCGCGGACGGCAGCCAACGGGCGAACTCGCACATATGTCACCGCATGGTAACCGGCGTCGTCCCCCGGTCCGGGCGAAACGACAGTCCGGGCCGCCTCGCGCCAGATTACGGGGTCGATGGCGGGAAACACCGCATCGCCCTCGCACTGGGCATGGATGTGGGTCACCTCGAGCCGATCCGCCAGGGGCATGGCCTGGGCATAGATGTCGGCCCCGCCTACCACCATGATGGCGTCGCTCGCGCGTCGCAACGCATCGCCGCGCGCAACCTCGAGGGCGGTGGGCAGGCTCGGGGCCACAATAGCGCCCGGCGCCGCGAAATCCGGCGCCCGGCTCACCACGATATTGGTGCGCCCCGGCAGCGGCTTCCGGTCGAACGAAAGATAGGTCTTGCGTCCAACGACCGCAGGCTTGCCCCAGGTCAGCGCGCGAAACCGCTGCATGTCGGACTTGATCCGCCACGGCAGGCCGCCATTGCGGCCGATCACGCCGTTCCGCGCCACGGCGGCGACGAGGACGATTTCCATCAACCGGCCCCCGGTCGTGCGAGCCGCACCAGGGCGTCGCCGGTGATGCGGCAGATGGTCCATTCATCCAGCAATTGCGCGCCGAGCGACTTGTAGAAGTCGATCGACGGCGCGTTCCAGTCGAGCACCGACCACTCGAAGCGCGTCCACCCCTCGGCAACGCAGCGCTGCGCCAGGTGGCGGAATAACGCCCGGCCGATTCCGCGCCGACGATAGGCCGGGCGGACATAGAGATCCTCGAGATAGATGCCGTGCCGCCCGCGGAACGAGGAGAAATTGAGAAACCAGAGCGCAAGGCCCGCCGGCCGACGCTCCCATTCGGCGATGTCGCAAAAGACCCGCGCATTCGGTGCGAACAAGGCGGCGTCGATCATCTGTTCGGTGGCGTCGACGGAGCCGAGCAGCCGCTCATAGGCGGCCAGCTCGCGCACGAGCTCCAACACGAGCCCCGCCTCGCCGCGACGCACCGGCCGAATCGAAACCGACATTGGGATTCAGCCTGTTTGCGCGCTCACACCGCGACCTTCGCCTTGATGTGCGGGTGGGGCTCGTAGCCCTCGAGCGTGAAATCCTCATAACGGAAACCGAACAGGTCCTTGGCGCCCGGCGCGAGACGCATCGTGGGCAGCGCCCGCGGCGGGCGCGACAGCTGCAGGCGCGCCTGCTCGAGGTGGTTCGAATACAAATGCGCGTCGCCGAAGGTATGGATGAATTCGCCCGGCGCGAGGCCCGTCACCTGCGCCACCATCAGGGTGAGCAGCGCATAGGAGGCGATGTTGAACGGCACGCCCAGAAAGACGTCGGCCGAACGCTGATAGAGCTGGCAGGAGAGTTTTCCGCGCGCGACATAGAACTGGAACAGGCAATGGCAGGGCGGCAGCGCCATCTTGTCGACCTCGGCCGGATTCCAGGCCGACACGATGAGGCGACGCGAATCCGGATTGCGGCGGATCATCCCGACCACATTGGCGATCTGGTCGATCGCGCCCCCATCCGGGGCCGGCCACGACCGCCACTGCTGGCCGTAGACCGGCCCGAGGTCGCCGCGCTCGTCGGCCCAATCGTCCCAGATCGTGACACCGTGGTCGTTGAGATATTTGACGTTGGTGTCGCCGGCGAGGAACCACAAAAGCTCGTAAACGATCGATTTGAGATGCAATTTCTTGGTGGTGACGAGCGGAAATCCCTCGGCGAGATCGAAACGCATCTGGTGGCCGAACACCGACAGCGTGCCGGTTCCGGTGCGGTCGCGCTTCTCCACACCGGTGGTGAGGATTCGGTTCATCAGGTCGAGATACTGTCGCATGGGTCTCCGGGTCCCGGCGCACGGCCGTGAGTCGGCCATTCCCGAGACTACTCCGCGCCCCGCATTTCACGAAATGAACGTTGGTCGGACGCCGAAATTTATGTGCAAACCGCCGCGGTTCAATTCGCCGGAGCGGACGCCTTGATGACCGGCGTCCACTTGTCGATCTCGCTCTTCACCAGGGCGGCGAGCGCCTGGGGGCCGCGGCGCGGACCCTCGGGAATGTCGCTGCCGAGCTCGAGCAGGCGCTTGCGCGTGGCCTCATCGCTCAACGCCTTGTCGAGCGCGGCGCTCAGCTTGTCGCCGATCGGCTGCGGCGTGCCTTTCGGCGCGAACAGCGCATTCCAGGCCGACGCCTGGAACTCGGGCAAGCCTGCTTCCTTCGAGGTCGGGACATTCGGAAGCGCCGGATTGCGCTCGGGTGTGCCGATCGCATAGGCCTTGATGGTCCCGCCGTTGACCTGCGGCACCACATTGACGATCTGGTCGCACATATAATCGACCTGGCCGCCGACCAGCGCGTTCATGGCCGGACCGGTGCCGTTGAACGGGACCGCGGTCGGCTTCACGGCAAGAATCGAGTTCAACAACAGACAAGTCACGTGCGATACCGAGCCGACGCCGGCATGGGCCATGTTGAGGCTGGCGACATTCTGTTTCACGTGGACGGTGAATTCCCTGAGATCCTTCGCCGGAAAATCCTTCTTCGCGAGGATCAGAACCGGCGTGCCGGCGGCCATTCCGATCGGGACGAAATCGGACGCAGGATTGTAGGCAAGGTTGGGATAGAGCGCGACCGCGGCGGCGTGCGTTCCCATGTGTCCCATCACGATGGTGTAGCCGTCGGGCGCAGCCCGCATGGCCCGCGTCACGCCGGTGGTGCCGCCCGCGCCGACGACATTCTCGATGACGAGCTGCTGGCCGAGCGTCTTCGACATGTGATCCGACACGATGCGGGCAACGATGTCGGTCGGACCGCCGGCGGCGAACGGCACGATCACCGTGATGGCGCGCGCGGGATAATCCTGCGCGCGAGCCGACGTCGCCAGTCCAAGCGCCAGGACAGCGGCAAGAAGTCGTACGATTGCTTTCGTCGACATGGCGGTTTCCTCCGGTGACGGGTCATTTCATGGGAACGCCAGCCAGCGGATCCGCTGGCTGGCGCCCTTGACCTCGACTTATGGCAGCGGCGTCGCGGGCCGCTCAGCCCTCGCTTTCGACGAAGACCTCGTCGCGCTTGTGGCGGATCATCGGCAGCACGGCGAGCACCAGCAGGAACGCCGCGAGCGCGATCAGCCCACCTGAAATCGGCCGCGTGACGAAGGTCGACGGATCGCCGCGCGCGATCAGCATGGCGCGCCGCAGATTCTCCTCCATCAGGGGACCGAGCACGAAGCCGAGCAGCATCGGGGCCGGCTCGAAATCATGCTTGACCAGCCAGTAGCCGATGATCCCGAAGAGCGCCGTCATCACCGCATCGAAGGGCGCGTTGTTGAGCGAGTACACGCCGATCGCACAGAAGATGATGATCGCCGGGAACAGCAGACGATAGGGCACGCGCAGGAGCCGGACCCAGATGCCGACCATCGGCAGGTTGATGATGACCAGCATGAGGTTGCCGAGCCACATCGAGGCGATCATGCCCCAGAACAGCTCCGGCTGCTTGGTCATGACCTGCGGACCCGGCACGATCCCGTGAATCGTCATCGCGCCCACCATCAGCGCCATCACGGCGTTGGGCGGAATGCCGAGCGTGAGCAGCGGAATGAACGAGGTTTGCGACGCCGCGTTATTGGCGCTTTCCGGCGCCGCCACGCCTTCGATCGCCCCGCGCCCGAAGCGCGAGGGATCCTTCGCCATTTTCTTCTCGAACGTGTAGGCGGCGAAGGCCGCGATCACCGCGCCGCCCCCCGGGAGGATGCCGAGAATGGAGCCCAGCATGGTTCCGCGCATGATCGCGCCGGACGACGCCTTGAGGTCGGGCCAGGTCGGCATCAATCCGGTGAGCTTGGCATGCACGATCGAGCGCGAGCTTTCCTGCTCCAGGTTGCGCATGATCTCGGCGAAGCCGAAGACGCCCATCGCGACCACGATGAAGCCGATGCCGTCCGACAATTCGGGGACATCGAAGGCCATGCGGGACTGTCCGGTTTCGATGTCGGACCCGACCATCGACATCAGCAAGCCCATCATCACCATGGCGACGGCCTTGATCACCGATCCCCTGGCGAGCACCACCGCGAAGACGAGACCGAGCACCATCAGGGAGAAATATTCGGCCGGCCCGAACATGAGCGCGACCGAGGTGAGCGGCGCCCCCAGCGCCGCGACCAGCACGGTCGAGACGCATCCGGCGAAGAACGAGCCGATCGCCGCGATCGCCAGCGCGGGACCGGCGCGACCCTGGCGGGCCATCTGGTGGCCGTCGAGCGTGGTCACCACCGACGAGGCTTCGCCCGGAATATTGACCAGGATCGAGGTCGTGGAACCCCCGTATTGCGCGCCGTAATAGATGCCGGCGAGCATGATCAGGGCGCCCACCGGCGGCAACCCGAAGGTGATCGGCAGCAGCATGGCGATGGTCGCCAGCGGCCCGACGCCCGGCAGCACGCCCACCAGCGTGCCGACGATGGCTCCGATCAGGCACAGAAAGAGGTTCATGCCGCTAAGGGCTACGCCGAAGCCCATCGCAAGGTTACTGAGAAGGTCGGTCATGACGGTTTGCTCGAATTTGGACGCAGCGTTAGCGGAAGCTCAGCAGGGACGCCCAGCTGAGATTGGTCGGCCACAGCTGAAGCGGCAGGTTGAGCGCGATCGGAAACAGCAACACGCAGAACGCCGACAGAACGGCGCTCCAGATGATCGCTTCCAGCCAGCGTACCTCGGGGGTCGCGGCCGCAGCCGCCAAGATGCTGCAATAGCTCGCGATGACGAGCCCGAGCGGACGGATGGCGACCGCGAAGATGAGGACCGAGAGGGTGATGAACAGCGGCCCGCGCACAAGATTCCGCTTCGGACCCATCAGGCCGATGATCGACAGGATGAGGCCGAGCACCAGCAACGCCAACGCGACCATCTTATAGGTGAAGGTCTGTGCCGATACGGCAAAGATATAGGCAAGATTGATGAGTGCCGGCCCCCAGATCTCATAACGTTCGACCGCCGCGCCTTCGGTGATCAGGCCCATGCCGGCGATCACCGCCCCGAGCCCGATCAGGACGATCGCGAACATGCGGGGCGCGGTGCCGGGCCCGAAAGCGAAACCGTGCATGCCCGGCAGGTCGCGCGAGGCCCACAGCGCGAAGACGCCCAGCGCAATAAGCGCAAGGCCGCCGTAGAAATCCCGTGGATCGCGGATCCGCGAGCCGCCACGCGGCACACCCGGAGACGCTTGAACCCCCTCCGACATCTATATCCTCCCTGTTGACCCTGGCTCCGCCAGCGTCATAGCGCCCCGCAGTCTCCTACCACAAGCTTCGGCCATGCCAAAGCAATCGTAGCGTGCCGTTGCCAAATCGTTCGGGCTAAACGGCCCCGATCAAACCCAAACCCGCCGCCGCCGCGAGCGCGGCCAGCGGCGTGATCCTGGTCCAATAAGCCAGCGCGAAGCTCGCGATGGTGATCAAGAACGTCGCCGCGTCGCGGTCGGCGGCCCGCGCCACGATCAGGGCGCTAGCCGCGATCAAACCTATCGTCACCGGCACCAGACCCGCTTGGATCACAATTCGCCAAGTCGCGTCCTTGAAGCGATCGAATACCCGCGCCACCAAATAGGCAATGGTGCATGTTGGCGCGCACATCGCGAAAGTCGTGACCAGCGCGCCCGGGACGCCGGCGATGTAGTGACCGAGCAGCGTGACGAACACGACGTTCGGACCGGGCGCCGCCTGGGCGATGGCGAAAAGCTCGCTGAATTTCCGGTCGCTGATCCACAGGTGAACGTCGACCGCCTGCCGATGCATCTCCGGCACCACCGAATTCGCGCCGCCGACCGCCATCAGCGAGCACAAGGCGAAGTTCATCAGCAGCGCGAGGAAAATGTCGGAATCCTGCTTCATCGCCGCTCCCACCAGGCGAAAGCGATGCTGATGGGAATCACGACCGCCATCACCCACAGCAAAGGCATGCGCAAAATACCCGCCGCCCCGAAGGTCACGACCGCGACGATATGTCCCGCGGTGAGGCGGTTCTTGACCATCGCCCGGATCATTTGCAGCGACGTGGCGATGAGCAGCCCGGCGGCCGCCGCGGCCAAGCCCGAGAGCACGCCCCGCAGTTCCGGAAGCTCGCCGTAACGGCGGTAGAGAATGCCCGCCACGATCATCAGGACGACCGGCGGCCCGAGCAGGCCGAACAGGGCCGCGAGCGAGCCCGGCAGACCGGCCGCGCGGGAGCCGAACATGACCGAGAAGTTCACGATGTTGGGGCCGGGCAAAACCTGACACAGCGCCAGCTGCTCGTTGAATTCCTCCGCGCTCATCCAGCCGCGCTCCTGGACGATCACCCGGCGCGACCAGGCCAGCACGCCGCCGAAGCCGCAGACGGCGATCTTCGCAAAGCCCAGAAACAGCTCGCGGGGCGTGGGAACATCCCGTCCCGGCGGGAACGGCGGATGCGGGACGGGCGGGTGAGGCGGAGCGGGGGCCGCGGGCTCGGGCATGGTGCAGCGTCGGAGAGCGGCCGGTTTGCGGTTCGTCGTCGAGGGGTTGAGAACAGGTCGCCGCGGGGGTGGCGGCTTCCGACGGAACCCCCATGGGTCTATCTGCGCCGGCGCGCGCGCGCCAGACCAAATATCGCCCACCCTGCCCGCGCTTCCGGGCGGCGCAACGAGGCGTCCGAATGCTCTTTTTTCGTCAACCTTCTGGGCCTATATAAGGGATGCCGGCGCAAGCCGGATATGGCGATAAATGGCCGTCGTAATAAACCTTTCGGACCCGGGGGCAGTACCCGGCGCCTCCACCCGAGCCCAGACATTTCCAACTCCGGACGTGCGCTGGGTTGGGGCGGGGGCGAAATAGGATCGACGAGGGGCGTAAAGGGCGTGTTTTTGCTCGGCATGGTTCCGCCGTTATCGGGCCACCTTCATAGTTGCGAACGACAACTATGCTCCGGTTGCTCAGGCCGCGTAAGCGGTTTGAAAGACCGATCTGAAGCCCTGGCGTCTTAGCAGCGTCAGGCGGGGTTCGGGGGGCACCTGGCAACAGAAGCCCCCCACTCATTCGCGGTTCGCCCTAAAAATGCAGCGCAACGAAAATAATGCGGGATGCAGTTAGATCGAATCACATGCCCGATCTAGAGTGCGCGTGCCATGACGGTTGATTACATCCGCTACGACATTCTCACCCAGGACGCGCTGCGCTCGGTCGTGCACACCGTGCTCGCCGACGTGGCGGCGAAAGGCCTGCCGGGCGAGCATCATTTTTTCATCTCGATCGACACGCGGGCCGAAGGCGTCGGCGTCTCTCCGCGCCTCAAGGCGCAATATCCCAAGGAAATGACGGTCGTGTTGCAGCACCAGTTCTGGGACATGGTCGTCACCGACGACCGTTTCGAG
>Ga0208993_1000026_pt1 | contig 13369 bp, 14 predicted proteins | sample MedBloCAOM2_M3_FD_187847 | JGI IMG/M metagenome (GOLD analysis project Ga0208993, IMG submission 187847) | Forest soil microbial communities from El Dorado National Forest, California, USA - Mediterranean Blodgett CA OM2_M3 (SPAdes) (version 2) | ecosystem: Environmental > Terrestrial > Soil >...
CCCGCCGCGATGACCAGGCCGTGGTCGATGACCACGATCTCGTTCGCCAGCTCGTCGGCCTCGTCCAGGTACTGGGTGGTCAGCAGCAGCGTGGTCCCGTCCGCGACCAGCGACCGGATGATGTCCCACATTCCCAGCCTTGACCTCGGGTCCAGGCCGGTGGTGGGCTCGTCAAGGAACAGCACCTTCGGCCGGCCGACCAGGCTGGCGGCCAGGTCGAGGCGCCGCTGCATGCCACCGGAGTAGGTCTTGGCCGCCCGGTCGGCAGCATCGGTCAGCTCGAACTGATCCAGCAGCTCAGCCGCCCGGCTGCGGGCCTGCTCGATAGCGGCCGGCGAACCGTCCAGGCCGGTCACCGAGTAGTTGTTGGTGGGGTCGGCCGTCGGATTGGCCCGCCACCGGTCGCCACCGCCGTGCAGGCGCGTGGCGGCGACATCATCGGCATCATCCCGGAATTCCTCACCGAGCGCGAGCACATGTTCACGGGCGCCCACGAGCTCGTCATCACCCGCGACATGCACGAGCGCAAGCGCATCATGTTCGAGCGCTCCGACGCGTTCGTGGCGCTTCCCGGCGGCATCGGCACGCTGGAAGAAATGGTCGAGCAATTGACCTGGGCACAGCTCGGCCGGCACCGCAAGCCGATCCTGTTGGCCAACCTCAAGGGGTTCTGGGATTCGCTGATCGACGTCTTCACCCATATGGGCCGGGTCGGCTTCATCCATTCGGCCGCAACGCTGAACTATGTGATCACCGACAATGTCGAGGACATTTTGCCGGCGCTGCGGGCGGCCGCCGCCCGGGTTTCGGAGGACGAGAAGGCGGGCGAGCCCGAGACCGTCAGGCGGTTGTAGCGAATACCGCTTTGGCGCCTGATCTTGTCCGAAACAGTCGGTCCCGGATCAACTTCGCCGCGGCGATTCTGGATCATCCACCCGGCGAGCGCGCCAGAAACGTCACGGCCTCGATCCGGTTGCCGTCGGGATCGCGGATGAAGGCGGCGTAGTAGCCCTCCCCATGATGCGGCCGCAAGCCGGGCGCACCGTCGGACGCCCCGCCCGCCGCCAGCGCCGCCGCGTGGAACGCGTCGACCGCGGCCGGCGTCGGGGCGCGCAGGCAGACATGGGCGCCGTCGCCCTCGGGAATCGCGAACATCTCGGGCCGATGATTGAGCCAGAGCTCCCCGTGACGCTTGCCGAAGGCCACCGTCTTGGGCCGGGCCTCGAGCTTGGCATAGCCGATCCGCGCCAGCACAGCCTCGTAGAAGCGGGCCGCGGCATCGAGATCGCGCACCGCTATGGAGACGTGGTCGATCATGGGACACGGGTTCCCGTGTTGGGCAATGAAGCGCGAATGGCGAGTAGCGAGTAGCGAAAGGGATTACGACTATTCGCTACTCCCCCTTCCCCTCAAACCGGCGCACCCGACTTGACCAGCTTGTAGACGATCGAATCCATCAGCGCCTGGAACGACGCGTCGATGATGTTGGGCGAGACCCCGACCGTGGTCCAGCGCTCGCCGGTCTCGTCCTGGCTCTCGATCAGCACGCGCGTGACCGCCTCGGTGCCGCCGTCGAGGATGCGCACCCGATAGTCGGTGAGCTCGAGGGCATCGATATATTTCTGATACTTGCCGAGGTCCTTGCGCAGCGCGAGGTCGAGCGCGTTGACCGGGCCGTTGCCCTCCGCGGCCGAGATCACGCGGTTTCCGTCGATCGTCACCTTGACCACCGCCATGGTGACGGTCACGCGCTCGCCCCTGGCGTTGATGCGCTGCTCGACGTTGACGTCGAACTGCGTCACGTCGAAATAGGCCGGCACCGTCCCGAGGATCCGGCGCGCCAGCAACGCGAAGGAAGCCTGCGCGTTTTCATACGAATATCCCCTCGCCTCGCGCGCCTTGACCTCGTCGAGAAGCCGCGCAATACGCGGATCGTCCTTCGCGATCGAAATACCCAGCGCGTCAAGCTCCGCGATCAGGCCGCTGCGGTCGAGCTCGGCCAGGACGTTCGACTTGCCGGCCTGGTCCGACACCAGCACGTGCCGCTTGTTGCCCACCTGCTCGGGCCGGACATGCTCGTAGGTCGCCGGGTCCTTGAGAATCGCGGACGCATGGATACCGGCCTTGGTGGCGAATGCGCTCTCGCCCACATAGGGCGCGTGCCGGTTGGGCGCGCGATTGAGCATCTCGTCGAGCCGGCGCGAGACATGCAGCAGCGTCTTGAGCCGGTCGTCCGAAACGCCGATCTCGAAGGCGTCGGCGAAATCGGGCTTGAGCCGCAGTGTCGGGATGAGCGACACCAGATTGGCGTTGCCGCAGCGCTCGCCCAGCCCGTTGAGGGTGCCCTGGATCTGACGGGCGCCCGCCCGCACCGCGGCGAGCGAGTTCGCGACCGCCTGGTCGGTATCGTTGTGGGCGTGGATGCCGACATGGCGGCCCGGGATGCGTTTGGTCACCTCGCCGACGATGTGCTCGACCTCGTGCGGCAGCGCGCCGCCGTTGGTGTCGCACAGCACGACCCAGCGCGCGCCCGCCTCATAGGCGGCTTGTGCGCAGGCAAGCGCGTAGCCGGGATTGGCCTTGTAGCCGTCGAAGAAATGCTCGCAGTCGAGCAGCACCTCGCGGCCTTTGGCCGTCGCTGCCTCGACGCTGTCGCGGATCGACGCGAGGTTCTCCTCGGGTGTGGTTTCGAGCGCGACGCGCACGTGATAGTCCCAGGATTTGGCGACGAAGCAGATGGCGTCCGCCTCGGCCGCGAGCAGCGCGACCAGGCCCGGATCGTTGGAAACGGAGCGCCCCGGCCGCCGCGTCATGCCGAAGGCCGTGAAAGTCGCGGTCTTGAGCTTGCGCTCAAGAGAGAACAGCTCGGTGTCGGTCAGATTGGCGCCCGGATAGCCGCCCTCGACATAGTCGATGCCGAGCTCGTCCAGCATCTTGGCGATCGCCAGCTTGTCGGCGAGCGTGAAGTCGACGCCGTTCGTCTGCGCGCCGTCGCGCAGCGTGGTATCGAACAGGTAGAGACGTTCACGCGCCAATTTACGCTCCTTGGCCCGACCAGTAGCCGTAGTACCACAGGGCCAGCGAAACGGCGCCGGCGATGACCACGATCTTGAGCACGATGTAATAAAGCCAGTGGCGCGGGAAAGGGGTGTCGGGAGGCTTCATCGCTTCACCCTCCATGTCGTCGGCTTGTCCCGATGATCCTCGAGCTCGATGCCTTGGGCTGCGAGCTCGTCGCGGATGCGATCGGATTCCTTGAAGTTCTTCGCCGCGCGCGCCGCATTGCGCGCCGAAATCAGGCTCTCTATGCGCGCCGGGTCGATCGCAAGCGAGGCCGGCCGCCATGCGGCCCATTCGCCGGCATCGTGCTGGAGAAGACCCATCAGCTGCGCGCTCGCCTTGAGGCACGCAGCCGCACCGGCGGAGCCCTTCGCGGCTTCGCTGCGCAGCTCGTGAAATGCCGCGAGCGCCTTCGGCGTATTAAGGTCGTCGGCCAGCGCGTCGACGACGTCGGCGCAAAGCATGCCCGGCGGCGCATTTGCCGTGAGTTGATACCAGTGATCGAGCGTGCGCTTGGCTTCGGTGAGGCCGGCCTCGGTCCAATTGATCGGTTGCCGATAGTGAGTCTGCAGCATGGCGAGCCTGATCACTTCGCCAGGCCATTCGGCCAGCACCTCGCGAATGGTGAAAAAATTGCCGAGACTCTTCGACATCTTCTCGCCTTCGACCTGGAGAAAGCCGTTGTGCATCCAGTAATTCGCCATCACGTCCGAATGGAAGGCGCAGCGCGACTGCGCGATCTCATTCTCGTGGTGGGGAAAGACCAGATCGATGCCGCCGCCGTGGATGTCGAAGGTCTCGCCGAGATGCTTCCAGGACATGGCCGAGCATTCGATGTGCCAGCCCGGCCGGCCCGGCGTCTTGATTCCGGACGGCGAATCCCAGCCCGGCTCACCCGGCTTGGAGGGCTTCCACAGCACGAAATCCATGGGGTCGCGCTTGTAGGGGGCGACGTCGACCCGCGCGCCCGCCATCATCTCGTCGAGCGATCGCCGCGCGAGCCGCCCGTAGTCGGGCATCGAAGGCACGCTGAACAGCACGTGCTCCTCGGCCACATAGGCGTTGCCCGACGCCACCAGGCGTTCGATCAAGGTCCTCATCTCGGCGATATGCTCGGTCGCGCGCGGCTCCACCGTCGGCGGCAGACAGCCGAGCGCCGCCACGTCCTGCTTGAAGTTCTCGTAGGTTTCCTCGGTCAACTCGCGGATCGGAACGCCGCGCTCGGCCGCGCGCGCATTGATCTTGTCGTCGACGTCGGTGATGTTGCGCACATATTTGACGTGTTGTTCCCCGTAGAGATGGCGGAGCAGGCGAAACAGCACATCGAACACGATCACCGGCCGCGCATTGCCGATATGGGCGAAATCATAGACCGTCGGCCCGCACACATACATGCGCACCCGCGCCGGATCGATCGGCACGAAATCGCGCTTCTCGCGCGTCAGCGTATCGTAGAGCCTCAAACCCATAGACTTAACCTCGGTCCGCTGACCGGGCGTCTGTTTGTCTCGGATTGAGAAAAGACGGCCGCAGCCAGCGTTGAGCGCTAGCGAATAATCCCGCGGCAAATGCCGACGATCAGGAAATGGCCGTTCATGGCGGCACAATGGTCAAGCCGGGCGCTTCCGTCAAGGGCCGGGGCCCCCCTGCCCCGGCTATCGGACAGAGCGTGCCCGGCGCGCAAATCATGACTTTAACCCTGCTGCCGTCGGGTTTCGCCGGCCGGGTTAAGAAATCCTTAACAGTTTTGCCCGCATTCTCCCGATCATCCGACCAATCATCCGAGCGAGCCATTCATGCGAGCGATTTTCGCAGCCCTTTCGGTCGCGGCCATCCTGACCGGGATGACGCCCGCACAGGCTGAAAGACAGATCTTCATCATTGCCAACAATGCGGACGGATACGGCATCGACCGCTGCCTCGCCGAAGGCGCGAGCTGCGGCACCGCCGCCGCCGGCGCCTATTGCCGCTCGCACGCATTCAGCCAGGCGGTCTCGTTCCGCAAGGTCGACCGCGATGACACGACCGGCGCGATCCCGGTCACGGACGGCGCCGGCTGCCGGGGCGCCCATTGCGACGCCTTCGTCGCCATCGAGTGCAACCGCTAAAACGCAGGTTTCACCTTCCTGAAGGCTCCAGCCCGGCCGCGCGCCAAGTCGCGTCCGCTTGCGGACGGCTGATCCAGGCCATCAGCGCGTGCGCCGCCTCGCTCTCCCGGCTCGCGACCGCAATGGCCGCCGCATAGACAGTATGGTTCTGCAGCTCGGCCGGCAGGGGCCCGGCTATCGTCACGCCCTTGATGGCCACGAGCTCGCTCAAAAAGCTGATCCCGAGCTCGGCCTCCCCATCCGCTACCAGTTCCGCCACATGATGTCCGTTGCGCCCGAGCGCCGCTTTGGCGTTCACGTTGTGCGCGATCCCCAGCCGCTCGAGCAGTGTCGCGAAATAGGCGGCCGCCGAGCCTCCGGCCTTGGGATCGCTGTAGGACACCGAACGTGCCGCCAGCAATGCCGCCTTGAGGGCCTGCGCCGTGGAGAGGTCGGGCGCGACCGCGCCGCTCCGGACCGCGACCGCGAGTCCGGCACGGGCGACCTCGGTCGCGCTGCCGGCGATGAGCGAATCTCCGAGCGCCGCCAGCCCCGATGGCGAGAGGATCAACAGATCGGCCGCCTCCCCGGCCTTGAAGCGCTCGCCGATCGCGCCGACGGTGCCGTAGCTCGCCGTGACGGCGTGACCGGTCTGGCGCGTGAAATCCTCGAAAAGCTTCTGCAGCGCCATCTGCGGGGCGCGCGCGCTGAGAATCTGGATTGCGGTCATCGGTTCGGGACGATCCGCGCAAGCGCGATTGCCTCGGTGAGCACGTCGATATCTCCGATATGATTGGCGAGGATGAGGACGAGCTTGGCGTCCAGATCGGCCGCCGCCTCGACGGTCAGCCCGCGCCGGGCCTCGACCAGGGCCACGTAAGCGGCATCGGGATCGGCGAACCGCGACGCGGTGACGAGCTTTGCCATGATGTTACCGTGGTGTCTCGTGGTTACCTTGCGAGCATGCGGTCGAGCGCCTGGCCGATCTTGCGGCCGTCAAAAGTTCGCCAGCGCGCCGCGAGGTGCTGATCGGGGCGCAGCAGGTAGGTGGCGCCCGGCGTGGCGTCGAAGCGCTGGGCAAACAGGCCAGCCTCGTCGATCAGGTCACCGCCGATCACCGTGAACTTGACGCCGGCGGGCAGACTCGGCCGCCCGCCATCATCGAGATAGAGAACCTCGGGCGTGCCGGCCAGGCGCTCGAGCAGAAATCCCGGCGCCCCGGCGCGATCGCGCAGCGGCACGTCGGGAACCGGCGCTCCGAGCCGGGCAGGTCCGCGAAACGGCGCCTCGTCCGGGCTCGACAGCGGCGTGTCATGGACGGTCGCGACCGACAGACGCCCGGAATTGACCATGCGACGCGCAAACTCGGCGCGCGGCGCGAGCGCCAGCACGGCGTCGCGCAGCCGCCGCTCGGCAGCCGAATGGGGCGCGATGAAATCGGTCGAGCGGGTCGAATGGGCGATGTTCTCGTCCGCCGCCTGCGCGCGCTCGACCTCGTAGGAGGCGATCAGCCCAAAACCCGCCTCGCCGCGGAGCACCGCGGCGAGCTTCCAGGCGATGTTCTCGGCGTCCTGCACGCCCGAATTGGCCCCGCGCGCCCCGAAGGGCGAGACCTGGTGGGCGGCGTCGCCCGCGAAAATCACCCGGCCATGAATGAAGCGGTCGAGCCGGCGGCAGTTGAAGCGATAGACCGACACCCATTCGGGCTCGAACGGGCGATCGCCAAGAATGCGCTTGAGCCGCGCGATGACGCGCTCGGGCTGCTGCTCCTTCACGGCATCGGCGGCGCGGTCGAGCTGCAGATCGATGCGCCACACATTGTCGGGCTGGCGGTGCATCAGCGACGACTGGCCGTTGTGGAACGTCGGGTTGAACCAGAAGCGCCGCTCAGTCGGAAAATCCGCTGCCATGCGGACATCCGCGATCAGGAACTGGTCGTCGAAGGTCACGCCGCGGAACGTCAGGCCGAGCAACTCACGCAACGTCGATCGCGCGCCGTCGGCGGCGATCACCCAGTCGGCGTCGACATCATAGGAACCGTCGGGCGTGTCGATCGCGAGGCGGACGTGATCGTTGCGGGTCTCGAGGCCGACGACCTTGTTGCGCCAGCGCAGGTCGACGCCATCGAGCTCGGCGGCGCGCCCGACCAGCGCGCTTTCGACATAATACTGCTGAAGATTGATGAAGGCCGGCATCTTGTGCCCGTCCTCGGGCTGCAGGTCGAAACCGTAGACCAGGTCGTCGCCGCAAAAGACCTTGCCGAGCTTCCAGGTCACGCCTTTCTCCACCATGCGGGCGGCAAGCCCGAGGCGATCCCAGATTTCGAGCGTGCGCTTCGACCAGCAGATGCCGCGCGAGCCCTCCCCGATACGGTCGGAGTCGTCGAGGATCACCACCGGCACGCCGCGCAGCGCGAGATCGATCGCCGCGGTCAGCCCGACCGGCCCGGCACCCACCACGATCACCGGATGACGCGCGGCCGCGCCCGCATCCTGGTCGGGCGAGCGGCGATAGCCGTAGCGGAAGCGAGCTTTGTCCGCCGCCGTTTCCACCCGCACACTCCTCCCCGGGGTCAGGATAATGTCGCCGGCGATATTACCCGTCCGGAGCCGCCGGCGTCTTCACCGGCCGACGCACAATGATCCAAAGGTGACGGCGGGCCACTGCTGCGGCGAATCTCACCCTTGCAGCGCCGCCCACATCTCGCGGTCGCGCTCGGCGGTCCAGATCACCGGGTGATCGATGCCCTTTGCCTCGTCGAAGGCGCGCGCGACATTGAACGGTAGACAATGCTCGTAGATCGCAAAGGAGGAGAATTTCGGGTCCATGACGGCGCGCGCCGCGCTGAAGGCCTGCTTGAGTGAATGGCCGGCGGCGACGCTCGCCGCGACCGCGCCATAAAGCGTGCCGAGAAAATCCCGCGTCATGGCGATACCCTCGGCGGTCTTGGCGGGCGTGCCGAGCGCAGCGCCGCGCCCCGGCACCATCGCCTGGGCGCCGAGCGCGCTCAGGCGGTCGAGCGTCGCCGGCCAATCCGTGAAATGGGCGTCGCCGCAATAGCAGGCCGAGCGGTATTCGACGAGATCCCCCGAGAACACGACGCGGGCGTCCGGCACCCAGGCGACCACGTCGCCCGCCGTATGGGCCCGGCCGAGATGCATGATCCGAACCTCACGCTTGCCGAGCCACACCGACATGCGCTGCGCAAAGGTGATGCTCGGCCAAGTGAGGCCGGGAATCGACTCGACCGCGCGGAACAGCCGGGGGAAGCGGCCGATCTCGGAATCCATGTCCTGCCGGCCGCGCTCCACGATCATCTCGCGGGCGATATCGGAGCAGAGAACTTCGGCGCCCTTGTAGGCCGAGGCGCCGAGCACCCGCACCGCGTGGTAATGCGTGAGCAGCACGTATTTGATCGGCTTGTCGGTGACCTTGCGCACGCGCTCGATCACCTGCTGTGCCATTGCGGGGGTGGCCTGCGCGTCGACCACCATGACGGCGTCGTCGCCCACGATGATGCCGGAATTGGGGTCGCCTTCGGCCGTGTAGGCATAGAGGCCGCGGCCCACCTCGTCGAAGGACACGGTCTTTTCGGCGGTGTCGGCGGTCGACGCAAAGCCCTTGGTCATGTGCCACCTTGGCGAACAGGGAATAGTGAATGGCGAAGAGGGATGAGTGCGGGACGCATGGGCCAACCTAGCATTCCCGGCTTGTTCCTCGCCACTTGCACCTCGGCCACCGGTTGCGCAGGGGAGCAAGTTCCGTCATCTTCCCGCCGACTACCGGCCGGAATGGCTCCGACCGGTCCCGCGATGCCGGAGGGCGACGGTGGACGAGGCCGCGACCGACAGGGAGCAAGCGCCGGCGCAGACGAGCGGGGATACGGCGCCCCTCAAGCTCGAGGAATTCCTCCCTTATCGCCTCAATGTGCTGGCCAACCTGGTCTCTCAGGCGCTGTCGCGCATTTATGTCGAGCGTTACGGCCTGGGCGTCCCGGAATGGCGCGTCCTGGTCACGCTCGGCCAGTTCGGCGTCATGACCGGCAAGGCAATCGGCGCCCACAGCCATATGCACAAGACCAAGGTTTCGCGCGCCGTCGCCGAGCTCGAGAAGCGCAAGCTGATCGGGCGGCGCGCCAACCGCGCCGACCTGCGCGAGTCCTTCCTGTCGCTCTCGGCCGCTGGCCGCGCGATCTATGAGGATCTGGCCCCGGGGGCGCTGGAGTTCACGCGCCGGCTGGCCGAGGTCGTCGATCCCGCCGACCGGCCGGCCTTCGAGCGCGCCATGCAGCGCCTTACCGAGCGGTCGCGGACGCTCGCCGCGGAAGCCGCGAAGGCAGGGGCGAATAGCGAATAGGGAATGAGCGAATAGGATTGGCGAACAGCTCCAGTGGAAGGGCACTGTTTGCTATTCGCTATTCGCCCAGCCAGGAGGTCTCGTGAAGCTCTACTCTTATTTCCGGTCATCGGCCGCCTTCCGGACGCGGATCGCGCTCAACCTCAAGGGTCTCCCCTATGAAATGGAGTCGATCCATCTCACCAAGGGCGGCGGCCGGCAACACACGCCCGAGTTCCGCGCCATCAATCCGCAGGGCCGCGTGCCGGCAGTGACGCTTTCGGGCGGCGACGTGCTGATCCAATCGCTGGCCATCATTGAATATCTCGACGAGGTCCATCCCGAGCCGCCGCTGCTGCCGGCGGACGCGGTCGAACGTGCCCATGTGCGCGCGCTTGCCCAGTTGATCGCCTGCGACATCCATCCGCTCAACAATACCGGCCCGCTGTTCTATCTGAAGAACACGCTCAAGCAGGACCAGGACGCCATCAACGCCTGGTACGCGCATTGGGTGACGGTCGGATTCGAGGCGGCCGAAGCGCTGCTCCGGCCCGGGCCCTACGCGTTCGGCGCGCATGTCGGCCTCGCAGACATCTGCCTCGTGCCACAGGTCTACAATGCCCGCCGCTTCAATGTTCCGCTCGACCGGTTCCCCAAAATCCTCGCGGTCGAGTCGGCCTGTCTCCGGCTCGCTGCCTTCGACAAGGCGCGGCCGGAAAACCAGCCGGATGCGGAGTAGCGGGACATCGTAGCCCGCGACGTGCCTCGGATTCTGCCCACGGCACCCCCCGACGGCTCCGCGGAATGTGGGCCGCCGGCGGATTACGCTTCGCTCCAATCCGGGCTACGCCACTAAAGACCTTCACGCGGCCGTCCCTCCCAACGAGACTCCGACCCTGCCCCATCGTCCTCACCTGACACCCGCCCAACTGATCCCGGTCGTGCTGTGGATGACCGGCACCCTGCTGTCCTTCTCGGCGATGGCGGTCTCGATCCGCGAATTGTCGCGCGTGCTCGGCATCTTCGAGATCCTCGCGCTGCGCAGCGCGATCGGCGTGGTCATCCTGCTGGCGATCGGTCTCGCGCGTCCCGACCTCATGCGCGCGGTCAGCACCCGGCACATCGGTCTGCATCTGGCGCGCAACAGTGTGCATTTCGCCTCGCAGATCGCCTGGGCGACGAGCCTCACCCTGCTGCCGCTCGCCACAGTTTTCGCGCTGGAATTCACCATGCCGGCCTGGACCGCGCTGCTCGCCGCCATCTTCCTGGGCGAACGCCTGACGCCGAGCCGGATCGGCGCCGTCATCCTCGGATTCATCGGCGTCCTGGTGATCATCCGGCCCGGGCTGGAGAGCTTCCGCCCCGCCTCGTTCCTCGTCCTGCTGGCGGCCTTCGGCTACGCCATCACGTTAACCGTTACCAAGCGGCTGACGGCGACCGACACGACATTCTGTATCATCCTGTGGATGAACGTGATGCAGCTGCCGATGAATCTCGCCGGCAGCCACGCGCTGGCGTTTCTCGCGATCGGACCCGCCCAGATCGTTCCGCTGATCGGGCTCGGCGTCGCCGGGCTCGCCTCGCATTATTGCCTGTCCAACGCGTTCCGGGCCGGCGAGGCGAGCCTGGTCGTGCCGCTCGATTTCCTGAGAATACCGCTCATCGCCCTGGTGGGATGGTGGCTTTATGGCGAATCGCTCGATATTTACGTATTCGCCGGCGCGGGATCGATCGTCTCCGGGGTGTTATGGAATCTGCGCGCCGAGACGGCGCGCCCGGTGCCCTTGCGCTCCGCTACAAGGTTGGAATCGCGGTAGATTTAGCCACTATTCCGACGCTTTTGCGCCCCACATCGGGGCGGACGCACGGGCAACATCAAGAGGCAGGGGGTGGAGCGGGGATGATCTCGAGCTGGCGCGAAACGACCAGAGCAACTGTCCTTGTGGGGCTTGCGGTTCTCGCGGGCGCAAGCGCCGCGGTTGCCCAGGCGCCGGGCCCCGCCGCGGGTGCCGCGTCGCAGAATCCGGTCTGCGTGCGCCTGGAAGGACAGCTGGCCTCGATCGACCGCGGCACGGTCGATCCCGCGCGCGCCGATCAGATCAAGCGCTACGAGGATTCATCCGCCAAGCAGCAGGCCGAGCTTGACCGCATGTCCGCGCAAGCGCGGCGGATGGGCTGCACGGGCGGCGGATTCTTCTCGATCTTCAGCGGGCAAAATCCGCAATGCACGCCGTTGAACCAGCAGATCCAGCAGACGCGCGCCAATCTCGAAAGGATGCTCTCCGACCTTGACCGCATGCAGGGCGGGGCTTCCGGCGACCGCGAAGCGCAGAAGCAGACCGTGATCGCCGCGCTGGCGCAGAACAATTGCGGACCGCAATACCGCGCGGTAGCCAATCAGCAGCGCGGCTTCTTCGACACCTTGTTCGGCGGCAACCAGGGCAGCAACGAGAGCGGCAGCCAAAGCGGCGGCCTGTTCTCGTCCGACAGCCAGTCCTCGACGTTCCGTACCGTCTGCGTCCGCACCTGCGACGGATTTTATTACCCGATCTCGTTTTCGACCACGCCCGCCAGGTTCCAGGAGGACGCGCAGACCTGCCAGCAGACCTGTCCGGCCGCCGAGGTCGTGCTGATGTCGCACCGCAATCCGGGCGAGGACATCAACCGGGCGGTTTCGATCGGCGGCGCCCCCTACACGTCGCTGCCCAATGCGTTCAAGTACCGCACCGAGTTCAATCCGTCCTGCAGCTGCCGGCGCGCCGGGCAGAGCTGGAGCGAAGCGCTCAGCCAGGTCAAGGACACGACGATCCAGGGCGGCGACATCGTGGTCACCGAGGAGCGCGCCAAGAACCTGTCGCAGCCGCGTGACGCGAAAGGCCGGCCGATCAAGCCCGAAAGCCGGAACGTCGATCCGAGAGCCGCTTCCGCCGCGGCAGCCGCCGCTTCGGCCGCCGCGCCTGGGGAAAGCGTCGACAGCCCCGACGCCCCCACCCCCGCCCCGGGCGCTCCGAAGCGCACCGTGCGAACGGTTGGCCCGACTTACGTGCCGACGGCGCGGTAGCGGCCAAACAAATCAAAAATCGAAGCTCTCGGTCCTGGGCACGGCCGAGGGCGCCAGCAGGGTCGGGTCGGGCTGCGGCGGCGGCGTGCCGGGATCGCGGAAGCGGTTGACGATCGGGTATCGCCGGTCGCGGCCGAAATTCCTCAGCGTCACCTTTACGCCCGGCGCCGACTGCCGGCGCTTGTATTCCGCGAGATTGAGCATGCGCTCGATCCGCACCACGAGATCGCGATCGAAGCCGTCGGCGACGATCTCGGCGATCGGCTGCTCGCGTTCGACCAGCCGCTCGAGCACCGCATCGAGCACATCATAGGGCGGCAGCGAATCCTGATCGGTCTGGTTTTCGCGCAGCTCCGCGGTCGGCGGCCGCACCAGGATATTCTCCGGAATGACGATCCCGTCGGGCCCGAGCGCGCCTTCCGGCTTCCACGCATTGCGCAGCCGCGCGATCCGGAAGACTTCGGTCTTGTAGAGATCCTTGATCGGATTGAAGCCGCCGTTCATGTCGCCATACAGCGTGGCATAGCCGGCCGACATCTCCGACTTGTTGCCTGTCGTCACGACCATCAGGCCGAACTTGTTGGAGACCGCCATCAGAATGGTGCCGCGGGCGCGTGACTGCAGGTTCTCCTCGGTCACGTCGCGCGGCCGACCCGCGAGCAGCGGTGCGAGCGATTTCTCCAGGCCCTCGACCGCGTTCGCGATCGGCACGACGTCGTAGGGCGTGCCCAAGGCCTTGGCGACGCGTGCGGCGTCGTCGAGCGATTCCTGCGCGGTGAACCGATAGGGCAGCATGATGCAGCGCACGCGCTGGGCGCCGAGTGCG
>Ga0208993_1000028_pt1 | contig 13129 bp, 12 predicted proteins | sample MedBloCAOM2_M3_FD_187847 | JGI IMG/M metagenome (GOLD analysis project Ga0208993, IMG submission 187847) | Forest soil microbial communities from El Dorado National Forest, California, USA - Mediterranean Blodgett CA OM2_M3 (SPAdes) (version 2) | ecosystem: Environmental > Terrestrial > Soil >...
GCTTCGCTCAGGCGGCCGAGCCTTCCCGACGCAAGTCGGGCCTGCCCGACTTGCGCATTATAGAGGCCGAACTCGGGCAAGCCCGAGTTCGGTGTGGGCGGGAGGGTAGCTCCTACATCTCGGTGCTCCGATGATTCGTCGCAACGGCCTCAATTCTCCTTGATGTTGCCGTCGACGATCACCTTCTTCCACATCTCGAATGAGGCTTTGAGCGTCGCGGCGCCGTCGGCGAGCGTCGTGCCGCGCGGCTCGACCCCGACCTTGGCGATCGCGGCCTTGAAATCGGGATTCTGCAGCACTTTTGCGATCGCGCCATTGAGCTTGGCCAGCACATCCGGGGGCACGCCCGCCGGCGCGAACACGCCGAGCCAGAGATCGACCGTAAAACCGGCGAGGCCCGCTTCGTCGACCGTCGGCACATCGGGATAGACGCTGCTGCGCTTGAGGCCGGTGGTCGCGATCGCGCGCACGCGGTCGTCACGGGTGAAAGGCAGCGCGCCCGCGATGCTGGAGAAGGAAAACTGGATCTTGTTCGCCATCATGTCGGGATAGGACTGGCCGATGCTGCGATAGGGCACATGCGTGGCGTCGACGCCGGTGCGCTGCTTGAACATCTCGCCGGCCAGATGCGGCGTGGTCCCGATTCCGGCCGAGCCGAAATTGAGCTTGCCCGGATTGGCCTTGCCGTAGGCGACGAGGTCGGCGACGCTTTTGACCGGAAGCTGGGGCGCCACCACCAGGACCTCGGGCGAGGTCGAGATGATCGAGACGGTGGTGAGCTGCTTGAACAGATCGTAGGGCACGCTCGGCTGCAGCGTCGGATTGATGACGATCGCCGGATCCATGATCACCATCGTGTAGCCGTCAGGCGCCGAGCGCGCGACCGCGTCGGTGCCCGCGATGCCGCCGGCGCCGGGTCGGTTCTCGGCGACCACCGGCTGGCCGATCGCCTCGCCGAGATACTGGGCGAGCGTGCGCCCCACGAAGTCGACGATCCCGCCGGGCGAATAAGGCAGAACCAACTTGAGCGGCTTGTCGGGGAAGCTCTGGGCCGCCGTGGGCGACGCGGCGAACCAAAGGATCATCGGCGCGAGCGCCAGCATGATCCAAAATCGGTATTTTCTCATGATGTCCTCCGCGCGACCAGGACCGGCCACGACCTGGCGACCGATATGCACCAAGCGTGCCATCTATATCAATGCCACGGTGCTTACGGGATTGCCTGCTTTCTCGGACAATGACGGGCTAACAGCCGGCCGGCGGGCCACGCGGCTCAGTTGCGCGGCGGGATCTGGATGAGCTCGCCGAGCTGCTCCTTGCTGAGCGGAGCCTGCAGCACCTTGAAGGTGATGGCGTCCTGGGTGATGGCGTCGAGACCGGACACGCGATCCGGATTCATCGCCGCCTTCGGCAGGAACTCGTCGCGGATACGGGTCGCCAGCGCCTCGCTCACCTTGGCGTATTGCGCATAGATTTTCACGCCCTCGGGGCTGGCATAGAGAAAATCATAGGCCTCGCGATAGGCCTGCATGAACCTGGCGATCACCTCGCGGCGCTGCGCCAGCACGTTGGCGTTGACGATATGCACCCGCACGGTCTGGTCGCGCGTCGACGGCACGTCGCTGCCGCGCGCGATCATGCGGATCTCGCCCTTTTGCAGCTGATCGAGCCCGAAGGGCGGCGAGGCCCAGCCGACGTCGATCTGTCCGCTCATGGCCTGGGTCAGCGTCACCGCCGAGGCGCCGCTGCCGATCGCCTTGGCGTTCACCCCATAATGCTTGATCAAAGCGAGCAGCGTGGTGTGGGTGGAGGCGCCATTGGTCGAATAGCCGACGGTCTTGCCGTCGAGCTCCTTGAAGCTGTGGATCGGCGAGCCCGCGGGCACGTACCAGTAGAGATCGCCCGCTCCGGTGGTGCCGGCCGCGATGATGCGCACCGGCGCGCCCTTGGCGAAGGCACCCATCACGCCGGCGGTGCCGGCCGCGATGCCGATATCGGCGCTGCCAGAGATCACCGCCTGCATGGTCTCGCCGCCGCCCTGGGTGTAAAGCAATTCGAGGGCGAGGCCGTGCTTCTTGAAGATGCCGGCGCGCACGCCGACGTCGGACACGCCCGAATCCCAGTTGTTGGGCGCACCGACCGCAAGCCGCAAGGTGTCGTCCGCCCAGGCGGCGCCCGACAGCAGCGCGAGCCCCGCGGCGCCCGAAATCCATGCGAAATAGCGCATCACCCTGTCTCCTTCGCGTGGCGCCGCCTCTTGACACAGCCGGAGCGGCTGGCCGAAGAAAACCATAGGGACTTTTTCGGCGCGCCGACAAGATGGGGGTTCGGCGCATGAGGTCGCAGGACTCGTCATGGCGGCGCATAGCCGTTCGAAGAACGGCGTCGCTTCGCTCGCCTATGTCGCGGGCGTCAAATAACAATCTGGAGGAATTACGTGGCTGATCAGCGTTGGGATGTGGTCGTGGTGGGTGCCGGCAATGCGGCGTTCTGCGCCGCGCTGGCGGCGCGCGAGAAGGGCGCCAAGGTTTTGATGCTGGAGCGCGCCCCGAAGGAGCTGATGGGCGGCAATTCGCGCTTCACCGCCGGGGCCTTCCGCTGCGTCTACGAGGGCGTGGACGATCTCACGGCCATCATGCCGGACCTGACGCCCGACGAGATCGCACGCAGCGACTTCGGCACTTATTCCAGCGACCAGTTCTTCGACGACATGTTCCGGGTGACGCAGTACCGCACCGACGGCGAGCTGTGCGACCGCCTGGTCAACCGCTCGCGCGACGCCATGCGCTGGCTGCGCCAGAAGGGCATGCGGTTCGCGCCGATCTGGGGCCGGCAGGCCTACAAGATCGACGGCAAGTTCAAGTTCTGGGGCGGGCTGACGGTGGAATCCTGGGGCGGCGGGCCGGGCCTGATCGACCAGCATCTTCGGCTCGCCGAAAAACAAGGAATCGAGATCCGCTACGGCGTGCGCGCGGTCTCGCTGCTGAATGACGGCCATGTCGTGTCGGGCCTGCGCGTGAAGGCCGACGGCAAGATGGAGGACGTCAAGGCGCGCTCGGTGGTGATCGCCTGCGGCGGATTCGAGTCGAACGCCGAGATGCGCACGCGCTATCTCGGTCCCGGCTGGGAGCTCGCCAAGGTGCGCGGCACGCCCTACAACACCGGCGACGGCATCCGCATGGCGATGGAGATCGGCGCCTCGTCCTACGGCAACTGGTCGGGCTGCCACGCGGTCGGCTGGGACTACAACGCGCCGGAATTCGGCGACCTCTCGGTCGGCGACAATTTCCAGAAGCATTCCTATCCCTGGGGCATCATGGTCAACGCGACCGGCCGCCGCTTCGTCGACGAAGGCGCCGACTTCCGCAACTACACCTATGCGAAATACGGCCGCGTCATCCTCAACCAGCCCAACAATTTCGCGTGGCAGGTCTTCGACAAGAAGATCATCCCGATGCTGCGCGACGAATACCGCATCAAGCGCGTCACCAAGCAGTCCGCCAACACCATCGAGGAGCTGGCGAAGAAGCTCGAGGGCGTGAACCCGGAAGGCTTCATCGACGAGATCAAGAAATACAATGCGGCCGTCAAGAAGGACGTGCCGTTCAATCCGAACATCAAGGACGGCCGCTGCACGGTCGGGCTGCCGGTCAACAAATCGAACTGGGCGAACACCCTCGACGAGCCGCCGTTCGAGGCCTTCCAGGTCGGCTGCGGCATCAGCTTCACCTTCGGCGGCGTGCGCATCGATCCCGACACCGGCCAGGTGATCGACGGCGACATGAACCCGATCCCCGGTCTCTATGCGGCGGGCGAGCTGGTGGGCGGCATCTTCTATTTCAACTATCCGGGCGGCTCCGGCCTGATGTCCGGCACGGTGTTCGGCCGCATCGCCGGCCACGGCGCCGCGAGGCCGGGCAATGCCTGACCGCATCACCATCCGCAAGCCGGACGACTGGCACCTGCACGTCCGCGACAACGACATGCTGAAAGCCGCGCTGCCCTTCACGGCGCGGCATTTCGGACGCGCCATCCTGATGCCGAACCTGATCCCGCCGGTGCGCACCACCGCGGACGCGATCGCCTATCGCGAACGCGTGATGGCGGCGCTGCCGACGGGCTCGACCTTCCGGCCGCTGCTCACCTGCTATCTCACCGACGACACCGAGGCGGACGACGTGGAGCGCGGATTTCGCGAGGGCGTGTTCACCGGGGTGAAGCTCTATCCCGCCAATGCCACCACCAATTCGGCGGCCGGCGTGACCGACTACCGCAGGATCAAGCCCGTGCTGGCCCGCATGGAAAAGATCGGCATGCGGTTCCTGATGCACGGCGAGGACGTCGACCCGGCGGTCGACGTGTTCGACCGCGAGGCTTCGTTCTGCGACAAGTATCTCGGACCGTGGACGCGCGAGTTTCCCGGCCTCAAGATGATCCTGGAGCATCTGTCCTCGAAGGAGGGTGTCGACTTCGTGCGCGCGCACGCGCCGCAGGTGGGCGGCACCATCACGCCCTACCACATGGAGCTCACGCGCACCGACTGGTTCGGCTGGGGCCTCAAGCCCTACATGTATGTGATGCCAGTCATCAAGACCGAGCGCGACCGCCAGGCGCTGCGCAAGGCCGCGACCTCGGGCGAGGCCTGCTATTTCCTCGGCACCGATTCGGCGCCGCATCCGGTGGCGCGCAAGCTCGCGCTCAACGGCATTCCCGGTATCTTCAACGCGCCGGTCGCGATGGCAAGCTACGCCAGGACGTTCGAGGAAGAGAACGCGCTCGACAGATTGGAAAAATTCGCCTCGCTCAACGGCCCGGCGCATTACGGCCTGAAGCCGAACGACGACACCATCACGCTCGAGCGCCGCCCCTGGGTGCCGCCCGAGGAGATCAACGTCGCCGGACCGGACGAGCGCGCCCTGATCTATCGCGGCGGCGAGACGCTGCAATGGCAGGTGGTGGCGAGCTAGGTTTGCGGGCTCGGTCGTCATGCCCCGCGCAAGCGGGGCATCCAGCAACCACCACCAGCTCAGTGATTACTGGATCGCCCGCTTTCGCGGGCGATGACAGTCTGCGAGGCCTCGCGGCGAAGCCTTTCCGACGCCGAATCCCGGCTCTTGTGGGGCTCGCCGGGGTGCTATCATTCGGGCCGATCCAGGATCATCTGGACAACGCCGAACGGCTTCCGCCGCGCGCCAGCAGGAAGCCGGCGGCGAATCTCGGGAGGATTTCATGGCGAAGAAACAGAACGCAACCGGCGTTTACCGCATCGTCGACGTGGTGGGGGTGAGCAAGGTTTCCTGGGAAGACGCCGCCAAGCGTGCCGTCGAGACCGCCGCACAATCCATCCGGGACCTGCGCATCGCCGAAGTCACCAAGATGGACCTGACGGTGGAGAACGGCACCGTCTCCGCGTTTCGAACAAGGGTCGCGCTCTCCTTCAAGTACGAGAAATAGCTTCGCGCAGCAGCAAGCCGTAGGGTGGGCAAAGGCGCGGAACGCGCCGTGCCCACGCGGATTCGCCTTTGTGCGCCAAAGACGGCAACAAAAGATGGTGGGCACGCTTCGCTTTGCCCACCCTACGTACCGGACCCTCAACTCTTTCCGAGCCCCGCTCGCAGGCCGGCGGTCCACTGCGTGGCGGCGGCGGCAAGAAAGCCCACGTCGGTCTGGGTGGTGACGAATTGCGCGCCGCGCCGGATCGCGCCGAGCTGGCGCTCGACGTCGCGGTTGCCGCCGCAGCCGGCGAATTTGCCGTTATCGCGCGCCGCCTTGATGACGCGGTCCTGCGCCGCCAGGATGTAGGGATCGTCGAATTTCCCCGGCTTGCCCATGTCGGCCAACAGATCGTTGCTGCCGAGATGGATCACGTCGACGCCGTCGACCGCGGCGATCGCCTCGACATTGCCGAGGCCCTCGACGGTCTCGATCATACAGACCAGCAGGCAGGATTCGTTGAGCTGCGGCAGGCTTTCGGTCAGCGGAACGGACCGGAAATCGAAATGCGGATAGCCGCCCACCACCGAACGCTTGCCGATCGGCGGGAATTTGCAGATATCGACCGCCTTGCGGGCCTGCGCCGCGTCGGCGACGTCCGGATAGATGATGCCGGTGACCCCGTTGTCGAGCAACAGCGACACGTCCGGGTCGTCGATCCCGCGCACCCGCACCAGCGGCGCGACGCCGATCGCCAGCGCGGTATGCGCCATGCTGGCGATCGTCTCGATCCCGAAGATCGAGTGCTGCGTGTCGATGAAGATGAAATCGTGACCGGTCGCCTTGGCGATCCGTGCGATGTCCGGGGTGCGGCTGATGCGCACCGTGATGCCGAGCGCGACATCTCCGGCGCGCAGCCGCTCTTTCACCGGATTGGTCAGTCTGTTTGCAGTCGATGGCGACACGTTTCTCTCCCGTCAGGTGGCGACCGGCATGCCTCGGTCGGCGCTCGCCTCGCATGCGTCAGGCGAATTCGAAAAGACGCGCCGGATTGTCCGTCAGGATGCGCTTGCGCATTCCGGCGTCGGGCGCCCATTCGAGCAGCATGTTGTAGAGCTGGATGGTCCCGACCCGTTCATGGAACGAGAGGTGCGGGAAATCGCTCCCCCAGATGAGCTGGTCCGGCACCGTGGCGATCAGCGCCTGCGCGAAGGGCTTGACGTCGGCGAAGGTCGGGTCTTGCGAGAAGCGATAGATGCCGGTGAGCTTGACCCAGCAGCGTTTCGATCCGTCGTTGGCGAGCGACAGGAACTCCTGGAAACCCGGCTGCGTCACGCCGTTGCGGGTCGGAAACAACCCCATATGGGCGACCGTGAAACTGACCGGCAGGTCGCGCAGCGTGGGCATCAGCTCGCTGACGAGCCAGCCGGGCAGCAGCAGGTCGAGATGCCACCGGAGTTCCCGGCAGATGTCGGCGCTGCGCATGATCTTGGGCCGCAGCGCCGCCGACAGACCCGGCTCCGGCTGCCGGATGGGCGAGATGTTGATCCGCACGCCGCGCACGCCCTTCGCATGCCAGCGACCGAGCTCGGCGTCGTTGGCCTTGGTCTCGTCGAGGTGGACGATGCCCCGGCGCACCGCCGGGTCGATCTCGTCCATGGCGTCGAACATGCACGAATTGTCCAGCCCGTAGGCGCTGGGCTGGACGAGGACGAAGCGCTCGATCCCCAGGCGACGGGCCAGCCGTAAATGCGCCGACAGCGGCTGAACCGGCGGTGCATAGCGCAGATCGGTGATCACATAGGGATATTTGTCCGGCGGTCCGAAAACATGAAAATGCGCGTCGCAGGCGAGCTTGGGCGCGACGAAAGCGGGCTCGCGACCGGCATCGGGATCATGGTGCGTGGGCATGGGACGAGCGATCTCAACGGCGATGCGCCGCATCGGCTGACGCCCGGCATTCCAAGCCGAGGAGCTGCCGAACGTCAAGGCACCGCGGCGTTTGCATCCTGGCGCAGAAGCCGGCCTGTGATACGATTTGGCGCCAGTTGGGACGCACGTTTCATTCGGTGGAGATCACCAATGACGAGGATCACCCGGCGTCAATTCGGTCTCGGCCTGGGTCTTGGTGCATTGGCGATGCCGGCGCTCGCCCGCGCGGCGCGCGCGGCCGTGAGCGGCATCCGCCTCGGCAAGCAATACGGGCTGCCCTTCCTGCCCCAGATGGTGATGGAGGCGGAGCGGCTGATCGAGAAGCATGCGGCCGCCCATGGCGTTCCCGCTCTCGAGGTCGCCTGGACGACCGTGTCGGGTCCAGGCGTCCTCAACGACATGCTGCTGAGCGGCAGCATCGAGTTCGTCAACGTGGCGCCGCCGTCGCTGGCGACACTGTGGGAGAAGACCGTCGGCACGCCGCGGCCCGTGCGCGCGCTGTGCACGGTTCAGTCCATGCCCTATGTGCTGGTGACGCGCAACGCCAAGGTGCGCACGATCGCGGACTTCACCAACGCCGACAAGATCGCGGTTCCGACGGTCAAGATCTCGGGCCAAGCCATGATCCTGCAGATCGCGGCCGCCAAAATGTGGGGCTTCGATCAGCATGAGCGGCTCGACCCCCTCACCGTGTCCATGGGCCATCCCGACGCGGCCGCCGCCATGCTGTCGGGCAAGCTCGAGATCACCACCCATTTTTGCGTGGCGCCGTTCCAGTATTACGAGCTCGCGGTGCCGGGCTTCCACGCGGTCGTGAAGTCCTATGATGTGCTGGGAGGGCCGCACACCAACGGCGTCCAGGTCACGACGCAGTCTTTCTACCAGGACAACACGGCGATCTGCGAAGCCGTCTTCGCGGCGCACGAGGAGGCGAACGCCTTCATCAAGAAATATCCGGCCGACGCGGCAAAGATCTATCTCGACCTGTCGGGAGACCGGCGCAGCACGGCGGGCGATATCGTCAAGATGATCACCGATCCGGATATCGACTACACGACGACGCCGGCCAACGTCATGACGCTGGTCGAGTTCATGCGCAAGACGAACCGGCTCAAAAACGTGCCGGCCTCGTGGAAGGACATGTTCCTTCCGGTCGCCCATGGGTTGCCGGGCGCGTGAGAGTCCCGACTGTGGATAACGGGCCCTGCCCGACTGCAGCCTTGAGGCGCTTAAGGAACCCGGGCAGACTTGGGCCGCGATCCAACAGGGATATGCGATGACCGCCATTCCTGCCGATTCCGTCGAAGCCGCGCGTCCGCTCGATTCCACGGCCAAGAAAGCGCTCGCCGCCGCCACCATCGGCTACGCGATGGACGGCTTTGACCTGCTCATCCTGGGCTTCATGCTGCGGGCGATCTCCGCCGACCTGCATCTGACGCCGGCGCAGGCGGGATCGCTGGTGACCTGGACGCTCATCGGGGCCGTCGCGGGCGGCATCCTGTTCGGCATCCTGAGCGACTATTACGGCCGGGTGCGGGTGCTGACCTGGACCATCCTGCTGTTCGCGGTCTTCACCGGGCTCGGCGCCATGGCGCAGGGCTATTGGGACCTGCTGATCTACCGCACGATCGCCGGGCTCGGCCTGGGCGGCGAGTTCGGCATCGGCATGACGCTGGTGGCCGAAACCTGGCCGGCCCGCCATCGCGCACGCGGCTGCGCCTATGTGGCGCTGGGCTGGCAGGCCGGCGTGCTGACGGCGGCGCTCGTGACGCCGCTGCTGCTGCCGAGCATCGGATGGCGGGGGATGTTCCTGGTCGGCTTGGTGCCCGGCCTCATCGCCTTCGCGGTGCGCTGGTATGTGGGCGAGCCGAAGATATTTCTGGATCGCGTCGCGGCCGCGCGCGGCCGCGTACCGCTCGGCCTCCTGGTCAAGGATGCGGCGACCACCAAGATCAGCGCCGCCATGCTGATCCTCTGCTCGGTACAGAATTTCGGTTACTACGGCCTGATGATCTGGCTGCCGAGCTATCTGTCGACGCGCTTCGGCTACACCCTGACGCAGTCGGCCATGTGGACTGCGGTCACTGTGCTCGGCATGGCGTTCGGCATCTGGATCTTTGGCCAAGTCGCGGACCGGGTCGGGCGGCGCCCGGCCCTGCTCGCCTTCCAGAGCGGCGCCTTCGTGATGGTGCTGGTCTATTCGCAACTGACCGACCCGACCGCGCTGCTCATCGGCGGCGCCGTCATGGGGATGTTCGTCAACGGCATGCTGGGCGGCTACGGCGCCCTGCTGTCGGAATTCTACCCCACCGAGGCGCGCGCGACCGCCGAGAACGTGTTGTTCAATCTCGGCCGCGGAGTGGGCGGATTCGGCCCCTATGTGGTCGGCGCACTCGCCGCCACCTATTCCTTCACGGTGGCGATCGCGCTGCTCGCCACCATCTACCTGGTGGACATCGTCACGACCGTGTTCCTGATACCGGAACGCAAAGGCCTGCCGCTGGATTAGCCCTCGCTATCCTTCGTGACCGATCGCTTGGCGAGCCTCATCAGGAAAGAAAAGCTTTCGGGCGCGAAACTGCTTACCGCGCAAGCGCTCCCGACGCAGCGAGGAGCGACCCTCAACCCCAGTTCACTGTTGCAGTGGATGCCGGAGGAACGCGCAAGCCAGCTGAGACAGCAATTCGGGATTTATTGAGTTAAAGTGACCTTGCGGAGCCAGATCTCGATCGGGGGAGCCGATGATCATCTTCGGATTACAAATCGAAGGAATAACTTATAAGATCGCAACGGCGCTTGCCGCGTTGGTTCTGGTTTCCGCAGGCATGCTGATCTGGTACGTCATCGGCGCCCCGACGTGGAATCCGAACCGGGAGTTTTCGGTGACGGTAACGCCAGATTGGGCATTGCCCCCCGAGAATGACACTCGGGTGCAGTTGGATCCGATGGAAAGGATACTTCCCATCGCATTGCTCACATTATTTGTGTCCGCCATCAGCGCCGCGCTCGCAGTCATTTTTGGTTGGCGCGCCGAACGGCGGCAAAATAAGGAATTGCAGTTGAGAGTCCTGCAGCTGGAATCCCAGATGGCCCAGGGCCATCAAGGCAACGATAAGCCGAGTTAGGAGGCCGTGACGACCGTCAATCCTGGCCCGTAAGAACGCCTATTCCTTCCCCTGGCTCAGCACGATCCGCCCGCGCGCCTTGCGATCGCGGATATCCGCCAGCGCGGTCGCGAATTTCTCGATCGGCATCACGGTGGTCGCCGCCGGCTTGATCTTGCCGGCCTCGTAGAGCGCGAAAATCTCGGCGAAGCACGCCGCCAGCTGGCCGGGCATGCGCTTGCGGTAGTCGCTGATCTGGAGCCCCGTCACCTCGATGTTCTTAATCAGGAGGTAGTTCGCCTTGATGGTGGGAATGCGCCCGGACGCAAAGCCGATCACCACCAGCCGGCCGCGCCAGGCGAGCGCGCGCAGCGCGGCATCGAAGACGTCTCCGCCGACCGGATCGAGAATGATGTCGGCGCCGCGGTTGCCGGTCGCCGCGTGGACCTGGGCGCGCAGGCTGTCGCGCAGATCGGGGCGCGAGAGATCGATCGTCGCGTCGGCGCCGGCCTGGCGCACGCTGTCCGCCTTGTCGGGGCTCGATATGCCCGCCAGCACCTTCGCGCCCATCGCCTTGGCGAGCTGGACGGAAGCGAGGCCCACGCCGCCGCTCGCGCCGAGCACCAGCACGGTGTCGCCGGCCTGATAGCGCGCGCGGTCGCGCAACGCGAACCACGACGTGTCGTAGACCAGCGCCATCGCGGCGGCGTCGACGAAGGACATTTTCGCCGGCAGCTTGAAGCACTGGGTTTCGGGCACCGCGACGAACTCGCCATAGCCGCCATGCTCGGCCATCGCGAGCACGCGGTCGCCGGCCTTGAGCGTCTTCACCGCCGCACCGACCTCGGCGACCGTGCCGGCCGGCAGCTTACCCGGAACGAAGGGCAGCTCGGGCAGGAACTGATATGTGCCGCCGATCACCAGGGTATCGACGAAATTGGCGGCGGTCGCGTCGACCTCCAGCAGGATGTCATGCGGACCCGGGACGGGTTTCGGAAACTCGCCGATGGCCGCAGACTCGACCGGACCGAAGTTGCGAACGATGACCGCACGCATGGTGCCTCACTCTCTCGTCGTTGCGGCCCTACAGCGTGCTGTAGGTTCCGCGCCCCACCGCCACAACATTGTTGGTATCGTCGAGGATTTCAACATCGGCGCGCGCGATCGAGCGCCCGGCCCGCAACAGCTTGCCGCGTGCCGTCAGGTCGCCGCCGGCGGGCGCACGCAAAAAGTCGATCCGCAGGTCGATGGTCGGCACCATGCGGCCGACCGTGACGGCGACCGCGGCATGGCCCGCGAGATCGATCAGCGCCGCGATGACCCCGCCGTGATATCCGGGCGCGTCGGGCGCGCGGCGGAATTCCTCGCGATAGGGCAGCCGAATCGTCACGGTTCCGCTCTGCGCGTCGACCGACACCGGTTGCGGGCGCAGCACCGCGTGATAGGGCGGCCGCTCCATCTCGGCGCGCAGCCGCGCCATGGCGTCGGGCTCGGTCATGGCACTTCGCGCGCGGCTGTTCCCGCGGGCCCGCGCACCGGCGTTGGCGCCACGCGGCCCTGCGCGATCCAATCGACGATGTCGCGCTTGCGGATCTTGCCGCTCGGCGTGAGCGGGATCTGGTCGACGTCGAGGAAGTATTCCGGCATGTCGTATTTCGACAGCCCCACGGCGTCGAGATGGGCGAGCATCTCGGCCGCCTCGAGGCGCGCGCCCGCGCGCCACATGACGGCAAGGCAGACCTTCTCGCCCAGCCGCTCGTCGGCGACCGGCACGGCCGCCACGCGCTCGACCGCGGGATGGCGCATGGCCAGGTCCTCGATGCGCGCCGGATAGATGTTGTGGCCGCCGCGGATGATGACGTCCTTCTTGCGCCCGGTGATGCGCAGATAGCCGTTCTCGTCCATCCAGCCGAGATCGCCGGTCATGAACCAGCCCTGCGCGTTGAAGGCGGCCTCGGTCGCCGCCTGGTCGTCGAAATAGCCCAGCATCAGGCTGGCGCCGCGCCCGCCGATCTGGCCGATCTCGCGGGGCGCCGCCTCGACGTCGGGATTGTCGCTGCGCCAGATCTTCAGCTCGTAGCCCGGGCAGGCGCGGCCGCAGCTGTCGATGATCAGCTTGGGGTCGTCGGTCGGCAGGGTGTATTGGTGCGAGCAGGTCTCGGTCATGCCGTAGCCGCTCTGCGGCACCACGCCGTGCCGGATGAGCTGCGCCACGACCTCGCTCGGCGCGGCGGCGCCCGAGATGCGGAAGCCCGTGAGGCGGCCGATGCCCTTGAGGTCGCGCTGGCGCAGCTCGCGCAGCAGATCGATCGCGTGGGTGGGAACGCCGACCAGGAAGCTCGTGCCGGTCTCGATCACCCGGTCGATCAGGCTGGCGCCCTTTTGCAGATCGTGGATCACGAGCTCGCCCCCGGCCGCGAGCGCCATCACCATCGCGCCGAAACCGAGATTGTGGCTGAGCGGGCTGAGCGAATAGACCACCGACTCCGCGTCGATGCGCCAGTCGGCCGCGATCGCGCGCGCATTGGCGAGCAGCGTGTTGTCGCTGTGCATCACGCCCTTGGGATTGCCGGTCGTGCCGGACGTGAAGGCGAGATAGACGATCTGGTTGGGGTCGCGCTTTATGCTTTCGTCATGCCCGGCCTTGTGCCGGGCATCCA
>Ga0208993_1000030_pt1 | contig 13065 bp, 10 predicted proteins | sample MedBloCAOM2_M3_FD_187847 | JGI IMG/M metagenome (GOLD analysis project Ga0208993, IMG submission 187847) | Forest soil microbial communities from El Dorado National Forest, California, USA - Mediterranean Blodgett CA OM2_M3 (SPAdes) (version 2) | ecosystem: Environmental > Terrestrial > Soil >...
CTCGTGCTGTGCCGATATTGTTGCAAAAGTCTTTTTTGGAGGTGGGACTCAAATTCTCCGCCCCGTAGACGCGGCGATTGAATAATGATGTGGGGGGACAGGTCGCCGCGCGCCAAACTCACAGGCGATTCTCGTAGAGGGTTCGAGGCTGTATTGATCGGCGATTGTCGCTCGTTTCATTCCTTGGCGAGAAATTGGCCGCTGCGTCCTTTGAGACTTTTGCAACAATATCTGCCAATAACGGACCTGGTAAGTAGTAACTAAAATGGCCGTCAAGGGTGATCACGAATTCTGTTTCGGCCACTATCGGCCGCGAGAATGGATTTCCCGCGCGAGCACGCTACGAGAGAATCTTGCCTCCGGATTAGCCGAGCGTAATCCGCGGTAACAATGCATTCTGGAAGATCGGTCGGCGAGTGACGGTGCCTCGTTCAGCCCGTCTGAACGCCGGCCTCGAATAGTTGCTTCTTCTGACGTGAGCCATCTTTCGCTGCGAAATCGGCTGGCGAGATGCCTTTGCGGCCAAACCTTTTGCGGTAGGCTCCCGGCGCCGAGCCTACGGCCTTGCGAAATACACGTGCAAATGAGGCCACGTCCTTGTAGCCGAGCGATTGGGCGATCTGCTTCTGCGAAGTGTCCCCGCCCTCCAGGAGCTCGCGCGCTCGCGCAATGCGAACAGCCCGACAATACTCGATCGGGCTCATAGCCGTTGCACTCGCGAACCGCCGCAGCAGCGTGCGCCGTTCCAGTCCCGCAGCCGTCGCCATGGCCGCAAGGGAGACGCCTCGTCCGTCCCTCATGTGCACCCACTCCTGAGCCTTCAACACGGCTCTATCTCCGTGCGTCTGAGGAGGAGCAAAGCCAGTAAAATAGCGCGCCTCACCCGCGGCCGGGTCGGAAAGAACAAATCGTGCCGTCTCCGCCCTCATGGCCGGGCCGAGAATCCTGTCAACGAGAAACAGGCCAAGATCGACCCATGACAGAAATCCGCCCGCCGTGATGATGTCGCCATGATCAATGATGCGCCGATTCGTATCGACGACGATTTGCGGAAAACGCTTCGCCAGCGCCTCTGCGCAAATCTGATGTGTGGCAACTGAAAGGCCGTCGACGAGGCCCGTTTCGGCAAGGATAAACGCACCCGAGCACAGAGAAACCAACGTGGCACCGGCGGCATGGCGATTACAGACCCAGGACACCACGCCGGCGGGGACGTCAGGATCTGGAAGGTTCACCATGGTCGGCGGGATGATCAGCGTCCGCGGCTTTGGGCTGCCGCGCGGTGCGCTGTCATAGACGCATGAAAGATTCGCGGCGCCGCAATGGATCCGTTTCCAGTGCGTAACGCGAAGCGGGCTTTGGCCAGATCGCGGTTGATCGAGCGCAATCGTCGAAGCGACGCCGAACAAATCGGTAAGGCCCAGGATACAGGCCACCTGCGCGCCAGGATAATGCACGATGCCAATTTCGTGTGCAGTGCTTGCAGACATCGCATTGTCCCTCCCGGTCAAAACTTTGACGCTTCCGGCAATTGAAACTTCCGAGGGAGCGGACGCATCTTAGCGAAGTCAGCGAATACTGTCACCTTGGTCGATTGGGGCCGCATTGCCACCACGTTGACGCTCGGACGGTACGCCCCGCCTTCGCGTCGTCTCGATTATGTGGGACTGAAGTCCGCCTGACGCGCTTCGCCCCTGATGGAAGGAAGGCCGATGCCGGTGCACCCCTCAGCGCGCAAACCAGGCGAAGACTGGATTGCTATTGTCCGAAAAAATAGAATGCCGGAATTCGCTGCCGCCTTCGTTGCGAACCCAGTGCTCCACACCTCCGTTATGAGCGGGCCGTGCGTCGGCGTCGAAGCCGTTGCGGCGGTTTTCGCGGCCACGGCCGGAGGCATGTGCGACACACTGGCTTTCACGCATGAAACCGTCGATGGACCGAAGACATACCTCGAGTGGGAAGGCAAAGCCTTCGGCAAATCTGTCGGCGGCACCACGATCCTGACGCGCAATGAAGCGGGCCTGATCCAAAGCATACAGATCTATCACCGGCCGCTTCACATGGTTCTGCAGTTCTCGGCCGAGCTCGAAAATCGCCTGAAGGGAAAGGTCTCTCCGAGCTTGTTCGCCACGCGCGACTGACCATCACAACAGGTGACGTCAGCGCATTTGACCGAGGGAAGACCCGATGAACGCCGATGTTCTGACGACAACAGTAGAGGTCGTTCGCAATGGACACATCCACGAAGCCCACAGCGGTGGCGGTCTCACGAATCGCACTCACCGTCAACGGCCAGCCGCGCCAGCTCGAGCTTGACCCTCGCACATCATTGCTCGATGCGCTACGTGAACATCTACACCTCACCGGCACCAAGAAAGGGTGCGATCACGGTCAGTGCGGCGCGTGTACGGTGCTGATCAACGGCCGTCGCATTAACTCGTGCCTGACCCTCGCGGTCATGCACGACGATGACGATATCGTAACAATCGAAGGTCTAAGCGTCCCAGAAGCTCTTCATCCGCTTCAAGGCGCCTTCATCGAGCGTGACGCGTTCCAATGTGGCTACTGCACGCCCGGGCAGATCTGTTCGGCCGTCGGCATGCTCGCCGAAGCGAAGGCGGGTTGGCCCAGCCACGTCACCCCGGATGTAGCGTCAGGGCAAATCGCCCTGTCCGACGCCGAGATCCGCGAGCGCATGAGCGGCAACATCTGTCGGTGCGCCGCGTATCCCAACATCGTCGCGGCCATTCGGGACGTTGCCGGGGGAGTATCCCGATGAAGCCGTTCATGTACGAGAGGGTCACCGACCCGCGGGCAGCGGGAGCGGCCGTGTCGCGAGCCGGCGCGAAGTTCATCAGTGGCGGCACCAATCTTCTGGACCTGATGAAGCTCGAGATCGAGCAGCCGACGCATCTGGTCGATATCAGCCGGTTGCCTTTGAAGCAGGTCGAAGATCTGCCGGACGGCGGGATCCGGATCGGAGCGCAGTCGGCAAACTCGGAGGTCGCCGCCGATCCTCGAGTGCGCGCGCGCTACCCGGCCTTGGCGGAGGCACTGCTCGCCGGTGCCTCGGGCCAGCTACGAAACAAGGCATCCATCGGAGGCAATCTCCTGCAGCGTACGCGCTGCCCGTATTTCTACGACACCGCAGTAGCCTGTAACAAACGGACTCCGGGAGCAGGTTGCGCGGCACTCCGTGGCTTCAACCGCACACATGCGATCCTCGGCGCAAGTGACGCCTGCATCGCCACGCACCCTTCGGACATGGCCGTCGCGATGTCGGCGTTGGAAGCGCAGATTGACCTGCTGGAGCCGAACCAGTCCACCCGCCGCGTAGCAATCGATGATTTCTACGGCCTTCCGGGGAGCACGCCGCACATCGAAACTGTGCTGCGGCCTGGAGAAATGATTACTGCCGTGATCCTTCCGCCGCCGCCCCCAGGCCGTCAGCGCTATCGCAAGGTCCGCGACCGCGCCTCGTATGAGTTCGCACTGATCTCTGTGGCTGTGATCATTGCGACCGATCGCGAGACCATCACCACGGCACGCGTGGCATTTGGCGCTGTGGCACACAAGCCATGGCGCTCGATTGATGCAGAAGCAGCGCTGGAGGGCCGTCCCGCGACGCTCACCACCTATCAAGCGGCGGCCGATGCGGCAATGAGGAGCGCCGTGGGACGGGGCCACAACGACTTCAAGATCGAGCTCGCCAAGCGCACGCTCTGTCGCACGCTCGCCGACGCCGCGCAGATCAGTATCGGAAGACCGTCATGATCGGACAACCCATCAGCCGCGTGGACGGCCCGATAAAAGTCACCGGCAGAGCGACCTATGCCTATGAGTACCGGCAGGACGAGGCACCGCTCTACGGCGTCATCGTCACGGCCACAATCGGTCGCGGCCGCATCCAGGAAATCGACGTTTCTCACGCAGAACGATCGCCGGGGGTCCGTGCCGTTATCACCCATCAGAACACCCCGGCTCAGGGCGCCCGTGATGAGTCGAGCCCGGTGCCGTATTGGCGCGCCCGTCCAACTCTCGCCAGTCCTCGTATCGGCCATTACGGCGAGCCGGTCGCATTGGTGGTCGCCGCGACCCTTGAGCAGGCCCAGGCGGCGGCTAGCCTTGTGCGCATAGCGTACGCAGCCGAGCCGGGACATTTCGACTTCATGGCTAACGCTGAGAGGGCGTACGCGCCGAAGCAATTAGTTTTCGGCCTGCCGACCGACAGCGCGGTAGGAAATTTCGACGCGGGATACGATAGTGCTCCGATCAAGATCGACCGCCAGTACAATACGCCGTATTGCTTTTCCCAACCCATGGAGCCGAATGCGTGCCTAGCCGTGCCGCGCGGCGAAGATCTCGTGCTCTACGTCAGCACCCAGATCGTCGATGCCGCGCGCAGCTCGGTGGCGAGCACGTTGAAAATCGATCCGGAGAAAATCCAGGTTGTGAGCCCCTACGTTGGCGGCGGTTTCGGATCCAAGCTAAGCGTCCATTCCGAGACCATTCTGGCCGCGATCGCCGCGCGTCGCCTCAACCAGCCGGTCAAAGTCGCGCTGACGCGGCGGCAAATCTTTCATGATGTTGGCGTGCGGCCCACGTCCATCCAGCGAATCCGCCTGGGCGCGGAGCGGGATGGCAGGCTCGTGGCCGTCGCTCATGATGCGACCATGCATACGAACCCTCAGGAGGAATTTGTCGAAACGAGCGCGCTTGCCACGCGCAGCTTTTACGCGGCGCCCAATCGGCTGACGCGGCATCGCCTGGTGCCGTTAGACATGCTGCGCGGCGAGGACGTGCGTGCGCCGGGCGAAGCGCCCGGCCTGCTGGCGCTTGAGTCCGCGATGGACGAACTCGCGCATGCCCTCAACATGGATCCCATCGAGTTGCGTATCCGGAACGAGCCACCAGTCGATCCCGAGCGAAATGTGCCGTACTCGGAACGGCGCGTCGTCGAATGCCTGCGCGAAGGAGCGCGGCGGTTCAAGTGGGAACGGCGTCAGCAACAGCCCGGAACGGTGCGCGACGGCAGATGGCTTATCGGGTTCGGCGTTGCTGCGGCCATTCGTGTCCACCCGCAGGGGCCAGCGAAAGCGCGGGTGCGGCTGGCGCCGGACAGCACCTGCATTGTGTCCTCTGATATGACGGATATTGGGACCGGGACCTACACGGTTCTCGCTCAAGTGGCAGCAGAGCGCTTGGGCCTGCCAGTAGACCAGGTGCGGGTCGAATTAGGACGCTCCGATCTGCCGGCGAGCTGGGGATCGGGCGGCTCCTGGGGCGCGAGCAGCTCTGCTGTCGCGGTCTATCGCGCCTGTGAAGTGCTGCGTGGGAATTTGCTGGCTACAGCACGCACCGACGCTCGGTCGCCCCTGCACGCTCTGGACAGCAAGGCCGCAGTAGTCTCAGAGGGCCGGATAACCGTGGGCGACGCATCCGAGTCCGTCTCCGACCTGATTGCGCGCAATCATCCCGATGGTCTGGAGGCGGAAGGGGAGAGCACCCCGATGTGGGCCGACCCAAACTTCGGTAACTTCTCGATCCATACGTATGGCGCTCATTTTGCCGAGGTGGGTGTGGACGCCGATACAGGGGAGATCCGCCTCCGGCAGATGCTGGGCGTCTTTTCGCCCGGCCGCGTTCTGAATGCCAAAACGGCGCGTTCCCAGCTGATTGGGGGTATGACTTTCGGAGTCGGGATGGCGCTGCTCGAAGAGGCCGTGGTCGATCAGCGCTCCGGCGCATTCGTCAACTGCGATCTGGCCGGGTACCTGGTACCGGTCAACGCGGATATTCCATTGATAGATGCCGCGATACTCGATGGGTACGACGACAAGGCGAATGTGCTTGGCGTCAAAGGGCTGGGTGAGCTGGGCATCTGCGGCGCGGGGGCCGCCATCGGGAATGCGGTATTCAACGCGACCGCAGTGCGCGTGCGGGATTTCCCAATTACCCTGGACAAGTTGCTGCCCGCCCTGCCACAGCAAATCTGACTGGCTGAAAGTGTTTACGCATGTGCTCGGAATGAAGTGTTACCCTTCAGTCAGGAGGGCCCTTGCGAAAACCTCCGTGCGACGCCCGACCTCTTTGTCGTCGCGCTCGTCATTGAGCGGGAATCATGACTGAATCAGCTACACACGTGCGGATCGTTGAGAAAACGCCGGCATACTGGAGGGTTGTGTTCGATTATCCGCCTTTCAACATTGTCGACGCCACCATATTCGAAGGGCTCCAGCATCTGCTCGCTCGAATGGACGCCAGCCCGAACCTACGTGTCGTTGTATTCGAGAGCGCGAATCCTGAGTTCTACCTTGCCCACTTTGATTTGACCGGCAAGACGGGGAACATCACCACGGCTGTCGGGCCTTCTGGCCTCCCGATCCTGATGGATACGTTCGTCCGACTCACCAAGTCCCCGGTGGTCAGCATCGCGAAGATCCGAGGCTGCGTCCGGGGCGTGAGCAGCGAGTTCGTCCTCGCCTGCGACATGCGCTTCGCGTCGCGCGAGAACACGCTGCTGGGCCAACCCGAAGTCGGGGTGGGAGTAAATCCCGGCGGCGGCGGTACGGAACGCCTCCCACTGCTGGTCGGCCGCGGCCGCGCGCTCGAAATCGTTCTCGGCGCGAACGACTTCGACGGCGACACCGCGGAACGATACGGATACGTCAACAGGGCACTTGCGGACGCGGAGCTGGACGACTTCGTCGACGTGCTCGCGCGCCGGATCGCTTCCTTCGATCGGCGCCCCATCGCGGCGGCGAAGAATCTCATTAATCAAGTCTCGCTGCCATCCGCCGACGGGCTCCTCGACGCCCTCAACGCGTTTCAGACCGCGCTGACGTGGCCTGAAACGCAGCAGCGAATCCAAGCTCTGTTGGAGCGCGGACTCCAGCGGGAAGGCGACTTCGAGTATCGGTGGCCCGCGCTGCTCGGCACGCTCCTCAAGACATAGTCAAAGTGTGGCGATGCGCAGCCTCGCCGAGCTGGCAAATTAATTTTGCCAATCGCCACAACATACAAACCGTCCCAAATCAAAGAAGCAATCAACACCGTCAGCGTGGTGGCAAGATTTTATTGGACATTCGGGGGCGGCGCCGGTTGTGCATCACAGCAAAATTGGCGGCCAATGTCTCAGATGGGTCAAACTGAGAAACACTCAGCAGGAGCAGATATCTTCCGCTCTTCCCCCAAGAACGGACGTCGGTCTAGCAGGCCCCAAAACATTGCGCGGCGCGGATGTCACGGAACGTCGTGCGCGTATACGACTCGGCTCAATTTGGATGCCGTGGGCAAAGCGGTCTAGCGCTTGATCGCGAAGTGACTGCCATAGCTCCCCGCCGCCCCTCAATTCGGTGACCGCGGGGAGACTTTGCCGACTCGCCTTCCCCGCTAGTCGCCGGGTTGGATGCAACGCAGCGGGTTTAATTGAGCGGTAGCCAGACAATGCCGCAAGGCCCGTTACAGCCGGTGCAGTGAGCTGGTTGATCGAAAGTGCTAGCCAGTTGCCATTCCTGCGATTCATTACTCCACTGGGCTACGGCGTGAGAGATAATATCGTCTGACTGACAGGTAGAGCAGACGGGTGTTGACCGTGTCGCTCGCCGGTTGACGATCTGGGCTGGCTCTGGGTTTGAGTTGAACGGATTGAGAAGTAAAGCTTGTCTCATATTCTTCCCCTGACCACCTGAACTCAGACCGCTGCCTGAACTTAACTCTGGAGTGATGAGTGTGTCTTGGCCCGGGCTTCTAGTTGCTGTGGATTGTGGCGTTCGAATCCTCACTGTGGCGCGCTGAGCACAGAGAGCGGTCCGGCCTTGGGCACGCTCTCCTCGCTAGTCACCGCTTGAGGCCAGCGAAACGAGAACACAAATCAGTTTCCGTGCCCGCCCTGGTTGGGCTTGGATGGTCCCGGATCGGGGGATCAGCAACAATGCGTATTCTGGGAATCGTGACCTGTCCTAGCTAATTGCGGAGTTGTTGCGTCGTGTCCTGGGATCAGCGCTTTGATTGTCCGGTTGTCTTGCCCGCCGACGATGCCACCGGACTGACGTGGCAACCGTCAGGGATGACCGTCATCCCGTATCCGTGCGCTTAAGACGGCACTTGTAAATGATGCGGGATGACCTCGGAGCGATATAAACTCCCACGAATAATGCGGCTTGGGTCCGCCCGGCAACGTGAAGCAGACAAGTTTTTTCTGTCACGCCCACTTTCTTCGAACGCGCGATTCTGCGGGAGCAATATGATGACGCGCAAAACACGATGGCTGGTCATTTTCGCGGCCGTGGCAATTGTCTATCTGATGTTGGCTTATATTCTGCTGCCCTCCCTGTGGACCCATCAGGAGCATGAACCCGGCTTGGCTTCTCAGCCTATGGTTACACGCACCAGCACCGGCATTCCGGGAGATGCGCTCAACGTCGGGTTCGTCGGCAGCAAAGAAGATGTCCTTCGCGCTATGCACGCGGCCGGCTGGTTTCCGGCCGACCCAATTACATTGCGCACGAGTATCGAGATCGTCGGCAGCGTGGTGCTTGACCGGCCATACCACGATGCGCCGGTCAGCCCTCTTTATTATGAGGGCAAAAAGCAGCAGCTCGCTTTCGAGAAGCCGGATGGCCGGAGCGCCGACAAGCGGCACCACGTCCGTCTGTGGCTGGTTCTTGAAAAAGGAACCGACGGCCGACCGGTCTGGCTCGGTTCGGTCACGTTCGACCGCGGGGTTGGCTTGAGCCACGACACAGGACAGGTCACCCATCATATCGCGCCCGACATCGACACTGAGCGCGACCTGCTGATGCGCGATTTGCGGGAAGCGGGAATGGTTCAAACTCTATTCCAGATTTCCGGAACGGGCCCGACATTGCTCGGCCGAAATGGCGAAGGCGATCCTTACTACACGGACGGAGAAATCGACGTCGCAGGCCTCGTCGTTGACGGCACCAAGCGAACCAAGCCGCCCGAGATACTGCCGCCGCCGCCGCTCATTTCCCTAAAGGATCGCATCTGGCACGGAGTGAGCAATGCGGTGACTCAATAAATTTTGTGCGTCAGAAAGATCGCCGCTCGACATCCCCAAAGCGGACCTGACCGACTTCCCAGCGAAGTCTGCTCTGCTCGCGCGTGCGAACATTCCATAACCGCCCATTCTGCGAACAGGCGGTGGCACCCATTTCGGCGCCTATCATAGAATCTGCGAGGTCTGTTTTGCTCCGAGAAGCGGACATCGCGAGACGCCGTTACCAAGTCCGAAAAGTGCCTGCCAATAGGAGACGAAAGCTCTCGCCGATCAGCGCGCCCCAGCTATCCCCTTGCAGACCTCAACGCTGGCCTGCAGGAAGAGCCGAACTGCACCTCCGCTATGGCGTTTCTTCAGGGTGATTGCGGCAATGGGCGAGGAGCTATCGCTAAGGTCGACGTCCAGCGCGCGCAGCCAAGCCCTGTTCGATCTATGCCGGAGCATAGTTAAAGGCAGCACGGTCAGAAAGCCACCAGTAGCCAGCAGGTTTAGCCGCATGTAGATCGAAATCGTTGTCGCAACAGTTGGCGGAAGCGGCAGCTTTCGGCGGCGAAACAGGTCCACCACGATACGACCGAGAAAGGAGTCGGGCGGTGAGAGCGTCCATCGCTCTCCCATCAGGTCAGCGAGGTTCAGCTTCTTCCGGAGGAGAAGCGGATGACGGCGTTCCGCCATCACGGCCAAGGACGACGACTTGAACAACACCTGAGCCGCCAGGTCGTCCGCAACAAGTGGCGGGACCCAGCGCACTATCAGCACATCCAGCATCCTCTCGCGCAACTCTCGTCCGAGACTATCAGCGTCGCTTACCGTAACGTGGTAGCTGATGCGGGGATACCTCCGAACCAATTGACTGATGATTTCAGAGACTACCCCCGTGAACGGCTCGATCGTACCAATTCTGACTTCGCCTCGGGTGGGGTCGGACATATGCTCGATGTCCAACACACCTTGTCTGACTTCGTCGAAGATGACCCTTGCGCGTTCGACGAGCATGCGCCCGCAGTCCGTCAATTCGACGCCGCTCGACGAGCGATCGAACAGCGGCGCGCCCAAGGTTTGCTCCATATCCGAGATCGCTTTGGAAATCGCTGGCTGGGACAACGCGAGGCGCTCCGACGCCTTGGCCATGCTGCCAACCGCGGCGACGGTCTGCAGCGTATGCAGGTCCTTGAGTCTCAGGCGGCGCCCGACGCGATCGTCCCACTGCATTGGCCCTCACCCCACGTTATAGCCCAATAGAGAAATAAGATTTCTACTTATAGCCTGACCGGGCGAAAGTGGCGAGGCGAGAACCGACACGATGAAATGGCGAGATCACCGCGCAATCGCTCTACTCATTAGGAGGGTGCCTTGCAGACTGAAGTAAGTGAGGGTCCAATGAAGCTCGCGGCGTGGTATAGGGTTGCGTTGGCGATAATTGTTTTCTCGGCGGCAATGTTCTCGCTGAGCAACCAGGCATCCGCGCAAATTTGCAAACCAGTGAGCCAGCGGACAAGCGAAGTGGGGTGCTGGATTATCGCGCAAGAGCCCGTGGGACAATTGACTGCGTCTCAAACTTTTTGGCACCTTGACGCATATCCCAGTCGCGATTCAGCAGAAGCGGCCAAGGGCCCAAGCGGAACTATAGTCGAGTCGCTGGGAAAAATTTGGCTTCTCACCATAGCGAGCGCAGACTGGCGACCATCGGGCGGCGAGCGTATTGCGGAAATCGGCCCGCTTCCGGTAATTGCCGGCGAAAAATACTCGGCGCAATATATGGAAGCGATCTTCGATCCCGGAATGACGGCGCCGGCGCACGTTCATTCAGGTCCCGAAGCCTGGTATACGCTGGCCGGGGAAACATGTCTGGAAACTCCGCAAGGCAGACAAATTGGCCGAGCAGGAAGCGAACATGTGATAGTTCCCGGCGGTCCGCCGATGCACCTCACAGCCACCGGGACCGTGCAGCGGCGCGCCCTCGTGCTTATTCTTCACGACTCATCAAAACCTGCAACAACGCCAGTACATGACTGGATACCAAAAGGGCTGTGTAAGAACTGAACCGAAAGGTGGCACCGCCCAAGCGAAGCAGCCACGGGGGTTCCCAGTAATCGTCTCGATGTCCGCTAAGGGTCAATCGCGTCGTTCTGACCGCCCACCCGTCGCTTCCGGTCTACCCCCATAAGCGGACAATTTCCGAGCGGGTTGGCATGTCTCAAACGTGCCAGCAACGGAAGTCGCGTTTTCACGAGTTGCCAAAAAAAGCCGCCCGAAGGCGGCTCTTCAAACCTGATGATCGCGGATCAGGCGAATGCTGGCTTTGATTTGCGGCGCTCGGGCACCGAAGCGACTTGTTCAGGAGAATATCAAGTCTCTCCCGCTCTAATATGTGGGGCGTAAGGGACTTGCTTCAAGACCCCGGTCATCCCGTAGAACGCCTGCCCAAGCTAGATTCTACGGAGCTGACAAATGCGTATGTCCGAGTATGCGGTGGTAGTCGTCGGCGGAGGTCCGACAGGATTGATGTTGGCAGGCGAGTTAGCGTTGGCTGGGGTCGACGTAGCCATCGTCGAACGCCGCCCTAACCAAGAGCTTGCCGGTTCGCGTGCTGGCGGTCTGAGCTCACGCACTCTCGAGGTATTCGATCAGCGCGGAATCGTGGACCGGTTCCTCGCGGAAGGACAAATAGCCCAAGTCGCGGGATTCGCGGTCATGCGTTTAGACATCAGCGATTTTCCGACCCGGCACAACTACGGGCTGGCGCTGAGGCAGAAGCATATTGAGCGCATTCTCGCTGGGTGGGTCAGCGAGCTGGCGGTGCCGATCTATCGCAGCCGTGAGTTAACATGTTTCGCGCAGGACGACACTGGCGTCACCATCGAACTGTCCGATGGTGCGTCGCTGCGGGCAAGCTATCTCGTCGGGTGCGATGGAGGCCGCAGTCTGGTCCGCAAAGCTGCTGGCATTGAGTTTCGAGGATGGGATGCGACGACCAGCAGCATTCTCGCCGAGGCCGAGATGGCGGAGGAGCCGCCATTAGGCATCCATCGCACAGCACTTGGTATCCATGCCTTTGGCAGGGAGGAGTACGAAATTCGCGACGGCAAGATAGTCTTTGCCAATGAAGGTCCCATAGGCGTCATGGTGACTGAAAAGTATGTCGGCGCCACGACCGAGCCCACGCTGCGCGATCTCAGCGAAGCACTCGTGGCCCTATGCGGAACAGATTACGGAATCCATAGTCTAACTTGGATTTCCAGGTTCACCGACATGTCGCGGCAGGCGGCGGCTTACCGCAAGGGCCGGGTTCTCTTGGCTGGCGATGCCGCACATGTGCATTCTCCGGTGGGCGGACAAGGCCTCAATACTGGTGTGCAGGATGCAGTGAATCTGGGTTGGAAGTTGGCCCAAGTGGTGAAAGGAACATCGCCTGAAGGCTTGCTCGACACTTATCACGTCGAGCGGCATCCGGTTGCGGCCCGCGTGTTGCGCACGACAATGGCACAGGTCGCATTGCAACGTACTGATGATCGCACTGAAGCCCTGCGTGAAATCGTATTGGAGCTCCTTGGCATGGAGGAACCTCGCAAGCGTTTCGCTGCGATGCAGTCGGGATTGGATATCCACTACGATCTCGGCGAGGGACATCCGCTGCTCGGACGCCGCATGCCCGATCTCGACCTGGTCACGGCCGACGGCCCGCTGCGCGTTTACACCCTGCTGCACAAGGCCCGGCCGGTCCTGCTCAACCTTGGCGAGCCCGGCGGCTTCGACATCACTCCGTGGGCGGATCGGGTTCAGCAGATCGACGCCAAATACGACGGCGCGTGGGAACTTCCTGCACTTGGTGCGATCACTGCTTCCGACGCCGTACTAATTCGGCCAGACGGATATGCGGCTTGGTTGGGGGATTCAACCCAGCAGGGACTCGCTGACGCGCTAACAACTTGGTTCGGACCGCCTGCCGCGGCCTAGCCGCACGAGTCCTCCCACGGCCTCTCGTGAGCCCTTGGCTGGCCCGGAAGTCACTTCAGGTCAGCTTTGGCTCAATAGGCGAAATA